>ERZ773045.1162-NODE-1162-length-12185-cov-4.294394_pt1 | contig 12185 bp, 12 predicted proteins | sample MGYA00580635_ERZ773045 | MGnify/ENA primary metagenome ERZ773045 (study PRJEB29015, sample SAMEA2738115) | human oral metagenome | biome: human oral; feature: human-associated habitat; material: saliva | place: China | collected 2261 ...
CAGCACCGCCCTATTGTGTGACGCGGCGCGCCCGGAGGAGGTCGACAACGGAAATCGTCACAACCGCGCCGATGATGAGGGCCATGCCGAGGATGTCGATCGCCGTGTAGTTGCTTCCCATGATGAGAGCGGAAAAGGCGGTCGCGGCAATAGGTTCAAGACTCCCGATGAGAGACGCCTTGACGGGGCCAATACGGTCCACGCCCCACAGGAAGGCGATGGAGGCGACGGCGGTGCCGAGGACGACTGTGATGAGCATGGCGAGCACGACGTCGGGCGGCCACGACGGTCACGAGAAACCCACGAGCGTTCCGCATGGCGTCCTTCTACTGTGCCCCCGAGACGATTCGAACGTCCGACACCCGCTTTAGGATGGCAGGGGACGGCTTTCTGGTTCTTTATCCCTCTCTTTGCCATGATTCTGCGGGCTTCTCGGAGGCTCAGTGTTGCTGTATGTTGTTGATTGTCGCTCTATGTTGCTCTCAAAGAGAGTAGATAAGAGAGTAGATCTACTCTCTTTGGGTCAGAGTCTCTACTGCCTCCATCATAGGACGAACGTTCACATGATCTGTGTACGCACGGGCGTTGACCTTCTCAGTGTGTCCGAAGTATGCAGCTCTGATGTCCGGGCGGAGGTGAGGCGCGGTGATCGTGTTGAGTGCTCCTCGCCAGGCGTGTGAGCGGATCTTCTTGAGGAAGGCGAGGTCTTCGGATGCGCTCGCCACACCCTCGTAGTAGTCACGTACCGCCTTGTGAACACCTGCCTTATCCCAGGGCTTACCTGAGTTTGGCTGTGGGATTACGAGTTCCTCATCCTTACCCTTACGTACAAGGAGGCGCTTTCCAACCTTGGGCACAAGTACGGGAATTGTTCGTCCGACTTTTGTCTTCGATATCTCGGGCCTGACGGTCACCCAAACGACATCGTGGTCATCTTGGGCGACATCTGCCCATGTGATCTGTCGAGCCTCAGAGGCTCTGAGTCCTGTCGCGAGCTGTAACTCAGTGAGCTGAATGATTCTTGCGTGCCGGGCTTTCGCTTCACGTTTGTGTGCTTGAGGCACATTCTCCTTGCCTGGCATCGGGGAGTCTGGGTCATCGGTGAGTACGTAATCGAGAAATGCCTGCCACTCTGCTTGTGTGGGGTAGTACTTGCCTTCGCTGTTCTCAGATTTCAGGAAGTCGAACGACATTCCTCGGATGGGGTTCGATGAGGTGAGCTGATGGACGATGAGTTGTCCGAATAGGTAATTTGATACCACAGAGCGGGTCTGTCGGGCCGTCTCCGGGCCTATCTCCTTGGAGATGGTCTTAAGGGTGCGGATGAGTGATGAGGCGCTTGTAGCAGCGCTGATGGACTTACCTTGCGTGTAGCGCCTGTAGTGGGCCATGACCTCTAGATATCGGGCACGTGACGCTTTGGAGAGTCTCTTTTCTTTGATGGCAGGCTCAACCTCGCGGTCGATGAAGTCTGTGATGGAGTCGGCAGGGGTCCATGTTGTCGTTTCTGAGGTCGCGCGTTTGATCTGCTCAGCCTTTTCAAAAGCTCTTCTGCGAGCCTCACCAACGGTTCTCGCTTGTGTTCGCTTCGCGTAGAGTCGGCCCTCAAAGTCACGTACACGCCAGCGTAGTTCGTATCCGGTCTCGGTCTTGCGGGGCGTGACGGACTTGATGGTGTCCTCGCCGGGTTGCAGTTTCGCTCGTCCCATATCAAAGAGGGTAGATTGTTACGATAGGTTGTGCAACGGGGTTCATTGTTGTAAACTGAGAGTGCACTGGAAAGTCCAGTGCGGCTGTCTTCGTGAGGTAATGGCTCACGTCGGAGAAAGTGGGTCATCCCCACCCGCCACCGAGTCCCCTGTCGGTGGCGAGAAAACGCTAAGGGGTTAGGCCACACGGGGCCATGCATGGTACCGCGCCGTGTCAGATCCGATGTCTGGAGATTCCCCCAGAGTCGGGGAGGAAGTGCAAGGGAATCCCGCCCCGAGCTGTAGTCGTTGGCTTCTTGGGGAGTTACGGTGGGGTGACAGCGTCATCGAAGATTTTGCAGCCTTTGCAACAAGCAAAGGAGTCTTTGATGACTGTGCTTTCTACCCCGGTCTGTGCACCGGCTGACCCTTATTTGCTCAACACTGAGCAGGCTGGCAAGTTTCTTGCAGTCTCGCCTGAAACGCTGCGTACTTGGCGCTGTCGCGGGCGAGGACCAGCTTTCGTCGCAATCTCGGGTCGTTCTGTTCGTTACCGCGTTGAGGACCTCAAGGCCTGGGCTGACGCTCACCTCGTTGGAGGTGGTCAGCGATGACTGCCTCTACCGACTTCCAAGCCATCCTCTCCAAGCTCTCTGGGAGCTCGTGGGCGGCCTCTAAGGAGACCGTCAGTGAGGTCCCTTGTACGGTCCTCACGAGGCGCGTTGAACGCCGTCCTGAGGACCCCTCAGATGACAACTCCGAGGACGGAAACGGCCCTTTTCGTGACAACCTTCCCGAGAAGGTTGTCATTTCTGCCTCTCAAGAAGCCTCATTTACCAAGCAAAACGACTTCCGGCCATATTGTTCTATGGGAGCGGAAACATGGCCGGGCCGGATGGCCGCGGACATGTTGAAGCGTTCTCCCGTGGAAGACTGCTCGGCGGATGCCCTTTCGTCGCCGCCCTCGTTGTCATGGACCTCCTCCGTGGCACTCGCTGAGTCCGGCCTGGGTCCTCTCGACGAGGACGACCTGGACCTGGACGTGTTCACCGACGACGACGAGTCGGATGACGACGTGCTCGCCGGTGCCCCTGTCACCACTGGCTCCTCTGGTGACGACGACGTTCCCGCTGTCACGTTCGCCGACCTGCCGACCGTGCGTGCGATGGGCACGGGCCGCACTCGCCCCGTTATCGGCTTCGACACCGAGTTCGCCTACGAGGTCGACGAGTCCGGTGAGACTGTGCGTCGGATCTTGTCGTACCAGTTCTCATTGATCGACCCTGCTGACAGCGCCTGGCGCTTCGACGTCGTCCTAATGCCGCTCGTACCTGAGCGGCTCCGTATCGAGGACTGCCTGGCAGTGGTCTCGCGCGTCTCGGGCCTATGGGAGACAGTCGGGCTTCCTGACCCCCGAGGCGTGCCCCGTCGTGAGTTCTGGGCGACCGACGAGGAGGTCTCCAACCGGCGCGCTGCACGTGATCACGCGACCGCCTACGGGGTCTCGATGGAGAAGCTGGCAAAGCGGGGCCTCATCCGCGTCGTCCTCGCCGGTCATTTCCTCAAGGCTGACCTGTCGGCGTTCGCCTGCCCTGGGCCTCGTGCTCGCTACGAGGATGTCATGCGACGGGTGCGCTCGGCGAGCGGTGGGTTGATCTCAATCAACCCAATCCGCATGGTCGCCAAGTCCGGTGCGAAGGGCTCCGGCGAACGCTACCTGCCCTTCTCGATCATCGTGAGGGACACTATGGGGCACGCTGCCCCCGGTATGAAGTCCTTGGACATCCTCGGACGAAACGTTGACATCCCGAAGATCGCGGTGGATCCATCCTGGAAGGAGCGGATGGATGAGTACGCCCGGGAGCACCTGCTCGACTTCCTGGAGTACTCCGCCAACGACGCGGTAATCGTCTTCGAGTACCTCAGCGCCGTCTGGGGTGAGAACGTCGTCCCGCCGACGACACTGAGTGGCGGTGGTGCCAGCGCCCTGAAGGACGCGGTCATGGGCTACTGGGGTCTCACGAGCCCAGCGGACTTCATGGCCAGGTTCCAGGGCCTTATGAAGGTCAAGACCGGCCAGGAAGTAGAGTCCGATGGTCTCGGCTACTACGCGGAACTGGATCTCGCTCCTATCGACGGCGATGCGAACCAAGTCCACTCGGCGTGCTCGCGCGCGTTCCACGGTGGGTGGAATGCCTCGCTCGTCATCGGTCAGATCAACGCCCCGACGTTCGACCACGACATCCAGTCCGCGTACCCGTCCGCGATGGGGGTCATCGTTGACGTTGACTACGAGACCGGTGCTATCGAGGAGGTCCTCAAAGACCGTGACCTCACCGTCGATGACTTTCCGATGGGCTTCGCCACGCCGCTGGTCGCCTACGTGAGCTGGAAGTTCCCCGAGGGGACTCAGCCGTGCATTCCGGTCAAGGTCGAGAGCTCGGTCGTGTACCCCATGTCCTCCGAGGGCATCATCAACACGCTCGGCGAGGTTCCCGAGACCTTCCGAGGTCGTGACGGCGCGTGGGTGATGGGACCGGAGCTGCTCCTCGCACTCAAGCTCGGCGCGACGGTCAATGTCCAGATCGGGTACCGGCTCCGCGTGTTTGAGATCGACGGCTCGCCGTCGATGTCGCTGCGTCATGCCGTCCGTCAGATGGTGCGTGACCGTGGGATCGCCAAACAGACGTTCGGCAAGAAGTCTCTCGAAGAGCTCATCATCAAGGTCGCGACCAACTCCTGCTACGGCAAGCTCGCGCAGGACATCTCGCGCCGGATTGGTTGGAACGCCTGGGACCAGGAGTCCGAGGAGATCGGCGGCTCGTCGGTCACCTCCCCGTACCACGCCTCCATGATCACCTCGCTCGTGCGTGCTCTCTTGCTCGCAGTCTCGAACGAGGTTGAGGTGCTGTCGGTGACCACTGACGGTTTCATTTCCGAGGTCGAGGACATCGAGTCTCTCGAAGCGTTCGGGCTCGCGGACGTCTTCCGTGACTCGCGCGAAGCCTTGACGGGTGATCGCTCCCTGTGGGAGGTCAAGCACCGTCAGGACGCTTTGCTGAACCTCACCACTCGTGGGAACGTCGCTCTCAACGACGGCGGAGTACTCGCGAAGGCGGGGCTCAAGACTCCGTTGGGGGTCGAGCGCGGGTCGCTCGCTGAGCGTCGGTGGTTCAGGGATCTGACCGCGTCACGCACCGGCAAGATCGACAACGCGCACACCGTCTTCCCTTCACACCGTGAGCTCACGGCGGCTGGCGACAAGCGCCAGGACTTCATCCCTCACGACGCCAACCCGAAGGTGTCCGTCGACTTCGACATGAAGCGCTGCCCGGTGTGGGACTCGATGTATGCCGAGGTCGTTGAGATCGACGGTGTCGCCTACGAGGTCGCGACGTTTCCGACCGTCCCGTGGGACTCGGTCGGCGACTACCTGAGCGCCAAGAACAAGGCTCGGTACGCCGCGAACTTCCGTCCAGGAACGGTCGGCGCGAACCGGCCCACGGGCGCGCTGCGAACGGTCGACGAGTGGAACCTGCTCCGAGCTCGCCTCGAGTCCGGCGGGCTCAAGGTCCGCTCCGACGGTGGGGTGCTCCTGCAACGGATCGTCGCGGCTCACCGTCTGGGCTTGGCCTCGGTACCGATGCTCGACCTGAAGGTGCCGGTCGCCGTGAAGTGCGCCTGGTTGTCCTCTCTCGGGTTCGGCGAGTTCACCCGTTCCCAGTGGGATCACTTGACCAAGGCTGATCGCCTGTCGCGCGTCGCTCGCTCACTCCAGGGCTCCGTCTGGTTGGAGACATTGGACGCGATCGACAACCTGCCACCTGCTTGGTGAGCACGAAGACCCGGACGCCCGAAGGGTGTCGGCCTCATGCCGGGATTGGCTCCGGCACCCGAGCGACGAGAACGTCGCATTAGTGGAAGGAATTGAATTATGTCGAATCTAGACAAGGAAATCGCAGTCGCTCTCGCGAGGGTTGAGCGTCTCAAGGAGAAGAAGCGCGTTGCCGAGGCGAAGGAGCGTGCGCGTTTCGCGGACGCGATCATGAGCGTTCTCTATGAGATTCGGAGCACCAACGAGGTGAGCGTTCAAACGCTCGTCGATCGAGCACAAGTGCGGCTCGATGAGCAGGACGCGAAGCGTCGCGAGGCTTCACGGAAGGCCGCTGCGAAGCGTCGTCAGGCGGCTCAAGGCGTGAGCGAAGTACACGACTCTGAGTCGCATAACGAGATGAACGAAGCGACAGAAAATCAGACCGTTTGGGGTGATTATCGTGTCGATTCGTGAAGCGAAGTTGTCGGGGGTTTCCAAAGGGGGCGGGACGCCACCCTTTGGCCAGCACGGACTGTCGTCAGACAGGACGTCTGCTGGCCGACAGGCGGTACCACCCCTGAAGCTCGACTCAGATGAGACGAGCGTTAAGAGTACGCCTGTCCAGCCGGAGGTCACCACAACGAACGAGGTCGAAGACCAAGTTCGGGGCGGGGACCGGAGGATCGCGAGACGTAAGCCTCGCGAGTCGCGGGTGACTGTCAGGTTCTCTGAAAGAGAAGCTGCACAGCTCACTCGCGTTGCTAATCGCCACGGACTCAGTGAGTCTGGGGCGATTCGGGCCGCCGTCGATTATCTCGACGGCGCGCCCGCGCCGAAGCTGGTCAATCGTAACGTGTTGCGATTTACCGCTGAGGTCAACGCCGTAGGCGTCAACGTTAATCAGCTCGCACGGCAAGGGTGGGCTGGTGTTGCGCCACAGATCGACGAGCTGAGGCGTGCGGCTGCGAAGCTCATCGCGATAGCGAAGGAGTTGAGCGCATGAGTATCACGAAGCAGACGACGACGGTGCGAGCAGCAGCGGCGATGATGTATGCACACTTCGGGAAACCTGCTGACGTGAAGCATTCACGTGCGGCTGCATGGCGTTCGGACTTCCGTAACCCGTACGACGCGATTACGTCTATCGAGTCGATGCTTAGAGGCAGTGGTCGCAAGAACCAGGCGCTCATGGTGATCCAGTCGTTCTCGAAGGACGAGCTTGATCCTCGTGATCCGATGACGCCGATGATCGTCGCTGATGCTGCCTATGCACTCGCGAAGGAGGTGGCACCGAACTCGCCGTGCGATGTCGTTGTGCATCTCGACAGCGACGGGGGCAACCCGCACGCGCATATCACGATTGCGAACGTGGATCTCGTTACGGGGAAAGCGGCGCGGGAGAACGGTCTTGCTCATTGGGTTTTGAAGAAGGCTAACGACAAGATCATGCGAGAGATGGGCTTGCAGGTCTTGGAGCCTCACGAACTCGCTCACGACGTGAATAGATCACGTTCCGGTGAGCACGCTGAAGGGCTCACGGTGGACGAGCTCTCGAAGAACACGTGGAGAGAGTTCCTCGCTGATCGTGTCGATGAGGCCTTGCTTGACCCTCGCTCGGTCGATTTCGACTCGCTGCGCGCCGTCGCTCGCGAGCACGGCGTGAGCATTGAGAAGAAGACCAGTGCAAAGAGCGAGACCGAGGGTCGTGATCCGAGCGTCACGTACGCCCTCGTTGACGACAATGACAAGGTGCGCAGGTTCGGTCGCTCGAAGGCCGCGTGCACGGCTCGCAAGCTCGGCGCTGATTACCAGTGGAGCGCTCTCCACAACACCATGAACGAACGCATTATGCGAGAACAGGAGATAGAAGATGTCCAGGGCTATGGAGAAGATGACCACCAGCTCAATGCCGCCCTCCGCGAGCTCAGAGCAGCTGAACAGGATCGACGAGACGCTCCGCGTCCTCATCGACACGTTGATGAGCCAGAGCGAGCGGCTGACGGCGATCGAGAAGGCACAGAGCGACCTCACGATAACGTTGAGCTCGAAAACTTCGACCTCGGAGACCTCAGAGCTCGACTCGCTGACGAGCGACGTAAACGAGATCAAGAAGACGCTCAACAAGCAGAACGAGACGCTGAGCGTGCTCGGCGAGACCGTGAGCGACAAACGCGTCGTAAAGCTGAACGACGGCTCCAGCGTGAGCGCCTCCGAGCTGCAAGCACACTCGATGATGGAGCAGATCAACGCACAGGTGACGACTTTGGCTTCGACTTCTAAGGAGCTTGCCAAAGAGGTACATGCGAAATCAAGCGTGAAACTCGACGGGGAGAAGACAGGCCGTTGGCTTGCGAAGCAGGTTAACGAACACTTCGATCACGCCGTCCAGGAGCCCGTGGACGCCCTCAGGAACGATCTTCAGGGGCTCCGCGAGGAGATGAGCACACTCGGGACTGAAAGGCTCTCAGAGGTCCACAGGAAGGTCGAGGAGTCACTCAGCGAGCTCAACGAAGCCCGCCGGAATATCGAGGCGATCGAACGCCGGGTGACGTTCGTCGGTATCTCGCGGCTCGCCCTTGCCGTGCTACCACTGTTCACTTCACTTCTGCTTGTGGGTGGCCTCGTGTGGGGCTTTGGGAGCATGGTCGGCATCGGCCCGCTCTTCGGCTGGGCATGGGGCGCGTTCACGGCAGCCTCGCTGTGGTGGCAGAAGGCGCTGATCGCTGCTGCGACGCTCGGTGGGGCAGCGTTGTTCATCTGGGTAGTCCTGCGGGTGAGCCGATGGGTCTACGAGGAACTCAGGTAAGGAAGGAGGTGAGCAGGATGGTGAAACCTGTGATTGGAATGGGCATCAAACTGGGCAAGCCTCGCGTCGAGGTCGATCACTCTCGGCCGATCAACAAGAACGCTGAGCGGTTCGATGGAACGATGCGCGAAGGCGAGAGCATCTCTGAGCATCAGCGCCGCGTTCTCGGTCAGATCATCAGCCTGAATTGGGACTCGAAGGGCGGTGACATGACGGAGCCGTGAAGCTCGAGAAGATCAACCCCCGCTCACATGAGGTGAGCGGGGGTCTTCTATGCCACGGTTTCCCGTTCCAGTGCTCGATAGACCGTCTGTCTTGACACAACGAAGGAGCGAGCCACTGACGAAACACTCTCGCCTCCATCGACGAGCTGGCGCGTTTGCCGTGCTTGTTCGTCGGTGAGCTTGGGCTTCGGGCCAGCGACTCTGCCTTGTGCTCGTGCGTGTGCGACACCTTCGCGGGTGCGCTCGACAAGGAGTTCTCGCTCCCACTCGGCGAGAGAGGCCATCACCTTTACGACCACTTTGTCTGCGGAGCGAGAGGTGTCAAGGGCTGGATCGAGCACCTGGACGTTGATGTCGCGCTCGGCGAGGTCGGCGATGGTGGTCACCGTCTCGTGGAGATTGCGCCCGAGGCGGTCAAGCCGGGTTACAACGAGGGTGTCTCCGGGGCGCATATACTCCAGCGCCTCAGTTAGCCCAGGACGGCTCCATTTTGGCACCACTGATAGTATCCCAGTATAGGTGGTCGGGGTCACAGCCTGCGTTGATCAGGGCTTCATGTTGGGTATCGAGAGACTCTCCCTGCCGGGCGGTCGAGACCCTTGCGTATCCGATTTTCATAGATTAAATTCATTCCTCGCTTGAACACATCACTAATCGAGCCTGCATCCGATTGCTCCAAGAGGAAGATTGTCGCGATTATTGGGCATCCAAGCCGGTGACTTTCAAACTCGCCTCAGTCTCGCGGGCAGCGAATTCAGCGACGCCCTGTACCACCAGCTTGTGAGCGACGCAAACAATGGCATCGACCTCATCAAGAGTGCAATCAGAGAGTCCTGCGGGAAAGGTAAGCCTCCAGCTCGGCAACATGCCGAGCTTCCAGCTCGGCGACAATATACCTCATTGCTTGAAAATCAATGCTCTTGTCGCCCTTGCACGGCAACATGATTCGCATATCACGAGCAGCATCTCTGGTGAACTTGTTCCCGTAGCTGAAACGGTCACGTGCAGCCTTACGCATGAGGGCAGCTACAAAGAGAAGCGAAGCGTAATCCCACTCATCAGGCTGCTCCACCGGATACATTCCTTGAATATGTGGGTATCCAATAAATGGGCGCGGCTGAACAAAAATGCACTCCCCCGTAGTGGTGTCGCTAAAAGTCAGCATGGGTCCTACCTCGGTCGGAGGTAAAGTGGAGAACCCAGTTATTCCATTGTTCGATGAAGAATTAGTCACCACCGGAATACGGCCAACCGGAGAAAAAAGCTCGCCGTTTGTCAGCTTGTAAGCACAGGTTGGGTGAATATTGAAAAGATCACCGATTCTGAATTCCTCCCACTGCGTGCCATCAAGTTGTGCGCGCAGTGAGGCATCTATTTTCCCCAGGCGATCACCCTCCACTTCCGTGTTCTTCAAGAGAGTTGAGACTTCCCATGCAAGATAGTCAGACACAGTCCTCTTGAAGTCTTCCAACGTGGGAGTAATGTCAATGGGAGCGCTCTGATTCCAGTCAGCTCCGTTAGCCGGGTCAATGGTTCCCTCGAAGAAGTTATGCGGGTCAATATGGTTGAGCTTCTTAGCCCCAAAGCGCACCACGTCAACCAGCTCCGCGTAACGCTCCGTCGCATGGTCAACATCCTTGAGGTTGACGCTTGCCTTCTTACGGTTAGACCGGGCATACCCGTCATCAGCGAAGTCAATGAAGCGAACCGAGTCGTCAGCCTGGTGTGCCTCACCGACACGGAAGACATAAATGTAGGTCTGGACACTCGACTTGCCGAGGAACAGGTCGATGGGCATCTTGATGCTGGCGAGCAGTGTGGAATGGGCGAGAATCCGCCTGTTGTACTCCACAGCTTTACCAGAACCTGCGGACCCCTGAATGATGATTGCCGCATATCCGCTAGACATCATCGACAACGCCTTTTCCACAAAGACCATGCCGTTGCCAGGTGCCGAGTACGGCGGATTGAGTACAAATGCGTCTGCTGGGAACTGGGTATCCCCGCAGTCAAACTCCTTGAGCGAGTCTCGATTGAGGATGTTCGAGGATCCATCGCCCATGAGGATCATGTTGAGGACGGCAAGCATGTAGATGCCTGGCAGGATTTCAAGACCCAGCAACTGGTTCGCCTTGATGTCGGCTTCCTTGCGAGCCAAGTCTTCAGGCGAGGTGATGGTCCTCTTCGCGTCTGTGAGCATCTCGTTCATCGCAGCAACGAGCAGACCAGCGGAGCCGGTAGCGAAATCCCATACGTACGAGTCCTTATTGACGCGCGCTAGCCTCACCATCAGTGTCGCCACATACGATGGTGTCAACACCACATCGTTGAGCTTGTCCTGGCTAAACCCGAGCCACGAGTACATTTCGTTGAACAAGCGGCCTGTGAAATCAGTGGTCAGACCGATCTTGTAGTAAATCCCCAGATCATCGATGATCTTGGTGAAGATGCGCCGAAGCTGACTTTCGCCATTTTCCGGCTTGTTGATCCGCTCTTGCAGCAGTACATTCGACAGCGTGTTCACTACGAACTGGCGCTTTTCTTCAGGCAGATTCTTATGCTGCAAGAACGCTCGAATCTTCCGATCAATAATGTCTCCGTCGCGACTACCGACCTCAGTTGACGACTTAAGTTCACTCTTGTCCAGTGGCGCGACCTGGTCGGGGATACCGAGCGTAGCAATGATAGATGCGGCCACAAGGTAGACGCGGGACGACTCTGCGATACCCTTCTCGTTTTGGTAGATGTCGTTGTTGAGCTTGGTGAGGCTGGCAGCGATCTCACCCTCGCGTTTTTCGCGCAGAGCCTCAAGTTCATGCTGCGTGAGAGACAGCTGCTTGATGCGTTCAATGAAGCTACCGAAGTGTTCAGGGGCAAGGAAGCTCAGGTCACTAAAGTCCGCGACCTTTTGACCCACGCCCAGGTTGGATTGCGACACGTAGTAGACGCCGATCTCATGGCGAAGCGTGCCAGTATCTGGGTCGAGGTATCCGGTAACTCCGATGGCAATGATATCCGTGTATCCGGTGAAGTGAAGCAGGGCGTTTGCGTAGTGAACCGCACCATTGACTGCGAACGCTGCGATGTTTCGGTAGTCGGGTTCGCCCTTGCGGTCCCGGTTGGCGATGTGGCCTTGTGCGTCGCACTTGATGAGTTTGTTGCGGTAGCCCTTGTACTCGATGAGGATGGGCCAGTGCTTGTTCTCACTGTCGGTCAGTAGCAGTTTTGCATCTGGACGGTTCCCACCCCGGCCTCCTCCTTTGGATTCATATTCGGCCAGAGCTTTGTCGATCTCCTCATTAAGAGGTTCTTGTTGAAGCTTGTAGTCCAACCCCATGTCGCTCATCATCCGATTGCAAAGGTCAGCGATTTGCGGTTCAACTGATTTTGTTTGCTTGGCCACTTTCCACCCTTTCCGAACCTTAGAGATGTCCGCAATCGGTCGATCTCGGACACGCTGGGAGCGATGGAGGCTGCGGGGCTCGACGAGCCTCAGAAAGTGTTCCATAACCGGTGTCCGCTTAGCCAAATGTACCGCATTGCTGAGATAACCAATCTCGTACACGCGCTCGGGCAAGAATAAGACCCCGGTCACCGATGTGAACTGCCTCCCGTTTCTTGGACATCGAAATTGAAGTCCAGGGAATGGGAGG
>ERZ773045.1163-NODE-1163-length-12179-cov-4.151353_pt1 | contig 12179 bp, 5 predicted proteins | sample MGYA00580635_ERZ773045 | MGnify/ENA primary metagenome ERZ773045 (study PRJEB29015, sample SAMEA2738115) | human oral metagenome | biome: human oral; feature: human-associated habitat; material: saliva | place: China | collected 2261 ...
GGTAGGAGGGACTTGGACCCGTTATCGACAGGACTACTTTACTCCCGGAGAGTATCGCTATATTTATACCTTGGCTATGGGGAAAAACAGCCCCTACTATTTTGTGCCTCAGGAGACTCCGGAAAATGATGAACCCTTTACCTTTACTAAGGTAGTCATTGGGGATCGTTTTGCGGAGAGCCAACGTAATTCTTCTATTCGTGTTAACTATTCCAAGTCTGCAAGTGGAAAAGATCCAAAATATAAATACTATTCTATAGAAACGGATCCATTTTTTGTAGAAGAAGCAAAAATCATCAGTCAGGTTTACTTAAATTCCAGCTTTGATATTCACAAGGCTAAGGTGGGAGACCCTATGAATAGTGTTACTTTGCATGTGGAAAAAATCGTGCTTAAAAATGGCACGACCGTATTGAACCCGGGAACTTCCACAGAGCCTTTTCTGATAAGTATGTACAGAGAATATCCTGAAGAATTAAACCGCTTTAAGCTCTTTTTAGAGAGCTATGTGAATGCAGCCGGTGAAAAAGGCGATGTGTGGAAAGCTCCGGAAGGGGCTCCTCTTCCTGCCGGACGATATCAGGTAAGATACCTTGTTCAGCCGAATTTTATGATTGACAAATATCGCTTTCTTGTTGAAGGAACAGATGATAGCTATGGTGATGGCACGGTATTTTATGTCAATAATGAACGATACACGAATAAGTCTTTAAGACTGCGAGCAGGTTTAACAGCGGGAGCGGAAGTGCTTTCCCCTTATTTTGAGCCTGCGAAAGTAGCGAAGCAGGAGAATTATTCCGGCAGTTCAGGGGGAAGTTCCGGCGGCGGTTCCGGAAGCTTTAAGGTCAGCAGTAGCTTTACCGGACAGGTACTTGGCGTGGACCGTTCTCTATCCGGAGGCCAGTGGATGCAGGATGAAAAGGGTTGGTGGTATAAAAGACCGGACGGAAGCTATCCGAAGAACAGCTGGGGTTATGAAGCCTATAATGGAAAGTCTTACTGGTACTATTTCTTGGATTCCGGCTATATGGCTACAGGCTGGGTAGAGGTAAACGGCAGTAAGTACTATCTTTTCCCAAATTCCGATGGGTGGAAGGGCAGAATGCTTACCGGTTGGCAGTGGATTGACGGAAACTGCTATTATTTGGATTTACAGGGACAAAATGAAGGAGCCCTTTATAGAAATACCACTACTCCTGACGGATTTACCGTGGATCAGGAGGGCAGGTGGACTGTGAACGGAGCAGTACAAAAACAATAAAAGAAGTTATTTGTGCGTAGGCAAAAAGGAGTAGATATATGAAAAGCTTTATCTCGGGACAGCGAGGAAAAAGGCTGGTGGCTTTATGCCTTGTGATTCTACAGGTACTATTTCAGTTTCCTGTAGAATGGAAGGCAGAGGGAAAGGTCGAAGAGAAGGACAAAGAGATTCTCTTTCTATTTACAGATGATCATGGAAGTCCTGTCCAAGGAGTTCAAGTTGAGCTTTCCATTTATAAAAAAGGCAGTGAAGACGAAGAGGAAAGACAGGAGACAGAAGATACGCTGTCTTCTTCTTTGCTGGATAAAGAAGAGAAAAGCTCCCCCTCTACCTCTGAAAAGGAAGAGACGAGTAGTGCCAGCAACACCTGGACAGAGCGAGGGAAGAAATATACTAAACTGCAAGAGTATGAGAACTTGGAGAAAGATGATGATTTTACCCATGAAAAAGGAGAAGGCTCTTATCCGGGTTATGATAAATTTGAAAACCGTTTGTTTTATACCGGGCAGCCAAATGCTATGGGGGAAATAGTGCAAAAACTACCTTCCCGCTATTTAACCCAGGATTTCGCCATTTTCATGAAGGTTCGAGCCTACAATGACGAGAATCAGGCGGTTAAAGAGTATTATATTGAAGAGGGTGTAATACCGAGAGACTTGGAGGGGACAGTAGAGATTACGCTGGACAAGAAACGGAAACAAAAGTGGGATGGAACTCTGGCATTTGATCAGATAGAGGAAATAGTCATTCGGGATAAGGAAACTTATCCCCTTGCTGTTCGTGCGCATTATGATCCAAATGTGGATGAAGGTAAGGATGACAATGATATAGAATATTATCTGGTGAGGCCTTCTTCTTCTGAAGAACGGATTTGGAATCCGGGGGGTATACAGATTAATGCAGTGGGAATCTATACCTTGATTGCTCGAATTCCGGGGGATGAGAATCATAAGACGTTGGAAGTCAGCCAGAAATTTACTGTTAAAGAGACTTTGTCGGATAAGCTTATATTTAAGAATGGCAAAAACAGGATGTCGGAGAACTATGAAAAAGATAAGTATATAGATCCGATTAATCGAGAGAATGTAAAGGGAACGGTTCTCTATGAAGAAATCTCTAATGCTGATGGTGCCATTTCTATTGAGAATTCTACGAAGCTTCGAGTGAAAGGCACCGGAACGGCAGTTCTTAAAGTTAAAGTGAAAGACGGTGCTACATTTAAAGGTACAGAAACACAACTAACTATTGCCATTAGTAAAGGGGAGCAAGAGGATTTTGCCTTTGATTTAAAGGACTTTGAAGCTCTGGGCGTTATTGAGAAAGAGGGACAAAAGTTTTTTCAATATAAGGTGAACTACGGAAAGGAGAACCCTAATGCCAGAGGAAAGGTGGGAAAGCATTCCTTCCCCTTGAGCACAACGGGACAGAAAACTAATACGAGCTTTCAGGTGGTAGCCGGAAAAGAAATTGCGGAACTTAAGGAAAAAGGTGTACTTAGCTTTCAAGATGGGCAACGAGGAACTGTTGTAGTTGCGGCTACAGCAGAAAATAATGCCCAATATAAGGAAAAAACGATTTATGCGGAGATCCAAGTGGTTTATCCGGATTATTCCTCTTACCTTCATATTGAAGGGGATAAGAATGCTAAAGGTTGGTACAAGAGTAATGTGAAGATTAGCGCAAGGAACAATGGCGCGAAATATCTTGTTTCCAAAAGTGACTCCTGGGGATCTGGAAATTGGAAGACCGAGTTTGATCTGGGAGAAAACAGTGAGTCTCTTGAGGGAACAAAGATCTTCATTAAAACCAAAGAGGGAATCGGACCGGGACTAAAAGAGGGAAAGAGCCTTGAAAAGTATAATATTGATACTACTAAGCCGGAAATTTTCCCTATTTCTTACAGGACGGATAAAGAGTCCAGAGTCAAAAGCCTTGGTGGCTATGACTTCTATAAAGACACGCTGGAAGTGGAACTAAAAGCTAAGGATACCCGTTCCAAGGTGGAGGCCATCTACTATCATTATATTCTACAGGATAGTGAGAACCAGACTACAGAAAAACAGTGGATTAAGCTAAGCGACACAGACACGGAGCAATTTAGCAGACCGGATGATGATACAGCTATTGCAAAAATCAAGCTTAAACCTCAGTTTAGGGGAAAAATTGAATATTACGCTGTAGATAATGCCGGTAACAAAAATGAAGGCCTCCCCCGTAAAACCGATAAATTTTTGGTTGTAGATAGCAAAAAGCCGGAGGCTAGACTTTATTTTGCAGATAAGCCTAATAACGAAGTAGGAGACCATTTTTATTTTCAGAATAAGGGGATTTTAAGTCTTGGAGTGGAGGAAACGAACTTTTTCACGGAAGATCAAGATTTTTCTCTGAAGATTTATAGCAAAAGGAATGGAGAAAGCAAAGAAAGTAGTTATCGGGTACAGGGGAAGAAGGAGGATCTCACTTTAAAGAAGGATTCCGCCTTTTTGACCGATGGAAGAAAGAGCCTGTTAGAGGATAAAACCAATTCCTTTATACAATACATACAGAGTGGTGATCGGCATGATTTAACATTGAATTTCGAGGAGGAAGGGCATTATCGTTTTTCTTTTGCCTACAAGGATCCTTCCGGAAATCCTTTGGTATGGAAGAAAGATACGGATAGAGATATTGCGTTAACAAAGCAGGGGGAACTGGCCATCACCGTGGACCACACAGACCCCAAGATTTTCTTTGATCCTTCTCTGGAAAACGGACAGGTACGCTATTTTGCAAAGGATGTAAAACTCATCACGAAGATTTTAGAAGAAAACTTTAGTTCTACGGATACTCATCTTAACTATAATTTTCTTCCGGATGCAGTGGAGTCTTCCTCTTCTTCGGAAAGGGCAAGTGCCAGTACCCTTCCCGGGCGTATTCTACACCCACGTTCTCTGGCTTCAACAAGAGGCGTTAAAAAGTTTAATAATCATGCGGTTACATGGAAACAGGAAAAGGCTTCCGATTCCACCCTCCATACCTCTGAACTGATTTTTACAGAGGATGGACAGTATGAGGTTACGGTGGATACAACCGATCTTTCAGGAAGAAAAGCCAGTGCCTCCAATTTCCTGGTAGTGGATAAAACACCCCCTAAGATTCGGCTGACTTTATCCAATGACGGCCTGGCCAATGAGAAATACTTTAGAGAAGTCAGAAAGGGGAAAATCGAAATCGAGGATGCCCATTTAGATTTCTCTTCTCTTCAGGTGGATTTTTCCGTAAAGGATAAGGCGGGGAATCCGGTATCTACCGCAAGGAATTATGCAGCATATTTGAAGAGCCCGGAGAGCTGGACGCAAGAGGGAAATAAGTATACCTGCTTGCTAGAGTTTACCGAAGACGGCATTTATCATCTTGGCCTAAAGGTCAAGGATTTGGCAGGCAATGAAAATGCCCCCATCGAAGTAGGGGATACCAAGGCGGCCTTTGATTTTGTGGTGGACAGAAAAGCCCCCACAGGCGCCTTGAAGATTGGTGATTGGGATCGTTCCAAGGACGGAACCCTTTGGACCAAGCTCCTGGATCGTATCAGCTTTGGCCGATTCAGCAATAAAAAACAGGTCGTTCGTTTACAGGCAGAGGATAACTTAAGCGGTATCGGTCTGGTGGAAGTGCTTCGAACAAGGGAGAAGATGAGCCTTGCAGACCTGCAGGGAAGTTCTGCCTTTAAGAATGTTACAAGCGAAGTAAAGGATGGTTATTGGTCCAAGGAAATCTCTCCTAATGAGACCTTTATTACCTATGTCCACTTAAAGGACATGGCCGGAAACCAGTATTACCTAAGCTCTGATGGGGTGATTTTAGACCAGCAGAACCCGGAAATTCACATTACTTTACCTAAAGAAGAGGAGAAAAACGGCCTCTATAAAAAGGATGTAGTGGTAGGTATTTCCGTAACGGAGCCCAGTCCCGGAAACAGCTATGCCGGTTTAAAGGATGTGACCTATACCGTTTACAGGGACGGTATAGAAACCCAGGCAGGCTCTCTCTATCATTTTTCCAAGGAGGAGCCCCAGTTAAACGATTTAAAGAAGTCCTATGATGATGCTCATGCTCTTACGATTTTGGCTAAGGACAACAACAGTAATGACGTGTTACTGAAAATCAAGGCGGTGGACAATGCCGGAAACCAAACGGTAAAGGAAGAGCGTCTCAGCATTGATATTACAAAACCAAGAGTCACATTATCTTTCGACAACAATCGTGTGGAAAATGAGTTTTATTTTAAGGAAAACCGTACCGCGCTGATTACTGTGGAGGAGAGAAATTTCTCCCAGGATTCCTTTAAGATTTTGATTACAGACCCGGCGGAAGGAAAGGGTACCAGGCTTTTGGAGGTGGAAAGAGATTCCTTCCAAAAGGTTTCCGGAAGCGGAGACAGCTCCAGATGGGAAAGCCGCATTTACTTTAATAAGGACGGAGATTATCAGCTTTCCATCACCGGAGAGGACTTGGCCGGAAATGCTATGGAAGACTTAGTCTATGCAGAGGGAACCCAGGCGGCTTTGGATTTCACCGTGGATAAAACTGCACCTGTTCTTAGCGTAAGCTATGACAACAATACCGCGAACCATGAGTTTTACTATAAGGAAGGAAGAAGGGCGGAGATTTCCATTGAGGAGAAAAATTTCCGTTCGGATCTGGTGGACTATTCCGTGTTGAAGGATGGCGGCAGAGAGGCACATGGCAGTGCCCTGTCTTCCTTTAGCGGTGGAGAAGGTCGGGGCGTTTCCGAGCTTCATCATCAGGCAAGCATTTCCTATGAAGAGGATGGAGACTATCAGTTCAACATCCGGGTGAAGGATTTGGCGGGAAATGAGGCCCTGGCTTATCCTGAGGATCATTTTGTCATTGACAGAACGGCTCCCGGTCTGACGATTAGTGATATTTTGAACGAGTCTGCCAATAAGGGAGAAGTCAGCCCCAAGATTTCTTACGGGGATCGTTACCTGGATCAGGATGCCCTGTCTTTAAAGCTGATAGGAGAGGTACATGGAGAGCATGAGCTGTCCCATCAGCAGGGCGGCAGCATTTCCATAGCCAGAACGGATGCCTTAAATCTTCCTATGCAGAAGTCTATGGAGGAAACCGAGTCTCAAAAGCAGAAGGAAGAGGAGAAAGAGGGCATTGTTTACCAAAGCTCCGCAGGGGGAGAAGAGGGAAATCTTTCCTTCCAAAACTTCCCGGAGGAGCCGGATACGGACGATGTGTACCGGCTTTCCGCAAAGATTGTGGACATGGCGGGAAATGAAACCACGGAAGAGCTTTGGTTCTCCGTAAATCGTTTCGGTTCCACCTATCTTCTGTCCGACAGGGCGAAGGCGTTGCAGGGTACCTATCAGAAAGAGGGCGAAGAGATTCTGATTTCGGAAATTAATGCGGATGAGGTTTTGTCTTCTGCTTTGACCTTATACAGAAATGAGGAAAAGCATGCCCTTTCCGAGGGAGTGGAGTATCAGACTACTCGCTCCGGCGGAAACGGAAAATGGTATCGGGGAGATTATCTGATTAAGAAGGATAACTTCGACAAGGAAGGTCTGTATCATTTGCAGATTTCTTCTCAGGATAAGGCAGGAAACCTTGCCAGCACGGAACAGACCGAAAGAGGGGCAGAGCTTCGCTTCGGTATCGACAGAACGCCTCCCAGAATCCTGCTTTCCAATGTGGACAATCAGGGGGTATACCGTGGAGATACTTTAGATTTGGATTTATCCGTACAGGATAACCTGTGGCTGGAGCAGGTGGATGCCACCGTGGATGGAACGGAAGAACTAAGCTGGAAGGACAAGAGCTTGCAGGAAGCGGTTGCAAAGGACAGCTTCCCCTTGCAGATCTCCGGAGAAAAGGGAAAACGACATAAGCTTTTAGTGGTAGCAAGAGATGCAGCCGGCAATGAAAGCCGAAAGGAAGTTTCCGACTTCGTGATTACCAACAATCCTTTGCTTCGTCTTATTTCTCAGAAAAACTTTGCCAGAAATGCCGCCATCGCTACAGTGGCAGGCTTAATGGGACTGTCCTGCGTAGTCAACGGCCCGAGCCTCTTACAGGAGCTGAAGCGGAGAAGATTAAAGGGAAAAAAAAGATAGACGGAAAGGAGTGGAGATGGACTTTGTCACCATGGCAGTTTCTTCAGTGGGAAATGTCAAGGAAGTCAACCAGGACTATTATTTCTTCGAACAGGGAAGAACGGAGCGGGGAAATATAGTTTTTGCCATTCTTTGCGATGGCATGGGCGGTTTGCAACAGGGAGAGTTCGCCAGCAAAACCGTGGTGGAGGCCTTTAAGGCCTGGGGAAAGGAGCATTTAGCGGACTATGCCCTGGGAGAATTTGTCGATGCGGAAATACGGAGAGAATGGACGGAGCTGGTAAACCGCTGCAACCAATATCTTCATGCCTACGGCAGGGAACGGGGCATCTCTCTGGGCACTACCCTTACGGTCCTCTTGATGACGGAGGAGCGATATTATATTATGAATATCGGGGATTCCCGCGCCTATGCTTTGGAGGCGGGCATCCGACAGCTTACAAGGGATCATACCGTGGTGCAGCGGGAGGTGGATCTGGGAAAGCTTTCCGCCTACGATGCGGAAAAGGATTCCCGGCGCAATATTCTCCTGCAATGCATCGGGGCATCGGATCAGATTTATCCGGATTTCTTCTTCGGCGCACCGGAGCCAAAGGCTACCTATCTGCTTTGTTCTGACGGCTTTCGCCATGAGGTTTCCGGGGAGGAGCTCTATCAGGTTCTTCAGCGGAACAGAAGAGAGTCTTTGGAGGATTTGGAGGGCGCTTTAAAGATTTTACTGCGCTGGAATCTGGAACGACAGGAACGGGACAACCTTACGGCAATAGCCATCAGTACCATCTAGTCTTTGAGGAAGTTTAGTTAAACTATGCTGAAAATCGGTTCCGTTTTAGACGGAAAATATAAAATACTGAGTGAAATCGGTCATGGCGGAATGAGTACGGTTTATATGGCCATCAATGAGAAGGCCAACAAAACCTGGGCGGTAAAAGAGGTGCGAAAGTCCGGTGTAATGGACTTTGAAGCGGTGAAGCAAAGCTTGATTGTGGAAACGGATCTTTTGAAGCGCCTCCGCCATCCGAACCTTCCCACCATTGTAGACGTGATTGAGGAAGAGGATGTGTTCCTCATTGTCATGGACTATGTGGAGGGGAACTCTCTTAGGGTACTTCTGGAGGAGCAGGGAAGTCTTCCGGAGGACTATGTGATTGAATGGGCAAAACAGCTTTTGGATGTTTTGTCCTATTTGCATGCCCAGACTCCCCCGATTATTTACCGGGATATGAAACCTGCCAACATTATCCTGAAGCCGGATGGCAATCTTTCCCTCATCGACTTCGGAACCGCCAGAGAATTTAAGGCGGATAAAACCGAGGATACCGCCTGTCTTGGTACCGTAGGCTATGCGGCGCCGGAGCAGTTCGGGGGCTTGGGACAAACCGATGAAAGGACAGACATTTACGGCTTGGGAGCCACCCTGTATCATCTTTTAACCGGCCATAATCCTTCCCTTCCCCCCTATGAAATCAAGCCCATTCGAAGCATTAACCCCAATCTTTCTCAGGGTCTGGAAAACATTTTGCTCTGCGCCACGGAGAAGGATCCGGAGCAGCGTTATCAAAACGCGGAGGAGTTTCTTTACGCTATTTCCCACGTGGAAGAAAGTGATGAACGCTATTATAAGAAGCAGAGAAGAAAATTTCGTCTCTTTTTAAGCACCCTGCTTCTGTCCGGCATCTGTTTTGCTCTGGGCTTCAGCCTTCTCTTCTCTTCCCAGAGCCAGAAGGAGGAGCGTTATACCATGCTCCTGCAAAATGCAAAGGTGCAACAGGACGGGGCGGAGAAGGAGAAGAACTATCTGGAAGCCGCCAATATGCCGGATATGGAGGGCAGAGAGGAGGCTTATCTGGGCTTTATTCAATCTGCCAAGTCGGATCAGGTCTTTAGCCGGGAAGAGGCGGGAACCTTGGAGGAGCTGATACGGAAAAACAGGGCGGCTCTTTTAAAGCATCCCGAGGAGTATGGAGACATTTGCTTCCAGCTGGGAAAAGCCTTCTGGTATTACTATGAAGGGGAGGACAATGCAGGACGGATGGAGCGGGCGAAAAGTGCAGCGCCCTGGTTTGCCAATGCCTTGGAATATCTGGAGGATGGGGATTCCAAGAAGAGCATTGCCTTAGTGTACGAAAGAATCGGAAGCTTTTATCGGGATATTGCCACCAATATCGTGGAGGCCAGCGATCAGGGCATGTATAAAACCCTCTTTGAAGATTTCCAAACCCTCTTCCAGGAGGTTGCGGTAAAGGAAGAAGAGGGAGAAATGGTTCGTCTGGAGCTTCTGGAGTTTATGGCGGAAAGCATCGAGCAGTATGCCGGAAAGATGCGGGCGGATCAGGTGACTCGTTCCGCCATGGAGGATGCTTTACTTCGTATAGAGATGCTGCTTCCGAAAATCAGTGTGAACAGTGAGCTTACGGAGGAGAAGAAGAAAACGTTGGAGGAGACCTTGATGGATGCGAAGATTGCCGTTCAGAATGTCTTTTCACAGGAGGAAGATAAGGGATGAAATGGTTAGCGGTGGATCAATATTCCGGCCTGTTTTTTATACTGGGCTTTGTCTTTCTTTTTTGCAGCATCCTTCTTTTCATACTCTTTCGGATTCCCGGAGTCTTCCTGTACTTAAGCGGAAGTCGCCAGAAGAAGAACATTCAAATCCTGAGAAGGAAGCGAGAGGAACAAAAGAAAAAAGGCTTCTCCCTACAGGGAAAAATCGATATGGAATTTCTTCGGAAGCGTTCTGAAGAAAAGCAGGAAGAAAAGAGAAGAATGGCGGAGCAGGCTCCCTGGAAGCAGGAGGGAGAGGCTACCGCTAAGCTTTTGATGCCGGAGGACAACTATAGAGGACAGGAAACCGCCCCGCTGTTTTCTTCCGAGGCACTATCGGGCGCTTCTTTGGGAACCCCTTCGGGCGCTTCGTCGGGGATTTCCGCCGAGGCGGGAGAAACCGTAAAGATTCCGCTCCCTGCAGAGGGCGCTTCAGGGGCTGAGAAAAATAAAGAAAAGCCAAAGAGCGGTTATGTAACCTTGTATGAAATGGAGTCCGAGTCCTAAAAGGACTTAAACTCCTAAGACTTCTCAAGTTTATAAAGCTCATAAAGCTCATAAAGCTTCTAAAATCCCATTTTAAAGTCTAACGAAATTTCCTTCGTAAATTTCTTGTATTTGCGTTCATTTTTGATACAATGGACACGTTGCTTTTTTTTTGGAAAAAAGAAAAGGGCAAAATACTAAGAAGGGGGTTTTTATGAGTTGGAAAAAACGCTGATTGATTTAAAAGGAATTACCAAGACATTTGACGGAGAGCTGATCTTAGATGATCTGAATTTATCTATTCGGGAGAACAGCTTTGTTACCCTACTGGGACCCTCCGGATGTGGAAAGACCACCACATTACGGATTATCGGAGGCTTTACCCAGCCGGACAAGGGGCAGGTTTTATTTGACGGACAGGATATCACAGGATTGCCGGCCAACAAGCGGCAGCTGAATACGGTATTCCAGAAGTACGCCCTGTTTCCCCACATGAATATTGCAGAGAATATTGCCTTCGGTCTTCGGATTAAGAAGATGTCGGAAAGCTATATTCGAGAGAAGATTCAATACGCCTTAAAGCTGGTGAATCTGCAAGGGTATGAAAAACGTTCTGTGGATTCCCTATCGGGAGGACAGCAACAGAGAATCGCCATTGCCAGAGCCATAGTGAATGAACCCAGAGTACTTTTATTGGACGAACCCCTGGGGGCTTTAGACTTAAAGCTTAGGCAGGAGATGCAATATGAGCTTATCCGTTTGAAAAATGAATTGGGCATTACCTTTATATATGTCACCCATGATCAGGAAGAGGCCTTGACCATGTCGGATTATGTGGTGGTAATGAATCAGGGTTATATTCAACAAGCAGGAAGCCCGGAACAAATCTATAACGAACCGGAAAATGCATTTGTAGCTGACTTTATCGGAGACTCCAACATCGTCCCCGGCATCATGCTGGAGGATCGTTTGGTGCGTATTTTTGGTGCCAACTTCCCTTGTATAGATGAGGGATTTGGAAAAAATACCCCTGTGGATGTGGTGATTCGTCCGGAGGACGTGGAAATCCTGGAAGAGGGAGACGATCGCGCCATTCTGAAAGGAACCATGACCCACATCATTTTCAAGGGAGAAATATACGAGATGGAATGTACCACGGAGGATGGCTTCGAGTGGCTGGTACACTCTACGGAAATGCATGAGCCGGGGAAAAAGGTGGGGATTTATGTACGTCCCTCCAATATTCAGATTATGAATAAGCCCGAGTCTGAAGACGAGGAGGCATTGGGCATTGAAGAATAAAGGAACAAGGCTTCTGGCCGCCCCCTATCTGATCTGGATGGGTGGATTTATTGTGATACCCTTACTTTTGGTTTGGTACTATGCCTTTACAGACAAGACCGGTGCATTTACTTTAGATAACTTAACAAAGATTTTTTTGTGGGAGAACTACAAGCCCCTGTATCTGGCGGTGCTTCTCTCCCTTTGCAGTACCCTTTTATGCTTCCTTTTGGCCTTCCCCTTAGCCATGGTGCTTCGGAACAAAAAGGTGGGAAAGGGTTCTTTTGTGGCCTTTATTTTTATCCTTCCCATGTGGATGAACTCTCTGCTTAGAATTCTGGCATGGCAGACTCTTTTGGAGCGAAAGGGCGTGCTGAATGAGATTTTGATAGCTCTGCATTTGCCTACCCAGAGCCTAATCAACACCCCCTATGCCATTATTTTGGGTATGGTTTACGACTTCCTGCCCTTTATGATTTTGC
>ERZ773045.1170-NODE-1170-length-12110-cov-5.321195_pt1 | contig 12110 bp, 14 predicted proteins | sample MGYA00580635_ERZ773045 | MGnify/ENA primary metagenome ERZ773045 (study PRJEB29015, sample SAMEA2738115) | human oral metagenome | biome: human oral; feature: human-associated habitat; material: saliva | place: China | collected 2261 ...
CCGCTCCCTGGGGATATAGACTCGCTGGGCCCTCAGTCCATCTTCATGACCTGCGAGAAAGTCAGCTCGACGGGGGTCTCGCGTTCGAAGATGGTGACCAGCACCTTCAGCTTCTGCGTCTCGGGGCTGACCTCGGAAATCGTGGCGGTCAGGGTCTCGAAAGGCCCGGAAGTGATGGTCACGGTGTCGCCCGCCGCGTAATCCGTGGCGATGGCCTGGGACTTGACCGGCGCGACCTCGACCTGGCCGTCCTCGACCTGGACCTTGGCGGCTTCGGCGGCGGTGGGCGCCAACATGTTGACGACCTCGGCCAGAGACAGCGGCACCGGGTCTTGTTGGTTACCGACGAAACCGGTAACCGCCGGAGTCTCCTTTACCAGGCGCCACGAGTTTTCTTCCATGTCCATCCGCACCAGCACATAGCCGGGAATCCGCGGCCGCTCAACGATTTTGCGACCCTTGGGGCGCAGCTCTACCGTGGTCTCCATGGGGATTTCAATCTGGAAGATGTAGTCCTCCATGCCCGGATTATTCGCGATGCGCTGTTCCAGGTTCTTTTTCACGCGCTTTTCGTAGGCGGAGTAAGTGTGCAGCACGTACCACCGTCCCGGCAGGGAACGCAGTTCCTGTTCGAGGGCGACTTTCGGGTCCTCTTCGGGGGTTGCGGTTTCGGGGGCGGCCGCGGTTTCAGCGTCGATGATTTCGCCGGTTACGGGGTCAACCTGCAGTTCCCCATCAAGGTCCGCTGTGGTTGCGTCGGGGGTGGTTGCGTTGGTTTCGGTGTCTCGCAAGATGTCTTCCAAGTTTTCTGCTTCAGATGCCACGATTAGCCTTCCATTTGAGTGTTAGGAGAATAACAAGTCAGTTAGAGCCGCAAAGCCCAAGTCGATTACCCCGACGAAAGCCATGATGATCAGCACAAAGACGATAACGACCAAGAAGTAACGCCACAGTTCCTCGCCGGTGGGGTAAACCACTTTCTTCATCTCGTCCACGACTTGGCGAATAAAGAGCCAGATGCGGGCAAAGAACCCGGTCTTTTTCTCTTCGGCATTCGCAACTTCGGCTTCAGCCATGTTTCCTCCTGTATATAAACGGATGCGCGCACACTTCCACCTTCGAAAGGAAAGGGGGATTAGTGCAATTATACGTTTTTTCACCGCGTTCCACAACGGGAGCTGATGGGGGCGGGGGTGGGTGACGCGAGGGATGGGAGCGCTTTGGTGCGAAGCGGGTCGAAGCGGTACGAACCGGGGTACCCGCAGCGGGAACACTTTGCAGGGCAGACAGGACTCGAACCTGCAACCTACGGTTTTGGAGACCGTTGCGCTACCAATTGCGCCACTGCCCTAGGTTGCTGCCTGCTCCGGGTTGGGCTAATGGAGCAGGCAACCCGTCCATCTTAGCTGCACCTCGCCCGCTGTTTCAAGCCGCAAAAAATGCCAGAATAGAGCCATGAGTAAAAATCGTGTTTCTGCGCGTCTAAGCGCCATCGCTCCCTCCGCGACCCTGGTCGTGGACTCTAAGGCTAAAGAACTCAAAGCCCAAGGCAAACCCGTCATCGGCTTCGGTGCGGGCGAACCGGATTTCGCTACCCCCGACTACATCGTGGCCGCAGCGGTCGAAGCCTGCCAGGCCCCGGCGAACCACCACTACACCATGGGGAAAGGCATGGCGGTGCTGCGCGAAGCCATCGCGGCCAAGACCTTGCGTGACTCCGGATATGAAATCGACCCGAATAACATCGTGGTTACGAACGGCGGGAAACAGGCCGTCTACCAGGCCTTCGCCGCCATCGTCGACCCCGGCGACGACGTCTTGCTGCCCGCACCTTACTGGACCACTTACCCCGAAGTCATCAAGCTGGCCGGCGGCAACGTGGTAGAGGTTTTCGCCGGCGCCGACCAGGAATACAAGGTCACGGTAGAGCAGCTGGAAGCCACCCGCACCGAAAACACCAAGATGCTGTTGCTGTGTTCCCCTTCGAACCCGACCGGCGCGGTCTATACCCCGGCGGAACTGACCGCTATCGGAAAGTGGTGTGTCCAGCACGGCATCTGGGTGATCGCCGACGAAATCTACGAACACCTGCTGTATGACGGCGCCGAACCCGCCCACATCGTCAAGCTGGTCCCGGAGATTGCGGACACTTGCCTGGTGTTGAACGGCGTGGCGAAGTCTTATGCCATGACCGGGTGGCGCGTGGGGTGGATGTCCGGCCCGTCCGACGCCATCAAAGCCGCGAATAACTTGCAGTCGCACTTGACTTCGAATGTCTGCAACGTGGCGCAGCGCGCGGCCCTGGCAGCGGTCAGCGGCCCGCTGGACGAGGTTTATAAGATGCGCGAGGCTTTCGATCGCCGCCGCCGCCTGATCGTCGAGATGCTGAGCCAGGTCCAGGGCTTCCAGGTCCCGACCCCGCGCGGCGCCTTCTATGCATATCCCGACGTCACGGCGTTGTTTGGCCGCAAGCTGCGCGGCGTCACCATCGAGTCTTCGCTGCAGTTGGCGGACATGATCTTGGATATGGCCGAGGTCGCCGTCGTCCCGGGTGAAGCCTTCGGCCCGACCGGCTTTCTGCGTTTCAGCTACGCCATCGCGGATGAGGAAATCGTCACCGGCATCACCCGCGTCCAAGAGTTGATGGCGGAAGTCCAGTAGTTCCGCGCCAAACCAGGTGCCCGGCCACCGGTCCCCGGCCCAGTAATCCCGCGCCGAGCGGCCCCAGACAAAGAAAACCCCCTGTGCTCCTACAGGGGGTTTTCCTCATCGCTATCCCGCCTGGCCCTAGCGCGGGTTTTCGCGCATGTCGCGCTCCAGGCTGCGCTTGGTGTAGAGGTAATACACCACCGCCGCGGCGATCATCATCACCGAGCACGCCAGCATCAGGTAGTTCGCCCCACTCACCGCCAGCACCGCCAACACGCCGGCGCACACCACGGTCAGCACCACGACGAATCGCGCCAGAAAAATAATGCGCTGGTATTCCCGAGGTTGGATAGGGGGTCGGTTCTCGGTTCCCGGTTCGAGGGCGAGGGTGGCGGAGGTTGCGCCCGGTTCGCCGGCCCCTGCCGCGGGTGCCTCGCACCTGGAGGCGCGCTGGGTGCCGATCTCCGAGTTGGGGGACCTGCCCTGGATCGTCGCGGACCTTCCTATTGTCGAGGCCGTGGCTGCGCGCTGCAGCCGGTGACACGTCGCGCGTCGGCGGGGAGTGGGTGGCCGAGGTGAGCGCGCGTGAGCTGTGTCGGGCGCGCTGATAGGGTCGGCTGACAAAGCCTGCGTTGCTTCTACAGCGCGGGAACAGCCCCGCCACCATTTGACGACACATGGGGACCGGATGTCAGAATAAGCGCATGCCGAAGATTATTGGCGAGTCCCTCGCCTCCCACCGCGAGTTGACCCGCACCCGCTTGTTTGATGCGCTCGGGTCTCTCATGGCCGAACAGGCCTTCGAATCCATCACGATGAGCCAGATTGCTGAGCGCGCCGGCGTGGGGCGCACGGCGGTGTACAACCACTTCGCGGACAAGGAAGTGCTGCTGCTCGCCTACATGCGCCAGGTCACCGAGGAGTTCACGAGGGTGCTCACCGCGCGCCTCGAGGCCGAGCCTGACCCGCTCATGCGCCTGCGCCTCTACATTCGCGCGCATCTGCAGATGATCAGCCGCTACCACGTGAAGGCGGGCATGGGCCTGCGCCGGCAGATGTCGGGCCGGGGTGCCTCGCACCTGCATGATCACGCGGGTATGGTGGGCGAGGTCCTCATTGGGATCCTCGACGAGGCCATGGAACGGAACTTGATCGCGCAGCAGAATACGCTGGGCGCGGTTCATCTCATTCATGCGACGCTGGCGGGCCAGCGTCTTCCGGCGGATGCGGCGCACCGTGAGTCGGCGCTGGCGCTGGTGGAGACCTTTATTTTGCGAGGCCTGGGTGCCTCCGAGGAGAACGTGCGTCATGTCACCGCTTCGTCTCTCCCTTCCGGGGAATAGTGGGCGCGCCGCGTCCGTTGATTCAGACATAACACAGGGGTCGTCCGGCCCCGACTGACCTGCCGACCAGAGTGTCGGCGACACAAGGAGAAACATGGCTACCGTTACTCTGACGCAGGAGAACTTCGAGCAGACTGTGTCCGCCGGCGGCATCGTCCTGGTTGATTTCTGGGCGACCTGGTGCGGCCCGTGCCGCCAGTTTGGCCCCGTTTTCGAGGAGGCCTCCGAGAAGCACCCGGACGTCGTGTTCGGCAAGATCGACACGGATGATCAGCAGCAGCTCGCGATGGCGGCTCAGATCACGTCGATCCCGACGCTGATGGCTTTCCGCGATGGCATCGCGGTGTTCCGCCAGTCGGGCGCGCTCCCGCTGTCCGCCCTGGAGGACCTGATCTCCCAGATCCAGAACCTGGACATGGATGACGTTCGCGCGAAGATCGCCGAGGCCGACAAGGCTGAGTGACCGCGTCCCAGCAGACGTCGATGGGTCCCGAGGTGAGAACCTCGGGACCCATTCTTACATGCTGCTACCATAGAAGCTGGAAGAGCAATCGAAGTGCTGATGATGCGAACGATCATCGCATCTCCTTTCTTCCGGCCAGCCCCCCAGTCTTCCCTGGGGGGCATTAGCATCTGCAGGTTGTCTCCCCTTAGACGCAGGACGGTCGGCGTGAGACGCTCGCCGGGCGGCGGGTGATGAATTCGCGGTCGGCGTGGTCGCCGACCATGAAGGAGTACTCGCCGACGATCTCGAAGCCGTGGCGCGCGTAGAAGCGTTGCGCCCCGTAGTTTTCGCTCCACACGCCGATCCAGAGGGTGCGCGGCCCGTCGCGTTCGAGCCACTCCAGTGCGGTGCGCAGCAGGAGGGTTCCGCGGCCCCCACCCTGGTGTCCGCGTAGAATGTAGAGGCGCTGGACCTCGCCGTCGCCCGGTTTGACGTCGGGGTGGGGCAGGTGCGCGGGGCAGGCGGTCACGTAGCCGATGAGTTCGTCGGGGAACGAGGCCGGGGCTTCCTCCCCGGAATAGGGGGCGCTGGGGTGTTCGCCTGGGATATGAACGGAGGGGCTGGTGGAGGAAACGAGATCGGCGGGCGTACAGGAGGCTTCGTTCGGTGGCGACGAGCCATCGACTGCGTCCTCGAAGAGGAGCCAGGTCGCGCGCTGCGGATCTTGAAGTTCGGAGCGTAGGACGGCGGGGGAGTAGACTTGGTCGAGAAAGACAGTTAAATCGCCCGGCGTGTAGAGGTGCCCGAAGGTCTGGGTGAAGCACTCGCGGGCAAGCCTGGATAGCGCGTCGGCGTCGGCGAGCGTGGCACGGCGGATCATGGCATCCTCTCGGTCGATGTTCCCTTATCGTAGGCAGAGCTGGGGCGATGCGCCGAGCGGCCCCCAGCGCACAGCGGGAAGCAACCTGAGAATGAGTATCAACCATTGCTCTGGCTATGACGTGCGCCTTACAATAAGGCGTTTAACGAACATTAAAGGAGACGGACGTGGCACGTAAGACCCGCACCGCGCAGGTGCTCAATATTGTTAAGGCACTCGCGTGGGTCATTGTCGCGGTGTCCCTGGTCAAGTTCGCGTTTTTCCCCGCCGCGCAGGAGGAACAGACGGGCGACGGCACGGACCCGGGTGGGACCTTCGGGCAGATGACGATTTCTGTGGGCCGCGCGGACATTACGAACACTGTGAGCGTGACGGGTACGATCCAGGCGGACGAGCCGGTGAATGCTCGCGCGACGCTTGACGGCGAGGTCGTGCGCGTCTATGTCAACGACGGTGACACAGTTGCCAAGGGTGATGCCCTCATCCAGATCCGCAAGGAAATCCCGGGCGAAACCCGCCAAGTCACCGATAAGGACGGCGACGTCACCATGGAGACCGGGAAGCCTACCTTCAAGTACGAGACGGTCGCCGCCCCCGGCGACGGCAAGGTGTCCACGAGCGTCCTGGTGGGACAGCAGTTCGCGATTGGCGACACGGTTGCCTCGGTTGCCCCCTCCACGTTCTCGGCCGTCGCCGCCCTGAGCGCCGACCAGATGTACCGCCTCCAGGAGGCACCCTCCACCGCGACCGTCACCATTAAGAACGGCCCGGCCCCCTTCGAGTGCACGGACGTCACGCTTGTCAGCCCCACGAGCAAGACGCAGGACACGAAAAACTCGGGTGCCTCCGAGAACTCGGCTGCGGCCTCGACGGATCTGAAGGCCCGCTGCGCGATTCCCTCCGATCAGACCGTGTTCGCGGGCCTGCAGGTGAGCCTCGAGATGACGACGGGATCGGCGACGGATGTACTCGCTGTGCCGGTTTCCGCGGTCGAGGGTCGCTACCAGACCGGCACCGTCTACCTGCCGACCTCCGACCCGGCCAACCCGGAGAAGCGTTCGGTCACCCTGGGCTTGACCGACGGAAAGATGGTCGAGGTCAAGGAGGGACTCGAGGAAGGCGAGGAAATCCTCGAATTCACACCGACTGCGACGAAGGATAACCAGGACGATCCCTACGGCTCGGGTGACACGGGCGGCGGGGCCATGGATGGAGCCGCTGACGCGTCCGACGGGACGAGCGCGCGATGAGCCTCGTGCACCTGCGGGACGTGACTCGCACGGTCACTCTGCCTGACGGCGAGGACCTGCACATCCTGCGCGGCGTCAACCTGGACGTCGCGGCGGGCGAGCACGTGTCCATCGTTGGCCGCTCGGGTACCGGCAAATCGACGATGCTCAACATCATCGGCCTGCTGGACGCTCCCACGTCAGGTACCTACGAGCTGGACGGCGTGGATACGACGCGCCTGGGCGAGGGGCGTCGCGCTCGTATGCGCGGCGAGGACTTCGGCTTCGTCTTCCAGCAATTTAACATTTTCGCCGCCCGTACGGCCGCCGAAAACGTCGAGGTGCCCCTCCTGTATGCCTCCGGCATGCAACTGCTGTGCAGGCGCTCAATTGCCCTCGACATGCTTGAACGCGTGGGCCTGGCGGATCGCGCCGATTCGCACCCGGGGGAGATGAGCGGCGGCGAGCAGCAGCGCATCGCGATCGCCCGTGCTCTCGTGCGCCGCCCGCGCGTGATCCTCGCCGACGAGCCGACCGGCGCCCTCGATCCAGACACGGGCCGCGCGGTCATGGCCCTCCTGGAGGAGGTCGCCCGCGAATCCGACTCGGCGCTCATCGTCATCACGCACGATATGGCGGTCGCCGCCCGCGCCTCGCGCGCCTACGAACTCTATGACGGCGTCCTCCACGAGGTCACGGACCCTGGAACCCTCACGCAGCGTGCGGAGGCGGGGAACTCTGATGCCGACAACGCCGGGACCGGTGGAAGCACCAGGATCCCCTGGGGCGAGGCCTCCGCCGCCTCCGCTGGTCCGCAACCCCCGCCGCCGCTTCCCGCGCAGGTCCCGGCACCGCCGTCGGGGGGATGGCCTGACGATACGGGTGTGACGGCACGTCAGACGATGAGAGCCGTCGGTAGGGCAGCGGCTCGAAAAAGGGAGAGTGAGCAGTGAACGCACTGAGCCAGATCGTGGGTGCCCTCATCGAGGCGTGGGGCGAGGTGAAAGTCCAGAAAGCCCGCGTGGTCCTCTCCCTCGTGGGAGTAGTCGCTGCGGTGGCCGCCATGACGGTCGTTATCGCGCTGGGTGACCTGATCCTGCAATCCTCGCGCGAATTGGCCGAACTCTACGAGGGACGCTCGGTGACGCTGCGCCTCGCGCCGGAAAAATCATCAGCAAGCCAAGGAAGGCCCTCGAACGACGGCCCCACCCAGGAAGCCGGGAACAGTGAAGCGACCCAGGCCTCGTCCACCGTCGCGCGACCCGATGAGAAGGATCCGGTGAGCGACGCGATGGCGACGCTCGCGGGCCGCCACGACATCCACTACTGGTCGCGCTTATCCAGTTCGGGCGGCGAGATCGTCGAGGTCCGCCAGGCGCGCAGCACCGGACTATTCCGCGGCTACCCGGTGGTGCAAACACAGGACATGTTCAACGACGTCACGATTCAGGCCGTCGACCCCTCCTTCGAGGTGATTTTCCGGACCCGCATGCTCGCCGGACGCTGGGTGACCGACAGCGACGCGGACCAGCGCCTGACCCCCGTCGTCATCTCCGAGGTCCTGTGGAATCAGCTGGGCCGAGCATCCATCGACCAGGTCCCCATCGTCCTGCACACCACCGACGGCACCGCGCTGCGCGTCGTCGGCGTCACGAAAGCGAAGAGCCGCTTCGACATGCCGACCCTCTACGTGCACTATGACGCGGCGCGCGCCGCCCTGCCGCAGATGGGGCAGCCCACAATGATCGCGTGGGTCGGTCCCGAGGACGCCGAGCAGGCGCGAACGGTGCTGCCGCAAGCCCTAGCGTCGATCCTCGGCGACGGATGGCACGTGAGCGTCACCGGCGGCGAACACCAGGACACGGGCGAAGAACAGCTGGGGACAATCTCCCGCGTCATCATGATTATCGGCGGCATCATCATCTTCCTCGGCGCGCTCGGCCTGCTCAACGTCGCCATCGTGACCGTACGTCAGCGCGTGCGCGAAATCGGTATCCGCCGCGCCGTCGGTGCCTCCGCCGCGCGCGTCTTCTTCGCCGTCTTCATGGAGTCGGTGGTCGCAACCTTCGTCGCCGGCATCATCGGCGTGGGGATCGCGGTCGTCGTCGTACGTTTCTTGCCGCTCGAAACAATAGGAATCGCGCTCAGCGAAACGCCGGCGTTCCCAGCCGGCGCAGCCATCGCGGGCGTCGCCATCTCCACGAGCATCGGCGCTGTATGCGGCATCATCCCGGCGCTCGCGGCCGTGCGTATCAAGCCGATTGACGCGATCCGCTACTGAGGGTTCATTGACGAGGCCGTGGCTTCCTCGCCGGGGCCGCGCGTGTTCGCGGTGGGGAGTCGGCCTCGTGCCGGAATCAGCGGGGCAGCGTCACGCGCTTCGTGTCTTCGTTGTAGATGATCATGCCTTCCTTGAGGAGGGCTCGGTAGACGCGGGCGGGTTGGTAGCGGTCGCCGCCGTCGAGGCGTGCGGCGTCGAGGACGCGACGTTTTGTGAGGCCTTCGGTGCCTTCGAAGTGGGCGGAGCGCAGGGCCTTCATGATGCGTCCGCGGGCCTGGCGGTCGGTGCCCGCGTAGGGCTGGGGGGTGGGGCGCTTCTCGTCCTTCGGGAATCCAGCGTGTGCCCAGGCGCAGTGCGTGCGCATGATGCACGTGTCGCAGCTCGGGGAGAGCTGGGTACACACGAGGGCTCCGAACTCCATGAGCGACAAGCTGACGTCGGCGGCGAGGCGTCCATCTGTCGGGAGGAGCGCGTCCGCGCGCTGCGTTTCTGCCTTCGAGGGGGTTGAGTGGGGTGGAAACTCCCGGCCATCGAGAAATCTGACCAGCACTCGTCGAACGTTTGTGTCCAGGACAGGGACCCGGATTCCGTGCCTGAACGCCAGGAGGGCGCTGGCCGTGTAGGTGCCCACGCCGGGCAGGAGAGTTAGCTCTTTCATAGTGAGGGGCACCTGACCGCCGTGTTTCTCGACGATGGTGCCCGCACAATTTTTGAGGCGCAGTGCGCGTGAGGGATAGCCTAGATTCGCCCAGGCCACAATGATATCCGCGGAGGAGGCCTCGGCTAGGTCGCCGGGTGTTGGCCATCGCTCCATCCACTCCAACCAGATCGGTTGGACGCGCGCGACGGGCGTCTGTTGGCTCATGATCTCGAAGACGAGTGTTCCCCAATCGGACACGTCATCGCCGCGCATGGGCAGGTCGCGTTTGTTGGATGCGAACCAGCGGGGAAGGTCATGGAGGAGTACCTGCGAGGCCTCAGCCGTTGGATTTGTGAACACCCTGTCAGTGTAGGTAAAAAGTCCCCATGAGCGCGTTCTAACATATACGAAGTGTGATGTGGAGCATAAAAATGGCGACTGTTGTATAAATGGTACAGGTTCGCTAGTCTGATCCTGTTTTCAATTACCCCCATTTTATCGAGGGTTCCCTCACTATCAGGAGACGTCATGTCTACTCCTCAGCAGCCTTACGGTCAGCAGCCTGACTATGGCCAGCAGCCCGGCTATGGTCAGCAGGCCGGTTACGGTCAGCAGCCTTATGGGCAGCAGCCTTACAGTCAGCCCGGTTATGGGCAGCAGCCTTACAGTCAGCAGGCCGGCTATGGGCAGCAGCCTTACAGTCAGCCCGGTTATGGGCAGCAGCCTTACGGCCAGCCCGGCTACGGCCAGCCCGGATTCAACGCCCCCATGCTGGGTAAGCCTCGTAAGACTGCGGGCCTTCTCAACTTTTTCCTCGGCGCTATTGGTGCCGGTGACTTCTTCCTTGGCCACAAGCAGATCGGTTTCATCAAGGTTGCCGTGACCGTGGTCCTGAACGTGCTTTACTTGGCGACGTTCGACTGGGAAACGGGCGAGGCGAACCTTTTTGTTGTCTTCCTTGGCCTCATTTATTGGGGGTTCTTGGTTGCCTGCATGATTATGACCTTCATGGGCAAGTGGATCTACGCACGGGACGCGAACGGCGTTCCGACTGTCTGACGTAGTCGCGCGCGCCCAAATAGGCGTGTATAGCGAGCACCGTGTGGGACTCGGCTGATGCCGGGTCCCACACGTGTATCTAGTGCTCCTCACGTTTCTCTGTCCGGGTGCAGCGACGCCCCGGGCGCGAGCGTCTCACTGTGTGTCCGAGCTGTTTTGTGGTGTATAGCGCGTGGTGCGGGCGAGCAGCCCTCGGTCCCAAAATGCTTGTCGGAACGCGTTTGCGGGCACGCTCGGGGAACGATCGTGGGTCTCTCGGGGTCGCTGCGGATGACGAAAAGTGGTGTCGACACGCTAGGCTATGCGGGTGCGGCCCGCAGCCGTCACTTCCCACGACAATCGAAAGGCTTAGTTATGACGACGCCCAACCCCTTCAACTCGGAGGATCAGAACTCGGTGCCCGCGCCGGATGCTCCCAGCTTCCCCCAGGCCTCGACCCCCGGTTACGACCAGGCCAACGCCGCCCCGGGTGCGCAGCAGCCCGTCTATGGCCAGCCCGCTTACGGCCAGCCTTCCTTTGGCCAGCCTTCCTTTGGCCAGCCTGCTTACGGCCAGCCCGCCTTTGGTCAGGGTGCTTACACGACCCCGCCCAAGCAGTGGATCGTCGCGCTGCTCCTGGCGTTCTTCGTCGGAATCTTCGGTATCCACAACTTCTACCTGGGCTATACCGCCAAGGGTGTCATCCAGCTGATCCTGTCCGTGACCGTCATCGGTATGCTCGTCACGGGCATCTGGGCCTTCGTTGAGTTCATCATGATCATCATGCGTTATGGTGCCTACGGCTGCGATGCGCAGGGTCGCCCCCTGGAGTGATCCGCTGAGGCTGTTGTCGCGGCGCTGAGTGTGCGACAATCGAGTCATGCTGCTCAGTGACCGCGACATCAACGCTTCTCTGGATTCCGGCCGGATTCGTCTCGATCCTCTGGACCGTGGCCTGGTTCAGCCGGCCAGTATTGACGTGCGGCTGGATCGCCTGTTTTGTCTCTTCGATAATCACCGCTACCCGGTGATCGACCCTGCGGCGGACCAGTCGGATCTGACGCGACGCATCGACGTGGGTCCGGATCAGCCTTTCGTCCTGCACCCCGGCGAGTTCGTCTTGGGTGCCACCTACGAGCTGGTCACCCTCGGCGACGACATTGCCGCGCGCCTTGAGGGCAAGTCGTCGCTAGGGCGCCTCGGCCTCCTCACTCACTCCACCGCGGGCTTCATTGACCCCGGTTTCTCCGGTCATGTGACCCTCGAGCTGTCCAACGCGGCGACGATGCCGATCCTGCTCTACCCGGGCATGAAGATCGGGCAGCTGTGCTTCTTCGACCTGTCCTCCCCGGCTGAGCATCCCTACGGTTCGAAGGGCGCTGGCTCCCACTATCAGGGTCAGCGAGGCCCCACGCCGTCCCGGACGCACCAGCGCTTCACCCGCACACGCATTGATCGGTGACATGATGGAGTCCCCCCACCCTCCCTTTCCGTCCCGGCTCGCGCGCAGGCGCGCCGAGCGTGCGGCGCGCGCGGCCGCAGCTGATGCGGCCGAACAGGACGCGCCTCTCGCACTGGAATCGGCGGACCTGCCGTCGGTGGTAC
>ERZ773045.1171-NODE-1171-length-12094-cov-3.363070_pt1 | contig 12094 bp, 8 predicted proteins | sample MGYA00580635_ERZ773045 | MGnify/ENA primary metagenome ERZ773045 (study PRJEB29015, sample SAMEA2738115) | human oral metagenome | biome: human oral; feature: human-associated habitat; material: saliva | place: China | collected 2261 ...
TACAAGCCCATCTTTTCAGAATTTATGGATTACTATACAAGTCCACGTTTTTAGAATTTATGGATTACTATACAAGTCTACGTTTTTAGAATTTATGGACTACTATACAAGTCCACGTTTTTAGAATTTATGGACTACTATACAAGTCCATCTTTTCAGAAATCATGGACTACTATATAAGTCCATGATTTTTAAATCTATGGATTTCTATATAGTTTCAGCAGCTTAAAGAGAAACATTTAGCCCAAAATGTTGGGCTACGGCGTGGGGCTATCGCTATTCCACGCCAACTATTGTCGATATGTAATCAGTTGTAAATAAGAGTATCTCTCTCGGATCAAGCAGAGTTTCTGTTACTCTTTGTCAAAGAGTAACGTTTTTGTAGTTTTGACATTGCTGCGCAACGTACAAAACTAAAACGCTCTGCCGAGGGCCATGGGTTGCACCCCTTTTTTGGCCCATCATGGTCCAAAAAATTCACTGCGTTTTTCGGCCCACAAAGTGGACTCGAAAAAAATCGGCGCGAACACCGCACCGAAAAAATTGCCCACTGCAATTTTTGCTTGCCCATCTTTTGCTAACAAAATAATTTCAGCTTCGCTAAAATTATCAGCAAAAGAATGGTCTTCGCCCGTCGCACGAACCAGCGTGCGATTTGTCTACGAACCACGCAGACAAAAAAGAGAGCTTGGAATCTCGCTATCAATCATTACTAAATTATTAATCGAAACGTGTCTTCGTTTATCTTTTTCATGATCGTAATAATTAATGGAGATTGCCTTGAGCCCTACTCTGCCTTGGGATCTATTCTTATTTCTTAATGATATTTTTGTTGAAATGTGATAAGATAAATAAAATCAAAATATTTGGATAGATATATGGAAGATTTAAAGTAAGACTTTAAATTTTCTTATTATTAATATATCGAAAGGTTTAAAAATATAAAAACAAAAAAGAGGATAAAAAATGACCTATACAACACAGACAACTTGGAAAGAAATTATGAAAATTTTGCCAGCTGATTATCAATTTACAGATTCTTATCAACCTAAGGAAGAGTGGTGGGATTACAAAGGGCATCGTTTGCACTTGGATACCTTTAGAAATCCAGCCGCACCAGCTAAAATCATTGCCTTTCATGGTGTGGGAATAAACGGTCGACAAATTTCTATGATTCTCGGTGGTCCACAATCAAAAAATGGTTATGAAACCATTATGATTGATATGCCAACTTATGGCGTTACTCAAGTTCGTGATCGTAAGAGTGTTACTTATGATGACTGGGTAGAGATTGGAGCGGCTTTGATTGATAAAGAGTTGGCACGAGACGACCGTCCGATTTTCTTGTACGGCTTGAGTGCTGGTGGAATGGAAACCTATCATGTAGCAGTTCGCAATCCAAAGGTGAAAGGGATTATTGGCATGACCTTCTTGGATCAAAAGGCTCAGATTGTCAGAGATAAAACGTCTGGCCACATTCTCATGGGACGAATTGGTGTTCCTATGTTGACCCTAGGAAAATCTTTGGGCTTAGGTCGTCTTCAGCTGCCATTGTGGCTTACATCGCCAAAAATGTCAGCTCTTGTTAATGACAAGGACTTGCTCAAAGTCTTTATGAAAGATAAGACATCTGCTGGAAATCTTGCTTCTATCAATTTCTTACAATCGTACATGAACTACGTTCCAGAGATTGCTCCCAAGGATTTTGCAGTTGCTCCTATTTTACTAACGCAACCAGATGCGGATAAATGGGCACCTTATGAGTTGAGCCGACCTGTCTTGGATCAAATTTCAAAAGTGCCAGTAGAGGTTGTTCAGTTGCCAAACGGCGGACACTATCCTGTTGAGCACGAAGCCCTTCGTGTGATGAATGATAGTATCAATCGCTTTATCAAACGGAATTTATAAAATCTGAGTCTGGGACAGAATAATCCTCAGCCATAAAAAGCTAGAGATTCCCAACGGCGGAACTCTAGCTTTTTAATTTTGAGTCGTTCTCTTAGGTTTTATAACTGAATAGATCGACTACTTTGTTGTCGAATTTTTCCTGTTCTTCAAGTAATCCTGAGGAATAGACGACAACTTTAAAATCAAATAAGCTAAAAACGCTCTAAAATCATTAAATTGATATTAAAGTGTTTTTATTGTCAAAATATACAATTGAAAAAATTTCCAGCTTTTTTAAAATCACTATCTCAGATGACAATTTAATCAAAATATGATATAATACAGAAAAAGTAAAAATAACAAAAGTAACTTACAAAAGTAAAAGAAAAAAAGTAAATAGATAGCCACGGCGGATATTCCTTTCATCGTTTAGAAGGAGTTGCTGTGGTTATCGTTGTTGCTGAGCTAATTAATTGCTCTTATTACTTTGATGAAGTTACTTTTATTATTGAATTAATTTAAATAATAATAACGATCAATGAAAGTACTCATCGATATTCCCTTTATGCAGTTTAGAGCACAAAGGAAAATGGTACTGATTTGATCGTTTTTTTGTGTATTGACATCCTAAACCCCAGTCAGAACCTTCAGTCATATTAAACAAGGAGATAACATGAGATTTGTTGTATATAAACATTCACTGGTTTTAGGTGATAACAACATCGTGACAAAGCAATTTATCGTTCTGAAACACGATGACGGCAACTTACAATTTACTGATTTTCATCGTTATGTTAAATCTACTTCAAGAATCAAGTCGATTTCAGATGATGGGAATAAACGCTTTTCTTACGTTGTTAAGTTTCTTAATTTCATATTTGGTACTCTTGGACTTAAAAGTGTAGATCAACTTACACTTGAGATGGTCAGAGAGTTTTTTACGCTTTATGGATTATCTCAGTTACCTGAAGATAGCGGGAAAAGAAAGAAAAGCACTGTTGAAAAATGCGTAAATGCAATTCTCGACTTCTTAACTCTTTATTTAAGTGAGCGAGAGGGAAAGGCTAAGTTAAAAGCAGAAGAATTGTATACTACGACAACTTTTACGAATAGTAGAGGACGTGTTATAAAGCGTAAAGAACCAAATTTTGAAATCTACGTGGATGATAGCAACACTGAGAAAGCTATTTTTCGCGATATGCCAAATAGGGCTTTTGAGATGTTGTTTTCTCACATTGCACACTATCATAAGGATTTACTCATGGTTGTGGCCTTGGGGGCCTTTGTTGGCTTAAGACCATCAGAAGCATGTAACGTAAGACGTGAAGATAGTCCTCTAGGACCAGGTATTTTATTTCACCAAAGTGATGGTCAAGTATTTAAGATTGAGATCGATCTACGAAAAGAAATACCTCTTAGAAGCGATTTAAAGCCGACTGGACGGATTAAAAAGGAAAGACTTCAAGCAGTACCTTATATCTTCTTGGAGGTCTTTTTAGACACTTATAACGACTATATGAGTTATCTGGAAGGTAAGAAGTATGAGAAGGACTATGGGCCATTAAATCTTAACAGACGAGGAAAAGCATTATCATACGATGTATACTATCAACGTTTTCGTAAGATTATTCGTGAAGAGATGATCCCAATCTTCTTAAAGTCCGATGATGCAGAGGTTGTTTTCTTCGGTCAACTTTTACAGGAACATAATATTTCCCCACATATTTTCAGACACTGGTACACGACACAGTTAGTCTTATCTGGAGTTTCTGAGATTAGTGAACTCATGTCTGCAAGAGGTGATAAATCTCCTGAGAGTGCTTGGGTTTACCTGCAAAATAAAGGTGAAATCGCAAAACAATATGGTCAAGTTAATAATGGTGTTTTTGACTATATGAATTGGCGAGCAAATGAACTTTTTGGTGATAAGTTAGAAAGGTAATGTATGACTTATTCAATTAAATTTTTGATCGAAAATCTGTTAAGTGAACTCGGAAAAAACGATATACAGTATAAAGGAAAAATTAGTAAATTTCTAGTTGATAACAATTGGTTTAATATTGAGATTGATTTGGATAACTATTCTATCTCAGATAAAGATGCTCAATTATTAACAGAAAAAATAACCAATTATCTTATTGGGCCAACTGGTTTAGTAGGAATTCAACCTATATTTAAACAAAAATTTCCATTGACTTACAAATATTTTCAGCAATACTCAGAAGATAGCAACTTATCTAAGGAAAACATCTTTTATGTTCAAGATTTTCTTGCTTATTATCTAAAAAGAGATTTATTTCTCTGTAATGATAATGAGATTGAATTGTTGGTTGAAGAAGCAGTATATGCACTTGAAAAGCAAAAAGGCGAAGTTTTTATTGATTTTTTAAAGTGGTTAATGAATAAAACGAGATGTAACTATCACAAAAGATACGAATTTACACCTCGATACACATTAGAACAGGAGACTAACGCTTATGAGTTAGACGAATATTTAGAATTACTGTATTTTCTTTTTAATGACGATTACATTAGAAAAGAAGATATGCTTTATAAAGCAGCAATCTCAAAAGACTACGCAGATACATGGCTATTTCTAGCACTTCATTTTATATGTGCGCTACGTGGAACAGATTTAGAACAACTTGGGCATCCACAACTTCCTAGAACACCAAAAGAAGTTCTAAAATCAGTTAGAAGTGGGGATTGGAGTAGCAGTGAGGCAAGAAGAACTCTTTTAAGTATTACAACTCGTTTAACTTATTTAAATATTACTCCAAACAAAACAAAGGGAACTAAAAATATTAGTCAGATTAAATTTCAGGTCCCTGAGAGCTGTCAGGTATTGATTGGAACGTTGTTAGCTCTCTGCGAAGCACATTATCAGTTGAATAAAGATAATAATAATGAACCTTTAATTCGACAAATAAAAGAATATAAACGAATTAGCCGATATATGGGGAAAGAAATTGGAGACTTATTTCTTGAAAGGAATTTTAGTTCTAGATCTGCAAATAAATCCTATCTTCAAACTGTTGCCATGTTAGCAGATGATGTTTTACAAGAAAAATCTGAGTTAAATATTAAAGGCTATTTTTTAGCTGCATTAGCCCGTAGCCATAAAGGTTCATTCGACGAATTTGCTCAAACCACAACAACGTACCTAAAAGATGCCCAACTAAGCCAGCTTAAACCAGAAATGGTTGCGAGAGAACTATTTGAACGAGGTGTTTTATCTATGATTCCATCAATGCTCCTGACGATTGTTACTAGAGGAAAGTATAAAGAATTAAGTCCTAGTCAACAAACTCAGATGATTAAACAGTTAGATTTGACACCAAATGAGATCGAAAAAACATTGGCTTTAAGTATTCAGGCAGAAGTGAAATCGCAAAAGGCATTAAAAATTTTGGTAGAAGAAGAAGCAGAACCTAATCAACTTCTTACTATTTGTCATCGTATAGGAAACGGTGAAGCCTTCTCAAAACAAGGTGAAAGCATGTGTCTTTTGTCTGCTCTTGGAAAAATTTGTCCATATGACGATAGGCAACATTGCATCGGTTGTCATTATGAACTACAAACGAAATCTACTTTATTGTTATTAGTAGGAGAATTCAACCGTTTGAACAAACAATACTCTAGAGTTCGTTCTGATTTAGAAAAAGGAAAAATTCGGAGTATTTTAGAAGAACAAATAAAACCTTGTTTAACTGAAATGTTGCAAGCTTTATGCGAGCAATATGGAGAGGACGTATTACATGATTACGAAGAAATAATAAAGGAGTTAATAAATTGAACAATCAAGCTAAACTTTTTAAAATTGAAAATTATTTTGAACCTTTTGACCGTGATTGTGTTTTGCGAGCAAAAGAAGTTTTCGATGATTATTTTGAAAAAGGAATTATTCTAAGTTATGATTTTGATCATAAGAAATGGAAAACTACAAATGAATATGACAATATTAGCCTGTTTTTTAACATTTCTGATTTTCAATATAGGAGATTTTATCAATCAATTTTTCAGTTGCCTTATAAGGAATTTATCGATTACTTAAAAAGTTTTATTGTTTTCTCAATGAAACAACATGTTTTAAGAACTTTACAGCAATTTCTAATGGATATTAAACGTATTATTAAAAATACAACCAAAGATGCGTTTTTAGATTTAGAAAATATCTCTGTAAAATTTCCTGGTTTATGTATTGACTTTTTCTCAAATCTTCCCTGTTCAGATGATAGTCAACTAAATCAACTATTGGAGCAATTAGATAATAAATTAACTATCAACCTTCAAAAAAGGCAGAGGTCAAAACAGCAAAGACAATTAGCGCAATTTCAATCCTATTTTACCTTTAATGACATTTTAAATGATTATTGGTCTCAAACATTATCTAAAAAAGAGCGTCTATTTTATTATCCATTGTATCTCTGGTGGCAGATTACAGCGATTTTACCTTTAAGGCCAAGAGAATTTCTTTTAATACAAAGAAACTGTTTGACCGAGAAAGATGGAAAATATTTTCTCACATTAAGGAGAAATATAATCAAGGGAAGGGATCGACTTGTTGCACATAAAATTTCTGAAGATTATACTTTGAATACTTATGAGATTACTAATTCATTAGCTTCTGAAATAAAGACTTACCTCATTCTTACGGAAAATGATCGTTCTACTAAATTAGATACATTATTTGTGACTGACCCCCATTATAACCGTTGGGGTCGTCGAACAGGTGTTAAAAACCGATTTTTAACTTACACTAATCTCAATACTATTTTGAGGTATTTTTTTAATGAGATTATTTCTCAAGAATACGGTTATCAAGTTAATTATTTTAGTTTTCCAACTAGATTAGATGAAAACGAGATTAATTTGATTCATATTGGGGATACGAGACATATTGCAATGATCAATTTAATTGCAGAAGGGGCTAGTCCTGTTACAGCTATGCTTTTAGCTGGTCATGAAGATGTGACAACTTCATCTCACTATTTTTCAAATTTAAGCCAATTTATTGAATGTCGTAGTTATCAAATGTATCGTAAACTAACGAGTAAAAATACGAATTACGCTATAAGTAAGAGGCAGCCATTTTACACAGCACAAGGACAATACATCGATTTAGAAAATAAAGGACGGTGTTACTCACCCCGCTTTGCGAAAGGTGATTATTCAGATTGTCTGAAAGTTATTAGTGAGCATGCAGAACTAGGTGCTTGTACGAACTGCCCTTTTTACCGTAAAGCAGGTAAAGATTATTTTTCAATGGATAAAACATTTAAAAAGTCAGTTGATGAAAAAGCTATGGTTGTAAATGAAGCGATTAGAAAAGTTAGACAAGGGAAAGGTCATATTGAAGATATTGGAGAAGCTTTGTTGAAATTAAAAACAGTTAGCAATACCTATCAAGATTACTTAAATGCTAAACAACTATCTTTAGAGGAGAACAAGTCTAATGGCTAGAAAGAAATCAATTACTGATGATGAATTGATTCATTTGTTTGAACAGTATTTAATTTCCCAGTGTTCCTGTGATTTAAGCTTGGTAAAAATTCCTCGGTTCGGTGACTATGTGAGGAATCATGGCTATCAAAATGTTGCGGATACAACCATTAGGCGTAACAAAAGATTCAGGAATTTTTTAAAAGAAAGTGAAATTAAATACCAAGATGAAAATTATGAGGCTGTGATTACTTACAAGACCATAGATCCTGACAATTTTATGGCAAAAAATCGTGCTCCAGGTGCTATGAAAAGAGCATTGGTGGAAATTAGCCAATACTATAAGAAAATAGCAAACATTGCGGCCAGCTATAAACAAGAAGCAGATAAGTTACGTCGTTCAAATTCTGAACTACAGTCAACTAATGAAGATTTAAAACAGAAGCTACAAAGAGAAAATGAGTTAAGTGATGAGAATCAAAAACTATTACAAATAATCAAAACAAGTGTCTATCCAGAAATTGCGAATGAGCTTTTAAAAGAAGAAGGATTGTTAAAATATTCTCAAAAGGTTATCAGTGAGGATTTCCTAGCAGACAATATCATCACCGCTGATTCAGAAATAGATTTACATTCTGGTGGTCTTATTGAACAAGAAAATCCTCAAAAATCAACTAAAGTGGTTTCTATTAAAAACTTACTGGACAGCAAAACTAATTATAAATGAGGAAAGAAATGAACAAGAAAGTTAAAGATAATCCAGCTATTTACATGTACTGGGATCAAAAACGAAATGTTCTTGACCCAAAAAAATTGTCGTCAAATAGTTTAAAATATGCCTATTGGTCTTGCCCTTATTGTCAACATCATTGGGAAGCGAAAATCATTGATGTGCAGCTTGACAGTTATGAATATCTTAGGTGTTGCCCCCATTGTGGACTAGGTGAACGTTCCATTGATGAAAATGAGAGTGTACTTCAGGTTTATCCCGATTTCAGAAATTATATAAACTACAGCATTGAACAAGATGAAGAATTAGATGAGAAACTTCTTACTTTGCCGTTCAATAGTAAAAGAAAATTCAATTTTAAATGTCCGACGTGTCAATTAAGTTGGAAAGATTCTGCAACAAATAAGAGGTTATTTCAACTGACAAGCGGGGATTTATTTCATTTTGGCTGCAATGAAACTACCTATCATTGCGATTACAAATCAGTTTATCCAAATTTAGCTAAAATCTATAGCGATCATTTAAACAAATTTAAATTTAACGAACTGAAGCTAAATTACAATATAACAGTACCTATTCATTGGGAATGTGATAAGTGTCATTGCAAATTTGAATTATCTATTGATAGATTATTGAACCGAATTAAAAGAAGTGGTCATTACTGTTTGGAGTGCCATTCTTCATTTGAAGAGTTGTTGGATAAAAATTTTGAGGTTTCTCCTCTATCTTTTTTGAAATCCTCCATGCTCAAGGAGTGGTCTGAAAGGAACAATATTGTACCTAATCAAGTTGATGCATTATCTAATGTTCATGTGTTATGGGAATGTACGAATTGTCACGGAGAGTATTCATGTTCACTATTTGAAAAAACAGATAGGTCTTGTCCATTTTGTTCAAATAGAGAAAAACTTCAGGATTTTAATACACTAAATGAAACACATCCCTATTTGAGGGAATTTTGGGACCTCAGTAATGAAAGGGATTTTTCCGAATATTGGTTTAAGTCAAATAATGTAGTTAGTTGGGTTTGTCCTTGTTGTAAAATCAACTTTCAATGTAGCCCAGCCGAAATGATCAGTCGAACCGATTTAGAAAATCAAAACTTTCAAACATGTCCTAATCAATGTGACTGGAGGACTGAGGTATTTAAAAATAATATTTTCATCAAAGAACCAAAACTCATCAAAGAATGGAGCGATAAAAATAAAATTCCTATTCATTTAGCTCAGACAACAATAGAAACGAAAAAATATTGGTGGGATTGTTCAAAGTGTCACGGGACATATCTATGTTCTATCCCAATTCGAAGAGAAGTTTATCATTGTTGCCCTTACTGCAACAATGATAAGCCCCTGAAGGGGTATAATACATTTGATTATTTGTACCCTGAACTAGCAAAATTGTGGGCACCAAATAATAAAGTCTCAATAGATAGTTTTGTTCCATTATTAACTGAAAAAAGGTTTTATTTATGGCGCTGCAAAGAATGTAACTTTGAATTTCATGAGCGCTTCAGCATTATATTAAATAAGTATTTAAGCTCCGAGACAAAAGATCTTAAAGAATTGTGTCCATTTTGTGCAGAATTAAAAGAAAAACAAGATAATATCTCTTTTGACGATTTGATGAATGAGTGGGACTATCTTAATAATCTAATTCTAGGAGATCCAGAAAGAATCCCAAATAATACGCAATTAAGATTTTGGTGGATTTGTAAGAACAATCCAGAGCATCGTTATAGAATGGCTATCGTAGATAAGATAGCAAATGTAAAACGATCTATTGAGCCGTGTATGTTTTGTAAAGGGCGCAGACGAAAAAGAGAACATTTTGTTCCTTATAAGAAAATTTAAAAGGCAAAACACTGCGACTATCCCGTGTCTTCAGTTCGTACTTTGGAACATAAGCAATGAAAGAGCACTCAGGAAAATCTGCCCTAACAGAGGAAACAGCCCCTTTAAAAACACTAGATATGATTAGATTTCCAAAGATAGCTGGAGCCACATTGTCTGGATGGCCTTCAATCTTGTTTGCCCAATCCAGCTTTTCATCATCCGTTAAATCCAGTTTTCCTAATTGGTTAGCCAATTCAATTCCAGCTACGATAACTGAGCTAGATGAACCCAAACCACGTGCCAAAGGAATATCACTAGTCATCTTCAGACGGTAAGGCTGAAGGTTTGGTGCCAGTTGCAAGGCTACTTTGATTAGCAAGTTTCGTTTATCCTTAGGAATTCTTGGATTTAAGTCATGTTCGATTAGCCACTCATCGCGTTCTTCCAGAACCTCAATGGTCAAATATTTACTGACAGCCACACCGACTGAATCAAAGCCTGGACCAATGTTAGCACTGGTAGCGGGTACAATAATCTTCATCTTAATCTCCTAATACTTTGAAGGTATTGAGCAAGTCAAACTCAGCAACTTCTTTAAGCTTAGCAGTGACATTTTCCAGCTGTGTCTTGCTGACAGCATGGGTAATAATCACCACCCGAGCCTTCTCACCGTCTGTACCTTCCTGCAGAATCTGCTTAAAGGAAACATCCTCAGCATTGAAAATCTCAGCCAAATGCAGAACTTGACCTTTAGAATCAGGTGCCAAGATAGAGAAGTAATAGCTGCTCTTCACATCTTCTGGCTTAGCCAGCACTAACTCACGGTTAAATTCATTAAATGCCTTGCCAACTGTTCCTTCATTCAAACGGCGGCTGATACGGACAATATCTGCCACAACACTAGTTGCGGTTGGTTTTTGACCTGCTCCTGGTCCGTAGTACATGGATTCTCCGATACCGATGGACTCAACAAAGACAGCATTCATCACCCCATTGACACTAGCCAAAGGATGCGCTTTAGGCAGAAATGTTGGAGCTACTTCTGCTGCAATACCCGATGCCGTTTCTTCGATAGAACCAACCAGCTTGACTACATAGCCCAGATCTTGAGCAACAGCCACATCCTCTGGTGTGATATTTCGAATTCCCTGATGGCCCACATCTTCAAATTTAACATTCATACCAAAGGCGAACTGGCTAAGAATCACCATCTTGTAAGCCGCATCAATGCCATCTACGTCATTGGTTGGGTCGCTTTCAGCAAAACCAAGACGCTGTGCTTCAGCAAGAGCATCTTCATAAGACCAACCCTCTTCCACCATCTTGGTCATCATAAAATTAGAGGTTCCATTGACCACACCCAAGATACGGGTGATTTTGTCAGAAGCCAGTGAATTAACCAAGGTACGCAGGATTGGAATTCCGCCAGCAACAGCTGCTTCATAATAGAGAGCTACATTTTGCTTTTGAGCAATTTCCAGCAACTCTGCTCCGTGAACAGCCAACAAGTCCTTATTGGCCGTTACCACATGCTTGCCAGCTTCAAGAGCACGAGTGATGAACGTTTTCGCTGGCTCGATTCGTCCCATCAATTCTACAACGATGGTAATTTCAGAATCCTTCAGAATTTCTTCAACATTTGTGACAAAGTTAAAGTCATTTCCAGCTGCCAAAAGACGCTCTTTTTCAGCATCATCCTTAACCAAGACTTTAGCAACCTCAATCTCTGAATGAGCTGCTTGAAGGATTTTTTCTCCGTTTTCCTTCAGTAGAAATGGCACACCACTGGCCACTGTTCCAAAACCAAGTAAAGCTATTTTAATAGACATGAAGCACTCCTCAAATTTTTTCTGTATAAAGTCTATTATATCAGAATTTAGCACAAAATTCATACTATTCCTCTCTAGATTTGATATAATAAAAGCAAATATCTAGCCAAGGAGAAATTATGACTTATCCTAATCGCAATCGTTCTGCAGAAAAAAAGGCTCGAAAGAAAAGAGATATCTTACTTCTGTTGAACCTCATTCTTCTCATCTTTATCGTTACTGGTGGTATTTTCCTTTGGAAAGAATACAGTAACAGTCAGCAAGAAGCAAGCAAGCCTGAAGCTAGCCAAGTTAGTAAAGCAAGCCCTTCGGAAGAGGCAAGTCAGCCCTCCTCCTCTAGTCAAAATAAAGAAGAAATCAAATGGGTCAAG
>ERZ773045.1172-NODE-1172-length-12090-cov-2.973411_pt1 | contig 12090 bp, 9 predicted proteins | sample MGYA00580635_ERZ773045 | MGnify/ENA primary metagenome ERZ773045 (study PRJEB29015, sample SAMEA2738115) | human oral metagenome | biome: human oral; feature: human-associated habitat; material: saliva | place: China | collected 2261 ...
CTATACGATAAATATTTTTTATATCTTATCATCTATTCTAAATATTGTATATACTTTTTTTATAATTATTGGTATTATTTACCATGATTATTCAAATTATTTATAGAAAATTTATACTAATATATCAATTTATTCCGATTCCCTATATATATTTTGGGGATTCAAAGAGATATCTCTGGAAAAATATAAGAATACTCCGGATATTTGCTTAGCTTATCCCTAAGGCAAATATAGTGACAAACGAAAATATAATGACAATAGAAAATACAGTGACGAAAGGAAGCACAGAAAAAAGCAAATGAAAGAGATTTATTTAGACCAGGGAGCCACCTCCTACCCAAAAGCACCGGGAGTAGGCATGGCTATGGCAAACTATATCGACAATATCGGTGCCAGTATGAACCGGGGAAGCTATGGAAAGGCTATGGAAGTGGGAAATATCGCCATTCGTCTCCGAGAAAGGGCTTGTAAGCTTTTTGTCTTTCAGGATCCCAGCCATGTGATTATTACTCCGGGAGCCAGCATTGGCTTGAATATGCTGATTATGCCCCTCTTTCAAGAGGGAGGACACGTGATTATCAGTCCCTTAGAACACAATGCGGTACGAAGACCCTTGGAGATGCTTTTGCAAAGAAAGAATCTTCCCATTTCTCTAAGTACCTTCCCCTATGATTTAGCTTTAAACGGAGATTTCAGCCCGCTGAAAAAGCTGATTCGTCCGGATACCAAGGCAGTAATCATGCTTCATGCCTCCAATGTAAGCGGAGAGATTTTTCCGGTGGAAGCTATCGGAAAAATTTGTAAAGAAAAGGGCATTGATCTGATTTTGGACGCTTCCCAAAGCGGAGGACACATCCCCATTGATTTTGAGAAAATGAATCTTTCTGCCCTTGTTCTTCCGGGACACAAGGGTTTACTGGGTCCTCAAGGCATCGGTCTTACCCTGCTTCGAGAGGATTTTGCAAAAAAGCTTCCCCCTCATCTCTTTGGAGGCACCGGAAGTGTATCGGAAAGTTTGACTATGCCAAACTTCATGCCGGACAAATTCGAGCCGGGCACCCCAAATATTCCGGGAATCTACGGACTGGAAAAAGCCCTGCAGTTTATCGAAGAAACCGGGGTGAAGAAAATCCAAGCTCATACCAATATGCTTCATCAGAGATTTTTGGAAGGTCTCTATGAAATACAAGGAAAGAATTTGATACGAATACCGGGAAAGGAGGGACGAGAAAACAGCGGTGTGATCAGCATTGATTTTTGCACTATGGACAATGCTTTAGTTTGTAACAGATTGGCAAGCCGGTATGGCATCATGACCCGTCAGGGCTTGCACTGTGCGCCAATGGCACATCAATGTTTTGGTACGGAAGAAAGCGGAACTGTACGCTTTTCCTTCGGCTTCTTTAACAGGATGGAAGAAATCGACCGGACTCTACTGGCTATTCAGGAAATTCTTTCCTAATCTCCCGAAAAGGGATGCATTTTCACAACACACATTTACATCAAAGGAGAAAAACATGAAAAGCAAATTCACTGATGCCAGTATCCTACTGGCCGGCTTAGCCACAGGCCTTGCCGCGTTAATTCTAACCAAGATGGGAAATCCCGCCAATATGGGATTCTGTATTGCCTGCTTCTTACGAGATTTAGCCGGAGCGATCGGCTTACACCAGGCCGCTAAGGTACAGTATGTTCGTCCGGAAATTATCGGAATTGTTTTGGGTGCATTTGCCCTTTCTTTTGTGCAGAAGGAATGGAAGCCAAAGGCAGGTTCCTCTCCCGCCACCAGATTTCTCTTAGGGATTGTGGTGGTAATCGGCGCTCTCGCCTTCTTAGGCTGCCCCTTAAGAATGGTAATTCGTCTTGGAGGCGGAGACTTTAACGCCATTACAGGACTACTAGGCTTTATTATCGGTATTCTCATCGGTGTTTTCTTTCTGCAGAAAGGTTTTTCTCTAAATCGTGCCTATCCCGTTGCACCGGCGGAGGGAATTGTACTTCCAAGCCTTTTTGCCGCTTTATTCCTGCTCTTTATCTCTGTCCCCGCTATCTTTTTCTTAAGTACTGAGGGACCGGGGGCAAAGCATGCTCCAATTTTTGCATCCTTTGCCGTGGCATTTGTTGTAGGTGCTTTGGCACAGAAGGCAAGACTTTGTACTGTCGGCGGAATCCGTGATTTCATCCTTTTCAGAGATACCCGCCTTTTATCCGGCTTCGTTGTAATTTTACTAACCATCCTGATCGGAAACTTTGCATTAGGCAGCTTTAAGCCCGGATTCCCTCTTCAGCCTATTTCCCACAGCAATCATCTATGGAACCTGCTGGGCATGATTTTAGTGGGATGGGCTTCCGTAATGCTGGGAGGATGCCCCTTTAGACAGCTGGTACTTTCTGCAGAAGGAAACGGAGACTCCATGGTAACCGTTCTGGGAATGATTGTTGGTGCAGGTCTTGCCCATAACTTCAAGCTTGCCGGAAATCCCGATTCCTTAAATGATGCCAAGGAATTCGTACTGGGCGGTCTTTCCAACTATGGAAAGGTGGCAGTAGTTGCCTGCTTCTTTATCCTGCTGATTGTTTCTGTTTTGAATCTTCCCAAAAAGAATCCGGGCCAGGCAGCGACCTAGACCTAAGCAATAAATGATTTAAAAATACTATTTTATAAAGGACGGAACCGCCGGAACTTTTCGCCGGTTCCGGTAAAATATAATATTACATAAGATTATTTAAGGAGGTAGATTATGGTAGACGCAAGAGGATACTCCTGCCCTGTTCCTGTAGTTATGGCAAGGGAAAGCATTGAGAAAAATCCCGGAGCTGACTGCGAAATCCTGGTGGACAGCATGGTTTGTGTAGAAAACATTACCCGCTTCGGAGAAGGAAGGGGATATAAGGTTTCCTACGAAAAGCAGGGAGAGGATTTCAAGATTTCACTCAAGAAATAAGACAGAATAGAGTTTTTAGGAGAAGGATTTATGAAAGAATATATCGCAACCTACCACACCCATTTTTCCGCCATGATGAGTGGAAAAAAAATGGAGGCCGCAGGGGTTTCCTATAGTCTGGAGCCGGTTCCCAGAAGCCTCTCCTCTTCCTGCGGAACCTGCATTCGTTTTCAAGCTGAGGATTGGAAAGAGGAATGGATGGACAAGGATTGTGACAGCATTTATGAAGTCTTAGGAGAGAAAGACAAGAATCCGGAATACCGGAAAATCATCAGCTTAAGTTAAGAATGAAGACGCTCTGATTCTCTCAAGAGCTTTAAACTTTTTTCGTATACAATACTCTTAGGTAGGAGGTCTCCCCTCCTACCTTTTCTATTTCTTCCCTATTGTACTCTTCTTCCGGGAAATCCGGAAAAAACCGGTCAGCATCCGGGACTTCCATATCCACATAAGTCATATAGATTTTATCTGCAAGGGGAAGTGCTTCCTGAAATATTTCTGCCCCTCCTGCAATAAAGATTTCTTCTTGCCCCGCTCTTTCTATTGCTTCCTGTAAAGATTTTACAGTATATAAATTTTCTCCGGAGAAGACCTTTGTTTTGGATACAACGATATTTGTTCTCTCGGGAAGAGGATGGCCGATTTCCTCATAGGACCTTCTCCCCATAATCACCACATGGCCGGTGGTCAGTTCTTTAAACTGCCTTTGCTCTCCGGGGATTTTCCAGGGAATCTTTCCCTCTTTTCCGATGGCACCGCCTTTAGCCACAGCAACAATGATAGAAATCATTTTGAAACACTCCTATTAGGCTTCCAAGCTCTTAAGCCCCAATTCTTCCGGAAGGAAACGAGGATTTACATTTTCCGAGGTGCCAAGGACGGAAGCCGCCAGTTTGGTACCGATTTCACAGGCTTCCATCAGATTCTTACCATACGTCAGTCCCATAGCCACTCCCGCAAAAAAGGCGTCTCCTGCTCCTGCGGTATCAATCACATGAACTTTCTTCGCCTTACAATGTCCGAAATGCCCATTTTGCTCCGCATAAATGGCGCCCTGACTGCCTAAAGTCATAATCATCTGTGGAAACTGCGCCTTGACCACATAGGAGGAAAGGGAGCTTGCCATCTCCTCCAAATCCATTTCCTCAAAGTCCTCGGAAAAGAGCATCCCTGCCTCCTGCTGATTACAAACAATACAGGCAGTGGTCTTTAAAAGGTCTCTTCTTTCCAGTGCAATAGACATATTGGAAACTGCTGCATATACCTTTTTATTGTATTTCTCAGCCAATTGAAAAATCTGCTTTAAAAGCTTGGAATCCATATCAATTTCCACAATAACACTATCACAGCGAGAGAACAAAGAGTCTCCCTGCTCCGAAAGTACCTCCTCCAGCTTAGAAAGATCCGGTCTTTGGGAAATGGAGCCCATAAGTTCCCCTTCCGTATCAAAGATCGCCAGCCAGGTCCCTAAGCCCCCTTCAATTCGCCGGATATAATCGGTATTTACCTTATGCCGCTTTAATTTCTGTACTACCTCTTCTCCAATGGCATCCTTATCCACCACGGAAATAAAGGTAGGACGAAGCTCCACATTGGCAATATCCTCCACAATATTTCGGCTCACACCTCCATGAACCTTTACCACCTTTCCGGCGTTTCTTCCATCCGGCCGATACAAAGAAAAAGGATAACCCTTAATGTCTACAAAAACCGCGCCAAAAACCAAAATACCGATTCGCTCTTCCATCATTTTCCCTTTCATACTTTTAGCACTGCATGTCTTATTCCTTATGCTTTTCGCTTTATTCTACTGAAGGATGAATTTTCTGACAAGAGTATTCTTTTTTTCGCAGTTTACTCCAAATTCTATAAAAAACAAGCACTTAAAGTATTCATTATTATCACTATTATTAAGATTTATTTTAGTTCAAAAAATTAAGAAATGCGACTAAATATTGTAATCAAAAATACCTTATCCTTACCAAAATATTAGGTTTGTCTTCATAGATTTACACTTTTATTTTACGGTTTCTTGACATCTGCGAAAGCCTATTGATTTGCCTTTATTTATGCATTAATATGCATACACGGAAAGGAGTCCATATACCAATGATAGGATGTCAAAACAAAAAATTTTTCCAGTTTAAAAATACAATTTCGGAGAATTCCTCCGTCGAAATAGATCAAACTATAGAACTTACAAATCAGATTTCAGAATCAGAAGCCGTTTCAGAAAACCCATTTCAAACTCCGGTAAGTTCCAGGCATAAATTCATGGCCAAGTTTCTCATGGCCATTTCTGTTGCCTTCCTGCTTTCCGCTATTCCAACATTTTCCGTAGGCTTTACCAAAGGAACTTCCAGGGATGCCTGGTGGTACGATTTAGGAAATGAAAATTATTTACGCTCTACATGGCAATGGATTGATACCGACAATGACGGCGTTGCTGAGTGCTATTACTTTGATGCCAATGGTTGGATGTATACCAATACCACCACTCCCGACGGCTATATCGTAGATGAGAATGGCGCTTGGACTGTAGATTCCGTTGTACAAACAAGGGATGTGCAGGAAGAATATACGGAAGAGGACGATACTACTTCCGTTCAAGACAGTTCCTCCTACAAGCAAGAAACAATGGATAGAATCAACCAATTCAGGGCAGGGCAAAACTTACACGCCTTAGAAGAAAGTGAACGCTTAAGCTCTATTGCAGATATCAGAGCCAAGGAATGTGCTGCAAGCTTTTCCCATACAAGACCCCAGGGGGGCTCCGTTTTGGATGAAGCGGATGTGTACGGAGAAATTCTTGCCCACAACAACGAAACTCCCGACAGAACCGTAAATGCCTGGATTTCCAGTGCAGGCCACAATCGCATTATGAGTAAGGGAGAATTCCAGCACTTCGGCGCAGGCTATTATCTGGACGAAAAAGGAAACGATTACTGGGTAGTATTATTCGGCTATTAAGCAAATTACTCCATCTTCGGCTATTTTATACTCTCATTCCATTTTAGCCGATATCGAGCAAATAGATAAGGAGCTGTAGAAATCAAAAACTTTTTACCCTCGGTGAAAAACTATGATTTTTATAGCCCCTTGTCTATTTTACTTTTAAAATACTTTTATAACTCCCCATCTGTTCATTATTGTGGGGGACTCAAACCTTCTCTGTCCACTGATATGGGTACAGTAAAATTCAAGCTTCCGAATGGCTTTGCAGAAAAGCGATATCCACAATTAAAATCGACTTATTCCGTACTGATACCGATCTGTACCTTCTCATCCTGTGTCAATGTTCTTCCCGCAAGAATCTTATCCACCTCTGCAGAAACCTCCTCATCGCTCAGGATATGGTACACCGCCGCAGTCATATAGTCCTGAACTCCGGAGTTGTCCGTTGCGGTAATGGTGTTGAAGCTTTGATCCACCATAATCACATTTCCCTCCGGCGAGATATGCCCATTGACAAGATAGCGCTTTACAGAAGGGGTGAAGCTCATCATCAGGTGTCCCGTGGTAAAATCCACCACATAGGCCTTTCGCTCCGTATCATTATTTCGAATCAGAAGAAGCAGATTTTCCTTTTCATTATACAGATTTACATCATCGAAGCTTACCGGCGTCTGGGTGAGCGCTTCATCCATGTCCAGACTCTTAAGACCGGTCTTACTGCTCCAAGTAAAGGCCGTATTGTTCTGTATGCCCTTTAGGATGATTTCCTCCTCTTGATGCTTAAGATTCAGCACCTCCCCCGGAATGTCCTCTAGATGCTGCTTACTTTCCAAATCGTACAGAGAGGCCGTTCCTGAAAAACGGTTAACAAGAAGTATCTTATCGTCTTCGGAAACCAAGATATTCAAGGAAGAATCCGTAATTTCCGGGATAGTATCCAGCAGGCTTAAATCCTCAACGCTATAGATCTTTAAGCCTTCCTTCTTATCCTGCAAATAGATTTTCTTTCCATCATCGGAAAAGCGTAGAGCCGGATAAGCAGAAGGGATTTCCACGGTTTTGGATTCCCGACTTTCCACATTATAAAGCACCAGCCCGGGGTTTCCGGTATCCGTCATTTGCCCGACATAGGCATAGTATTTTCCGTCGTTGGACAGGACGTTTTGTTTTGTACTGGTCATCAAGCCGTAAATCACCGTGTTCTCATTGGTGATGGTTTTCCCGGTCTTCCCGTTATCCGTGGAGAGCAGGAAATCCGTCCCGTTAAAGAGAAGAAGCTTAGAGGAATCATTGGAGGATGCAATAATTCTGCCCTGCACCGGCTCCGAGGATATTCTGGACTTGGTATCAATAATCTTAATGCTTTGGCCTTCATGGGAATTGGTCAAAATCTTGCTGCCATCCTTTAAGAAGTAGATTTCAGAAGGTGCTATCCCCCCCAGATACAGCCTGTCATCCGTAATCACCTTATCCTTCCAAATGGAGTAAATCCCTGCTTCTCCAAAGCCTGCAACCATGTTTTGTTCTGTATTATACGCAAAATATTTTAAATCCAAGTCACCAAAGGATACTTCATCTACGGTTTCTCCGCTTTCTCCATTGAGAATCAGAATCTTGCCATAGCTGTTTATAGCAATTTTTTCCCCATTCTCACTTTCCACTAAGGGCTTATTCAAGGTATTTGCAGTGCTGATCTTCTCACTGAAGAGAACTTGATGATCCTCCAAAGAAATCTTTTGAAGCTCGTCATCCGTTAACAAAATAATAGACTTCCCGTCATTGGAATAAAAGGCGGATTTGTAAGGAAGCATAAAATTGGATCCATCGAGAGAAGTTCTACCTATCCGATCAATAGTAGAAATAACACTGCCATCCTTAAGGCTTCTCCTTGTCAGTTGATTTTCATCATTGTTGCCTAAAGTGATAAGCACCTCTGAACCATCACTCTTAATATCTGCATATTTTACCGTTTCCTGGATAGAAAATGTACTAAGCTGTTGCCAGGTATTGGCATCAAAAACGTAAAAGTCCGCAGAAGTATTGGTAAAGCTTACATAGAAAAACTGTGAATTATCCCCGGAAAAACGCCCCAGCATAGGGACTCCCGGAATCTCCAGCTTTGCTTTCTCCTCTCCGCTTTCTACGTCATAGACAATGATACTATTGTCGAAAGCAGCGGAAACCAAAAGCTTATCATCCTTGGAAAATGTTAAAAGCTTTACCTGTTGGCTATGTCCCGGTAATCTCTTGATAATTTCTCCATTTTCCACCTTGGCAATAGCGGTTTCATCATTTCCTAAACCGAAGGCCACTAGCTTTTCATCATTGCTGAGAGCCATAAAAGTCAACTTGTTTTTTGTAGAAATGGAAGTCAAGGTCGAAGCACCGCTGTGATAAATCACATCATTGAAAATGCTCATCTTCTCAGATTGGAGCTGCGGATACGCTTTCATGCCTTTTCCAATAGGCTTCATCGCTTCCTTCGCCACTAAAGCGGCCTTTAAGTAATCCCCTTCCTTGGCCATATCCTGGGAGCTTTTCATTAAAATACCGGCATTGGACTGCACCGCCTCCTGTCTGGCCTGCTCCGCCTTTTGGTAGGCATTAAACATAAAGATACCAAAGAGCAGGAAGATTGCGCCGGAAAGAGAAGATATGGTCAGAATAAGCCTATTCTTTCTCTCCTTATCCCTTTGCTTAAGGTCTCCAAAGGTACAGCCCAGAATGGTTGCCATAATACGGTATTTTTCGGTTTTCAGCAAATGAAGAGCCTGCTTTGTCAGGCTTTGCAGCTTAGCGCTGTCCTTCTTCTGAACTTCCTCATAGCCGGGAAAATTCTTATGTAAAACTTCATCCGGACGGATATCCGCCGCCAATACATCCGCAAGACTCTGATCCGCCCCTCTCTTTAACTGCTTCAAAGGTGCGGGAAAGGCTTCATCCGGCTCTCCTTCAATCAGCACCGGAATAATACGCTCATCTCCATGAAGCTGTCTGAAGGTACGAATTTCCTTCTCACACCACTCGGACAGGGGCGTTCTCTTGGAACAAAGAACAATCAGATAGCGACTTTCCGCCAAGGCCTCTTCAATGGAGCTGCTTAGATCTCTGGCCGCCAGCTCCTCTCTGTCACGGAAGACTCGGAAGGTGGTTTTCTTCCCCTCCTTATTAAATTCCTTGGGAGGCTTAAAACTTTCAATCATCTGATGCAGCTGCTTCGCAATACTTTGATCCGGCTCCACATGACGGTAACTGATAAAAGCATCAAACTTATATTCCTTTTCCTTAAACTCCTTCGCCGCCTTTTCCATTTCCTCTGCATCATCATCTTTTCTGTAGTTTTGCAGCTTTTCTTCCTCAACGATTGGAGCATTTTGTTCCAATTCTCTTTCCATTCTAACCCCTCTTTTCTGTATGGTTTATTTAATTCTGATAGTACCCCAGAGGTCTCGTCCTCTTATTCCTCTTCTCGAAAGAGGCTAAAGACAGAGAGCAAATCATATTCCGGGTGGCAAATGTCAAACTTCTCCCCAATAACCTCTCCCCAATCCTCGATTAAGCAGGGATGAGTCTTAAGATTTTCATCCTTCTTCTCTCCGTAACGGAAGTTCATAGCATAGTAGCTGTTACACCACCTCTTATGCTCCAGCCTGGAAAGAAAATCCAGTAAGGAGTTCTCGGAAAGGTATCGTCTAAAGTTTTGTTGAAACTCTTCCTTTCCCCCATCTCCGCCAAGCCTTTGGGCTTCCTGAAGCTTTTTAAACTCTTCCAGCTTTTCCGATAAATATGCTGAAATCTCCTGTTCTGATTTTCCGGAAAGTGCTCTACGAATAATTTCCTCTTTGATACCGGCATGTGTGGCAGACTGTCTGGAGGAGTTCTTCTTTACATAAGACAACTCATTCCAAGCTGTCCCTTCTCCCATACCGGCTACTCCCGAGGCCTTATTGTAAGCCTCATTAAACTGCTTTGCCCGATTGTCCAGAGCTTCCCGAATCAATATCTCCCCGGTCATAATCTCCGAAAGATCCCCGAAAACCTTGATCTGCTCCTTGGTTTTGGGAAGCACATGGGTCAAATCTACATTGGAAATATTCCGAAGAACCTTTGGAACCTGCCCGAAGTACCGATTCATCAGCTTAAGCGCCTTTAGGCTCTTCACCACATCCTCCTGCATCAGGAAAATAAGACTTGGACTTTCTTCCTTTCCTAGCCCCTTAAGATAATTTTGTAAATTCCTTTGCTCATGGCCTAAGTCTATACATTCTATCTCCAGCGCTCTTAGTAATCCTTCCCTTTCCGGAGCGTTTAAATCCAAAAGCTCCTGCATTCTTTGGGAAGCATTTTCCTCTAAAATGCTGATTTTCGGATTTCTCGCTAAGGAAGTGGTGGCATCGTTGGCCAGCTGCTTCAGTAACGGCAGTGTCAAATCATTTACGGAAAAAAGCAATACATGGAGAGGCTTGATGCTGTTCTCTATGGAATCCACTGTATGATGACTGTTCTCTGTAGAATCCGTCGAATGATGACTGTTATCTGTGGAATCCGCTATATGGCTATCCTCTGAAATCCCCTCCAGACTTTTTAAAATGCTATGCTTCACAGCGGGCTCAGCCAAAAGCATACGTACGGTCAGATCCTTTTGGTTAAAATGCACCGTGTCTATCTTCTTGAGAAGTTCTTCCCCCTTTCTTTCCTCGGAAAGCAGCTCTTCCATATAGCCCACCACCGTATTGGAACTACAGTTGGCATAGCAAGTAATAGGTCTTCTCGGTTTAATGCGCTTTATGACATTGGCATAGAGGGCATAATTTTCCAGATCATTTTCTGCACAGAAAAAGATATACTTTGCATGATTGATATGCAAAGCCACAAAAAGCTCTCTGGCTTCATTTTCATCACAATGCTCAAAGTCAATCTGATAGGTGGCAATTCCCTTCTTTTCGTATTTATTCTTCAGGCGATCATCCAGAAAATTCTTGGAAATCAGAGAAATCTTATAAGGAGCCTTTTCCTTCATTAAGTTACTGATGAGAGTCTCTCCCATCTCGCTATTTTCAAAAACCAATACATGATGAATACTGGCTCTGTTTAAAAGCATATTTTTCCCATGGAGTAAAATGTTGGAAATCTGTGTAAAGATGAATGCGGAAGTTAAAATCGGCGCCATCCACTTGGCAAACTCATAAAAAAAGCTGGTCTTTTCTTCCGCAGAAATGGGAGAAACAAATAAAAACAGCTTGATGGTGCCGTATAAAACCGCGGAAAGAAGCTGTAATGGGTCGGAAATCTTGGCACTGTAATAGCTGTAGAGGGTTTGTAGACCAAAGATTACAGTAATGATAAACAAAAACAAGATGATTTTTTTCTTATAGTAATTTCTATTCTCCTGCATAAGCCCTTCCTTATAAAACAAAATTTGTATGCTTTTTTTAAGGCTTATTATCGCAATTTTTACGAAAACATGCAAGGAGTATTGCATAAAAGGAGGGGGAATTAAAAATGAAAAAGTATTACCAACTCTTTTATGCTTGAAGCTAGTGATTAGACCTCTTCTTCACTAGATACTATTTACTTTATACCGAGCTCTTTATTTTGAATACTTCATCCTAAAGGCTTTTGGTAGCAATCTTTTCATTGATAAAACTATCTTCCTCTTTTGTAGAGAGTGTTTCGTTTTTTTGTAATAGAACAAGAACTACTATGGCTTCAATAATTCCTAAAACTTGTTCAATCAGAAACTTCAGAAAAAAGGATAGAGAAATTTGATCTTCCTGCATTTGATAGAGATAAAAAAATACACTTAAACAGCTAGGAGCAAGACAGGCAAAAGCCAGTCCCTGTTTCCAATTGATTTTTTTATCTCTCATACATTGGGGAAAATAAACAGATAGGACAGCGGAAAAGGATGCGAGCCATAAAGCAAAATTATTCTCCATTAAGAAGTATAAGAGTACAAGAGAAAATACAATACTAAGAATAGAAAAAGCAGGAAAGACTGTCTCCTTTTTCCTGTCACTATCTTCTGTTATGTAAATAAGCTGTTTATTCCATAGCGTATAGATACTCTTCTTTTTTCTATAAATATTATGCAAGACTATACAAAGCTTGTTTTCAATGCCCCATGCCATACCGCAGAGTAAGACCATAGGCAGTGCATCGATAACAATGTTAAGAATTCCCTCTGTCA
>ERZ773045.1173-NODE-1173-length-12087-cov-8.079953_pt1 | contig 12087 bp, 9 predicted proteins | sample MGYA00580635_ERZ773045 | MGnify/ENA primary metagenome ERZ773045 (study PRJEB29015, sample SAMEA2738115) | human oral metagenome | biome: human oral; feature: human-associated habitat; material: saliva | place: China | collected 2261 ...
CACACACACTTTTTGTCCTATAGCCCCATATCTAACTAGAAAATTTATCGTAACTTTAAAGGAGCTACCTTTAGGCAGCTCCTTGCTTGTAGATTTTATGATTATTCACATATAGCTTGAATTCAGAATTTATAATTTTACAATATAAATAGAATAATATACATATATGTTTTGTTACTAAATATATTATATATTCAGCTTGTAGTCCCCATCCTTTATCTTTCCCATCTTGCGAAGCACTCTATCAAAGATCAAAGCGAGCACTGCTGGGAGCACGAAGTGCAAAATTGCAACTCCTGCTATTGTATGAGCATTTCCTCCCATTGTCGTAAATGTTCCGATCTGTCCAACTAGGCCAGATGTTCCCATTCCTGCTCCTAGCGGGCTATTTGTCATCTTAAACACCACTGTGCTAAGTGGCCCTGTTATCGCTCCCGCGAGGGTCGGTGGCACGAGTATATACGGATTCTTAATTATATTTGATATCTGTAGCATGGAAGTTCCAATTCCCTGTGCCACCAGGCCGCCGATTCCGTTATCACGGAAGCTGATGATGGCGAAGCCAACCATCTGCGCGCAGCAGCCTGCGGTTGCTGCGCCGGCGGCCAGGCCTGACAGCCCCAGCATCATACAGAGCGCAGCACTCGAAATAGGGGCTGTGAGAGCAAGCCCTACTATAACCGAAATAACAATACCGAATGCAAATGGCTGCCACTCTGTGGCTGTCATAATTACGCTTCCAAGGCCGTTCATCAGCTTTCCAATAGCTGGACCAACAAGGATAGCTACAACACCGCCACTTAGTAAAGTTAGCGCAGGTGTTACGATGATATCAACCTTTGTCTCCTTAGAAATCATCTTACCGAGTTCTGCACCTACTGCAGCAGCTATGAATGCGCCTGCAGGACCGCCTGCGGCAGATCCCATCATACCAGTTACACAGCAGCTTATCATAACCAGCGCTGGAGCCTTAAGTCCAAAGGCAACTGCAACACCTATCGCAGCTCCCATGAGCTCCATCGCCTTACCACCTATCTCAATAAGTGTGTTTGCAATTGTTGTCTCCCCAAAGAAATTAATGGACTGCTGTCCAATTGTCTTCAGGATTAGACCTACAAGAAGCGAACAAAATAATCCCATTGCCATCGCAGATAGAGCATCCTGAAGATATCTCTTACTGCTAAACTCTATATCCTTTCTCTTTAGAAAGGCTCTAAACCCCTTTGAATTTTCTACAGTATTGCTTATTTCTGTCATGTTCTTCTCCATAGTTAACATAAAAATATTTGACAAAGACTATTGTATACACTGTACAGTCTATTGTCAAGACACCTATCAACCCATTATATTTGTAACAATTGCACCATCGTGATATAATATACTAGAATTCAAGAAATAATTATTAAACACTCTATAATCCATTTATATAGGAGTATTTTATGAATGTAGCAGAAAGACGTGGTGAGATAAAAAAAATACTTTTAGCTAACGAAACTGCAATTTCAGCTGCTAAGCTTGCTGAGAAGCTAAATGTAAGCAGACAGATTATAGTTGGAGATATTGCACTTATGAGAGCAGAGGGCATGGAGATAAAATCAACTCCAAGAGGATATATTCTCACTCATAAGACAGATGTCTATCCATATATCGGAACCATTGCTTGTAAACATTACTCAGATAATATGCTTGATGAACTTTACACCATAGTTGACTTTGGTGGCACCTGTATAGATGTCAAGATAGATCATATCATCTATGGCGAAATCACAGGTCAGCTTGATATTTCATCTAGATATGACGCAGATGTCTTTATGAGTAAGATAAATGAAGCAGATCAGCCACTTAGCAGGATATCTGATGGAATCCACGAGCATCGTATAGGTTGCAGAGACAAAGAAATCTTTGATATGATCCGAAAGGAACTGCTTGCCAAAAAAATAATAATTGAGTAAGAAGATGATAAAACCGCTGAATGCATAGCACTCAGCGGCTTTTGTTTGCTTATACTACTTTGATAAACTGAATTACTCAGCAATTTCTTCTACGAACTTACGTCCGTACTCTCTAAGCTGCTCGATAGTCTCCTGATCTGGTGCCCAGTTTACACGGATACCATCGTTTACGATTGCAAACTTTGATTCCTCTAGGAATTCCCTGATTAGCTTAGCAGCCTCTCCGCTCCATCCGTAGCTTCCGAATGACGCAGCCTTCTTGTTCTTGAACTTAAGACCCTTGATCATTTCTAGAATACCAGCGATAGCGTATGAGAAACCGTTGTTGATTGTAGGTGATCCAACAAGGATAGCCTTTGACTTAAATACTTCTACAAGGATATCATTCTTGTCGTTCTTTACAGCGTTAAGTATCTTAATCGTTGTATTTGGACTTGCCTGCTGAATACCCTCAGCGATAGCTTCTGCCATCTTTCTTGTTGACTGCCACATTGTATCATAGATAAGTGTGATCTGGTCTTCCTGATAGTTGTTAGCCCACTTAGCGTATAGATCCATGATTAGACCAATGTTCTCACGCCAGATGATTCCGTGGCTAGGTGCAACTAGATCAATCTTTAGGTTCATTCCCTGAACCTCAGCTAGCTTCTTTGTTACGAATGTGCTAAATGGTGTGATGATGTTTGTGTAGTACTTCTCAGCCTCATGAAGTAGCTTTGAAATGTCATCCATATCATCATAAAGCATTTCTGATGCATAGTGCTGACCGAATACGTCATTACTGAATAGAATGTTGTCTCCTGTCATATATGTCATCATTGTATCTGGCCAATGAAGCATTGAAGCCTCAACGAATACAAGCTTGCTATCACCGATTTCTAGCTCGTCGCCAGTCTTAACATTTACATAGTTCCAATCCTGGTGGTAAAGACCTCTTAGGATTGACTCACCCTTCTTTGTGCAATAAATAGGTGTATCTGGAATTTCTCTCATCAAAGCAGGAAGTGTTCCACTGTGGTCTGACTCATTGTGGTTCATTACGATGTAGTCGATTTCCTTTAGGTCGATTTCTTCCTTTAGTCTGTTTACAAATTCTGTATCGTATGGACCCCAAACAGTGTCTATCAATACAGTCTTCTTATCGCGAATAAGATATGAGTTGTATGATGATCCTTCCATTGTTGAAAGCTCATCTCCATGGAATTTCTTTAGTTCCCAGTCAATCTTACCAACCCATGTTACTTTGTCCGTTACTCTTTTACTCATTAAATAACCTCCTAGTTAAACAATCACTCAAACTTTACCCATTAGATTAGTTCTTCAATAATACTACAAAATTGTTCCTTAGTATCTACTGAGTTGATTTTTGCCCTTACCGCAGAGCTACCCTTAATCCCCTTTAGATACTTTGCTGTGAATTTGCGCATCTCTCTGACTGCGACATACTCACCCTTGTACTCACAAAGCTCAAGCATATGGCGAACTATCATGGATTTTATATCCTCTACGCTCACCTCTTCCTGAAGCCTTGCATAGCTTGCATCTATATAATCCGAGCTTTCAGCGTCGGTATTTGTCAAATTAATTCCTTCTTGCTCCTTTAGATAAGCCTGCCTTAGTTCCCTGAAAATCCATGGATTCCCTAGCGATGCTCTTCCGACCATTATGAAATCACATCCGGTCTTATCAAACATATTCTTGGCATCTTTATACGAGCAAACGTCCCCGTTTCCGATTACAGGAATTGATACTGCCTTCTTGACCTTTGCAATCTGCTCAAGGTCAGCTTCTCCGCTGTAGTACTGCTCACGTGTTCTTCCGTGTACAGCCACCACGCTGCCACCTCCAGCCTCTATGGCCTGAGCAGCTTCTACTGCAGCATTCTCAGAGCAGCCTTGTATGCCTATCCTTATTTTAGCAGAAACTGGTTTATTTGTCTCTGCTGTCATCGCCTTTATTATTCGATAAATTAGCTCAGGATCTCTAAGAAGTGCAGACCCTTCACCGTTCTTTACGATTTTTGGCACTGGACAGCCCATATTTACATCAAGGATTACATTTGGAAGCTCATTCAGCATGGATGTTGCTCTTGCCATAATATCTGGTTCTGAGCCAAATATCTGCACTGCAACAGGAACCGTCTCTCCCTCCATATCGAGAAGCTTTGGCGTTTTTCTATCGCCATAGCACAGTCCCTTAGCGCTAACCATCTCTGTATAGACCATGGAAGCACCCATCTCTGCACAAAGCATTCTGTATACCTTATCAGTAAAACCCGCCATAGGCGCAAGAAAAAATGGTGTTTCAAACTCTAAACCTTGAATTTGAAGCATTCTCCCATTACTCATTTACTGATTCTCCCGTCTTAGGGCAATTGTGTCTTGGAGTCTTTTTGTTCTTCTGATAGATGATTTCTAGACCCTCTAGTGTCAAAAGCTTATCCACATAGTCGATGCAACCAACACCGCTATCAATCAAAGCAGAGAAGCCTCCAGTTGCAACGACAGTTATCTTCTTGTCACCGACATACTCCTGCATCTCTTTCTTCATCTTTCGCACTATATAATCACATATACCCATATGACCGTAAACTAACCCAGATTGCATACTTTCTACCGTATTTCTGCAAATAGTTTTTCCTGGTTCTTCGATTTCTACCTTAGGTAGCTTTGATGTCTTCTCAAAAAGTGCCTCTGATGAAATCTTAAGTCCTGGTGCAATAGTTCCTCCAAGGTATTCGCCCTTATCGGTAATTGCGCAGAAGGTAGTCGCTGTTCCTAGGTCGATAATAATCAGTGGTCCGCCATATTTGTGGATAGCTGCAACCGCATTTACTATTCTGTCTGCTCCAACCTGCTTAGGATTATCGTACTTGACAATAAGGCCAGTCTTAACGCCTGAAGCAACTACGATTGCCTGCTTTCCGAAGTATTTTACTGCCATGTGCTGAAGTGTGAATAGCACCGATGGAACTACTGTCGATATAATCATATCATCGATTTCGCTCATGTCTATCTTCTCGTAGTCGAATAGCTGTTTTAGCAGCATTCCGTACTCGTCAGCACTCTTTCTTGTGTCTGTCTCTATACGCCAGTTTGTTAATAGTACTCCGTCCTTAAATACTCCAAGGACTGTATTACTGTTGCCTACATCAAAGGCTAATAGCATATTTGTTCTCCTCAATCTGTAACGCTAATTTACTTGATTTAGCTCGCTCTACTACTAGTTAATTACTTTTTCTAATCTCTTTAGTGCAAGTGCAATTGTAAGCCCTGGAATCACGCGGTTTCCCGTTATATCGGCTCCAAGCACCTCATTTATCTTCTTGAGTCTATATTGCACAGTGTTTGTATGTATGCCCATGAACTGCGATGTCTTACCGCTATTCATCCCCGCATCTATAACAAAGGTTTCTAGCGTCTCTAGGAGCTGCTTAGCTTTGTTTTCGCCCATTTCCTTGTTAAATGCATCGAGCAAATCGAGATAGTTCTTTTTGATATATCCACCCTGCACCTGAATATTGATACAGTTTGAAACAAGCACCATCTCATACTTGGAGAAAACTCTTTTGAACGGGAACACACTCTCAACTAGAGTCCATGTCTCGCTGATGAGTCTAAATCCGTCTCCAGCTCCCTCAAGTCCATCAAGTCCTGTTGTGTGGAAGATTCTAACTCCCTTTCCTAATTCCTTTAGACTATCGTAAAGCTCTATGCAGCTGAACTTAGTGCCAGAATGCTCATCCTTAGGCTTACCGAGAAGAACTAGTCCGTAAGTCTCAGCTCCATCCTGTATGCTTAAAACCTCGTTCCCGCTGCGTTCCTCATATCCAGCCATCTTCTTACGAGCATCTGATGTATTAACACCCTTAGCATAAAATACGCTCAAAATGTTATCTGCTTTGATACCCATAGTGTCCTTTAGCGAATATGCAAGGCTCTTATTTCCTCTTATCAAGGCTTTGATAAACTCAGCCTTCACATCACGCTCAGGCGTGTACTTCCACATTCCTATCGCAAGTTCAATAATTTCAGCTAGCTTAGTTATCTCGACACTAGAATATCTATCATCGTTATCTACTATTAGGAGGAAGTATTTCTCGTCTCCGATGTTAACAGCTCCCCAATATGTTATAACGCCATCTAGATTTGTCATTGAGTACATAGCTCCAGCTTCACTGCTAGATTTCTTTTGGAGTATTCTAACAGCATCCGCGACGGTAACATTGTTTCTTGTCTCAACGACTAAAATTGGATTGAAGTCCTTAGATATAAGGGCCATCTGAAAATCATTACTTACTGCCGCTTCCTTGACAGCTGCCTGAAAGGTCTTATGCTTCTCAAAGTCCAAAAGATGATATATCGTGTTGTTTATCAAATTGTTATTAAATGTTGCTCCGAGAAGAAGTTTATCCATGATCTGCTCTATGGCATCAGCATATCCGTAGTCGCTTCCTTCTGGAATGAATATCAAAGGCATTCCCATAGCCTCTGCTATTTCAATCATCTGCACATAATCTTCCCTATCTGCGTCGCTTACATGAAACACGATAAGTGCCGCAATTCCGCAAGCAGCAAGCTCCTTAACAGCCTGCGCCTGCTTTAGCGTATCGTTTTTCATTGCATAAAAAGACGTCAGAACAACTTGCTCCCTAACACCGTTATTTGCAACTGCAGTCTCCACGTCTGCAGCATCCATAACAGAAACTGTGCGTACGCTGTTTTCTAAATTTCGCTTTCCCGCGACGATTTTACAGTTTTTAAATATATCTAGTTCTAGACAATCTTTGACAGTAATCTTCATACAGGTCCCCTTAATAATTCTATTGCTTATTTTCTAGCTATTAACTATTCCTCATCTCTGCGATGTGTTGTACCGTCTGCGCTCACATACTGATTTCTGAGTCTCTCTATCTCTTCCATTAGGCGTTCCTCAGCTTCGCGTCTTAGTTTTTCGCTTTCCTCAGCCTCCTGAGCATTAACCTTCCTTATCTCTGCTTCCTTTTCCATTACATCGTTTTCGATGTCTTCAGCAGACTTCTCCCCTGTGTATAGCTGCTCAAACTGCTGTCCATCAAGTGTCTCAACAGCAAGCAGTGCCTGAGCTACACGCTCTAGCTTATCGAGGTTTTCAGAAATTATCTTCTTAGTCTCCTCAAATGCCTCTTCAACTATTCTTCTGATCTCGTGATCTATCTCAGCAGCAACCTCTTCAGAATAAGATTTTTTGCTTGAGAAATCGTTACCTAGGAAAACTTCCTCAGAATCAGAGTAGTTAACTGGACCAAGCTTATCTGAGAATCCATACTTTGTAACCATAGCTCTTGCTACATCCGTTGCACGCTGAATATCGTTGCTTGCACCTGTGCTGATATCATCAAGTGTCAAAAGCTCTGCAACTCTTCCACCAAGCAAATGCTTGATATCGTTTAGCATCATGCCCTTTGTTGCATACTGCTTATCTTCCTCAGGAAGCTGCATTGTAAATCCGCCTGCTCCTCCACGAGGGATTATTGTAATCTGGTGCACAGGGTCTGATCCAGGGATGCTTCTCATCACAATTGCGTGACCCGCCTCGTGATAAGCTGTGAGCTTGCGCTCCTTCTCTGTGATAACTCTGCTCTTCTTAGCAGGTCCAGCGATAACCTTTGTTGTCGCCTCTTCTATCTCAGCCATTCTAATAAATCTGCCATTTCTTCTAGCTGTAATCAAAGCAGCCTCGTTTAGCAGGTTCTCAAGATCAGCAGGTGTAAATCCTGGAGTTCTTCTTGCGATGATTGCTGGTGATACCTCATCAGCAAGAGGCTTTGTCTTAGAATGAACCTTGATTATCTCTTCTCTACCCTTAACATCAGGTCTTCCGATTACAACCTGTCTATCAAAACGTCCTGGTCTTAGCAGTGCTGGGTCGAGTACGTCAGGTCTATTAGTTGCAGCGATGATGATGATTCCTGAGTTCTCACCAAAACCATCCATCTCAACGAGTAACTGGTTAAGTGTCTGCTCTCTCTCATCGTTTCCGCCACCAAGTCCTGCACCACGCTTACGTCCTACCGCATCAATTTCATCGATGAATACGATACAAGGTGCGCTTCTCTTAGCCTGATCAAATAGGTCTCTTACTCTGGAAGCACCAACTCCGACGAACATCTCTACAAAGTCTGAACCACTTATTGTAAAGAATGGCACTCCCGCTTCTCCTGCTGTTGCTCTTGAAACATAAGTCTTACCTGTTCCCGGAGGGCCTACTAGAAGAACGCCCTTAGGTATTCTAGCTCCGACCTCCTGATACTTTCTCGGATCTCTTAGGAAGTCTACAATCTCCTGCAGTTCCTCCTTCTCCTCCTTGAGGCCAGCTACATCATCAAAGGTAATCTTGCGACCCTCACCGCGATATAGTCTCGCCTTGCTCTTTCCGAAGGAAAATGCCTTGCCATTACCTCCCTGATTCATCATAAGGTAAACTAGGAAACCTAGTGAAACTATCATGATTATGCTTGGAAGAATATTGATCAGCATAGATGAAGCTGAGCTTGGGTCATCTGTCTCAACCTTGAGTTTGCCTTTCTGCATCTGTGGATATATATATTCTTTCTCAAGATGATCTATCTCTGTGATGTATGGAGCGTATGTGTAAACATACTGCTTCTTTCCATTAACCTTTGTCTTTAGTAATCCTGTCATCTTAGTGTTTGTGATATTTACCTCGCTAAATTTCTCATTCTTGAGGTCATTAGCAAATGTTGAATACTTCACCTTCTTTACTTGATCAGAATCGCCACCCTTGTAGAAGTATGCCACTCCAAGGATGATTGCGAAGATAAGCAGATATACAGTAAAATTCTTTCTAAACTTCTTCAATTAATATTCCTCCTGTAATAACTAGATATGTGTACTTTGATTACTCAAAATTTGTTCTTCCCAACAAAATAGCCATTATATTTTATCATACCGGCACAGTTAGTTCAACCGATATATATGTTTTTGTATCGGCGTCAAACCTTAAAATATCGGAGACTTCCGCGAATTTCGCCTTGCCGTTAGATAGACTATTTTCGTCAACAAGAAAATATCCGAGAACCTCGTTTCCTATTGCTAGAATCAAAACCTGATCTCTATCAAATTTTGGTATCTTTCTGTCGACAAAAAGGTTCTGTATCTTCTTGTGACCAAAGGAGAATCCCATGGTATCTCCATGTCTTCTATATCTTATCTTGATCAAAGAAAAGGCATCATCTCCATGCTTTTCCTTGAGCTTGTCTGCATCCATCAAGAGTAGCTTAACTGCCTTATTTTCTGAGCCACACTCATCTGTGCTCCTAACTTTGATAGATATATGCTCTATGTATTGATCTGCACCAAAGGTATTTGCCTTCATCAGAGCAACATCCGCATATTCCTTGCAAATCATATATCCGTTTGGCAAATTAGCACTCGCCGATGCAAGCTTACTCGAAACGATATCCTCACAAGCTTTGTAATGTGCAAAGCCCATGTCTGAACTCATGCCGATTTTCTTTAGCGCCTGCACTATGACTCTTCTCCTAATGCTAGGCTCTAGCTTTGATATATCTACACCTGAAAGGACGATTTTATTCGCCTCTTTACTAAAGCTTTTCGTAATTTTCTCTAGCTCTTCACATGCGATTTTTTCTAGGAAGTTCCTATCCTCCTCGGCGCTCAAGGCAAGCCTATTCAAAGCCTTTTTGAACTCAGGATTGTACTGCTTCTCTATCAAAGGAATTAGTGAAAGCCTTATCCTATTGCGATTATATATCTCCTCAAAATTAGTTTTATCAATTTGTGGCTCAAGTCCCTCAAGCTTGCAGTACTCATTTATATCCGCCTTATATGTATCCAGCAGCGGTCTTATAATAAGCCTTCCTTGCTCATCGCTTCTGATATGGTTTATTCCTACAAGACCATCGGTTCCCGTTCCTCTCATAAGCCTAAACAAAACGGTCTCGGCCCTGTCATCTGCGTTTTGGGCAACGGCAATCTTTATTTTTTCACTTGGTACTCCGCCCTTTGATATCTCATCAAAGACCTCAGCAAAAGCAGAATATCTAAACAATCGACCAGCTTCTTCGGTTGAAAGCCCTTTTGACTTTGCATACTCCTCGCAGTCAAAGCTATAAACCCTGCATTTTATGTTTCTATCGGCACAAAATTTTACGCAGAATTCCGCGTCATCGCTAGCCTCTTTTCTTAGCCCATGGTTTATGTGAACTGGATAAAGCTTTAGATTCATGCTATCTGAAACTCTGCACAATATATCAAAAAGGCACAAAGAATCCGCCCCTCCAGAGAGACCGATTACAATGTGCTCGTTTTCGCTTATTAAACTGTATTTGGAAATAGTCCCTAGGACGCTTCCGTAAACAATATTATCTTCACCTTGTTTCATAGTTTAATCCGTAAAATCTCATAGCGTTTTCAAAGGTCTTCTTAGAAGCCTCCTCAAAGCTTATCCCCTTTATCTCAGCAACTTTTGCAGCTGTGTGTTCAACATACCAAGGCTTGTTAGGTCTTCCCCTATACGGCTCAGGCGTCAAAAATGGCGCATCTGTCTCAACCATAATGTATTCTAGTGGAATTTCTTCGACTACCTTGATAGTCTTCTTGTTGTTCTTGAAGGTTACAGGTCCGCAGATTCCTATCGTTGCTCCAAGCTTAACATACTGCTTAGCCAGCTCGCTGCTTCCTGAAAAACAGTGTATATCAACTCTGCAATCAGGTGCTTGCTTACCATCTGCAAGCATGCGCATCGGAAACATCGCTGCTCTTTCATCGCCAAGCGCCCCTTCTTCGATCAAGATATCCATTGTCTCTTGATCTGCTTCTCGCGAATGAATAACTATTGGCATCTTTAGCTCGTTTGCTAGCCTTATCTGCCTTCTAAACCAATACCTCTGGTCCTCCTTGCTTGAGCGCATATAGTGATAGTCAAGTCCAATCTCACCGATGGCCTTAACGCCCTCCTGCGCAGCAAGTGATTTTATCTCCTCATAGATTGCCTCTGTCATAGAGCCGCTATCATGAGGATGAACTCCTACAGCAGCCACACACCACGGATTTTCCATGGCGTGCTTTGCTGCAAGCTTTGATGACTTAAGGTCATAACCTATATCAGCTACATATTTGAGCAGCTCGCTATCCTTTATTCCATCCATCAAAAGCTTTCTCTCTTCACTAGAGAAAGAGTCTTCATTCAGATGTGTATGTGAGTCAAATAACATGCTTTGCTCCTCCATATGTTTCAACCTGCATCTTTGAATTTACTAGCAAACAGGATTTCCATCAGGAGCTTCTGTTGTCACCAGCTCAAGCTTCTTATCTCCGTCTGCAAAGATAATCATTCCGTTTGACTCCTCACCTCTAATCTTGCGAGGCTTCAAATTTGCCACTACTACTACTTTCTTTCCTACCATTTCTTCTGGCTTATAGTGCTCTGCAACACCTGAGACTATCTGTCTAGTCTCTGTTCCAAGCTTAACCTTGAAAACAAGAAGCTTCTTGGCATCCTTATGCTTAGCTGCTTCGAGAATTGTTCCAACTCTCATGTCAATCTTATCAAAGTCATCAAACTCAATCTCTGGCTTTAGCTCTAGCTTCTCTTCCACCTCTGCAGGTGCAGGCTTAAGAGCCTCTAGCTCAGCAAGTTCCTTCTCTATATCTAGTCTAGGGAATATAGCATCACCCTTGCGTACCTGAAGTCCAGCCATCATATCAAAGCGATATGCATCTTCCCAAACTATATCTCCATCGATACCTATCTGTTCTCTAATCTTCATAGTTGTAGAATGCATGAAAGGGTAGATCAAAATTGATACAACTCTTAGAGCTTCTGCAAGGTGGTGCATGCAAGTGTTCAGTGAATCAACCTGGCTCTCATCCTTTGCAAGAACCCAAGGCATCTTCTCATCAACATACTTGTTAGCACGTCTTACGAGAACCCATACTTCCTCAAGCGCATTGCTGAAAGAGAACTTGTCCATCTGTGCGTTAACCTTATCAGCAGCTTCAAGAGCAATTTTTTCTAAATCTGCATCAAACTCATCCTTGCTAGCTGCAGCAGGAATTACTCCACTGCAATATTTTTCTATCATAGAAACAGTTCTCGAAACTAGATTTCC
>ERZ773045.1178-NODE-1178-length-12050-cov-7.905044_pt1 | contig 12050 bp, 14 predicted proteins | sample MGYA00580635_ERZ773045 | MGnify/ENA primary metagenome ERZ773045 (study PRJEB29015, sample SAMEA2738115) | human oral metagenome | biome: human oral; feature: human-associated habitat; material: saliva | place: China | collected 2261 ...
CCTAATACACTTTGTTAAAAAACACACTAACTAGATTTAGTATAGTCCTCCTACACCCTGAATACAATAGAGTTTTTATTTAATTTTCGTCCTTTCGGGTGAAAAAACCGTATAGGATATTTTACGAACAGAAAAAGACCTGACATTTTTGTCAGGTCTATAAAACTGCGTTATATTTTAATCGCACAGATTTATTGAGTAAAAACACACCTCTCTGTACAGTTTATTCCTTGATTGAATACCACTGATTTGCCCATTCTAGCACCGGCAATTCCCGGTTTGCTAAGAGTACGCCCCACGGTTTCGCCGCGCATCGTTTGTACTCTTCGAAAGCTTCTTCATAAGTGAGTTTTAAGGTCGACAGCTCGAATTCCTCTAATTCTTTGGACGTCATCTCTGTTTTCCCAAAACTTGTCACAAGGCAGAGGAAATAGTGGTTCACATTATGACGGTGAATCTGATTGTAGTAGTCGCTCACCGTGCCAATCTTACACAGCACCTCTACGCTGGCGCCAAGCTCTTCCTTCAATTCTCGATGAATCGCCTCTTCGGGTGTCTCGCCAACTTCAACGCCGCCTCCAGCTGTTTCGATAAAGGCACCATTGCCGAAAATATCATCTCTAACGACACGGACAAAGTAGAAGAATCCCTCTTCGTCTACAACAATCGCCCTGGCAACGTGTCGATCGTGCGTAATCTCAGTCTTTTCCCACTGCGTATCTTCTAATGTTAATGCTAACTCCTTCACTGCTAAACTCGCTTTCTACAGTATTTCTCTACGTAAATATCATTAATAACACAAATAGTACGAGTAATCCAGCGCCTAAGCTTAACGCAACCTTCCCAAAACGAATCGCATCTGCGTCTGTTCGGCTACCAACTTTCTTACGTGCTTCAAAATTATTGATAAGCCCAAACTTCTTTTTGAATACGATGAGATATCCAAAAATTGAAAATGTAATTCCTAGTGCGGATAAGATTAATTTTAAAATTAGCATGGTTATCACCTCAAAACTACTCCCATTAAGGTTTTATTTTCGACAATAGTTCTTCTATACTCTTTTCAATCTCTGAAACATCAACAAAGAAGATATGGATTTTTGTATCCTCATCTCTAAATTCAATGATTCTATTCTCTAACTCATTCACTCTTGGATATAACACCCAAACTTCATTCGCTTTATATTTTTTCGAATATGCATACATTTGATACATATCCCCCTGAGATATACCATAGTTTTCTTGTGGAGAATCATATAATCGTTTCCACTTGGTATCCATAATAATGGTATTTCCATTTTTATCCTCAATAACTATATCCGGTCTTAGCGAAAATATATTGCGATTATCTTCTTTTAGTAAATATCTACCCGTATCTTGAGTAGATACTGAATATTCATCTCTTTCGAAAATATCTACTATATGCATAGATACAAATGATTCGAATACTTTTTCCATAGGGAATAGTAAAGCACGTGCCTTAGTATCTCCAGAAAAAGTCGAGAAACTCTTATTCATCAAGAATACTTTGCTCCAAACCAGGATTTCTTCATAATCCTTTGTAGTTCGGTCAATCTGAACTTTGTCAAAATCACTTGCATAATTCCAAGAGGGATCAACCAACTCAAAATAGATTAATTGTTGTCGAATGGATTTTAAGTTGTTAGAACTCGTACTGATTTTCTGTAATTTTAATAGCGTCGATTTTATCAATCGATTCTCAGGTCGATTTAAATTAAACTCATCGTAAGCCAGGCTGAATCTTTCTGCATGCCCGATATTTTCTTTAAGGTGTCGATTAATCAATAATTTTCCTTTAAAAACATTCAACGTATCTTCTCGAGAAATATATGCAGACTTCAGTCCTTTGCGGGTAAGTAACGATAATTGATATAGATACATATTAATAAAAATCTCATATAGATTAACACTCTCTGTTCTTAAATTTGCAGAACTAAACACTTTACCTGGGAAATCTTTCATAGACCTTAACATATCTATAAATACTTCTTCGGTATTTTTCCCTGTATCGTTCGAACCAAAATCTACTTTTGGAAGAATCTGAATCTGATATCCGCTTTCTAGCTGTATGAGACCTACAAAGTTCTTTGCTTGAATGACATTTCCTATTCCTTTGATAGTTCTAGCTCTTAGGAAATCTAGAGGGTTCCCTTCATCATCTGTACTCTCTTGATTTCTAATAAAATCGTCTAGTTCATTAAAATATCTTTCTGAAAGATGATAGATGTTATCGCCTGTTTCTGCATAACTTTCATTCGATGTGATAAAATCAAACTCTTTAATGGATAATAATTTATCATTCATACAATCACCCGACTAGTTCTCTTGTTGAGGCAAAAGAATCCCTTGATAACTTTCAATCTTACCTAAAGCATCCTCGTTCAATGAGTACACAGCTGTACTTTCTAATCTAATAGACTCCCCAAATAATTTTTTTGGTGCAATGTCTATTTTCTTAATAAATTGGAATTGCTCATCTTTTTTATGATTATCACCAAGCACAAGACGAATTTTTTCATAATCATCGTAGAAATACTCTTGTAAGAGAGGAATGATTGAATTTTTAAAGATATCTGCTAGTCGTTCAATTGAGTTTGAATCTCCATTTTTCAGAGAAGTGAAAAAGGCATGCCCAATAGTATGCTCTCTATCAAAAAGAAACTCAATTCTTCGATTGATAATATCTAAGACATTTCCGATATTAACTTCTTTCCCGTCTTGACGGATTACAACATCTTCAACGGTTCTGCAATCTGGCATCATTTCTATGAAGTTGAATCTTCTACGTAATGCTGTATCCATCAATGCAATGGATCTATCAGCAGTATTCATTGTTCCTAGAATATAAACATTATTAGGAACTCCAAACTCTTCCTGAGAATATGGTAAGAAAGCACTCAATCCCTCTGTTTCACCTTTTCTCTTTGTTTCCTCAATTAAAGTAATTAACTCCCCAAAAATTTTAGAAATGTTCCCTCGATTAATTTCATCAATAATAAAAACATAAGGTTTATCATCAACGAGAGAGGCCTCGTCACAGAATTTCTTAAATACTCCAGGTACAATTTCATATTCTATTGATTTCTTTTCTTCCTCTCCTGCCATTACAGGTCTAATCCCTTCAATGAACTCCTCATAACCATACGATTGATGAAAGGTTGTAAAAGCAATTCTTCCCTCTTTTTTTAATGTATTGAATCTTTCTAGCACTTCTCCGTAAGGTTTTTCTTCCAATTTTGCAATAGTAGTACCGTCACAGATTGCAACTGAATAATAGGCAGTATAGTACGTTTTCCCCGTTCCTGGAGGGCCATATAAAATAGAGTTTTTCGCGAAAGCATTTCCTGATTGATTCAAATCATATGTCGTTACTGGTTCTTCATTAATCATTAAACTACCCTCTTTTTCTTTAATTCTGTTTTCTCTAACTTCTAAAATATGTTCATAGTAAGGTGTTAGTTCAGCAATAGCTTTTATAGTTTGCATTAAAATGTCTGGGGTATTCTGTTCTTTATACGGTCCGATTATTTCCTTAACAATCTGAACTTTTTCTAATTGGTCAAGTTCCTTATGCACTTCACCAGCGTCATTTCCAAATTTTTTGAACAACTTTCTTTCTTTCGGTTTTACACTCGCTTGGTAATACAAGTTGTCAGTTTTTTTGATAGGAAAATCAAGAATACTATTGTGAATTTCATAAACTTCTTTTTCAGAAAAAACAGAATCCTTTTTACACTGAGAATCCTTTGCTTCTACTCTGACAGATAGGGTTACCCCCTTTCTCTTGTTATATTCTGGATATGCATTCATTGAAATAGAAATACTATGCGCTAAGTCTTCGTATCCTTCTTTTTTATACTCTATCCAAAAATACTTCATAAGATTTCCAGAATTTTGCCAACTATTTGATTTTTTCATTTTAAAACCAGGTAGTAAATTCTCAATAAATTTCCCATATCTATTAAATGCACTGTAAGCAGCTTGACCAACTTTTTTTATTTCTTCCATTTCAGCTTTTTGATTTTCTGCTTTTTCAGGATCGCTGTATCTTCTTCTACAATAATTTTTCAAAAAATTATTTAAAGCATCAAAATCAATTCGAGAGTTTGGAATTAATTTTACTTGTTTATAAACCTTCTCTAGGTCATTTATATATTCCTCTTTGATTTCTATGCCTGAAGATTGTGGCCTCCATGTTTGCTTCGAAAACACGCTTTCTAGTAAATCAAGCGGTATATAATTATTTTCAATTTCATCCATTAGCCAATCAAATTTAACGTCAATACGATTCGTTGTCAGTCCTTCTTGGGCCTTCTCAGAATTGTAATGAGGTGCGTCATATGAAGCTTTTTCAACATGTCCATGGCCAATGATTCCTACTTTGTTTTTTAACAAGAATACTTGGTCCCCTACCTTTGGCTGTTTACTACTACTCGTCCATGATTCAATGAATGTCTTACCTTCTTTTATAACTTTCACTTTTTCCTTATAATCTGACCAGTTCCAATTATTGGGGTTCCAAGTCAATAAATAAGCCTTTTTCATTCTTTAATCCCTCCCACTAATATCTAAAAGCCGATGATAACGGTTTCTTTTAATTATAATTCATCTTATGACCGATGTGAATAGGAAAAAATGTGAGTCCTCCGTGTTTTTCTCTACTAATTTTTTATATTCTGAAAGTATCTTTAAAATAAGAATTAAACTTGGTAAAATAAAAATGTAAGATTCACTTTAAGGAGACGAATCACTATGAAAAACAAAATTTTATTAGGTTCTTTAACGTTTCTATCCGCTTTAGTGCTAGCGGCTTGCAGTAACGGGGAAAAGAAAGCACCTGAAACAACTGTGGCGCCAACAACAGAAGTGACGACAACTGTAACCACTACAACCACGCCTACAACAACAGCTGGAACTTCTGAAGTTAAAGAAGTATCTCTTGCAGACACTCAACGTGTTGGGCGTGAAGATGCTGGTTATTTCAACGTTCCTAAAGATTGGGTAGCATACAAAGACCCAAACGGTGGACCTCAATTCCAATATGCTACAAAAGATCCATACAATATGATTACGATCAATGGATATGGCAAAGACCAATTAACCGTCAATGCTGGGGAAACTTTTGGGGCAGAGTTACTAGCGAACCGTTTGTATGAAGGCTGGCAATACAATCCTAAAGTCGAAAAAACGCAAAAGGAAAAGACAAAATTTGCTGGCGAGGATGCTTTCCTTATTAAAATTCAATTGAAAGACGGCAAATACTTGTTTCAATGGGTTTTCCAAAGAGGAGAAAAAGTATACGACGTTTTACTGGAAGGAACAGAGAATACAGTCGCAACAGTAAGACCTATTCTTGAACAATCTTGGGGCTTAGACCCAAAAACTCCAGGGCAATAATCAAAACATCTGAACTAAATCAAGGAGAACAATCATTATGAAAAACAAAATTTTATTAGGTTCTGTAGCGCTTCTATCAGCATTAATGGTAGCCGCTTGCGGAAACGGAGAAAAGAAAGCGCCTGAAACAACTGCAGCTCCAACAACAGAAGTAACTACTGCTACACCAACGACAACTGCTCCAACAACAACTGCTAGCGCCTCTTCTGATGCAAAAGAAGTCTCACTTGGAGATACTCAACGTATCGGACGTGAAGATGTGGGCTATATCAATGTTCCTAAAGATTGGATAGTATACAGCAGTTCAAAATATCCTGATTTATTCCGTTATTCATCACCAGATAAATACAATATTTTATTACTCAAAAGTTTTAGTAAAGAGCAATTTAAACTTAACGATGGGGAACCCTGGGGAGCAAAAGCAGTTGCGAACCGCATGTATGTTACCTGGAAAGATGACAAAAAGCAGACTAGTTTAGATGCTGTAAAGACAAAATTTGCTGGAGAAGAAGCTTTCTTATTAAAAGTAACATTTACAGACGGAAAAACTCTATACGATTGGTTCTTCCTAAAAGGAGATCTCGTTTATCGAGTTGCAATCGAAGGGTCAGAAGAAACAATCAACTCATTAAGACCTATTTTACAAAATACATGGAGCTTAGATCCAAAATTTCCTAGACAATACTAAAAGAGACTGATTCGCACATGTTCACAGTTCGAGAAAAATTGGCTCTCTATTTAAATTTAATCTAAAGAATGCTAAAATAACCTTGTGACAACAACTTTTAAGGAGAACAATCATCATGAAAAACAAAATTTTATTAGGTTCTGTGACGCTTCTATCTGCTTTAATGGTAGCCGCTTGCGGAAACGGAGAAAAGAAAGCAACGGAAACAACTGCAGCTCCAACAACAGAAGTAACTACAGCTACACCAACTACAACAGCACCGACAACTACTGCGGGCGCTTCTTCTGAAACAAAAGAAGTATCACTTGCAGATACTAAACGTATCGGACGTGAAGATACTGGTTATGTCAATGTTCCTAAAGACTGGGTAGAGTTCAAAGAAATCGAAGGAAACAACCCACAACAGTATCAATACACAGCAGATGGATACAATGTTGTGACATTAACTGGCTACTCTAAAGACCAAGTAAAACTTGGGAAAAATGACACCTGGGGTGCAGAATTGGTTGCGAACCGTTTATATACTACATACGAAAACAATTCTGAAATCGCTAAAATTCAAGGTGCGAAATCCAAAGTGATTGGAATTGATGCTTTTGTCATCCAATCTCTCACAAAAGATGGAAAATATTTCTTTACCTGGATCTTCCAAAAAGGTGATAAAGTATATACAGTAGCCTTTGACGGAGACAAAAGCACTCTTCAAAAAATGTTTGACTTAATTGAACAAACATGGGGCTTAGATCCAAAAACTCCTGGGAAATAATCAATAATTAAATAACAGAGACTAATCGCTATGGTTAGTCTCTGTTGTTATGCTCTATTATCCCTCTTTTTTAGCCAAAAATTTTCCTAGTTGATTTTTCATCCGCGTGTGATATAATACAAGTATAATAAACCTGTTAAGGAGAACAATCATCATGAAAAACAAAATTTTATTGAGCTCTGTGACGCTTCTATCTGCTTTAATGGTAGCGGCTTGCGGAAACGGAGAAAAGAAAACAGCGGAACCTGCTGCTGCACCAACAACTGAAGTCGCTAAAGAAACTACAGCTGCACCAACAACTACTGCTCCAACGACTACTGCTAAAACAACAACTCCTGGGACTTCTTCAGAGACAAAAAAAGTATCACTTGAAGACACTCAACGTGTTGGGAAAGATAATATTGGCTATGTCAACGTCCCTAAAGACTGGGTAGTATTCAAAGCCTCAAACAACCCTGATAACTTCTATTATTCGTCACCAGATCAATATAATATTATGTATCTAGAGTCTTATTCTAAAGATAAAGTTAAACTTAATGATGGTGAAACGTTTGGCGCAGAGTTAATTGCCAATCGTTTGCTCAATGGCGTGAAAAATGATAAAGAACAAACTAGTGTTCAAGGCGTGAAAGCTGATTTTGCGGGAGAAAAAGCTTACTTAATAAAAGCAACATTCTCCGATGGTAAAACTATGTTCGAATGGATTCTCCAAAAAGGGGATATCGTTTACGTAGTCTCAATCGAAGGTACAGAAGACATGGTTAAATCGTTAAGACCAGTTTTTGAACAATCTTGGGGCTTAAATGCAAAAACTCCTGGACAATAATATAAAAACCAGGTATTAACCTAATCAAGGAGAAAAACAATTTGAAAAACAAAATTTTATTAACCTCTGTAACGCTTCTATCTGCATTAATAGTAGCGGCTTGCGGAAACGGAGAAAAGAAAACGGCGGAAACTGCTGCTGCACCAACTACTGAAGTAACGACAGTTGCACCAACGACAACCGCTCCAACTACAACTGCCAGCGCTTCTTCTACAGAAAAAAAAGTATCATTTGAAGATACTCAACGTGTTGGACGTGAAGAATCTGGTTATATTAACGTTCCTAAAGACTGGGCAACATACCAAGATAAACACACTGGTTCTCAATTCCAGTTTTCTTCACCAGATAAATACAATATTTTATCAATGAACGCGTACACTAAAGATTCCGTTAAACTAAAAGATGATGAGAAATTCGGTGCAGAATTACTTGCCAACCGTTTGTATAATAACTGGGAAAATAACAAACAAGTGAAACAACTACAGGGAGTAAAAGCTAAATTTGCTGGAGAGCAAGCTTTCTTAGTAAAAGTAGTATTTACGGACGGAAAATACATGTACGAATGGGTCTTCCAAAAAGGTGAGAAAGTATACGCAGTCGCACTCGAAGGTACAGCAGATACAATCAATACTTTAAGACCTTTCTTTGAACAATCATTTGGCTTAGATCCAAACACTCCAGGAAAATAATGACTAACATACTAAAAGAGACTAATCACACATTGATTAGTCTCTTTCTTTATCCTTATGCTCTTGTAGCCCACTCTTCTCGTAAAACTCCATACTTCACACTATCATAATACTGCCCTTGATAGTAACGGACTTTACGAATTTGCCCTTCTTTTAGGAATCCTAATTTCTCAGCAACGGCCATCATCGCACCATTTCCACTCCAAGTCGTCATGCCAATATGTTCAAGCGCATCAGTTTCGTGGAAAATGGCATCCACCCACTTCGTTAGCGCGGTAGTCGCAACCCCTCGGCTCCATAACTGGTCGTCATAAATCACAATCCCGATTTCTAGCCATCGTGTTGCTTCGTCCACCCATGATTTTGAAACCATCCCAACAGGCTGACCGTCAACTACAATACATCTGCAATCTTCGCTCATTAAAAAGTCCGCAATCGGGCTTGCTCCAAAACTTTTCGCATCATCAAACTTGCGATAGTCATTAAAATACGGCGCGTTAAACTTCGTCCACGCTGGATGGTCTGTTGAAAAACCAATCTTCCAAATCGTTTCAAGGAAGCTTTTATTAAAAGGAACTAGTTGCACCTCTGTTGTTTGCTTTAAGCTTGCCACTGATTCATTCCTCCTTCTACATTTACCACGTCAAAACCTTTTGTCTCTAAGAATTGACACGCACGCTCCGAACGCATGCCGCCTTGGCAAATCACATAATAGCGTTTCGACGCATCCAGCTGTTCATACCCCTTATCTAACGTACTAAGCGGCGCATTCACAGCACCTTCGATATGTCCTGCTTGGAATTCATCCACTTCACGAACGTCTAGAATCGTGATGTCCTCTTTTTGATGCAACGCTTGAAATGCTACTGGTTCAATTCTTTCCATTTTCTTACTCCCTTTCTCCTACTTCATTTCTTCTCACTTCCTACTGTATCGTATTTCTGCGAAAATACAAAGCGCCATGCACGAATCCATGCATGGCACTGTCATTATTTAATGTTGTGTTTGTTCATCTTTTGTTGGAAAATTCCAGTGATGATTTCACGCAATTCTTCGCGTTCTTTTTCAGGAAGTTCTCCTTCTTGTTTTGCGACTGCGTAAAGTTCAGGATTTTCTTTTGCGATGCGTTGAACAGTTTTTGTTGTCGCATGACCTCTAACTAAGAACGGAATTGCCTTAATCCATTCTTCTGGCACTAGCGCTAAAATTTTCTTAGCCGCTTCTTTGTCCGTCAACACCGCAGTACTCAAACCCTTTTTAATTTGTTCTTGTTCTTTTTCTGTAAAATCTTTTAGATCCATCTCTTATCCCCTTTTCTAACTCTAATCTCTACTCTATTTATTATAATCAAATCGGATGACTTGTGCATCCACATCAACTTGAGCATGTACTCCAAAAGGAACAATACAGCGTGGTGTCGCATGTCCAACATTAATATTGTAAACAATGGAGACCTCTTTGTCCGTTAACTCCTCTAATAGTACTGCTTTGTATTCTTCATAATGAATTTCATTTTGAGGTTTACCCACCAACACACCAGAAACTACATCAAAGATTCCATACTGTTTTAAAGCTTGAATCATCTTTCGATACAACTCAACACTTGGTCGTTCCTCGCTTGTTTCCAGCAACAGAATTTTCCCACTCCAGTCTTCAAGCGTTGGAAATAGCTTATATTTCTGAGTAAGCTGTACAGAATCTGCATATAATGAAGAATCGAAACAATCATACATTGATTCTAAGCATCCTCCTAGAATCGGCCCGCTAAACTGGGCATTTCCTTTTAATAATTCAAACCCTTGATTTGGAAAACTTGGCATCGAAACGCCTAATCCTTTTTCACTAAAATCTTCTCTCTCCTGATACCAAATCTCACTTGGACGAATTTCTTTAATTTTTCCTGTTGTCAGTAATTCCTCAAAATACGATTTTGTATATGGGAGCATTTCCGTTGAAAGTTCACATACATCCGGTAAGAAAGCCTGTCCATAAAAGCTTTGAATGCCAACTTTATGTAACATTAAATGATTCATTGTTGTATCTGAAAAACCTAAAAAAATCTTCTGTTTAGCAACCTTTTTAAGCGCGTCCTGTTCAAATAAGTAAGGGAGTAGGCGATACGTATCATCCCCGCCAATCGCAGTTAAAATCATATCAATCGAGTCATCTTGAAATGCAGCTAGAAAGTCTTGCGCTCTACATTCTGGATGCTGCTTAATAAATTCAAGTCCTTTTAAAGCATGGGGTAAAAATTCAACTGCTACACCGTACTCTTCTAAACGTTTCTTTCCAAGGTCGAGTTCATGCTGAATGAAGTTCTCTCCCATTATTCCGCTGGATAAGCTAACGATTCCTATCTTTTTTACTTTCATTTGTAATCCTCCTTAATTGCGGATTAGTACTCTCTATAGAAACAGGATTCGGCTCACTTCGTTAATAGTTACGCAGTGATTCCAAACCCTGTCTCTTTAAGTTTGCTATTAATACTACCATAGGTGCTGTTAGGATTCAATCCCACATCTTATCCTAATTTTATGTTTTTTAAAGGATTCCTACGATCTCTCCACATATTTCGCATTATCCATAATGAATGGCTTCGCTAACCCTTCTCCGGTATAGTCTTGATATTTCGTTTCAAGATACTTGTAGACATCTTCTTTCGTCTTGAATTTAATCGCTTGATATGGCTCCTCGAAGGTGAGTTTTTCGACAAATAAGAATCCATCACCCGTTGGCACTAAGACTCCCACGTGGCCGATAAAGAGCGATTCCCCGTCCAAATTATCGTGAATCACGACTGAGAGCATACGCGCATTCTCGTCAAAAGTAAATTGCGATAGGAACTGTTCCATCTTCTTCGCATGCGTCTTCACGTCTGTGGTGGCTTCCGTTTCCACACGCGAGAACAAACGATTCAAGTCTTCTTTTTCATCCGCACTAAAGAGATGTCCCTTGTCAATCGCATCATTATCGATAAATAAGAGCTCACTATCCGCAGTAATCTTCGGAATCGTAATCTTATTCTTCAACAACGCATACGTATTGATGCGGCAGTTCGTTCCAACAAAATCGCCGTGTTTTGCAGTCCAAAGCGAACTGATTTTTTCAACGTCATACTCCGTTTTTGTAAATGACGCAAAATCCCCTTGCAAGCCTGTCTCGCCGACAATCTCATTATAGTCATTCACGAACTCGAAGAACTTCTCCACACTTTCTTTATCTAAATATGCGGACAACAACGCCTTCACTTCTTCAACGCTTGAAGGATTGCTAATATTGGTATAGGTCGCAACCCATTGCGGTGCTTCCTGCGATTGTGCCGCTACGGTTGTCGTCTCTGGAGCTACCTGTGTCGTCGTTTCTTTTTGCGTCTTAGCGCATCCTGCTAAGCCAATCAGAACGGCTGCACAAAGTCCTAATTTTACTGTTTTCGAAATACTCTTCATTCTTTTCTCCCTTTCACTGTCATTTTCTACGATTACCAAGTGATTCATCCTCAATTTTAACTTCTCCACGGCATTTGAGGATGTTCCCTCCAAGCGTCTTTTCCTAGAGGCAAGTCTTTGATTTCCCCGATAGACGGATCGAGTTCGTAGGCTTGTTTCAAGGTCACTAGCATCAAGTCCTCAATGGTATGCTCCTCGTTGCATAGAAACTGCCACA
>ERZ773045.1182-NODE-1182-length-12011-cov-9.640599_pt1 | contig 12011 bp, 5 predicted proteins | sample MGYA00580635_ERZ773045 | MGnify/ENA primary metagenome ERZ773045 (study PRJEB29015, sample SAMEA2738115) | human oral metagenome | biome: human oral; feature: human-associated habitat; material: saliva | place: China | collected 2261 ...
GCCCCACAAAAGTGCCATCACGACCCGCGCCGTCCAACGGCGTGGGCACCTCCACGTAGGTGACGCCCGGCGCGTTCTCCAACAGCTGGCGGGCCTGCTCCACGCTGATTTCACGCTCAAACTCGGCGTTAATAGCTAGCGCGTGCCCACTGAAAACCGGGATACGCACACAGGTGCACGACGCCGCCAAGTCCGGAATCTGCAAAATCTTACGTGACTCGTTGCGTAGCTTCTGCTCCTCATCGGTTTCACCCGAGCCATCACCGGCGTCGCCACCAGCCCAAGCCACCGCATTAAAAGCAATCGGAGCCACATAAACCTGGGGCTGGGGAAACTCCACCGCACGGCCATCTAGCGCTAGGCCCTCAAGGTTCTGCCCCACCACTGCACGCACCTGGCCAGCCAGCTCGCTCACGCCAGCACGCCCAGAGCCCGAAACCGCCTGGTAGGTAGACACCGTCAAGCGACGCAACCCGGCGGCGTCGTGCAGCACCTTAAGCGCAGGCATAGCGGCCATAGTGGTGCAGTTAGGGTTAGCGATAATGCCCTTGGGGCGCTGGGCCAGGGCCTGCGGGTTAACCTCGGCCACTACCAGCGGCACCTGCGGGTCTTTACGCCAAGCCGAAGAGTTATCCACCACCACAGCCCCGGCGGCAGCAAACTTGGGGGCGTACTCGCGCGAAGCGGTAGCGCCGGCGCTAAAAATCGCCACGTCAATGCCGCTCAGATCAGCCTTGGCCACATCCTCCACGGTGACGTCCTGGCCGCGCCAAGTCACCACGCTGCCCGCGCTACGCGCAGAAGAGAACAGACGCAGGCTCTTAACCGGGAAGTCACGCTGGTCTAGCATCGTGCACATAACCCGGCCCACCTGGCCGGTAGCGCCCACTACCGCAACGTTCACGCCGTCGGCCACAAAAGCCGCCTTAGCCGCACCCGCACCAGCCGCACCCGCAGCCTCATGCGAGCAGCAGCCGTGCTTGCCAGCCTGGCCTGCGCCGTCAGCATGACCTGCGCCGTCAGCGTGACCTGCGCCGACGCCCTTATCAGCGCCGTCAGCGTGGCCCGCACAGCAACCCTGATTTAGCTCACTCATCGACCGGTACCTCCATATACCACGGCTTCAATCTGATCAGCATCCAAGTCAAAAGCGGTGTGAACAGCACGCACAGCGTCATCTAGACGGTCGTCGTCGACAACCACAGAAATACGGATCTCAGAAGAAGAAATTAGGTGAATGTTAATGCCCGCCTGGAACAGGGCATCAAACAGCTTGGCACTGACCCACGGGTGCGAACGCATACCAGCACCCACCAAAGACAAGGTACCCACATTGGGGTTGAACTGTAGATCAGAGATCCCCAGCTCCTCCTTGGCGCCAGCTAGAACTTCCTGCGCGGCGGCGGCGTCACCCTCAGGGATAGTTAGCGAAATATTAGTGAAGCCGTTGCCACTGGTGGCCACGTCCTGCACGATCGTGTCAATCTGCACCCCGGCGCCAGCCAGAAGCGAGAAAATGCGGGCAGCGAAGCCAGGCTGGTCACGCACACCCACAATGGTTAGCTTGTCGTTGCTGCGGTCATGCGCAATGCCGGAGATGATAGGGGCTTCCACGGTGTCTTCCTGTTTGGAGGTGTGAATCCAGGTGCCTTCCTTATCTGAGAAGGAAGAGCGTACGTGCAAGGGCACGTGGTAGCGCCGCGCGAACTCCACGGCGCGTAGGTGCAAGATCTTGGCGCCGTGCGCGGCCAGTTCCAAAGTCTCCTCACTGGAGATGGAGGTGATGCGCCGGGCGGTGGGAACAATGCGCGGGTCGGCGGTGAAGAGGCCGTCGACGTCGGTATAGATTTCGCAGACGTCCGCACCCAGGGAGGCTGCCAGTGCCACCGCAGTGGTGTCTGAGCCGCCGCGACCTAGCGTGTTGACATTGTCAGTGTCGTAGTCCAGGCCCTGGAAGCCGGCCACGATTGCCACACTGCCTTCCCTCACGGCGCGCGCCACACGTTCGGGCACCACACCCACAATGGAAGCCTTGCCGTATTGGCCATCGGTGCGCAGACCCGCCTGGGCGCCGGTGAAAGCGGTTGCGGGAACGCCAGCCTCATTGATTGCCAGGGCCAGCAGACTCATAGAAATACGTTCGCCGGCGCTGAGCAGCAGGTCCATTTCGCGGGCGGGCGGGTTGTCTGTTAATTCCCCGGCCATATCCAACAGTTCATCTGTAGTGTCGCCCATGGCGGAAACCACTACTACCACTGTGTCGCCTGCGTTGTGGCGTTCAATCACCCGTGCGGCTACGCGGCGCATTGCCGCTAAATCCGCAACGGATGAACCTCCGTATTTTTGCACTACCAGGGCCATAAAGGTCCTTTCTGTTTTTAGCCTGCGCGTAGCGTCTTTTTGGCGTTACTCAACCCGGCGCCTACCTTCAAAAGCGCGACCGAGCGTGATTTCATCAGCATATTCCAGATCGCCGCCCACCGGCAGACCAGACGCCAGACGTGAGACGGGCACGTTCATGCTGGTCAGCATACGTGCCAGGTAGGTTGCTGTGGCCTCCCCCTCGATATTTGGGTCAGTGGCAATGATTACTTCTTGCACTTGTGGGGTCAGCCGGGCCAATAGTTGGCGCACCCGCAGCTCATCTGGGCCGATGCCGTTGAGGGGGTCAATGGCGCCGCCTAGCACGTGGTAAAGGCCCCGGTATTCGCGGGTTCTTTCAACGGCGACGACGTCTTTGGGCTCTTCCACCACGCAGATTAGCCCCTGGTCACGGCGCGGATCACGGCAGATATTGCACTGCTCTTCCTCCGAAACGTTTCCGCAAGTTTCACAAAAACGTACTTTGGCTTTTACAGCGGTTAGGGCTTGGGCCAGCCGGTTTACGTCGGCGGCGTCGGCGCCAAGGATGTGGAAGGCGATGCGCTGGGCTGATTTGGGGCCGATCCCCGGCAAGGCGCCTAGTTCGTCGATCAGGTCTTGTACTGCGCCTTCGTAAATGGCGGGCACTTACGTCTCCTTGGGTTGTTATTGGCAGCTAATGGGGTGTGGGGCTGTGGTTGATTGCGCGAGCCGGTGGCTGGGGGCGTAAGCCGGTGGCTAGGCGTGCGCGGTGACGGCTAAGCCGGCTGGGCCGGTGGCTGGGGGCGTAAGCCGGTAGCTGGGGCCGCAGGCTGACGGCTGGGGCCGCGCTAAGCCAGCAACTCGCGCCAGGCATGGATTGCAGCGACGCCACGTCTTTAACGCTCAGATACGTCTTTAACGATCATCTGCCCGCACGGTTACTTCTTCAATTACTTTCGCACCCAGCAGGCGTTTGACTACTTCTATGCCTACAGCGCCGGATTCGTCTGCGTCCGCGTCGTCCATGGAGGGCATGTCTTCTTCATCGTCGACGACGCCGCCCGCGTTAGCTGCGGCTCTTGCAGCGGCGATGGCTTGGGCCATGCGGCTAGAGGCGCCTGGATCGGGTTGCCAGCTGTGAGCTGCCTCTGGCGCCGGGGCTGACTGTGCTCCCCCATTGGGTAGCGCAGGCAGGGGGTGCAGGCGGTGGACAGTGGCCAGTTCAGCCTCTGGTGCCACTGGCGTGTAGTTGTCTGGCGTGGGAATCGGGGCAGCCTCCCAGGTACTTTTCCAGGTGTTTGCACTGGCCGCGCCATTGGAGGGGTGGTTGGCGCGCGAGGCAGCCAGGGCCGCAGCGGCTGCGCTGGAACCAGCTGAAGCCATAGGAGTGGCTGGTGCTATTGGGCTAGCTGGTGCCAAGTGGGAGCTGACTGAAGCTGCACTGGCGGCTGCAATTGCGGCGCTGCCTGCGGTTACTGTTGCTAGGCCAGGGCTTGTGCCGCCTGTCACGGCGTCAAACTGGCCTCTAGCTTGCCCTTCATCCTGCGCCGGGCCACCAAAGTAGACACTGTCTTGCGCCTGATCAAACTGGCCGCCACCAGCCCAATCGTCCTGACCACCGGCCTGTGGGGAGCCAGTGGCTTGCGGGCCGCCCATGGTTTGTGGACCATCCGTGGGGCCACCAGCGGGGATGCTAGCAGGATCACCAGCCTGAAGCCCGGCGGGGACGCCGCCAGCAGGGCCATCCGTGGGAGCGCCACCATGTGAGTCACTAGAGGCCTGGTCTACCGGCGCCTCAGCGCCGCCTGGCCCAGCACTACCAGAGTTGGGGATTTGCACTACTTCCCAGTCTTCATCCCAACTGGCCGGAGCTGGCTGGTCCCAAGCTGAAGGGGCCGCCTCGCGCGCCGGAGTAGCTTCACGCCGAGTCGGCTTGGAGCGCTGCGTAGGGCGCGAGTCTGCGCGCTGAGATTCCGAGCGCTGCACAGAGTGCGATTCTGCACGCTGAGATTCTGGGCGCTGCGCAGGGCCTGATTCTGCACCCTGACCAGGTTGCCTAGACACTGTCTGGCCGCCTGCCGTCTCATTGTCACGGCCTTGACGGCCGCCTACATGAGTGGCGCTAGCTGCACTAGGCGGGTAAGGGGCTGAACTGGGCTCAACAACCGCTGCCGCTTCACCGTCGCTAACTGCCTGAACCTGCAGGCGCAAACCCAAAGCTTCATACAGTGCTTCAGCCAATATTTGCGAGTGACGCCCAGAGTTGAAGCTGCGCACCAGGCCCGGCGAGGTGAAAATCAGTGTGAAAGTCTCACCCAACACCTTGCCCGGCTGTGCATTAGCCCCCACCAGGGCGTTAGTCACGCGGCTGGCAACCTTAGTCTTGGCCAGCACTTCGCCCCAACGGTTACGGATCAGCTCCGACGGCGACGACGAGCCAGCCCCCGGCCCCTGGGCAGGGCGGACAGCCGCGCTATTTGCCGCCTGGGCAGCCGAGCGGGTTTGCGCAGCGGATCCAGCAGTTGCGGGTCCAGCCGGTGCAGGCCCAGCCCCTGCGGCAGAGCGCGCCGTAGGCGCGCTGGAAGCTGCGCTGGCAGCGCTAGGACCAGCCGGAACGCTGGGCGTGCCCGGAACACTGCCCGGAACGCTAGGGGCAGCTGGGGCGTTGGGCGCCACTGGCACATTCATGCCAACGCCTCCCCCGACGCCAGGCCCACTTGGGGCCTCAGCAAGCACTGGAATTGCCATATTTGCGCGTTGCAAAGCAGCCCGCGCCGCCTCACGGCCCGAACCCTCCGTGGTGCGCCCCGAACCCACCGAGGCGCGCCCGGCGCCATCTTGCCCCTGGGCCCCAGCCGCTCCCTGAGAGCCGCCACCAGGCAGGGAGCGCGGCGCCGTCGTCGGCTGGGCCAAACCCACCACCAGCAGGCGGGCCATCAACAACTCAAGCTGCAAACGCGGGCTAGTAGCCCCCACCATGGTGCCCAAAGCAGCAGCACACATATCCGCACAGCGAGACAACTGTCCAGCCCCCAAAGCGCGCGCCTGCACCTGCATCCGCTCCAGCTGATCCACCGGCAGCGAACCCAAAGCCGCCTGCGCCTGATCCCCGGCCACAGCCAAAATCAGCAGGTCACGCAAACGCTGCAGTAAATCTTCCACAAACCGGCGCGGATCGTGACCAGAGGAAACCACGCGCTGCACCACCTCAAAGCAGGCGGCGCCGTCGCGGGCAGCAATCGCATCCACGCACTGATCAAGCAAAGAAATGTCAGTGAACCCCAGCAAACCAATGGCTTGCTCATAATCAACTTTGCCGTCACAGCCACCAATTAGCTGGTCAAGCACCGACAAGGTGTCACGCACCGAGCCCCCACCGGCCCGCACCACCAGCGGCAACACCCCGTCGCCCACCTCAACCTTTTCGCTGTGGCAAAGCTGACGCAAATAGTCCTCCAACACCGGAGGCGGTACCAGGCGGAAAGGATAGTGGTGGGTGCGCGAGCGAATAGTGCCAATCACCTTCTCAGGCTCGGTGGTGGCAAAAATGAACTTCACATGCGGCGGCGGCTCCTCCACCAGCTTCAGCAAAGCGTTAAAGCCCTGGTTAGTGACCATATGGGCTTCGTCGAGAATAAAAATCTTGTAAGTATCCCTAGCCGGCGCAAACGAGGCGCGTTCACGCAGCTCACGGGCATCCTCCACGCTGTTGTGGGAGGCCGCGTCAATCTCCACCACATCCAGTGAGCCACTGCCGCCAGTAGCTAAATCCACGCAGGAGGGACACACCCCGCAAGGAGTATCCGTCGGCCCCTGCTCACAGTTGAGACAACGTGCCAAAATGCGAGCACTGGTGGTTTTACCGCAGCCACGCGGCCCAGAGAACAGGTAGGCGTGGTTAACCCGGTTCGCACGCAGAGCAGCCATCAGCGGCTCGGTCACGTGCTCTTGACCAATCACCTGTTGAAAAGTGTCGGGGCGGTAGCGGCGATACAGAGCAGTGGTCACAGCTGAACTCTAAACGCTTTGCTAATCCCAAGCACGCAGGCTCGACGCAATAGCGCTGTAGCGCTACCGCCTAGCGTAATCCGTCCGCCACGATCGACTCCTAAACGGCCTGGGCGGGCGGCGTCGGCGGCCCCGGGCGAGCGGGCGCACGTAAATAGCCCGGGCGGGCGGCGTCGGAGGCGCAAGCGGTAAAAAGCAGCAAAAACCCCTCGCGCACCCGCCAGAGCCCGCTTACCCTTGCTACCTTCCGGTCCTGGGGGAGTTCACGAGATAACGCCACACGAGGGGCACGCACGACTATAGCCCATTAAGGCCCCATAACAAAAGTCAACTTTTTAGCGCGCCCTGCCCCGAGCGGTAACTTTAGCCAGTTAATCTAGGGCCATGACTCCAGCTTTCTTCTCTTTCGGTCGCCATCGTAGGCACAATTCCGACACGTCTGCGGAAGAGAGCTACTTCGCCACAGATTCAAGCGATACCAGCGCACCCACCGAAACTGACGCGTCCCTATCGGCGCACTCGGGCGCCTCCCACTCCGCGAGCGCCACCTCCCCCGCTTCAGTTCCCGACGCCGCCTCCGCAGCAGCCGGTTCAGCCAGCTCTGCCGGTTTTTCTGGCTCTGGTAAGCATTCTGGCCTTGAGGTAGACCCCACGGACTTTTCGGACGGCACTGACGCGGACGACGTCGTCGCCCCTTTAAGCCTGGACGAAACCCTAGATATTGCCATTAAGTCCTGGCGGGCCGAGCTTAACGCGCTGGGGGAAGTAGCTAGCCTTGACGATGTTAGCTTCCTGGATGCGGCGGTTATTGACTTAACTGACGGTCACCCCACGGGCTTGGCGCAGCTTTACGGCGGCAGCACCACACGCCTGCGTAACCTGGTGCGCGAAAACGCCTCTCTGAGTGTGGCTCAGCGTTCTTTCAACGCCTTGGCTACCCGCTCGCACCAGCTGCAACGCCAGTTTGGTCAGGCTGCGGTGCATTTGGCGTTGGGTGTGGCCGAGTTTAGTGAGCAGGTGGGTGACGGCCCGGTGCGCACGGTTAACGCCCCGATTTTGCTGCGTCCGGTGCGGCTGAGCACTGACACCGCCCAGAGCGCGTTGACCTTGGATTCTTCCATCGCGGTTAACCCGGTGCTGGTTAAGGCCCTTAAGGCTTATGGCTGCAAGGTGGATGTGGAAACTATTGCTCGCGCCGCTATCAGCCCTGGTGGGTTCACGCCGCGCGCGGTTTTGACCCGGATTGCCAGTTTGGGGCGCGAGTATCTGCCCGGCTTTGAGTATCACGAGCGCCTGGTTGTGGGTGCTTTTGTACACCCGGGCCAGAGCCTGCTGGCTGACTTTGAGGCGGTTATTCCACTGCTGCGCACTAACCCGCTGATTGCCGCCGCTTTGGGGGACGATCATGCCCGCGCCGCTTTGCATGTTGATTTGCCGCCGGCGATCCGCGCGGATTTGGACCCTGACTATGAGCGTGGCATTGGGGATCTAGATACTTCCCAGGCCTATGCCATTGAGGCTGTGGGCACGGGCGCCCAGCTGCTTTTGGATGCCCCACCTGGGGTGGATGTGCCCGCAACTTTGGCCGCTATTTTGGCCGACGCCGCCGCTAGTGGCCGCCATGTACTGCATGTTCCAGCCTCCGGGGCTGATGGGCGGGCTGTGGCGCAGGTGCTGCGCGATGCTGGCCTGTCTGATTTGGTTTTGGATTTAACTGTCGACGGCGCTTTTAGGCGTCACGCTTCGGCCTCTATCCGTGAGGCTATGGGCGTGAAGGTGCCTGAGGTGGATGTGGAGGCTATCGCCACCACCCGCGCTCACCTGGTGTCTTTGCGTCGTCGGATGCAACGCTACGCGGACGCGCTACACAAGCGCCGTCACCCCTGGAACGTGTCGGTGTATGAGGCGCTAGATGAGCTGGTGGAGCTCACTAGCGGCGATAACCATGCGTGCACCCGCGCCCGCATCAGCTCTGCGGGCCTAGCTAACCTTGACATGCAGGGTTTAAGTAACGCCAACAAGATCCTCACCCAGGCCTATGACCTGGGGATGCTGGATAAGGATCGGCCTGCTAACCCCTGGTCGCAGGTGCCGCTAAACAGTGCAATTATGGCTGAACGCACCGTCTCTAAGGTGCATGAGCTGGCCACAGAGCTACTGCCGCTGGTGCGTGAACAGATCAGCTCCGCCATCACCCAAACTGAGCTACACCGCCCCTTGAACCTGAGCCAGTGGCATGAGCAGCTAGCCATGCTTGACGGGGTACGTGAATCCCTAGACGTGTTTGTGCCCGAAGTTTTTGAACGCTCCGCCGCAGACATGGTGATCGCCACCGCCACCAAGCAGTGGCGCCGCGACAAGCACGTAGAAATGAGCGGCTCTGACCGGCGTCGTTTCATTAAACAAGCCCGCTCTCTGGTGCGCCCGGGCCGCCAAGTCGAAGACCTGTACTCTGAGCTGGTACTAGTGCAGCGCCGTCGAGAACAGTGGCAACGCTACTCCAGCGAAGGGGGCTGGCCGCGCCTACCGCTGGGGCTAGACGAAATGGAGCGCGTCGCCGCCCAAACCGAGCAGATGCTCTCTGAGCTGGCGCCGCTGCTGGAGGGGCCGGCTGAGGGCATGGACCTGATGGAAATGCCCATCATGAAACTGCACTCGATGCTGCGTGAGCTGGACACTGAAGAAGCCAGCGCCAAAGACATTCCCCGCATCAACAGCATTGAGCAGCAGCTAGAGCACTATGGCCTAACCGACCTGGTGGCGGACCTGGCCCAGCGTCAGGTGCCCAAGCAGCACCTGGAACAAGAGCTGACCTACTGCTGGTGGTCCTCCATCCTGGCCCACTGCCTGGCGGAAGACCCCGACATGGGTGGCCTAGACACCACCGCCCTCGCCAACCTGGCCTCCCAGCTGCGCCAAGCCGACATCAACCAGGTACACACCCTGGCCGCGCCGGTAGCCCAGGCCTACGCCATGCGCGTGCGCCAAGAGGTGGGGGCAGACAAGGAACAAGCCCGCGCCCTGTACCGGGCCCTGGGCCGCAGCGACAACGCCTCCCTGCGCGACGTTTTGGACACCTACCCGCTGGCCAAAATCATCAAGCCGATTTGGATTGTGCCGCCCTCGCTGGTGCCCAGCGTGCTTAAACCCACCACCCGGGTGGATTTGGTGATCATTGACGCCTCCTACCCGCTGCCGTTAAGCCAGGTAGTGCCGGCTTTGGCGCGCTCGCGGCAACTGGTGGTGGTGGGTGACTCCCACGCGGTTGATAACGGTGTGGCTGGAGTTTTGGCGCCGGTGCTCCAGCACGTGCAGTTGTCCACCACCCGCCACAACCTGGACCCGGAGATTGCCCGCTTCCTGGCTGCTAATGGTTACGCCGACGTGATTGACGTGATCCCCTCCCCGCCGGGGGCCCAAACCCTGACCCTGACTGCGGTTGATGGGCGCGGCACTCCCGCCCCGGGCCGCAACGAGGTGGAGACGGTACGTGCCGAGGTGGACGCCGTCGTCGATCACATTATTGACGCCGCCCTAACCCGCCCGGAGCAGTCCCTGGCTGTGGTGGCTCTCAACTCGCGTCATGCTGAGGCGATCCGCGCGGCGGTGGCGGCCGAAACTAACGGCTCTCCCGCCCTGGAGGAGTTCTTTAACGCCGACAAGTCCGAGCCGTTTGTGGTGGTGGATATCAGCCAGGCTTACCGTCTGCGCCGCGACCACATCATTATTGCGGTGGGTTACGCCAAGACCCCCAACGGCTCTCTGGTGCACTCCTTCGGGCAGCTGTCTACTCGCGACGGCGCCGGCGGGCTGGTGGCGGCGCTGTGTGCTTCGCGCGGCACTACCACCGTGGTTTCTTGCCTGAGTGCGGCCGATATTGACCCCTCACGCCTGCATGGGGCTGGGGAGCGTTTGCTGCGTCAGCTGCTTGAACGCGCCCAGGTGGGTCCGCTGCCTCTCGACGACGCCGGTAAGGCCCCTGACCGCCTGCTGCTGGATCTGGCTTTGCACTGCTTCCAGATGGGCCTGTCTGTGGTGCCGCGTTACGGCACGGATGGGCCCGGGGCGATTCCGCTGGCTGTGGGTCACCCCGACTACCCCGATGAGCTGCTGGTGGCGGTGCTTACCGACGACGAGGCTTATATGGATGAGCCTTCGGTGCGTATGCGTGAGCGCTACTGGGTGGAGCGCCTGGAGCGGCGCGGCTGGACCGTGTACCGGGCCTTTAGCGCTGGCGTGTTTGTGGATCCTTCCGCTGAGGCTGAGCGCATCTGCCAGTTGGTGCTCGACATTGTTGATAAGCGTCAAAGTGTCAGCGACGACGGCGAGGCGGTTCCGGAACTAATTAGCGACGACGGCGACTCGGCGGCAGCCGGATATGGGGCTAGCTCTGGGCTCGGGGCCGGCTCTGGCGCGGCCGGTGGGCTTGCCGGGGCTAGCTCTGGGCTCGGCAGCCGCAGTGGCCACACCACCGGGGCTGGGGCTGGCGCTACCGGAACTGGCGCTACCGGGACTGGCGCGGCCGGTGAGCGGCCGGTTCCTCCCCCGCCTGGTCTCTCTTCCAGCGCCGCTGGCGTTAGCAGCGCTGGCCAGGGCGCTAGCGCGGCCAGGGCCCACAGCACGGCCGCAGCCGGGCAGGGTTCTGCCGGAGCTAACGGAGCTGACCCGGGCGCCGTCGGCACTAATGCAGCTGGGGACGGTGACGGCAACGCACGCGAGCGTGACGTGCGCCCACCGATCGCCCAGGGCTTGCCGTTGCAGGCCTACAGCGACGATCAGCTTGACGATCTAGTGTCCTGGATTCGCTCTGACGGCGTCGAACGCAGTGAGGATGAGGAAGTGGAGCAGCTACGCGAAACCCTAGCCCTCAAGCGACGCGGCACCACTGTGGACGCGGTGCTACACCACGCTGTCAAGCGTGGCCGCAACTGAGCTGCAACCGGGCCACCACCAAGCGAGCTGAGAACCATAATGACCAGCCAAAACAGTGCAGACGCTGGCGCGCCTATAGCTGACGTGCCCGCGCCGGATGCGCCTGTGCCGGGCGCACCAGCCAGCGCAGTCGTAGCGGCCGATCAGGCAAACCCTGCTTTTGCGGCGGCGACCAGCGCAGCCTCCGCAGCCACCGCAGCCGGGCACACTGAGGCCCCACTGGCTCAGGCTTTCCCCGCCCAAGCTGAGCCCCCCAACCAAGCCGGGCATCCCACCCAAGCCGGGCGGCGGCGTCGGCGCGTAGTGCATTTGGGGCCAAAGGACCGCGAGCGGGTGGCCGAGGGCGCCAACCTTGAGCAGATTGTGCAGGAGGCGCTGGGCAAGGTGGATGCTGAAAGGCCAGCTTGGAGCCGTGAAGATTTGCGCCGCGAGGATCCGTCCGCGCACACCAATGACGCGCGGCTGCTAGGTGATGTCCCGCCGCACTACGGTAACGGCGCCTAGGCCTGGTCGTGCGGTGGCTTGTCCGGGCGGCGGCGTCGACGTCAACCCTGACGGCATTGCAATTGGCCCCGGCGGCGGCAGCCCCGGAGGCGGTGTCGCCGGCTTTGGAGGCAGCCGAAAATGCCTAGAATTGGTTAAAGTATAAGTTATTGAACTAAAGTATAAGTACTTGAACTACAGATACTGACATTTCATCCCTTCCCTATAAAACCCCATGAATTTTT
>ERZ773045.1185-NODE-1185-length-11986-cov-12.885844_pt1 | contig 11986 bp, 11 predicted proteins | sample MGYA00580635_ERZ773045 | MGnify/ENA primary metagenome ERZ773045 (study PRJEB29015, sample SAMEA2738115) | human oral metagenome | biome: human oral; feature: human-associated habitat; material: saliva | place: China | collected 2261 ...
AACCTGTACGTTTGAAACGTTTAGCTGATGCGCGGTGTGTTTTTTGTTTTGGCATGATATTTTCTCCTTTTTTTAACTTTCTGACAGATTATTTCTTGTCAGTTGCTGGTGCCAACTGCATGAACATTTGACGACCATCCATTTTAGCACGTTGTTCGATGATAGCAATATCTTGAGTTGCTTCAGCGAAATCGGCTAAAACTTTTGCCCCAATCTCTTTATGGGTGATCATACGACCCTTAAAGCGAATGGAAACCTTCACTTTGTTCCCTTTTTCAAGGAACTTGCGAGCATTGCGAAGTTTCGTATCGAAATCACCCTTATCAATAACTGGGCTCAATCGAACTTCTTTCACGGTCACAACGCTTTGTTTTTTGCGTTGTTCTTTTTGTTTCTTCTGGTACTCAAATTTGAACTTACCGTAGTCCATAATTTTCGCAACAGGAGGTTTAGCTTGAGGTTGAATGAGAACCAAGTCCACATTAGCGTCGTCCGCAAGTGCTTGCGCTTCGCTAAGTGGTTTGATACCCAATTGCTCACCTTCAAGACCGATTAAGCGAACTTCACGTACACGAATTTCATCATTGATGAATAAGTCTTGCTTTGCTATGGTTTTCACCTCTTTTTTTATTTTAGAGAAAAACAAGAGCGGACTTGCTAACGCAAATCCGCACTACATGATTATATTTCATTCCTGAAACTTGATCTGTAGGGGCCAGACAACGTTAGTCGCAAGGCGAGAAGTTCTCACTTCTGCTTTTCTCAACTTTTATATGATATCAAGTTTTTTATTCTTTGTCAAGAAGTTTTTTTGCTTTTTCTTCAATAAAGGCAACAACGTCTGCAATTCCAACACCCGTTGTGTCAAAATGAATGGCATCAGCTGCAGGTTTCAAAGGAGAAACGGCACGGTGGCTGTCCTTATAGTCCCGCTCAGCGATTTCTTTTTTCAACAATTCAAGATCCGCTGTGATGCCCTTTTCAACATTTTCCTTATAGCGACGTTCTGCCCGCTCCTCAACCGAAGCAACCAAAAAGATCTTCAACTCTGCATGTGGAAGGACGACCGTCCCAATATCGCGTCCATCCATAACGATGCCCCCCTCTGCTGCAATTTCTTGCTGTAGAGCGACAAGTTTTTCACGGACTGGCGCAAGCGCTGCAACCCATGAAACATTGTTGGTCACTTGGTTATCGCGAATTGGGTGGGTAATATCCACATCTGCTACAAAGACAAGCTGCTCTCCTTCTTCTGAACGACCGAAACTAATTGGATACTGATCTAAAAGGGCTAACAAGTCATCAACCTGTTCAGCTGTCAGATTATTTTGCAAAGCTAGGTAAGTCGCTGCACGGTACATAGCTCCTGTGTCTAGATACGTATAGTCTAGATCCTTGGCAATGATCTTTGCAACCGTGGACTTTCCACTGGAAGCCGGTCCATCAATGGCAATTTGAATTTGTTTCATGCTGTCCTCAACTCCTACTGAATCTTAACGACATCACCAGGATTGGCATACCATGATCCTGTAGACATGTGAGATGGATTTAACTGTTCCAATTGGGCAATGGAAATACCAGCACGCGCAGCAATCGCTGCTTCCCCTTCACCTGCTTGAACAGTGATCGTACCTTCTTCAGAGTTCTCATCTTTTGAACTATCGTCTTTAGCCGCTTGGTCAGTTTGTGCTGCAGGGGCTGATGATTTCTGTTCAACCTTAGTCTCTCCATTGTAGAAACCAGACATTTGTTTTGATTTATTGCTGCCACCTGTTGAAAGGAAGATCAACAAGCAGACCATCGCCACTACTACTACAAAGAAAATAATGGCTAAAATCGTCAATAGACGATCTGCCTTGATTCCGTTTAACTTACTCGTTCTTTTCAATGTTTCTTCTCCATCATCGTAAATATCTTCTTCCCATGGTTCTTTTGCCATGACTTCCTCCTTGTTTTTTCTCGTAAAAATCATTACAATAGAAGTATGAAAGTTACGTTAATTCCAGATCGTTGCATCGCTTGCGGTCTCTGTCAGACCTATTCTGAATTATTTGATTACCATGACAATGGCATCGTTAAATTTGCTGCTGAAGAGGACGACCTCCTTGAAAAGGAAGTTCCTGTCACAAACGATGTTCTCGAGGCTATTAAAGAATGCCCCACTCATGCTCTCTTAAAAGATTAAGAGGGCTTTTTATTTGTTTGCATAATACATCTCGTAGTAATCCACATGGATGAAATTGTCCGTCAGGATTACTTCTCCCTTAAAATAAGGATTTAAGGCAAGTGCATTGATAAAGTATTTTTTCGGCCATTTGCGCATACAGAATGTCCGACTGCGCGAACCATCATTAAAAATGAGCTTGATCGATTTCTTATTTACTTCGACCTTTTCGATCGAGTCAATCTTCACCTTGATTGGAGTAAAAGGATTAGCTGTAATAATCCGCAAGATCCCATCCTCATAGATCGTGAAGTAACGATGGACCCCAATCGCGAGCAAGACCATAAATAAAAAGAACGAAAACAAAACTAGCGTTGGCACACTAGAGCTCTCATACATCAAGGCCAGTCCAATAAAGACCGGAATCACTGCAATGGACCAATAAGTCACAAGAATAGATAAGTCCGGTTGCCAATGATAATGGACCTTTCCAAATATCTTAATCATGAGCGTACCCCCATCTAATAGTTTAGCATAAAAAACAAAAAAAAGGGAGCCAGACAGCCAAAATCACAAAGATTTTTACCTGCTAGCACTCCTTTTAATTGGATTTGTTGGTTGGGACTTTAAAGAAGTCTTTAGAAAGGTACCCTTTATTGTTTTATCAATACTATTTATTTCTAGCTATAGAGTAATATTCTGATACCTTTTGTTCAGTTTCCTCTTTTTCATCTTTGGGAATTTCGCTAATTTTATTCCCTTTAGTAGTGCGATAGGTTAATTCGGAAACAAATAAAGTTGAATAAATACTATTATTTTCACTTTTTGAAAATAAAGATTGTCCCAAAAAGTAATTTCCAGCTGAATAATCTAAATAATCAAGAATTGTTGGTGTCAAATTAACAGAATTCTTCCCGTCTACATTTATAACTTCTGGATTTATACCCTTGTAGTATATAAACAGAGGTATCCTATCTAAATTTCCTTGTACCCTTGTATTTTTAGGAAAACTACTCCTATATTCATCATCAACAAATGTTGCATGATCAGTTGTAAATATAACAATTGTGTTTTCAGAAAATTTACTTTTATTAAATTCATCAATAAACTTACCAAATTGAAAATCCATATCATGGAATCTATTTAGTAATCTATCTTTTCCATCACCGAATTTTTTTTCAAATCCATCCATACCAATATGCGTACCAAACGTGTACATTGTTAACAGGAATGGTTTTTCTCCCTGACTATTCATTTCATCAAATAGTTTCCTATATGCATTTTTATCAGACGAAACCCCTAAAGATTTATTTATCGGAGCTGAGATAACTTTTTCAAAACCTAAGTTTCCTAAATATGTTGTAAATTCTCTATTTTTGGGTTCCGTGTTAATAAAAGCAGTTTGATAACCAAACCCTTCTAAAATCTGAGGAAGAGAAATTAAATAATTCTTATCACTATTTTTTAATTGATATCCCGAATATAGCTGACCAATTATTCCTGCATATGTTGCAAAAGTATGGTTATAATAATTATCAAATCTTAAAGATACTGATTGAATATTTCGTAGATTAGGTACTACATTCCTGTCATCATCAATAATATGTTGAGACATTCCTTCCGTAAAAATTAAAATAACATTTGGTCTCTCAGGCAAATTTTTTGGTTTATCTCTATGATTAGGTATTTCACTACGATGAAATTGTTCGCTCTTTATATTTTTCGAACTATTAATTTGTAACAATTGATTATACTTAGAAATATTGTTTGACAAATCATAGATAGACATAGCTGGTGAAAAACCCGTTCCTAAACAAAGTAATAAGATAATTTCTATAAAAGTCACTAACGAAAGTAATTTTAAATTTTGAAATCTAATAACTACCTTTTTTGCTCTAGAAAAATTTGAATAATTAAAATCAATATATACTATCGGTAATGAACTAAAAATGATGAGCAAAATAATTCCGGTTAAATAAATAACAATTCTACCTTTCAAGGCTTCCCAAGAACTGAGGTTATTTATCATTATCAACGTTACAAAACTATCTGCAAAATTTAGCACCAATAATTCAATATTATATAAAAGAATCAAAATAAAATTTAATATATTTCCCCATAGATTACTTTTTTTCACTAAAGCATTTGACAAAGAAAAAATTATAACAAGTTCTAAAATAGAGAAAATTAAAAATAATAAATTATTTGTGGTAAAAAAAGAACATAACGTAATAACAATTGAAAAAGTATATTTGATTATTGTTATTTTTCTTAAAGCAAGTAATTCCTTAACTTTTTCATATAATGGCATTCTAGTTCATTATTCTCCTTTTTATCCTCCTTAAAATATATTTAACTGCTGTCCCAGGACCTACAATAATATATTTAAGAGCTCCCTTTATTCCACCGATGTTGTCAAAATTAATATATGTATTTGGAAGATTATCAGGTCTTATATTCAGCACCTCATTATCAACAAACGGTGTAATATAAATATTATTTTTAGAAATTGCATAGTCAAACCGTCTTGACCAAGCTAAATAAACAAGAATTCGTTCAATAGAGTGTAAAATAGTATGCTGTGGAATTGGTTCAGTTGGTATTTCCTCATCACTCAACTCTAGTTCAAACAACGGCTTTAAAGCTTCATATTTAAACCAAACAAATGTTCCATAGCTCATAATAAATATGTCCATTTTTTTAAAATCGATTTCACGACTAAGATTCATTCGCCGCCATAAATCATTCATTCCCTCAGCAAATCTATTCTCATTCCACGGATCAACAATTTTTGTATAACGGAAAAATGTTGGAATATCTGCAATCACAAGACCAAGATTATCATTATTCTCTAGATTTGAAATTATGGTATCTGCTGGTTGGATAAGCATTGAAAACAGTTCATTACGCCAAGATTCACCTACCCAATATGGATATTCCGGAGATTTTTTTGTGTGGAAATGTCCAATAAAGTCATAATTGGATAACTCATCTTTCAACTTAAGCATAGGAATAATATCACGACCTCTATTTCCGGTCACAACAACTCTTGCATGTTTATCGTGGTATTTGAGAATGATTTCAATTTCTTTTTTCTTTTCTTCAGAGTCAGTTGTCAAAAAAAGATCATAATTAAAATGAAAATTATCAAATTGCTTCAAAAATTCTTCAAGTAAATCTACATAGTAAGTATGAAGGTGTACTGCTATCTTTTTTGTATTGTAATATTTTTTTTCGCTATTTTTTAAAATTTTACGATCTAATAAATAAGGAGGAGTTGGTAAACTAATATCTGACATATGAGACAAGATAAATTCTACTGGATAGTCAGTACGATTCTCAATTTCTTTTAGTAAATAGGGAGAAAGGTGTTGGCTTAAATCAAATGTTTTTATTTTAATAAAAGGAACTCCTCCATCAAGTAAAACATGAGGGTAATGAATTGTAAAATTACTGTGAAAGAACTTATCATTTAACGGAAGGGTATTCAGAACAGAATCATATTTAAAGCCAGCATCAACAAACAATTTTGTATATTGTGTTTCATAGTTATCAATAACCTTTTGAACCTCTTCATAACTTTGAACTGATTTCCAGAAAGTTTGAAATACTTCCGATTGAGTTATAGATTTCTTAAATGAAATAAAATACGATTGTAGATGTTCATTAATATAAAAATTTCCGGCTTGAATTCCTCTATGATTAGTCATTCCCCAAAAATCAACCTGATTATTGGATTCATATTTTTCATATAACGGCTCCATATCCCAAAGTGGACCAAAACAAGTATCATTCATAACAGTTACGGAATCATAATCTTGGACGTCATTGAATCCAATAAATTCCATTCCATCATGCCAAGCCGCAAAATCGTATCCTTTATTTTCACGTTGAATAAAGTTGTCAATTAAATTTTTTTCATAAAGTTTGGATACCTCACTCTCACTGAGTTTACTATTTGAAATAAAGACAACTTTTTTAAATAGTTTCCTTAATTGTTCAATTTGATAATATACATGCCTACTGATATGATTGTATTTATTATAGTGAACATATAGTAATAAACGATTCATTATTTTCTCCTAAAGAAATTGATAATCTTGCTAGTTATTCTCCAACGTTTGCTATTAATTATCGTAGTGAATTCATCCGATAATTGTTTGTATTTCTGTATTAGTTCCTTATTAGCAGAATGTAGGTCTGCTAATTCTGTTAATATTGATCCTTCGTTCATAATTTTAAAGGTATTTTTCAATTTATATGAAAAAATAAACTCATTGGAATCTAGATGACTTATATCATATGTAATCTGTGGATCATTTTTTCCAAAGAGTAAACCAGACTCAGTTAGAAAACCATTTGTAGAAAACATCTGGACTTCTTCATGATAACTATGAGAAGGAGTTAGTTTAAATTCTTCAATATAGTTTGGAATCTCAGACAAATCCACTCTGATCTTTGTTACAGCATCAGGAACATTAAAATAAATTTGGTCTGAATACTGAAATGGAAAAGTATACTTGTTATTCTCAGAAAATTCTTCATTATCTTTAGAATAATAAATAACTACAGATTGAGACTTAATGTCAAATATCTCATGCTTTGGTATTGTATTACCCAATAACGATTCTAATGCTATTATAGATTTTTTCTCACTATATTGTTCGGAAGTTATTTTAGAGATAATATTATCAAAACAACTTTCCTCTGAGTATAGTTTTCTAGCATGTTCCCGTATGGCAAGCGAGTGAGTCTTAAAATCATTAAAATTCTCTATCATATCAGACAAACAAGAAGTTAAATTTTCTATATTACCTAAGGCATAATATACTCCAGCATTAAAATACTTGCCAGCTGAACGATACCCACTAATATTTGAAACTATTGATGGAACACCTTTTAAAATTGATTCAACAAATACTAATGAAAAACTTTCTGATTTAGAGTTGAAAACACATATATCTGATGTAGTAACTTCATCCCACGGTTGATCCTTATATCCCATAAAATGGACATTTTTTAGAGAATATTTAGTGATATATTCATCACATTTTCTCTTAATTGTCTCTTCCCAGTCTCCAATAAAAACTAAAGGAATATCTTCTCTGTTTAAACTTGCGTATGCTCTCAAAAGCTCAAATTGGTTTTTATTCTCATTTATCATCCCAATTGATACAATTCTTCTTTCTTCTGAATAAGTTAATTCATTATCAGAAATATTTGAGAATGGAATAAAGCTATCCAATTTTGTACTATTATTTGAAAGTTCTAAAAGGGTATCTGACAGGTTTCCATATACCGAAAATACTCCATCTGAATTTTCAAAAATAAATCCAATTTTTTTCTTGTAATAATCAAATTCACGATCGGGAAACTCATGAATCAACCAAAAATGAGGGATTCCTTCACAAGCAGCAGAAATACTACCTTGAAAAACATTTACTGTATTAGATATCACTAGCTCAATTTTTTCTCTTTTAATGATATCTCTTATTTGTTTAATATTCTGTTGGTAAAATAAAACTCTTTCTTCTTTTGAAAAAAGTGATCCACCAGGTGCCTCCTCCCACCACCATTTTAGTGTAGGAATAGAAAAAAGTTTAATTCCTGCTTTCGAAAAGAGATTCACGTAATTACTATGAGTATAATGAGAATTTTCTGGATAAGCATTATATATTTTATAACCATTCTTAGATAGATAGATCATTAAATTTGCAATAGATTTTTCTGCTCCATTGTCAAGTGTTCCTGTAGGAGATATAAATAAAATGCGTTTTCCCATAAATCATTCCTCTGACTCTATAGTAGACCAAGATCCATGTCGTAGAAGTAATCCCGTAGCAGAATCTCTTTCTGATTCACTTTTTTCTGATAAATCATTTCTTTCTACAAAGAATATAGGTGCTTTTACTGAAGGGGCAAATGCCAAAACTCGTTTTTCTTTATCTCGAATAGTAGCTTCTATTCTCAACTTAGCACGATTTATGTATGGCAGAGAGCACTTATATATAATTTTCTTATCACCTAGTTCATTAATCACTAAATCCATCGAATTATCGTTATAATAACCATAATTTGTATCAATATCAACAAACGATAGTGCTATATGTGTCTCAATATCCTTTAATTGTTTAAAACTAAATTCGAAAATTATTTCATCTTTTGGTGTCACTTGATTACTTGATAATAAATTAACTGTAAAATCCTCAATAATTTTTGCATTGGTTTCAATAATTTCCTGATCCTGAACCGAATCATTCACTGATTGGGTAGCATTATCGAAACTATATTGATTCGCAACATCATCTGGGTTGCCAATAACTTTTGTGAATCCATTCTCAATCAAAACTGCTTTGTTACAATACTTTTTAACAGCCCCCATATCATGGGTTACAAGAATTGTTGTTTTCCCAGATTTTTTACGTTCCATAAAGTAGTCATTACACTTACGTTGGAAAGCTTCATCTCCTACTGCAAGAACCTCGTCAAGAATAAGGACATCACCTTGTGCTTTGATAGCAACTGAGAAAGCCAAACGGACCTGCATACCAGAAGAGTAGTTTTTGAGTTTTTGATTCATAAATTCTTCCAGTTCTGCGAACTCAACAATTTCATCATACATAGCATCCACTTCTGCTGTTGTAAATCCAAGCATAGCTCCGTTCATATAAACGTTCTCACGGCCAGTTAATTCCGGATTAAATCCGACACCAAGTTCAATAAATGAAACCATTTTACCATTTACGATTACTTTGCCTTTTTCAGGTACATAAATTTGAGAGATTATTTTTAAAAGTGTCGATTTTCCTGATCCATTACGACCTACTATCCCAAAAAAATCTCCTTGTTCAACTTCAAAACTAATATCTTTTAAAACATGTTGTTCTTTATAGCCTTTGATACCTTTAAATCTATTTACTAAGGCTGTTCTAAGACTTAGAGTTGATTCTGTTGGAAGCTTAAAAAACTTACTAACATGGTCAACTTTAACTGCAATTTTCTTTTCTGTCATTAGAGAATCTCCGCAAATTTCTTAGCTTGTTTATGGAATATTAGATAGCCTAAAACAAATATTATAACTGGTAAAATATATGGGACAATTGCAAATATCTTATTTTCAATTAGGTCCCAACCTGTTAGACTACCTGAATAAACTATATTGTGTCGCAAATCTTGAATTATCTGAGCTAATGGGTTTAACATCATTAATTTAGCAATTGTGACCTGACCTCGTTGCAAAATAAATGTTAGTGAATAAATTATAGGTGTCGCATACATACCAGCCTGCATAACCACCTCCCAAATAGGGCCAATATCACGATATTTTACAAAAAGTGTTGCTAATACAAATGAAATTCCAGCAGAAAACAAAAACAATTCAATAAATAGAGGAAATACTGTAAACCAATTTATCGAAAAATTAACACCATTAATTAAAGCAAATACGAAAACTACTAATAAATTAATTGTATAGTTAATTGCTGCACCAACAACCGACGAAATAACAATAATTTCTTTTGAAAAATTTAATTTTCGTAACAAATCTCCTCTGGAAACCACTGACATCATACCCATATTTGTAGCTTCCGAGAAAAAATTCCATGTTACCATTCCAAGTAACAAGCCAATTGCGTAGTGCGGGGTTCCATCATCAAAACGTAAAAACCTAACAAACACTAAATACATTATTGTAAATAACATGAGAGGTTTCAAAATGGACCACAAATGCCCTATCAAACTACCTTGATATCTTAGTTTAAAATCCGTTTTTACCATTTCACGTAATAAAATTCTATTTTTCTGACTAAAAAAGTCTATCATTATTTTCTACCTCTATATATAAACTTAGATAAAATCAAGCTTGTAAACACAAAAGTGTGAAAAGCCCGGTTCTTCCGGTAACCATACTGACGAATCCGTCTCAAACGTTCTTTTAATGGAACATCCATAATGGTGACAAAATTTTCAATAATTTCTTTATTTTTGGGACTGACAGGCAGATCCAATAGATTTTTTGCTTGTTCTTGACTGGATTCAATGAGTTTCCAATATTTAGCAAACAGAATATGCGGACGAACCCAGTTTTTGATCCGTTTTCTAAGGGTACGAGCCCCCAGAACATTGCTACTGTGCTGACGGTACAATTCTGTTGGCTGATCGATATAGATGAGCTTCCCAAAGGCAGTGGCCAACAAGGCCAAATACCAATCATGCATGAGGAGATCATGTTTTTCTTGACCTGTCCATAACTCTGCCAACGCGTGGTTAATCATGGCCACACCGCCAGTTACCGTATTTTCTGTCAGCTCTTGAATCAGTTCTGTATTGGCATGATCAGACTGGGTGCGAATCATACTCTCATGCTGCACATTCAAGTTTTCATCGACCACTTTTAAATCTGTGTAGACCAGCAAAGGCACTTCTTGAGGGTGCTTCTCAGCTTCTGCTACTTGAAGGGCAATCTTTGCTGGTAGCCAAACATCATCTTGATCACTGAAGCAATAAAGATCAGCTTTTTCATATTTCAGAAGCGTATGGAAGCTCTTAATAACACCAAGATTTTCGATAGCTCCTTGGTTGATAAAGCGAATGCGCTCATCCTGGGCCACCAACTCTTGAATGATCTTCACCGTACCATCTCTTGACCCATCATCTCGGATCAAGAGTTGCCAGTCTTGATAAGTCTGGTCTTGGATACTTTTAACCTGCTCTTTTAGATACTGTTCACCATTATAGGTGGACAACAAGATATTTACTTTCATGATAAGAATAATTCCTCGTACTCACCTACAATTTTTTCCCAGGTAAAGTTTTGCTTCATATTGGCCTTGGCTCGTTGCCCCCATTCAGATACATCTTCTAAAGAATCAACCTGATCAATTAAATGTGCCAAATTTCCAGTTTCTTTAGTCCAATATTGAGCCGTGTCCTTAGCGACCGTTTGGTTAAAGGAGACACCTAAAACTAAATTGAGATCCGTCTGAGCGAGAGCTTCTAGGAGTCCAGGATTGGTCCCACCCACTTCATGACCATGGATATAGGCAAAGGCTTCTTTACGGATATACTTCAAGAGGTCTTGATCATAAACCGTTCCTACAAACTTAACACGAGGATCCTGATCAAATTCAGTCCGAGCTCGCAACTCTTCAAAATAGGGATTGCCTTCATGATTACAAATGATCACCAAATCCCGTTTGGTGGAAGAGGCCATAAATTCACGAATGGCGGTCTCATAATTATTTTCTGGGACAAAGCGACCCAAAATTAGATAATAGTTTTTCTCTTGTGTCTGCCACTTGTGATAGAATTCTCGGACCTTATTATCCTGACTATTTAGGCTAGTCGGAGACAAGTCCGTTCCGTAGGCAATATAGGTCGTCTTGGACCAAGGATAGGCTTCCTTGATATAAGACTCAATACCTGGGTTGTCAGAAATCACCAAGTCAGCATGGCGCGTCATGATCTTTTCAGAATACTTGAGATAGGCTTGGATCGGCTTGGCCCACTTGGCCCGCTTCCACTCCAGTCCATCTGGGTTGATATAAAATCGTCCGCCTATCTTATGGATCTTGCGCGCAAAGGGCGCCACAAAGGCTCCGATTGTATTGCCCAATACGTAAAAAATCGACTGTTCAATTCCTTGTTTCTTAATAAGCTTCAAGGCGTAGTTGATGGCCATCATATCATAGGCGATGACACGCGCAGGCCCAAGCTTAGGGGCTTTAATGGTAAAACAATCCACACCCTTGTAGTCAAAATGTTGATAAGCTTGATCATTAGAAAGGCAGGCAACATGGTACTGGATATCTGGAGACACTTGAT
>ERZ773045.1187-NODE-1187-length-11981-cov-25.075382_pt1 | contig 11981 bp, 6 predicted proteins | sample MGYA00580635_ERZ773045 | MGnify/ENA primary metagenome ERZ773045 (study PRJEB29015, sample SAMEA2738115) | human oral metagenome | biome: human oral; feature: human-associated habitat; material: saliva | place: China | collected 2261 ...
CCGCTGAGGGACTCAGGTCACGCGGTGGACACGTGTGGGGCAGTATGCGCGACTGTGGTGGGAATCGCAAGGATCCGGTGAGGATCGGCGTGGAGTCCTTGACGTCGGCCGTGTACGCTAGCGCTTTGCGTGCATTGTGTGTATTGGTGCGAGGAGTATCTGCCCTCCGTACGGGCTTCGGCCCGTCGGAACCCTGGCGGGCGTGAGCCCGGCAACGGAGATTCTACTCAACCCGGTGCCCGCAGTGTGCGTTGTGTGATCCCCGATCTGAGGGAAGGATCCCCCTTTGGCTGCCTCGCGCACCTCCGCACCCACTGCTGCTGACATCGCCGCTCGTACCGCGTCGCGTCGTATCAACTTTGCCAAGATCGCCGAGCCCATGCAGGCTCCGAATCTGCTTGCCCTTCAGACCGAGAGCTTCGACTGGCTCGTCGGTAACGAGAGGTGGCGCGAGCGGATGACCGCCGCCAACAAGGCGCACCCGGGCTCCCTGCCCGAGACCTCCGGTCTGGAGGAGATCTTCGACGAGATCTCCCCGATCGAGGACTTCGGCGAGACCATGGCCCTGTCCTTCCACGACCACCGCTTCGAGGAGCCGAAGTACACGGCCGAGGAGTGCCAGGAGAAGGACCTCACCTACTCCGCCCCCCTCTACGTGGTGGCGGACTTCGAGAACTTCTCCACCGGTGAGATCAAGTCCCAGACGGTCTTCATGGGCGACTTCCCGCTCATGACCGACAAGGGCACCTTCATCGTCAACGGCTCCGAGCGCGTCGTCGTCTCCCAGCTCGTGCGCTCGCCGGGCGTGTACTTCGAGCGCACCACCGAGAAGGCCACGGACAAGTACGTCTACAACGTCAAGTTCATCCCCTCGCGCGGTGCCTGGCTCGAGTTCGAGATCGACAAGTCCGACCGCGTCGCGGTGCGCATCGACCGCAAGCGCAAGCAGGACGTCACCGTCTTCCTGCTGGCCCTGGGCATGGACGAGTCGGAGATCCGCAAGGAGTTCGCCGACTTCCCGGCCCTGACCTCCGCCCTGGACGAGGACCGCAAGATCACCACCCAGGACGAGGCGCTCCTGGACATCTACAAGAAGATCCGCCCCGGTGAGCCGCCGAGCGTCGAGGCCGGTCGCACCCTGCTGGAGAACTTCTACTTCAACCCCAAGCGCTACGACCTGGCCAAGGTCGGCCGCTACAAGATCAACAAGAAGCTGGGCCTGGCCTCGGACCTGACCGAGTCCACCCTGCGCATCGAGGACATCGTCGCGGCCCTGCGCTACCTGCTGGCCCTGCACTCCGGCGCCGAGACCGTCGAGGGCGTGCGCGACGGCGAGATCACCGAGATCGCCGTCGAGTACGACGACATCGACCACCTGGGCAACCGCCGCATCCGCGCGGTGGGCGAGCTCATCCAGGCGCAGGTGCGCACCGGTATGAGCCGCATGGAGCGTCAGGTGCGCGAGCGCATGACCACCCAGGACGTCGAGGCCATCACGCCGAACACGCTCATCAACATCCGGCCCGTGACGGCCGCGATCAAGGAGTTCTTCGGCACCTCCCAGCTCAGCCAGTTCATGGACCAGAACAACCCGCTGGCGGGCCTGACCCACAAGCGCCGCCTGAGCGCCCTGGGCCCCGGCGGTCTGTCCCGTGAGCGCGCCTCCATGGAGGTCCGCGACGTCCACACCTCGCACTACGGGCGCATGTGCCCCATCGAGTCCCCCGAGGGTCCCAACATCGGCCTCATCGGCTCCCTGGCGACCTTCGCCCGCATCAACCCCTTCGGCTTCATCGAGACGCCCTACCGCGTCGTCGTGGGCGGCCAGGTCACCGACGAGACCCACTACCTGACGGCCGACGACGAGGACCGCCACGTCATCGCCCAGGCCAACGTCGCCCTCACCGAGGACGGCCACTTCGCCGAGGACCACGTCCTGTGCCGCGTCACCGGCGGTGAGCCGGCCCTCGTGCCCTCCTCGCAGGTGGACCTCATGGACGTCTCCCCGCGCCAGATGGTGTCGGTGGGTACCTCCCTCATCCCCTTCCTCGAGCACGACGACGCCAACCGCGCCCTCATGGGCGCCAACATGCAGCGCCAGGCCGTGCCGCTCATCCGCCCCGACGCCCCGCTGGTGGGCACGGGCATGGAGCGGCGCACCGCCGTCGACGCCGGTGACGTCCTCGTGGCCGACAAGGCCGGTGTTGTCACCGAGGTCTGCGCGGACTTCGTGCGCGTGGCCAACGACGACGGCACCGAGATCGTCTACAAGGTCGCCAAGTTCCGCCGCTCCAACCAGGGCAACTGCTACAACCAGCGGGTCGTGGCCACCGAGGGCGAGCGCGTCGAGGTCGGCACGGTCCTGGCCGACGGCCCCGCCACCAACGAGGGCGACCTGGCCCTGGGCCAGAACCTCCTGGTCGCCTTCATGACCTGGGAGGGCCTCAACTATGAGGACGCCATCATCATCTCCCAGCGCGTGGTCGCCGAGGACATGCTCACCTCGATCCACATCGAGGAGCACGAGGTCGACGCCCGCGACACCAAGCTGGGCGCCGAGGAGATCACCCGCGACATCCCCAACGTCAGCGAGGAGACCCTGGCCAACCTCGACGAGCGCGGCATCATCCGCATCGGCGCCGAGGTCCGCAGCGGCGACATCCTCGTGGGCAAGGTGACCCCCAAGGGTGAGACCGAGCTGACCAGCGAGGAGCGCCTCCTGCGCGCCATCTTCGGTGAGAAGGCCCGCGAGGTGCGCGACACCTCCCTGCGCGTCCCCCACGGCGAAGAGGGCATCGTCATCGGCGTCCGCGAATTCAACGACGACGAAGACGACCTCAACCCCGGCGTCCGCCAGACCGTGCGCGTCTACGTCGCCCAGCGACGCAAGATCACGATCGGCGACAAGATGGCCGGCCGCCACGGCAACAAGGGCGTCGTGTCCAAGATCCTCCCGGTCGAAGACATGCCCTTCCTCGCCGACGGCACGCCCGTCGACATCATCCTCAACCCGCTGGGTGTCCCCGGCCGAATGAACGTCGGCCAGGTTCTCGAGTACCACCTCGGTTGGCTCGCCCACCAGGGCTGGGATGCCTCGGCCGCTGTCGAGGCCGGCGAAGAGTGGGCAGCGCACCTGCCCGCCGACGGCATCAAGACCGAGCCCGGCACGCCCGTTGCTACCCCCGTGTTCGACGGCCTCGAGGCCGACGAGCTCGCGGGCCTGCTGCGCAACGTGAACCCGAACCGCGACGGCGACGTCCTCACCAACTACGAGGGCAAGGCGCGCCTGTTCGACGGCCGCTCCGGCGAGCCGTTCCCGTACCCGATCTCGGTGGGCTACACCTACATGCTCAAGCTCCACCACCTGGTCGACGACAAGATCCACGCCCGCTCCACGGGCCCGTACTCGATGATCACGCAGCAGCCGCTGGGCGGTAAGGCCCAGTTCGGCGGCCAGCGCTTCGGCGAGATGGAGGTGTGGGCCCTGGAAGCTTACGGCGCCGCCTACGCCCTCCAGGAGCTGCTGACCATCAAGTCGGACGACACCACCGGCCGCGTCAAGGTGTACGAGGCCATCGTTAAGGGCGAGGACATCCCCGAGCCCGGCATCCCCGAGTCCTTCCGAGTCCTCATCCAGGAAATGCGCTCGCTGTGCCTGAACGTCGAAGCTCTCGACGCGGCCGGCAACGTCATTGACCTGCGTGAGCAGGACGAAGACTTCAATGCGCGTGAGGATCTGGGCATCACTCTTGAAGCCCGTCCGAACGCTGCGGCGACCATCGATGCGATCTGATAGGGAGAGATAACTTTGCTGGACGCCAAAACGTTCGACAGCCTGAAGATCACCCTGGCCACCGGCGACGACATCGCCGAGTGGAGCCACGGTGAGGTTAAGAAGCCGGAGACCATCAACTACCGTACGCTCAAGCCCGAGCGCGACGGCCTGTTCGGTGAGCAGATCTTCGGCCCCACCCGCGACTGGGAGTGCGCGTGTGGCAAGTACAAGCGCGTGCGCTACAAGGGCATCATCTGCGAGAAGTGTGGAGTTGAGGTCACTCGCTCCCGCGTCCGCCGTGAGCGCATGGGTCACATCGACCTGGCCGCCCCCGTCACGCACATCTGGTACTTCAAGGGTGTTCCCTCGCGCCTGGGCTACGTGCTCAACCTCGCGCCCAAGGACCTCGAGAAGGTCATCTACTTCGCTGCCTACATGATCACCGAGGTCGACGAAAAGGGTCGCCACGAGGATCTGGCTGAACTGCGCGCCGAACTCGAGGTGCAGAAGAAGCAGATGGAGAACAACCGCGACGCGACGATCAACGACTTCGCGGAGCAGCTTGAGGCCGACATTGCCGCCCTGGAAAAGGACGGCGCCTCGCAGGCCGAGCGCGAGCGCGCTCGCAAGCAGGGCGAACGCGAGATGGCCAAGATCCGCCGCCGCTTCGACGGCGACATCGAAGGCCTCGAGGCCGTGTGGGAGCGCTTCAAGGACCTCAAGGTCGGCGACCTCGAGGGCGACGAGCGCCTCTACCGCGCGATGGTGGCCCGCTACGGCACCTACTTCAAGGGTGACATGGGCGCTGCCGCCATCCAGAAGCGCCTGGAGACCTTCGACCTGGAGGCCGAGGTCGCCGCGCTGCGTCAGACCATCGCCTCTGACTCCGGCCCGCGCAAGGCCCGCGCCATCAAGCGCCTGAAGGTCATCAACGCCTTCGTCGCGACCGGCAACTCGCCGGCCTCGATGGTCCTCACCAAGATCCCCGTGATCCCGCCGGACCTGCGCCCGATGGTTCAGCTGGACGGTGGCCGCTTCGCGACCTCCGACCTCAACGACCTGTACCGTCGCGTCATCAACCGCAACACCCGACTCAAGCGTCTGCTCGAGCTGGGCGCCCCCGAGATCATCGTCAACAACGAGAAGCGCATGCTTCAGGAGTCCGTTGACGCCCTCTTCGACAACGGCCGCCGTGGCCGCCCCGTCGCGGGCCCGGGCAACCGTCCGCTGAAGTCGATCTCGGACATGCTCAAGGGTAAGCAGGGTCGTTTCCGTCAGAACCTGCTCGGTAAGCGCGTCGACTACTCGGGTCGTTCCGTTATCGTCGTCGGCCCGCAGCTGCAGCTGCACCAGTGTGGTCTGCCCAAGCAGATGGCCCTGGAGCTGTTCAAGCCCTTCGTCATGAAGCGCCTGGTTGAGAAGAACTACGCGCAGAACGTCAAGGCCGCCAAGCGCAAGGTCGAGCGTCAGCGCCCCGAGGTGTGGGACGTCCTCGACGACGTCATCCGCGAGCACCCCGTGCTGCTGAACCGTGCACCTACGCTGCACCGCCTCGGCATCCAGGCGTTCGAGCCCCAGCTGATTGAGGGTAAGGCTATCCAGCTGCACCCCCTCGCCTGTGGCGCCTTCAACGCCGACTTCGACGGCGACCAGATGGCTGTCCACCTGCCGCTGGGCGCTGAGGCGCAGGCCGAGGCCCGCATCCTCATGCTGTCGACGAACAACATCCTCAAGCCCTCCGACGGCCGCCCCGTGGCCATGCCGTCGCAGGACATGATCATCGGTCTGTTCCACCTGACCTCGAACCCCGACCCGTCGGTCCCGGTCGAGAAGGACGAAGACGGAAACCCCGTGATTCCGTACTTCTCCAGCCAGGCGGAAGCCCAGATGGCGTACGACGCCGGCAACCTGCACCTGAACGCGACCGCGCGCATCCGCTTCGCCGACGGCACCGTGCCGCCCGAGGGCTGGGAAGCCCCCGAGGGCTGGGAGAGCGGCGACGAGCTGATCCTCGAGACCAGCCTCGGCCGCGCGATCTTCAACGAGCAGCTGCCCACCGACTACCCGTTCGTCAACGAGGTCGTCGGCAAGAAGCAGCTCGGCAACATCGTGAACACGCTGACCCAGCGCTACCCGAACGTGCTCGTGGCGGACTGCCTCGACGCGCTGAAGTCGGCCGGCTTCCACTGGTCGACCTGGTCGGGCATCACGATTGCGTTCTCCGACATTCAGGCCTCGCCGCGTAAGCGCGAGATCCTGGCCCGCTACGAGGCCAAGGCCGCCGAGATCGTCGAGCAGTTCGAGACGGGTATCATCCTCGAGGAGACCCGCTACGAGGAGCTCGTGAAGCTGTGGCTGCAGTGCACCGAAGAGGTCGCCGACGACATGCGCGCGAACTTCGACGAGCGCAACACCGTGTACCGCATGGTGAACTCCGGCGCTCGTGGTAACTGGTCGCAGGTTCAGCAGATCGCCGGTATGCGTGGCCTCGTGTCCGACCCGAAGCAGAAGCTGATCGAGCAGCCCATTAAGGCGAACTACCGCGAGGGCCTGACGGTTCTCGAGTACTTCATCGCCACGCACGGCGCCCGTAAGGGCCTGGTCGATACGGCTCTGCGTACCGCCGAGTCGGGCTACCTGACCCGTCGTCTGGTCGACGTCTCGCAGGACGTCATCGTCCGCGAGGCCGACTGTGGCACCCGCGCCGGCCTGAAGATCGACATCGCTCACAAGAACGAGTTCGGTGAGTGGGAGGCGTCCGAGACCATCGAGACGACCGCCTACGCCCGTAACCTCGCCCGCGACGCGGTGAACGAGGCCGGAGAGGTCGTCATGCCCGCGGGCACCGACCTGGGTGACGACCAGCTCGCTGAGCTCGTCGCAGCCGGCGTTGCGCAGATCGTCTGCCGTTCCGTCCTCACCTGTGAGTCGCAGGTCGGCACCTGTGCGGCCTGCTACGGTCGCTCGCTGGCCACCGGCAAGCAGGTCGACATCGGCGAGGCCGTCGGCATTATCGCCGCCCAGTCGATTGGCGAGCCCGGCACGCAGCTGACGATGCGTACGTTCCACACCGGTGGCGCCGCCTCCGCTGCGGATATTACGCAGGGTCTGCCCCGTGTCCAGGAACTCTTCGAGGCCCGCAGCCCGAAGGTCGAGGCGAAGATGAACGAGGCCGCCGGCCGCGTCCACATCGACGACGAAGACCCGAGCGCGCGTAAGGTCGTCATCACCCGTGACGACGGCAAGGAAGACCTGGTCATCGAGGTCTCGCGTCGCCAGAAGCTCCTCGTCTCCGAGGGCCAGCACATCGAGGCCGGCACCCCGCTGACCGAGGGCCAGCTGGACCCCAAGGAAATCCTGCGCATCATGGGCCGCAACGTGTCCCAGAAGATGCTCGTGGACGAGGTCCAGAAGGTGTACCGCGACCAGGGCGTGGGCATCCACGCCAAGCACATCGAGGTCATCGTCCGTCAGATGCTGCGCCGCGTCACCATCCTGGAGCCCGGCGACACGACGTTCATGCCCGGCGAGCTCGTCGACCGCATGGCGTACCTGACGCAGAACCGTCGCGTCGCAGCCGAGGGCGGCCAGCCCGCCTCCGGCCGCCAGATGCTGATGGGTATCACGAAGGCGTCGCTGGCCACGGATTCGTGGCTGAGTGCCGCGTCCTTCCAGGAGACCACCAAGGTCCTGACCGAGGCCGCCATGAACGGCAAGTCGGACTCCCTGGTGGGCCTCAAGGAGAACGTCATCCTCGGTAAGCTCATCCCGGCTGGCACCGGCCTGTCGCGCTACAACGACGTCATCGTCGAGCCGACGGCTGAGGCCATGGCGAACTCGAACTACACCGAGGCCGACTTTGGTGATGGCTCCGTGTCCGAGGACTTCCTCGACGCGCTGGGTGCCATCGACTTCGGCATGAACTTCCGCGAGTAATCCGGTTTCGTGACCGCTTGGGACCCCGGCCTCGTCCGTACATACGTGACGAGGCCGGGGTCCTGTGCGTGGGTACAGCGGCGGGTGCACGGCAGGGGAGGGGCTGGTAGGTGTCAAGTCCCGGGTTGTGTGGAGGCTTGTTGAGGTCGTTTCCTTTCGTGTTGTTGCGTGTGGGTTTTCTGCTTGTTGTGTTGTGATGCCACCCGGGGTGAGCTGGGGCGTCGTGCCTGACCCGCCTTCGTGGTGGTGGTCACCTGTTTGTTGAACCCCTCACCCGAGCCTTGGCCGCCTATTCCGCACGTGAACCCGCTCATCTGAGTGTGGGCAACCGCGCCCACGTGCGGGTTAGGGGGTCGGCGTGTGGAAGAGACGGTTGAAATGCAGGTAGCGGCTTAGCATGCGGAGACACATCGCACGAGAGTTTGGGGCGGCGTCGGAGGCGAAGGCGTACTTGTCAAGGACGAATGCTCGAGCCGTGCTACTGCGGCTGAGATCGATGCTTTCGGGATACATGTGGTTGTCGAGGCTTCGCCCACAGACGTAGAGACTCCTGAGTGACGGGAAGATGTCGAATTCCTAAAAGCGTCGCCATGCTGGATCGGAAAGAAGCCATGTCATCAGTGTCATGCCAGCGTGCGCGGATCACTCTCCAGCCCGCATTGGCCAGGTCGTGCTGGCGGCTGAGCCACTTCCCAGTGTTCTCACATACCTCCTGCTCGTTATCGCCGAACTTCGTACGACCATCAGGTTCGACAATGATCTTCAGGTCAGGAAGGACAATGTCCCCGAAATAGGTGTTATCTCCTATGATGATCGGATACTGCGTGACGACGCGCCCCGAGTACAGGCTTTTGATAATCCATAGAACCGAGGCCTCGAAAACATTGTCACAGCCACCATCAGCTGCTTTGATGAGCGCCTGAGCGCGCAGATATCCCGAGTGGTTCGGGCATCTGCCGAGCTGAGCGAGCATGTCACGTCGGATATGCTCGCACTTTTCCCGCGAGTCCCCAAGGTTGAACCTGTCGAAACCTGACAGTGAGTGCATCACCATGCATGCTGCGACGAAAGCGTCGCGGGGTTGCTCGTTGAGGGTAAGACGAACGACGGCTTCAACCGGTGATTCGGCTTCGAGGCCGTCGATCTGCGAGATGCTCTGAGGAGCTTTGTTTCGGCAAATGACGGGAACACCGGGCACGACCGTGTGTCGGTGCTGTACTGCAGGATAGGGACGGAGCTGGAAATCAGACTTACTTGGCCACGCCTCGACACAGGAGTTAGTCGACCATGTTGGGATTCCATGGAGAAGTAATGCGCTGTTACCAGTAAAAACCAGGCGCTGCGACGACTGATAGTCGAGTGCATGCAGACGCGCGATGTTGATACTTTGCCAGATCTCCCATGGTCGTGCGTCCTGATCGCCGTGCAGGCGAACGCGATAGCCTCGTCTGATAAGGAGAATATCGGGGTCTGTAAGGATCGCGGCGCGACTGTGCCGATGGGTTCGAAGAGTTTCAATGCTGATCATGCTCTAGATCTATCCCGGGGAAGAACAGAGTTCCAGCCGCGACGGGACACCTGTGGATAGTCATCGTGCTGGCGAGTCGCCTGTGCATAGAAGCGCGTAAAGAAGAGCCTGTGGACAGCGTGGCTGCCCTCTACTTCGTGACGTACACGCTCCGCTATTCCGAACCTCGGCCCTCTAATCCGCACGCGAACCCTCTCATCGGAGTGTGGGCAAGGGTGCCCACGTGCGGAATAGCGGGTTAACGTGCGGACAAGAGACAGGGTGTCGGCACGGGATGACAACAAGTGCGCGGAAACACTGGCGAGAGGAAACTGTCAGCAGTGCAGATGCGAAATCGCGGCACCGCAGGGATCGTTGCGGATAACCGGAAGCCTCAGTGCTGTGCATGGGAGACGAACCCGGGAAACCGGCCCCGGCCTCGTCGATGAGGGACGAAACACAAGGCGCACCCTTTGACGCCCGGTGAGGTTCCCCGCTATCCTTGAGGGTGGTTCCCGCCTCTGTGGAACCTCTGTGCCCGGGAAACCGGGAGCGGGCTCCGTCCGTCGGAGCTCCGGGCGTCATTCTCTGACCCTCGTGGTTATCATGGCGCGCCGGCCCCCAGGCGGACACGTGTGCCCACACGGGGGTGAACGCAGTCGCGGAAGACTGACAATCAGGGCCGCCCCTTAAAGCGAGGGGAGGCCGCCGACGGAAAGAAACTGGAGACCCAGTGCCTACCATTCAGCAGCTCGTCCGCAAGGGACGTGTCTCGAAGCGCGCGAAGGTGAAGACCCCCGCGCTGAAGGGCTCCCCCCAGCGTCGCGGCGTGTGCACCCGTGTGTACACCACCACGCCGAAGAAGCCGAACTCGGCTCTGCGAAAGGTCGCTCGTGTGCGCCTTTCGTCCGGCATCGAAGTCACCGCCTACATCCCCGGTGAGGGCCACAACCTGCAGGAGCACTCGATCGTGCTCGTGCGCGGTGGTCGTGTGAAGGACCTGCCCGGCGTGCGTTACCGCATCGTCCGCGGCTCGCTCGACACCCAGGGTGTCCGCGGCCGTCAGCAGGCTCGTTCCCGTTACGGCGCGAAGAAGGAGAAGAAGTAATGCCTCGTAAGGGCCCCGCTCCCCGTCGCCCCCTCGTCGATGACCCGGTCTACGGCTCCAAGGTCGTGACCCAGCTGGTCAACCGCGTTCTCCTCGACGGCAAGAAGACCGTCGCCGAGCGCATCGTCTACGGCGCACTTGAAACCGTTCGCGAGCGCACCGAGCAGGAGCCCGTCTCCGTGCTCAAGCGCGCTCTCGAGAACATCCGTCCGGCCCTCGAGGTCCGCTCCCGCCGTGTCGGTGGCGCGACCTACCAGGTCCCCGTCGAGGTTCGCCCCGCGCGCGCCACGACGCTGGCCCTGCGCTGGCTGGTCGACTTCTCGCGTCAGCGTCGCGAGAAGACCATGACCGAGCGTCTCGCCAACGAGATCCTCGACGCCTCCAACGGCCTCGGTGCCGCTGTGAAGCGCCGTGAGGACATGCACAAGATGGCTGAGTCCAACCGCGCCTTCGCGCACTACCGCTGGTGATTTAAAGACGAGGCCTGGGCAACCGGGCCTCGTCTCACGCAGCAAGAACACCCATTACTTCGAACGAAGGAACCACACTCGTGGCACTAGAGGTGCTGACGGATCTCAACAAGGTCCGCAACATTGGCATCATGGCTCACATCGATGCCGGCAAGACGACCGTGACCGAACGAATCCTGTTCTACACGGGCATCAACTACAAGATCGGCGAGACGCACGACGGCGCCTCGACCACCGACTGGATGGAACAGGAAAAGGAACGCGGCATCACGATTACGTCCGCCGCCGTTACCTCTTTCTGGAACGGTAACCAGATCAACATCATTGACACCCCCGGTCACGTTGACTTCACCGTTGAGGTTGAGCGCTCGCTGCGCGTCCTCGACGGCGCTGTCGCCGTGTTCGACGGCAAGGAGGGCGTTGAGCCCCAGTCCGAGACCGTGTGGCGTCAGGCCGACAAGTACGACGTCCCGCGTATCTGCTTCATCAACAAGATGGACAAGATGGGCGCCGACTTCTACTTCTCGGTTGGCACCATCCGCGATCGCCTGCACGCGACCCCGATCGTCATGCAGCTCCCGATGGGTGCCGAGAACGACTTCGTCGGCAACATCGACCTGCTGACCATGGAGGCCCTGACCTACCCGGCCAAGGACGACAAGGGCAACGACACGCTCGGCTCCATCGTCGAGCGCGGCCCGATCCCCGCCGAGTACCAGGAAAAGGCTGAAGAGTACCGCGAGGCGCTCGTTGAGGCCGCCGCCGAGGGCTCCGACGAGCTGACCGAGGCCTACCTGGAGAACGGCGAGCTCACGCTCGAGCAGATCAAGGAAGGCATCCGCCTCCTGACCATCTCCTCGCGCGCGTTCCCCGTCTACTGCGGTACCGCTCTGCGCAACATGGGCGTGCAGCCCGTCCTCGACGCCGTCGTGGACTTCCTGCCCTCCCCGCTCGACATCGGCGACGTTCGCGGCTTCCTCCCCGGTTCTGAGACCGAGGAAGAGACCGAAACCCGTAAGCCCGACGAGAACGAGCCCTTCTCCGCTCTGGCGTTCAAGATCGCCGCTCACCCCTTCTACGGCAAGCTCACCTTCATCCGCGTGTACTCCGGTAAGGTCGAGTCCGGCGCCCAGGTCCTCAACTCGACCAAGGGCAAGAAGGAGCGCATCGGCAAGATCTTCCAGA
>ERZ773045.1189-NODE-1189-length-11973-cov-53.183840_pt1 | contig 11973 bp, 7 predicted proteins | sample MGYA00580635_ERZ773045 | MGnify/ENA primary metagenome ERZ773045 (study PRJEB29015, sample SAMEA2738115) | human oral metagenome | biome: human oral; feature: human-associated habitat; material: saliva | place: China | collected 2261 ...
CACATGTGTTTCGAAAAGCCACTTCTTTGGTGGCTTCTCGAAACACATGTGGCTTTTCGCCGTTCTCGTGGGTCGCCTGTGTTTTACCCGGGGGTAAATCCCGTTCCGCTTATCGTGTCAGGGGTCCGCCCTACTCTGGTATCAGAAGCACCGAAGCCCACGCGCCGAGAGCACCGCAGCCTCCGAGCGCACCCCGCGCGAAAGGATCGTCACCATGGCACGCAGCCCTGAAGCCGAAGCCCGCTACAAGACCTACCAGAAGAAGTACCACGCCGAACGCAACGCACGCGCCCGCTACTCCTACGAACGGCTCGAAAAGGCACACCGCGTCGTCGTCAACGGCAAGGACCTCTCCGCCGAGTTCATGCAGAGTCGTGCTCCCGGCATCACCGGCGAAACCCCTTGGGACAAAGACCTGACCGTCCACCCCCTCAAGTGGCGCCGCCAGTGCATGCCCAAAGACCTCCCCAGCTACGTGAGCAACGCGTTCGGTGACGCAGCCCCTTACGAATCCTTCACCGACCCGCGCATGCTCTTCGACTGCACCCTCTTCGACAACATGACCGATGAGGAAATCGAGTACTTCAACGACGAGAAGCACTGGGCCGTCGAGAAGCTGGATACCGACATCACCCTCAAGAACGAGCTGGAGGGCGAGCCTGGCGTGTACGGCTACCTCGTGCACGTGAACCGAGGACGCAAGGAGCTGAACAACCCTCCGGTGGGCCGCCCGCGCTACAAGCGTAAGGACGGCAAGGAACTCGTCTGGGATGACCCTCGCCTGGACGCACCCTGGTGGCAGGAATGCGGCGACTACATCTACGTGTACCTGAACGAGAAGGAAGCCCGCGCCTCCTACGACCGTCAGAAGATGCGCCTGGACGATTTGAACCAGGAGGTGCGCCTGTACCGCCTGACCAAGCCCATCAGCATCAGTGAGGCCCGCGCGTGGCTGAACAGTGACCACCCGCTGCGCGAAGAGAAGCACGGCGCCATCACCCTGGACGCCTTCGGCACCGGCCAGTACGGCCGCCCCGGCGCGCTGCGCCTGCCGCAGCAGCCCGCCCCCGATGAGGACGAGCAGGACCGCATCGCCGAGGAAGAGTACTGGAACAGCCTCACCCCCGAAGAGCAGCAGAAGACCCTGGACGACCTCGAGTACTACCAGGCCCTGGAAGAGAAGCGCCGCCAGATCAACAAGGAACGCTGCGACGCCATGGAACCGATGTACACGGAACGTTTCAACGTGGATGACTACATGGCAACGGAACTGGCGAAGGTCGAAGCAGAAGCAGAAGCCGACCCCCACGACGAAGAAGCCGCCGAATGGGCGCAGACTCTGCGGAACGCAATCCCCAAGATGACCCTCGACGACAAGCTCAAGTACCTCGGCGAAAACATGTACTGGGAAGACCCCGACGGATGCGAAGAACTGCTACGCACCCTGAACATCATCACCCCGTACGAGACGCAGCTTCGCCTCGCATACGTACTGGACCCGAGCCAGCGGATGATCGAACACGCCGTCAACATCCACAAGGCAAAACTGAAGAACGGCACCGAAACCAAAAAGCTCAACTTCCGCCGCAAGGGCGGCCAGTACCACCTGAACGAAGAACAGGAAGAATACGTTCGCAATATTCAGGTGAACGACTTCGCTTACGAAGGCGAACACCGCTCCAACGAACTCCTGCAGATGGTCTACGACAACGAATGGTACCCCTGCCTGGAGGCCGACCAGCACGAAGAAATCAACGGCTTCTCCTGGGACACCATCAACATGGACGACTACCGCGCCGGCCGCCTGCTGCCCTTCGGCGACGGTTTTCCGCGTGGTGCTTTTGGCCCGAAGCATGACCGTATCGAGTTCCTGGCAGATTTGCTGCAGCGTGGTGAGATTGATGTGCCGACGTTCTGGAAGCGTGTGCAGGATTCTTCCTACGTGGCAGATCAGGAACGCTTCGGTCCTGATGGCGAAGAGTCGTTCATCATCACGAAGAAGAACTGGCGTCAGTTCATCAAGTTCTGGGATGAAGGCCGCCCGGAAGGCTATGAGCCGGACCCTTCGGTAGATGTGTCGGTCCTCCCGAGGGCTCTTGGTGGCGATAGCTGGGCTGAATTTCAGGATCGTTCGTACGATTGGCGCACGAAGGACTGGGAAGCGTGGATTGACTCGCTGCCTGATGACTGGTGGACTCTGAACACTGACGCGGTGGATGTGGCATCTTACCAGGTAGAGGAGCCCCGTCTGGTACCCGAAATGGTGAAGCACACGCTGAAGAAGACCGCGTAGCGCTAACGGTACTTGCTGTACACCATCAAAAGGAGGGGTCGGCGCCCCCACAGCGTTGGATGCGCCGCCCCTCCACCCGCCAAACTCGCCGCTGAGAGTGCGCTCGCCGGTGGGAGTACAGCCTCCGCATCGCGATTTATCGCGAAAAATGCGCCCTTTCCCGCTTAGCCTGTCAGGGGAGTAGCGTACAGTAAAACACATCACGCACCCACACAATCGAATCCGATAAACAACCACACCCCTAGGAGTGACCATGACGAACAACGCCATCGCACACATTCAGCAGCAGTACGCCGCACACCACCCGCAATGCAACACCTTCGCCCTGGACAAGCCCAAGAGCGCGGCCTACGGCTACACTGCCGCCTTCATCGCCTTCAACAACGCCGACGGCACGCCCACCAACGAGACGCTCACCCTCGACAGCATCCACGCCGCCGCAGAAGCCTGCCAGGTCATCGACATGGGCTTCGACTACACGCCCTACTACGACGGCGAACCGGTCAACCCGCCCACCTGCCACCTCATCATGGGCACCAACTTCGGCGAATCGAATAAGAAGTATGCGCTCTCCTCGCTGTACGGCACGGCGCGTATCTACCTGATTACCGCCGACGCACCCACCATCAAGGTTGACGGGTTCATGACCAAGCTGTCCATGTTCGCAAACAAGGTCCGCAATAGCGAAACCTGGAACCGCGCCAAGGCGTACATCCTCAGCTCCTCGCCGGCGGGGGAGGAGCTGCAGAGCTTCGCGTGCTCCTTCACCACGTACGCCATGCCGCGCAAGTACATTGTGGACCATGAGAAGCCCTGGCGACCCGAGAAGGAAATCGTCGTCAACAACAGCCTGCAGACGGCATTCCGACCCGGCATCTTCTGGCCGAAGCAGTCCGCCGTGGACCCCTCGCGTCCGCTGACCGTGCGTGTCTCTGAAGGCCCCGCAACCTTCGACAGCCTCTCGGATCTTACCTGCGGCGGCGTCCCCATTGAGAAGGCGGCAAAAGCCCTGGAAAAGCGGCAGAACATCAACACCTACATCTACCACTTCGCCTACCCGAAGAACCTGGGGGAGCAGCCGAACCTCGCCGTCATCAGCTACATGGTGGATGTGCTCGCCCTGCACCTGCGCGAACTGGACAAGCTGCAGCTGGCACCGAACGCACAGCCGCCGCTTGAGTGGACCATGGAAGACATGCTGTTCAGTTCGGCGTTCGTTGCTCAAGACCTTGCCGAGCAGAGTGGCCTTCCTGAGGGGTCGCATTTGCAGGTGCCTGGTGGCCAGCCGCGACAGCGTACACCGCAGGCCCGCCCGGAGCATCCGGCTCCTGCCGCTCAGCCTGCACCCGCTACTCGTCCTGCTCAGGAGGCGCGCCCGGCACCGGCGTCCCGTCCGGCTCCCGCACAGCGTCAGGCACCTGCCCAGCCGCAGCAGCCGAACCCGCGCCCCACGTACTCTAACCCGCCGCGCCCCGCAGCGAACCAGGCGGCGGCACATCAGGCGGAGCCCGCATACCAGCAGGCTCCGCAGCCGAGCCCCGAGTACCGCCCGAACCCGCAGGGATACCAGAACCAGGGCTACGCGGACGCCCCGTACCGCGCAGAAACCCAGTACCGCCCCGATGCCCACTACCACTCTGATGCGCAGTACCATCCGGGTGCTCAGCCTCAGGCAGGTGCGTACCAGGCGCAGGGTTATCAGCAGAACCCGCAGCATCCGCAGGCGAACTACCCGTACCAGCCGGCGCCTCCCCAGTACCAGCAGAACCCCGCGTATCAGCAGGATGCGCCGAACCAGCAGCGTCCGGTTTTCCAGCCGACCCCCACGGGCACCCGCTACACCGGAAACCAGAAGGGTTTCTGGGGTAAGGTCGCGTCATTCCTGAGGGGTGAGTAGACCCGAATGTAGCGGCGGCTAGCTGATGGTTATCCGCGGTAATCCGCCGAAAGGTATTCCGCCGAGAAGCCACATGTGTTTCGAAAAGCCACTTCTTTGATGGCTTCTCGAAACACATGTGGCTTTTCGCCGTTCATAGGGGAGGGGCGGGGACCCTGCGATAGGTTAGTGCCTTCGTCGTGGGTCTTAAACCCGCAGCGAAGACAGTGACCTATCGAAACGGCCAGTCACCCGCTGCCGGTGAAAATTCAGTCATGACTTAGCGTCTTTGGCAATGGTTAAAACCCCAGCCCAAAGTCACTAACTCATTACCGAAAACACTAAGTCATTACCGGATCCCGCCTACCCGGCGCAGACACAAATTCGGTCATGGTTACGGATTTGTGCCATAGGTTAGTGCCTTTGGTCGTAGTTAAAAACCATGGTCGAAGACACTAAACCATGGCACAAATTCTGCAGGGGCGGTGCCTCCACGGGCGTAGAGATATTTGATGCATAAAGCAATGAAAGATCCGAATAGTGATGTTTCGTTGCTATTGCACCCAAAAGAATGCAAACGACGGCAAACATGCGGTAGGGTGGTAACTGTAGTGTTCCACAGCGCATTGATGCGCTTGTTGGGTGCGCTACGGGGCTGTTTTTCTTCCGGCAGTCAATGCAACCTGTGAATAGCGACCCGACATGCACATATGCATCACACCATCACCGACGATAGGAGCGTACCTTCTATGGATTCGACCATTTTCAACCGCCGCACCCTGCTGGGTAGCGGCGCACTTGTGGGTCTGGGTGCCCTGCTTGCGGCGTGCGGCCAGCAGGCAAATAACGAGGCGGCGGCTACCGCCTCCGCGGCGCCGAGCGAGTCGCCTTCGGCTTCTGCGGCGGCTTCTGAATCTGCATCAGCTTCGGCGACCCCGAGCCCGGTCATTACCCGAGGCTACTCGGGCGGCTCCAAGGCGCCCGATGGGGAATACCGTAAGGCAGACGGCAAAGGCCCTGCTCAGAACGTCCCCAAGCCTCGCAATGAGCCAGCTCAGTACCCTGAAACTGAAGAAGGCCTCTACCGCATGATGAAAGACTGGCTTGCCGCCCATAACTACGCAATCCAGACCGGCGACTGCTCCTACGCATTCAAGTACATCACGAAAGACGCTGAAGAATACGGTTTCTACCAGTACATCGAGAGCCTATACCAGCGCGGCGGATGGACTGTCGATGGATTAGATGCCTATCAGCCAGAAGGTCCACTCATCTACGATGAGGCGAAGAAAAAATACCGCATGTTACATCGCCGATTCTGGAGCACCGTTATGTATGTAGAACCTGACGGTACATTGAATATGGAAGCTAATACTGATACCAGTGACGATACTTTCTACTTTCTTTTCACCTATTCTGACGGCTATTGGAAGATTGTCGGAAGTAAGTCTGAACAAGAGTTGAAAGAGTCATAATGAATATAAAATTTTATCCACGGGCTTTTATCTCCATATTATTTGCCACTTCTTTTCTTTCAGTAGATATTTCGGCCGCAACAAGTGCCGAATGTACAACGCAAGATTCAAATGGGCATTGTGTGTATGTTCCTGGCAAGACTACATCACGTCACGGAAATTCTGGTACAAACGATCAAAAGGGGCAGACTAAAACAGATCCAAATACTCCTACCCCTCAAAATACAGATGCCGTGACAGGCTCATACCAAGACTGGATTGATGAAATACATCAAACTCACAGGGTCAGCAAAGACAGTGGTGGTGTTGATTACTATGCGCCGCTTGACGGAAATAATACGTGCTATACGGAAGATTACCGTCCTGGAAAGCAAGAATACTCGGAATATACGCTAGAAGATGGAATAGCCGTGAAGACGACTAAAAGAGGCGGTGGAGTCAACTTATCAAAGTTTTGCAAGCCCAACGACGCTAAAACCCTCACCTCCAACAACCCCGCACAACCCAAAGGCCCCACTATCGAGGAAATGCTCCAAGAAATCGAGGACCAATTCGCTAAAACCGATATCCAAGCTCCTGTTTTGAAGCAGTCCTATAACCTTGGCTCTGGTCAGGGTAATGACAACCCCAACGTCTACAAGAACCAAGCCGTTAACTTCTACGTCGACGCACCCATCGCACGTTGGGAAGGCGACCTGATGATCGGCCACGTAGAGATGGAATCCTACCCCACCCAGATGACCATCCAATACGGCAACGGTGACGAGGGCAGCTTCTACACCATGGGCAAGCCGGTCAGCAGGGCACGCGGCGAAGAGTCACGCAAGACCGCGACCAGTTATGTCTATAAGCGTTCAGGTAATTTCCATGCCTACGCGACGGTGTCTTATTCTGGTCGTTTCCGCGTGAACGGCGGCGACTGGCATGCTCTGGATGTCGTGTTGACGAAGGAAACTGTCGACCCGCTGCTGATTCGTGTGTGGTGGGTTGATGTGGGCCGCGTCGGCGGCACCTGCGATGAAGACGACACTCGTTGGGGCTGCAAGAACGACCCAACGATGGGCAAGAAGGATAACCCGAACCCGCGCCTACGTAAGGCCGATATTCGTACCGGTCAGCGTTGGCACCTGAACGATAACGGTGACGGGGATACAGAGTATTCGCTGCACCGCGACTGGCCCGACATGTAAACCAGTTCTGACCCAACATATAAATAACCGCAGCAGGCGGCCCCGAATGTTTGAACATTCAGGGCCGCCTGCTTTTGTGTGCCCAAAATTGTGCCATAGGTTAGTGTCTTTGGTCGTAGTTAAAAACCATGGCTGAAGACACTAAACCATGGCACAAACTCTGCAGAGGCTCCACCTCCACGCAGGTGAAAATTCGGTCATGACTTAACAATTTCAGTCATGACTTAGCGTCTTTGGAGGGGGATAAAACCCCAGCTTAAAGTCACTAACTCATTACCGAAAAACTTATGTCATTACCGGCTCCCGCATACCTGGTGCATCCGGGGGCCGTCTGCTTTTTAGACAGAGGTTTTCGATAGGTTAGTGTCTTCGCCGTGGGTCTTTAACCCGCATTAAAGGCACTAACCTATCGAAAATCCATGAACCCGGTGCGCCCTCCATCTGCATAGGGTGGGGCGCGAATATAACCCCCGCAGATACTCAGAAGCCACATGTGTTTCGAGAAGCCACCAAAGAAGTGGCTTCTCGAAACACATGTGGCTTCTCGGCGTTAAGGCGTTAATCTAGGCAAGTAACCCGGGGTACCAGCCTCTATCAGCCAGCACCCCGGGCACTACCCGTCCGGCTAAAACTCCGGTTAGATCTTAGTTGCCGAAGCCCTGCAAGGTTGCTGCCCAGGCGCGGCGCGCCTCCAGAGCTTCCTTAGCCTTGGCGATCTTCTTGGAGTCGCCGCCCTTCTCAGCTGCGGCGAGCTCTGCTTCCAGCTCGGCGAGGGAGTCCTCAATCTGTGCGAGCAGGGAGTTCGCGCGTGCCGCCTTGGCGGGGTCGTTGCGCTTCCACTTTGCCTCTTCGGCGCCGTTGATTTCGTCCTGAATACGGCGCAGTTCGCCGTCGATACGGCGCAGGTCGTTGCGGGGCACGCGGCCTGCCGCATCCCAGCGGTCCAGGATCTTCTCGAAAGCTGCCTTCGCGCCCTCAATGTCCTCGACGGGCAGGAGTGCGCGTGCTTCTTCGAGCAGTGCTTCCTTGACCTTGAGATTTTCGGCGTAGACTGCGTCCTGCGCTGCTTCGGCTTCGTTGCGGGCGTTGAAGAATACGTCCTGTGCCGCGCGGAAGCGTGCCCACAGCTTGTCATCCTCACGGCGGTGGCCGCGGGGTACCTGCTTCCAGGCGCGCATCAGGTCGCTGTATGCGCGGGAAGTTTCAGACCAGTCAGTGGAGGTGGACAGCTCTTCCGCACGTGCGATCAGCTCTTCCTTGGCGCGCTTGATGCGTGCGTTGCGGTCGTCGAGCTGCGAGAAGTGTGCGCGGCGGTTGCGGTCGAAGGTGGTGCGGGCTGCACGGAAACGCTTCCACAGCTCGTCCTCTACGCTCTTTGTCAGGTGAATTTCGCGCTGTGCCTTCTTCCACGCTTCGAACAGTTCGTTCATGCGGGAGTGGGAGTTCTTCCAGTGAATCTGGTCGGGGTCCTGGCCGGCAATCTGCTCGGCTTCCGCGACGATTTCTTCACGGACGGCGAGGGCGCGTTCACGGTTTTCGGTGCGTGCCTGCTGCTGCTTTTCGCCGAGTTCAGCGATCTGCTCTGCGAGGGTGATGAGGCGCTTCTGCAGGCCGGAGTAGTCGCCGACCATGTTGCGCACACCGATCTGTGCACCGATGGAGGTGATGCCCTTCTGCAGGTCTGCGGCGGGGGCGTTGTTGGCGAGGCGGGATTCGAGCAGGGCAACCTGCGCCTCGACGTTTTCAAACTTGCGGGCGAAGTAGCTGAGCGCTTCTTCTTCGGAGGCGCCGGGCAGCTGGCCTACTGCGTATTCTTCGCCGTCGACAATGACGAAGACGTGGCCGTCCTCGGAGACGCGGCCGTACTGGCGTGCCTTTTCGAGGTTTACAGTGTCGTCGGGTTTGGTAGTCACCGCTATAACTCTTTCACTCGGGGGTGCTGGGGGTGGGGCGCCTTTGCGCTGTTCCCCGTGGTGGGCACCCGTTTGGGTGTGCGTGTGCACCTCCTAAGCATAGCCTCTGCGGGGTGTGTGTGAGTAGTGTCTGGTCGTGTTGTGTTGTGGGCGAACCTGCCGGCTGCGGGTTTGTGGGGGTTTGTGCCGGGTGAGCTGGGGGAGTGGGTGCTGTGCTGGGGCGGGTGTTGGTATGATGGGTAGATATGCCCGGAGGTGTTCCGGGGTTTTGTTGTCGAGTTCTTTGTCAAGGAGTATCGCGTATGGCTCGCAAGGCTTCGCTGTCTGGTTTTCCCGAGTATCTTCCGGCTGAACGGTTGGTTGAGAATCATGTTCTGGACACTCTGCGTGAGACTTTTGAGTTGCACGGTTTCTCCCCGATTGAGACTCGTTCGGTAGAGACTATTGAGCAGCTGCTGCGCAAGGGTGAGATTGACAAGGAAGTTTACGCAATTTCTCGCCTGCAGGAGGATGAGGCTGCTAAGGCTAAGGAAAAGCTGGCTCTACACTTTGACCTGACCGTGCCGTTTGCCCGTTACGTGGTGGAGAACGCCGGTTACCTGAATTTCCCGTTCTCGCGTTACCAGATTCAGAAGGTGTGGCGTGGTGAGCGCCCGCAGGAGGGTCGTGCCCGCGAGTTCACCCAGGCAGATATTGACGTGGTTGGCGACGGCGAGCTGCCGTTCCGTTACGACGTGACCCTGGCGCTGGTTGTTGTTGATGCGCTGTCGAAGCTGCCGATTCCTGAGTTCAAGTTGCGTGTGAATAACCGCAAGCTGGCTGAGGGTTTCTACCTGGGCCTGGGTTTGACTGATACTGCGGCTGTTCTGCGTTCTATTGACAAGCTGGAGAAGATTGGCGCTGAGCGTGTGGCTGAGGAGCTGCAGGCTGAGGCTGGTGCGAGCGCGGATGCTGCCGCTGCCGCTCTGGAGTTGGCGCAGATCCGCACTGAGGATGCTTCTTTTGTGGAGCAGGTGCGTGCGCTTGCCGCTAAGTATTCAGTGGAGCATGAGCTGCTGGATCAGGGTCTTGCTGAGCTGGCTGAGGTCATTGAGGAGGCGGCTCGCCGTGCGCCGGGTAAGGTGCTGGCTGACCTGTCGATTGCTCGCGGCCTGGACTACTACACCGGCACCGTGTATGAGACTGTTTTGGTCGGTCACGAGTCGCTGGGTTCGATTTGCTCGGGTGGCCGCTATGAGTCGCTGGCCTCGAACGGTAAGAAGACGTACCCGGGTGTTGGCTTGTCAATTGGTGTGACCCGTGTGGTGGCTCGTATTCTGTCGCAGGGTTTTGCGCAGGCGAGCCGTAAGGTGCCTTCGGCTGTGTTCGTTGCCCTGACGAATGATGAGGGCTGGTCGGCCGCGAATGATGTTGCGGATGCGCTGCGTGCCCGCGGTATTGCCTGCGAGGTGTCTGCGAATGCGGCGAAGTTCGGTAAGCAGATTAAGTATGCTGAGAAGCGCGGCATTCCGTTCGTGTGGTTCATTTCCTCGGATGAGTCGGGTGCCCCGGTTCACGAGGTGAAGGACATCCGTTCGGGTGAGCAGGTTGCTGCTGATCCGGCTTCGTGGATGCCGCCGGCTGAGGACCTGCACGTTCAGATTGTGCGTGCTGAGGGCCTGTAAATAGATCGGTAAAGAGTAGGGGCCTGTAGCACCTGTGGTGTTTGGCCGCTGTAGTATCTGGCTGCTCTAGTATCTAGCTGCTCTGGGCCTGCATATGGACCCGCATATGGATGTGTACCCGCCTGGTGGGGAGGATGTTGACCTCCCCGCCGGGCGGGTTTTTGTTGCACTTTTTGGCCACGTGAATTTGTGCCATGGGTTAGCAACTTCTGCCATGGTTTTTAACTACGACAGAAGACACTAACCCATGGCACAAAAATTCTGAGATACAACCTAAACCTGTGGATAGTGAATATTTCCCTCAAAACAGCGAAGTTATCCACAGATTTCACGGACAGGCCCCACAACTTCGCAGAGACTGTCAGGATAAAGCCATGAATACCGCAAATATCCTGAACCCCCGAACCCCAGCCGTGCAAGCCCCACTCACACGTGCAGCCGAGCTGTACCCTCTCGTGCTCACCCCTCGCATCCTCAACTCACGAGGTATTGGAGCCCGGCATATCCGTGCGATGGTAGCGGCAGGAACGTTGCAACGTATTCAGCGAGGAGCCTATATTTACACCCGCGATGCTCAGGTGCTCACTCCTGATGAGCGGCTCGCGGTACGGTGCGTTGCTGCCTACCTCATGGGTCTTCAGGGGGTTTTCTCCCACACATCAGCAGCTGCACTCTGGGGGCTAGATATACTCAATGCGCCCTCAATCGTGCATGTGTACAGTACCGCCACTAGCCCATCCGATAAGGGGCGCATCTGCAGGCACAGGCGAGGTTTTGACCCTAATGCAGTGACCGCAATACCCGGTACGTCTGTCATGGCGACAACGATGGCTCGCACACTGCAGGATTGTGCGCGCAGCATGCCCTTTCGGGAGGCGGTAATCCTCGCCGACTCCATCATGCGGCGAGGACTAATGGAACACCACGAGGTAACCGAGACTCTGCTAAACCTCACGGGGTACGGCAGTTCCGCAGGGCCCCTCCTTGCGCAGGCGGTGGACGCATCCAGCGAGTCGGCTGGTGAAAGCCTCACCCGGTGCCTACTCATGGAACATGAGTTACCTACCCCCATGACGCAGTACCCGATTTCGTGCGAGGGCCGTAACTATCGAGTGGACTTCGCCTGGCCCGAGGCGCGGGTGATTCTCGAGTTCGACGGCGAACAGAAATACGTGGATCACCCCGGCCGAGACCGACAGGAGGCGGCCCGCGACCGTGCCTTAACCCGCACCGGGTGGACGGTCGTGCACCTAACCTGGGCTGATATTTTTCAGAAAGAGCGGGAAGTCATTGCCCATCTTCGGGGACTGCTCATGCGGTAAGGCTAACGCTACAAATTTCGACCATAGGTTGGTGTCTTCTGCCATGGTTTTTAACTACGACAGAAGACACTAAACCATGGCACAAACCCGCGTACTGCCTCCGCACCCTATTTTCTGCCATCGACCTGCCCGGAGGGGATACAATATATGAGGCGCACGCAGTGTGCGCATATCATCAACCGCGTGTACCCGGCTACTGTCTATAGTCGTGAGGTGCCCGCTATGAAAGGAATGTCTGTG
>ERZ773045.1190-NODE-1190-length-11970-cov-17.544104_pt1 | contig 11970 bp, 13 predicted proteins | sample MGYA00580635_ERZ773045 | MGnify/ENA primary metagenome ERZ773045 (study PRJEB29015, sample SAMEA2738115) | human oral metagenome | biome: human oral; feature: human-associated habitat; material: saliva | place: China | collected 2261 ...
CCAAAAATATGAATTTGATTAAAAAAAGTTGAGAGTTTTACTCTCAACTTTTTTTACGGTGCATCAAAAGCAACAATCGCAGGTTTTTCATTAAATGCAGCAAATGGTTTTATTTCAAGTTCTAATTTGCCATTCCCTTTTACACCAAAATGTTGTACCGCACCTTCCATTGATCGACCTGGTGAAATTGATCCCATTGAATTTGTATTAGGATAAGTCTCCATTTTATTTCCACCAACAAATAGATCAATGTCAACCCCAACTGCTAGATCACTATCTGATAGATTTTTCACATTATAGGTCACTTTTAATACTTTATCGGGATTTGTTTTATCAAAATCATTCCGTTCATCAGTCCATTCAACATTTGTAATAGTGTACTCAGCTTGTTTATCAAAAACAATCTTATCACCAATAGCATAGGTTGATTTCTTTTCACTACTCTTCTCAGTAGATGCCTTTTTCTCTGTTTTAGCTTCTTTTGAAGTATCATCAGACTTACTACTAGAATTTCCACAGGCTACTAGTATACTTGCTGAAAGCAATGTTACCCCCAAGCCAAACCATTTTTTCGTTTTGTTCATTTACAAAACCTCCCACTTTTTTTAATATATAGTAACATATTTAAACAAGAAAAGAAAGCGTTTTTACAAAAATATATCATTTTAATATAATAAAAATTATCATCTTTCCCCAAGCCTCTTTTCATGCTATAATAGAGCCATGACAGATATCGAATTAAAAGACGGCGAGCGCGTCAATCAACTCTTTTCAAGTGATGTGAAAATCATACAAAATCGGGAAGTCTTTAGTTACTCCGTGGATAGCGTCCTGCTCTCGCGCTTTCCAAAATTGCCCAAGCGGGGATTGATCGTAGATCTCTGCGCCGGAAATGGGGCCGTGGGACTTTTTGCGAGTACTCGTACAGAGGCCCAGATCATTGGTGTCGAAATACAGGAACGTCTAGCGGATATGGCAACCCGCTCCATTGCTCTCAATGGCTTGAACCAGCAAATGTCCATGATCACCGATGACCTTAAGCATTTGCCTCAACATATCAAGGGGAGTAAGGTGGATATTATCCTCTGCAATCCTCCTTATTTCAAGGTGGATGAGCATTCCAATCTCAATGAGAGTGAACACTACCTCTTAGCTCGGCATGAAATTACGACCAATTTAGATGAGATTTGCCATGTGGCCCAGCGGGTTCTCAAATCAAATGGTCGCTTAGCGATGGTCCATCGTCCAGATCGCTTTTTAGATATCATCGAAACCATGAAGCGTTACAATCTTGCACCTAAGCGGATCCAGTTTGTCTATCCCAAAGTGACCAAAGAGGCGAATATGTTATTGATTGAGGCGATCAAGGATGGCTCACTGGATGGTTTAAAAATTCTACCTCCCCTCTTTATTCACAATGAAGACGGCAGCTATACAGACGAGATTCATGAGATCTACTATGGAAACTAAGGCTTACATGTATGTCCTAGAGTGTGCGGATGGCTCCCTCTACACTGGCTACACCACGGATGTCGAAAAACGCTTGAAGACGCACAATGCTGGAAAAGGCGCCAAATACACACGGGCTCGCCTCCCCGTTAAACTTCTTTACCAAGAATCCTATCCAGATAAACCCTCTGCTATGTCTGCCGAGGCTCTCTTTAAAAAGAAATCACGCCAAGCAAAGCTAAACTATATCAAAAAGAACCGTCGGACTCCATAGTCCAACGGTTTTTCATTTACAAAATGGTGATACGGTACTGGTGACTCCGTGTCTCTTGAGGAGCCAACTGGATCACACCTTTTTTATCTTCGAAGAAATCGCCCTCTTCTGCAGATGTGGAAATACCCGTCCAAGGCTCTAAAGCAATGAAAGGGCCCTTGTTATTGGTAGACCAAAGGACGAGATTCTCAAAATCTGCAAAGGCAAATTCCAAACCTTTACCGGATTTTTTCGAGAGGAGCTGCACAGATTTGGAGGCTAATTGATCTAAAATAATGGCATCTTTTTCAAACAGTTCATGGCGCAAAGGTAAGCTACGACTATGGTCTAAAAATGGTGTCCGCTGCAGGCGATCAACCAAACCGGTTTCTGTGAACAAGAGAGGAACGCTACAGCTTTCTTCTTTTTCAAAAATCAACTCGTAGTCTTCATAGTCTTCATCTGCTAAAAGGGGACAACGAAAGGCTGGATGCCCTCCAATGAAATAAGGCATGACTTGATCTGACTCTAGATTTTGCACGCGATAGGTGATGGTGATTTCTTTCCCTTTCAATTCATAAGCGATTTCCACTCGAAAATGGTAGGGATAATTTTGTAAGCTCTCGTCGTTAGAGGTGATTTCAAAGACAAGACGATGGTCTGTTTGTTCTTTGAGTTCAAACTCTCTCTTGCGAATAAGACCGTGTCTTGGAAGCTGGCCTGTCTTCACTCCATCTTTTAGATGATACTGCACTTGACCATTACGAACGCTCCCGCAAATCGGAAACAGAACGGGCGCTTGTCCTGACCAATACTCTGGATCCCCTTGCCAGAGATATTCTATGCCTTCTTTACTTCGAATGGAGCTCAATTCCCCTCCAAATGTCTTACATTGTACTTCTAGATCATCATTTTTTAATGCAATCACCATGGGCGACACCTCTTTGTAATTAGTATAGTTATTATATTCATTATAACCTTTTAGAAGAGATTGTCAATTTTTATTTTTCTAGTCAAAAATTTTAAAAAAATAAGAAAAAATCCTTGACAAGGCTTGGAAATAATTGTAGACTTAATATGTTAACAGAAATATTCCATTTTAGGAATTCATTCTTTCTGTTGTCTGACTTTTTTGGATGCTCCTTATCATGATACATTTTTCTAAAAGAGTCAGTTATCATTTAGGTCTCCTTATAAATATACAAGGGTTAACAGCTAGTTAACCCTTGTATTTTTGATTTGCAAATAAAAAACGGCCTATTACTAGACCGTCCCTAGGACTTATTTATTCCCTTTATTGCGGATGACAAATCCATTTTTCTTTTCATTGGAAGTACGATGAGGACGTTTGTTGCCTTTGCCTTCAAAGTCTCGGCTATTTTTATTGGACTTGCGTTTGAAATCACGGCGTCCACCTTCACGGTCATCTCTGCGATTGCGGTCACGACGTTGGTCTCCACGACGGCCATTTCCACGGCCACCTTTGCCTTTTCCACCAAAGCCACCACCGGATGGTTTAAATGGCAATGGTTTTTCACGCGCAATTTCAACTTCTGGAAGGCTGTCTGGATCTTGAACGGTCAAGCTCAAAATATACATAGCCAATTCTTCAGGAGTGAATTCTGCAGCCAATTTGCGAGCATCCTTGCCAAACTTCTCAAAGTTGGTCCGGATTTTTTCATCTTCAAAGTCTCGCTCAATTTTCTTCAGTGCTACTTGTTTTTTCGCTTGGAAGGCTTCTTCTGCTGTTGCAGGTTTCATTCCCTTCATCCGCTTTTTGGTCAAGTTCTCAATGATTTGCAAATAGCCCATTTCATTTGGCGAAACAAAGGTAATGGATTGCCCTGTTTTCCCAGCACGACCTGTCCGTCCGATCCGGTGAACATAGCTTTCTGGATCTTGTGGAATATCGTAGTTGTAGACATGAGTCACACCTGAAATATCCAAGCCACGTGCCGCCACGTCTGTTGCCACCAAGACGTCCAAGTTCCCATTTTTAAAGTCACGAAGGACTCGGAGACGTTTGTTTTGATCCAAATCTCCGTGAATTCCTTCTGCCCGGAAACCACGAATCTTCAAGCCACGAGTCAATTCATCGACCCGGCGTTTTGTCCGACCAAAGACGATGGCAAGTTCAGGTTGCTCGACATCCATCAATCGAGTCATGGTATCAAATTTTTCGCCTTCTTTGACACGAATATAGTATTGATCGACCAAATCGGTTGTCAATTCTTTGGCCGCAATCTTAACGTGTTCTGGCTCTTTCATAAACTGAACACCGATGCGTTTGATGGCTTCTGGCATCGTTGCTGAAAAGAGCAAGGTTTGGCGTGTTTCTGGAACACGGCTAATGATGGCTTCGATATCTTCCAAGAAGCCCATGTTGAGCATTTCATCTGCTTCATCCAGGATCAAGGTTTCAATATGATCGAGTTTCAAGGCCTTGCGCTTGATCAAATCTAGCAAACGTCCAGGTGTTCCCACAACGATGTGAGCACCTGACTTCAAAGCTTTAATTTGCTTTTCAATGCTTGATCCACCATAGACAGAGCGAACTTTGACACCCTTACTGCGTCCAAAGCGGAACAATTCTTCCTGACTTTGAACGGCCAATTCACGCGTTGGGGCAATGACAAGGGCTTGGATCACTGTGTTATCGACATCAATCTTCTCCAACGTTGGAAGACCGAAAGCAGCTGTTTTACCAGTCCCTGTTTGCGCTTGACCGATGACATCTTTTCCTTCAAGAGCCAAAGGAATGGTTTGTTCTTGGATGGGGCTTGCTTCTACAAAGCCAGCTTTTTCGATTTCTGCTAATAATTCAGCAGATAAGTTAAATTCATTGAATTTCAATTCTTTCTTCTTTCTAAAAAGTGGTGCGAAGCCACTTTATCAAACTTCTTTCAATGCGAAAACGCACTGATTGCATAGGAAGTCGCCTTCCTGGTTACCTGTCGCAAGACTCATCTAAAGAAAAACTTAGTCCGTCTGTTATGGACTACATTTTCTTTAGAGAAAAATGTTTTGCGTCCTAACGGATGTTGCTGACTGGAATTGTTTTTCAAACAAACAGTCAATAAGATCCTTCTTGCGGGAGTCTTCTTTCGAACAGAATCCTTCCATCTGTTCTGCCTCCCCACCATTTCTCTCATACAAGTTTGCAACTTATCTAGTATAACACAATGAAGAGGCAAATGATAGTCAAAGGAGAATAATTTTATTTTTTAGGAAAACATCCTTGATAGCTCGAAATCATAAAAGTGACGCAAAGCCAATCCAGGACTGCTTTTCTTCTTGCGACTATCTAATATACTTCATCATAGGAGTATAAAAAATTCGGAAAAACTTTTATTTTTTGGTAGCTCTTATCTTGCGTTTTTACAAATAAATATGTATAATACAGTTAGTATCTAAAATATTTCTGTATAAAGAAATAGGATCATTTTATCTGATTCAACGATTTATTCTACGTTCTAATTTATTTAGAAACCACTCAGTACTATTAAATCTACTCCTACTATTTCCAAGAAGATTTGTACAGTCGATGAACTATTCACACTGCCCCTTCTTTGGAGAGGAGGGCAGGTGTCTAGATGGTTCCTATTTCTCAGATTATTCTAGATACGAAGAGGCTCGGATTTCTCCAAGCCTCTTTTTTTATCTTTTTTTCACAATCCAACGCATGACCTTTGCCAAAATGAGCCATAAAATAAAGCTACATACGGATACATAGATCCAGGCATTGGGATCCTCTGTCATAGGAAGAGGGATATTCATTCCGAAGAAACCGGTGATAACGGCTAAGACCGCCAACAAGGCTTCAAAGATGGTCAGGGTTGTCAAGTTGTCATTCAGGTTGTTGTTTAGGATATTGTTGTAGGATCCTGACAACTGTTGCAAGACGTTGGAAATCAACTCCGTCATTGAAACCAACTGACGCGCTTCGATCATGGCATCATCAAACTGCTCTTTTTCAACATCATCCAGCCTGCGATAGATGGCATGCGCTTTAATATGCTCTAGCAACATCCGATTTTGCTTGGCTGCTGCGACCAGATAAACCATACCGGTCTCAAGGTCAGACAGGGCATAGAGATTCTTGGTCGTTGTAGTCTTTCGAAGCAAGCGATTGAGTTCATCCTTGTGCTTATCTAAGCGATCAATAATCGGATAATAAGCATTACTGATCATTTCAAGACCTGCAAAAAGCAGTTTATAGATCGATAGTTCCTCATGGCTTTCCAAATAGCGAACCATTTGTTCAATGATATAGGCATTGTCTTGGTTACTGATGGTCACGAGTCGCGTATCTTGAACAATAAAGGTCATAGGGATGGTTTCGTAGTATTCCTTGTCCTTTTCTAAATCCAATACATTGTAGATAAAGGTGATCGTACCGTTTTCTCGATTGTAATCCATATGGGCACGTTCGTTCTTATCCATCGCGTACTCAATGGTTTCTTTATCAATCTCGTATTTTTTATAAAGATATGAATTCTCAGTAATCATATCCGAGTCAATATTGATCCATTTGCGATCATGGCCCAATTGTTTATCGATAAACATTCCGTCTCCTTTCTCAACTGTTCTTTATCAAATCGATTTCTTTTATTTAAAGACCGCACTAGCTAATGCTTGCTGGATTTCGATGACACTGCTGTCACTCTTGAATTGTAAAACTTCTGAGGGCTCCACTGCAGAAGAAACCCAGATTTTTAATTCGGCATCCAAATCAAAATGACCGGAAGTTTCGACTGAAAAGCGAGAGATGGAGCGATAAGGAAGGGATTTATAGGACGTTTTCTTCCCTGTTACTCCTTGCTTATCCACCAAGATCAAACGAAACTCTGTAAAGACGATTAAATCACGAATCAAGCTAAAAGCAAGTGTGACTTGCTCTCCCGGCACCAAGATATCTTCCAGATCTCTTTCTACTTTATCAACATTCTTTTGAGAGGCATTGCCCATCAAACCACTTAATAATCCCATCATTTCTCCTTTAAAAGCGAAAACGGATAGATTTTCGTTTTCTTATTCTATTGTTATGGATCGATTTTGAAAACTTTCCTTATCCCATCTTTTCTTCCAACTCAACGTCTGGATACTTGTCCGCAAACCAGCGGAGGGCAAAGTCGTTTTCAAAGAGGAAGACTGGCTGGTCAAAGCGATCCTTCGCCAAGATATTTCGGCTTGAAGACATGCGCTCATCTAAGTCTTCTGGTTTGATCCAACGAACGGTCTTTTTACCCATTGGGCTCATGACCACTTCTGCATTGTATTCATTTTCCATCCGGTGTTTGAAGACTTCAAACTGAAGTTGCCCGACGGCACCCAACATGTATTCACCTGTTTGGTAGTTGGTATAGAGCTGGATAGCTCCTTCTTGCACCAATTGCTCAATCCCTTTGTGGAAGGATTTTTGCTTCATAACGTTCTTGGCAGACACCTTCATGAAGATTTCAGGGGTAAAGGTTGGCAGTGGTTCAAATTCGAACTTATTTTTACCAACTGTCAGCGTATCTCCAACCTGATAAGTACCAGTATCGTAAACCCCGATGATGTCTCCTGCTACAGCATTGCTGACATTCTCACGGCTTTCGGCCATAAACTGGGTGACATTTGATAGCTTAGCGCCCTTACCAGTACGAGGCAGGTTGACGCTCATCCCACGCTCAAATTCACCAGATACGATCCGAACAAATGCAATCCGGTCACGGTGACGAGGGTCCATATTGGCTTGAATTTTAAAGACAAAGCCTGAGAAATCCTTGTCGTAAGGATCGACCATTTCTCCATCGGTCTTCTTGTGGCCATGTGGTTCTGGAGCAAACTTGAGGAAAGTTTCCAAGAAAGTCTGTACTCCAAAGTTGGTCAAAGCGGATCCGAAGAAGACTGGTGTTAATTCACCCGCAAGGATGGCTTCTTCTGAGAATTCATTTCCAGCTTCTTGCAAAAGTTCGATATCGTCTTTCACCTGCTCGTAGAATGGATTGTTGGCAAAGAGCTTGTCTCCATCTTCTAGACTGGCAAAGCGTTCATCCCCTTTGTAGAGTTCCAAGCGTTGATTATAGAGGTCGTAAAGGCCCTCAAAGGCTTTCCCCATCCCAATCGGCCAGTTCATTGGGTAACTGGCAATGCCCAATACTTCTTCCAATTCTTGCAAGAGACCCAGTGGCTCGCGACCGTCACGGTCCAGCTTGTTCATAAAAGTGAAGACTGGAATACCACGGTGTTTGACAACCTCAAACAATTTCTTGGTCTGGGCTTCAATACCCTTGGCAGAGTCAACAACCATAACGGCAGCATCTACCGCCATCAAGGTCCGATAAGTATCTTCTGAAAAGTCCTCGTGCCCTGGGGTATCTAGGATATTTACTCGCTTGCCATCGTAGTCAAACTGCATGACAGATGAGGTTACCGAAATCCCACGTTGTTTCTCGATATCCATCCAGTCGGACTTAGCAAAATTTCCTGTTTTCTTCCCTTTTACGGTACCAGCTTCTCGAATTTCTCCCCCAAAGTAGAGCAACTGCTCTGTAATCGTCGTTTTCCCCGCGTCTGGGTGGGAGATAATGGCAAAGGTACGGCGTTTTTTAATTTCTTCTTGAATACTCATAACTTCTCTTTCTTTTTCTTTTTATTTTCAAAGATTTCAATATATAATCACTCTTTGTTACATTGGACTCTTAAATTCCTTTCAACACTCCATTATATCGGATTTTAGGGAGTTTTTCAATTGCTGATATCAGAAAAAGCAGGCCTATATACTAGACTTGCTTTTAAATAATGGATGTCTCAATTTATGCTTTACAATCGAATCTGTATTTTTTAAACTTACATTGGTTTTACGAAAGAGTTGATTCTAGTGCCATTTTCTTTTGCCAGCGTTTCTTAAACAAGATATCAAAGAGCACCAAGGCCGAAGAAAGAATGATTGAAACCAGAAGATACTTGATCCAAATAGGAGCATCTGGAATAAAAGGTGTAGTATTCAAAAGCCCATAGTTTCCACCTGTCACTTGATTGACTCCAACTAGAAAAAGATTAAGAACAAAAGTGTAAGCGATGATTCGATACTTTTTCAGCAAGGTCTTATCGTAGTGATTCATGAGATAGACCAGGGAATTAACCAAGAGAGCATAATGACCAATGAGAAAAGAGAAACTGGTAATATGCGGGAAGTCATATGGGTCAAAAACAGGATAGCCCAAGGCAAAAACTGCTCCACTAGCTCCCATAAGGGCAAAATACTGCTTGGTTTTCCATCTGTCTGGCAGGAAGACAACCGCGAACATAGCTAAACGACAATGGTAAAGAGGCAGACTATTTGAAAATGGAATGCTAAAACCAATATACCAAGTATAAAGAGCTAGCAGTTGCGCTATTTGAATCCACTTAAACAATCGAACAAATTTTGGATTTTTGTAGTAAGTAAGAGAAGCATAAATAGACAAAGCAAGAAGGCCTATCATGACTCCATACCAAAAAATGGAAATGGGAGGCGGTGTGGTTTGGGTTCTTGTGATAAAATGATGCATAAAATCTCCTTAAGGCAACGAATTCAGTTGTACATTAACTTTTCTTATGTTTGTATTTAACAAGTTGATTGATGAGGATGACAACTCCTGTCATCATACTGGTCACTATGAGATAGTTAACCAAAGCGCCATGATCCCCAATCACAGGGGGTTTACTCATAAAGCCATAATTTCCTCCTGTCAAGAGGTTGGCTAGAAAGATAATGGCATTGATCCCAAAAGTCATCTGGCATATTTTCCAAGTATCCCCTTTTTCAACTTTATAATATCTAACAAGATAAATCAAGCAGTTAGCCAAGAGGGCCCAATGTCCGAAAACATTGTTCACAGACGAAACATGAGGAAAAGGAAAAGGATAAAAGACTGGATAAACCAAGGCCATGATCGAACCAAAGACTCCCAACAAGGCAAAATATTGCTTGAAGAAGGTCTTATTAGGGGCAAAAAGAATCATCCACATAGCCATGCGACTATGGTAAAAAGGGAGAGCCTCAGATAGGGGCAGACGTGTAGCAATATACCAAGCGTTGATAATCAGTAACTGAATCAATTGTCCCCAATACCAAAATTCTCGGTAACGTTTAGAGCTTGCATAGCGAATCGATAAAAAAGCTATGATTACCAAAGAAGTAGGTAATAAAAAGTAAAATGCTCCCAAATGAGGAGGGACTGTCTTTTTACTGGTAAAAAGTAACTCCCAAAGCTTCATGTGCCATCCTTAACGTGTTCTAGTTGGGTTAATGATATACCAACTAAATACGACTGTTGTTCTTTCTTCTAGTTTCAACCATTATATCGAATTAAAAAGTATTTTTCAATTTCTATTTCTTTTCAGTTTGTCTTGTCTTATTTATAGGAAAATATGGTAAAATAGAACAGATAAAGAATCATCATTTCACGAAAGGATAAAAGATGAAAATTACGCAAGAAGAGGTGACTCACGTTGCCAATCTTTCTAAATTAAAATTCACTGAAAATGAAACAGCTGAGTTTGCGACAACCTTGTCTAAAATTGTTGATATGGTTGAGTTGCTCAGTGAAATTGATACAACTGGTGTTGAACCAACGACTACCATGGCTGATCGTAAGACAGTATTGCGACCGGATGTTGCTGAAAAAGGAACTGACCGTGACCGCCTGTTTAAGAACGTACCTGAAAAAGAAAACTACTATATCAAGGTACCAGCTATCCTAGATGACGGAGGAGATGCCTAATGACTTTTAACAATAAAACGATTGAAGAGTTGCACAACCTCCTTGTCTCTAAGGAAATTTCTGCAACGGAACTAACCCAAGCGACTCTTGAAGATATCAAGGCGCGTGAAAAGGCAATCAATGCCTTCGTTACGATTGCTGAAGACCAAGCCCTTGCTCAAGCTAAAGTTATTGACGAGGCTGGAATCGATGCTGACAATGTCCTTTCAGGAATTCCACTAGCTGTTAAGGATAATATCTCTACAGACGGCATTCTGACAACTGCAGCGTCAAAAATGCTTTATAACTACGAGCCAATCTTTGATGCAACAGCAGTTGCCAATGCAAAATCTAAGGGCATGATTGTTGTCGGAAAAACTAATATGGACGAGTTTGCCATGGGTGGTTCTGGTGAAACATCATACTACGGTGCAACTAAAAATGCTTGGGACCACAGCAAGGTTCCCGGTGGTTCATCTAGCGGTTCTGCTGCTTCTGTAGCTTCAGGACAAGTCCGCTTGTCACTTGGGTCTGATACTGGTGGTTCTATCCGCCAACCGGCTGCTTTTAACGGGATCGTTGGTCTCAAACCAACCTACGGAACAGTTTCACGTTTTGGTCTGATTGCCTTTGGTAGCTCACTAGACCAGATTGGTCCTTTTGCTCCAACCGTTAAGGAAAACGCCCTATTGCTCAATGCCATTGCTAGCGAAGATGCCAAAGACTCTACTTCTGCACCCGTTCGTATAGCAGACTTTACTTCTAAGATTGGTCAAGACATCAAGGGTATGAAGATTGCCCTTCCTAAGGAATACCTTGGTGAAGGTATTGATCCAGAAGTTAAAGAAACCATCCTTAACGCAGCCAAACACTTTGAAAAACTAGGTGCTATCGTGGAAGAAGTTAGCCTTCCACACTCAAAATATGGGGTTGCTGTATACTACATCATCGCTTCATCTGAAGCTTCATCAAACTTGCAACGTTTTGATGGTATCCGCTATGGTTTCCGTGCTGAAGATGCTAAGAACTTGGATGAGATTTACGTTAACACTCGTAGCCAAGGATTCGGTGACGAAGTAAAACGTCGGATCATGCTTGGTACTTTCAGTCTTTCATCAGGTTACTACGATGCCTACTACAAGAAAGCTGGTCAAGTTCGTACCCTTATTATCCAAGATTTCGAAAAAGTATTTGCAGATTATGACCTCATCCTTGGTCCAACAGCTCCAAGTGTGGCCTTTGACTTGGATTCGCTCAACCACGATCCAGTTGCCATGTACTTGGCGGACCTCTTGACCATTCCAGTCAACTTGGCAGGTCTCCCAGGGATTTCAATTCCTGCAGGATTTGCTCAAGGTCTACCAGTAGGTTTGCAATTGATTGGTCCAAAATACTCTGAAGAGACCATTTACCAAGCTGCTGCTGCTTTTGAAGCAACAACAGACTACCACAAACAACAACCCGTGATTTTTGGAGGTGATAACTAATGAACTTTGAAACAGTCATTGGACTTGAAGTCCACGTAGAGCTCAACAC
>ERZ773045.1192-NODE-1192-length-11953-cov-6.901916_pt1 | contig 11953 bp, 9 predicted proteins | sample MGYA00580635_ERZ773045 | MGnify/ENA primary metagenome ERZ773045 (study PRJEB29015, sample SAMEA2738115) | human oral metagenome | biome: human oral; feature: human-associated habitat; material: saliva | place: China | collected 2261 ...
TTTTGGAAATATTTATTTCCAAATGTTTCCATTTTCATTCAGAAATAATCCGATGTTTTTTCGTACTTATTTTCATTTTTCCACAAGAAAAAAGGATTGTTAAATTTCTTTAACAATCCTTTTTTTGATATTTTTATAAATGATCATTTGGAGCAACCACTTGTGGTGCTGATGATGTTGTACCAGTTGTCGGCGCCTCTGTTGTAGGCTCTTCTGTTGTTGTAGTTGTTGTAGTAGACTCTGTTGTTGACTCAGTAGTCTCTTCTGTAGTTGTAGTTGCTTCAGTTGATTCTGCTGTTGTAACTTCTGTAGTCGCTTCTGTCGAAGTTGTTGACTCAGTTGTTGTTTCACCAAATTCACGAAGGAATCCTACATATTTGTAACAGCTATCGTCTGAAACTGTTTCATTCGCTGATACAACTGATGTTACAGCAACTGCTCCTGATAATACAAGACCTGCCATTAATACCATCTTCTTACCATTTTTGTTTGATACTAAGAAGTATGCACCACCTGTTAACGCTACGATTCCAGCAACCATCATCAATGCTTGCGAACCAGTACCAGTTTCTGGTAATGCTGGTGCTAATTGACATGCGTTTTTGTCATACGCATATACTAATAAAGTACGTTCTCCTTCTTTTGCTGGAGTAGGTTGTCCAGGTTGAATTGCCTCACGTTGTTCTTTTGTTAAATCAGTGATATTTACAGTAAGCACTTCTGGAGTTGCCGCTTGCGTTACTGTATTTGAGAATAGCCCTACTAGACCTAATAAAGTTACAATCACTAATAATTTTGCAGATAATTTTTTCATTCATATCTTCCTTTCTATCTTTACTGCCGAAATATAGTATCATACCTAAAAATCATTTGCAAATAATTTCCTCTCTCGAGCATTAATTTACATTTTCACAAAGTTTGACATAAATTACAAACGTCGATTTCATCTGTAATTAAGCCCTTTCAACATATTTTTTTCGAAAATAATTCACCAAATTCACAAGCTGTGACTTCTACTTTTCCATTTAAATACAACTACACACCGGCAAATCGCATTTCATTTATACAAAAGAAAAAGAGACCTTCGGATTGAAAACCGTCCAAATATTGTCTCTTTTGGTGTCTTTATTCGCATAAAAACTATATACAGCACAAATCTATTTCTAAAATAAAAATACTGCGCCCTTTCGGACTTTATAATAGCAGTAATGGGAAAAAGCAACCGATGTGAATTAGAGGGAGTAAGGAATTAATTCCCTACTCCCTCTTTGAAGCTCGGTAGTGATTGAGACTCTAGGCTCAATCCGGTGCCTCATTACAGCTATTATAGAAGTGTCCGAAAGGACAAGCAGTATTTTAAACTTATTTTTAGCACTAATCGAGTTCGATTTGGCCTGTGTATAGTTTGTAGTAGATTCCACGTTTGTCCATAAGGCTCTCATGGTCTCCGCGTTCGATAATCTCACCGTGATCCATTACCATAATCACATCTGAATTACGAATCGTAGATAAACGGTGGGCAATTACAAATGAAGTACGACCTTCCATCAATTGGTCCATACCACGTGAAATCAACGCTTCTGTATGGCTATCAATCGAACTTGTTGCTTCATCTAGAATTAATACTTTAGGGTTCGCAACGGCAGCACGCGCAATCGCAAGTAATTGACGTTGCCCTTGAGACAAGCCTTCTCCGTCCCCTGTAATTTCTGTTTGATATCCTTGAGGAAGACGTTTGATAAAGCTGTGTGCGTTCGCAAGTTTTGCCGCTTTAATGACTTCATCGTCCGTCGCATCCAAGTTCCCATAACGAATATTATCCGCAATCGTTCCAGTAAATAAATGCGTATCTTGCAACACGATAGAAATCGTCTTACGTAAGTCATCTTTCTTAATTCTCGTTACTGGAATCTCATCGAAAGTAATGACCCCAGAATCAATTTCGTAGAAACGGTTAATTAAGTTTGTAATGGTTGTTTTACCAGCACCAGTCGCCCCAACAAAGGCTACCTTCAATCCTGGTTCAGCCCATACATTGATATCTTTTAAGATACGCACACCTGGCACATAGCCAAAGTCAACATTGTGTAGTTGGATGTTTCCGACAACTGGAATCCGTTTGTCACCATCCACCCAGTACCATTGTTTTGGATCGCGTTGGTCCAAAGTAACCGTTCCTTCGTCGACTTCAGGTTCTTCACGAAGAATTGCAAAAATACGTTCTGCCCCAGCCATCGCACTAAGAAGTACGTTCATTTGTTGAGACATTTGACCTAGTGGTTGCGCGAATGTTCTTGAGAATTGTAGGAATGAGGCAAGTCCCCCGATATCCATTGTGTTAATAATTACCAAGTATCCACCAACTGCCGCCGTAATCGCATAGTTCACGTAACTGATGTTTCCTAAAATTGGGAACATGATACTTGAATAGAATTGTGCGTTCGTTGCAGCTTCTTGAAGCTCAGTGTTAAGTTTATTGAACTCATCAAGCACTTTATGTTCGTGGTTAAATACTTTAACAACTTTTTGTCCTTCAATATGCTCTTCCACGAATCCATTCACTTGTCCAAGAATCGCTTGTTGCGCAGCGAATTGTTTTCCTGATTTTACCCCTAGTTTCTTCACGATTTGGAACATCAAGAATACCATTGCAATTAAAAGCACTGTTAAAATCGGTGAAAGAATAATCATCATCACAAATGTCAATACTAATTGAAGGATTGAGCTGATAATCATTAACATACTGTTGTTAAACGCATTTTGAATGTTTTCAAAGTCGTTTGTAAAACGAGACATTAAGTCTCCGTGCTTATTCGTATCAAAGAAACGAATTGGCAAGCTTTGAATATGGTTGAATAAATCTGCACGCATTTTTTCGATGGTATTTTGTCCAACCGTTACCATTAAACGTGCTGAGAAGTAGCTGGCTGTTGCTCCTAGTACATACAGAATAGCAATGAAACCAAGCATTTTCGCTAATCCTGCTAAATCTCCTGTTTCAATGAAATCATTGATTAACGGACGAATCGCATAAGTACCGATAATTCCGGATGCACTTGAAACGATTAAGCAGACGACAACAACTGCAAGAGTCCATTTACTCTTCCATAAATAACCCCATAAGTCTGCCAAAGTTTGTTTCATATTTTCTGGACGTTTTGGCCCTTTATTTCTACTCATCTCCTTTGGCTCCTTTCATTTGGGTTTCGTAAATATCACGATACAAGTCGTTTGTTTCCATTAACTCTTCGTGAGTTCCTAGTCCACCTACTTTACCATCATCTAATACAAGAATATTGTCTGCACCTTGGATCGATGAAATACGTTGGGCAATAATGATGACCGTTGTATCTGGTAAATGGTTAAAGAACGCTTCACGGATTTTTGAGTCAGTGGCTGTATCCACTGCTGAAGTGGAATCGTCTAAAATTAACACGGCTGGTTTACGTAACATCGCACGAGCAATTGTCAGACGTTGTTTTTGTCCACCAGAGAAGTTTGAACCACCTTGTTCTACATGAGTGTCATATCCATCTGGCATTTCCATAATGAAGTCATGCGCTTGAGCGTGTTTCGCCGCTTGGATCATCTCTTCTTCTGTCGCATTTGGATTTCCCCATAAGAGGTTCTCACGAATCGTTCCAGAGAATAATGTGTTCTTTTGTAATACCATCGATACGTTTTGACGTAAATCTGCAAAACGATAGTCACGAACATCATGACCACCCACACGAACCGTACCAGCTGTTGTGTCATAGAGTCGAGGAATCAACTGTACAAGAGAAGATTTCCCTGAACCTGTTGGCCCGATAATCCCGAATACTTCACCTGGTTTAATCTTGAAGCTGATATTGCTTAACACTGCTTCATCTTGTTGTTTCCCGTAAGAGAAATGAACATGGTCGAATTCGACTTCACCATAGACTTTGTCCACAGTAATTGGATATTCTGGCTCTTCAACATCAATATTTGTATCTAATACTTCGAAGATACGGTCCATAGAAGCTTTTGTCATTGTTAACATGACGAATACGAATGAAATCATCATGAGGGACATCAAGATTTGTGTAATATAAGAAATGAAACTGATAAGGTCCCCGGTTGTCATCGTTCCGCTAATAACAAGACCGCCACCAAACCACATGACTGCAATCGTTACTGCATAAATGGTTAATTGCATGATCGGGTTATTCCACATCACGACATACATCGCATGTAGGGCACGTTCTCTAAAGGTAGAGTTTTCTTTACCGAATTTCTTCTTCTCGAATGTTTCACGTACGAATGATTTTACCACGCGAATACCGATAAAGTTTTCTTGCAATGTACGGTTGATGCCGTCTGTTGCTTGTTGTAATTTTCTAAATCGAGGAAAGGCTGTAGAAATAATCAATGCTAATGAAAGAACTAAGATTGGTACAGCAACCATGAAGACAAGAGATAATTGCGCATTGATACTTACCGCAAAGAAGATGGCGAAGATAAACATCATTGGCGCACGCGCTAAAATACGCATCGTCATAATGGCTGTATTTTGAATATTGTTAACGTCACTTGTCATACGAGTAATTAAAGACGCATTTGAAAAGTGATCGATGTTCTTAAATGAGAAGGCTTGAATTTTCTTCATTTCAGCAGAACGTAATTCTGCAGCTACTCCAGCTCCGGCAATCGATGCAAATTTCGCACCAAGTACTCCGGCAGATAGGGAAACAATGGCAACCAGAACCATAATCAATCCTTGTTGCACAATATAGCCCAAGTCTTTATTTGGAATCCCTTCGTCGATAATTTGCTTCATAATAATCGGTTGCGCTACTTCACAGAGCACCTCGATTAAGATGGCAAAAAACGCTAAGAAAGGATATTTTTTATACTTACTAAAAAACGGAATAATCTGTTTTAGCATTTTGTCACTCCTTTATATTGATTTTGATAATAAAAAATTGTCCCTGAGTCACCCCAAAGACACGTAATCAGCTCGAATCACTAGAATAATTTTAACAATCTTTGTCCTTGTTTTCAACAGATTGCCCTTTGTTTTTTAACGAAATTTTCATTTTATTTTAAGAAAAATCTTTCTATTTAAACTGATTGAGACCCCCCACTCTAAAATTTCTTTTCACGTAAAATAGGCCTGTGTTTTGTGTTCAGAGCGCGATTTATGGTACAATGAGCGCAACGAAATTTTAGAAAGCGAGGGACTCAAGTGTCCACAATTCAATACATTAGTACACGAGACACAAACAACCGCGTTACAGCTTCACAAGCCATTTTAAAAGGAATTGCTGAAGACGGTGGTTTATATGTACCGACTGCCCTCCCAGAAGTGACTCTGGACTGGGAAGTTTTAAAAACTCAAAGTTATCAAGAAATAGCAATCGAAATTTTATCTGCCTTTTTAACAGATTTTACAAAAGAAGAAATTACAGACTGTGTGCATTCCGCATACGATACAACGTTTGATACAAAAGAAATCGCACCTGTGAAGAAAGTTGGCGACCGTCATTTCATGGAACTTTTCCACGGAAGAACCATCGCCTTCAAGGACATGGCGCTTTCCATCTTGCCATATCTCCTTACAACTGCAGCAAAGAAAAATCAATCAGATAAAGAAATCGTCATTTTAACAGCGACTTCTGGAGACACTGGTAAAGCTGCCCTTGCAGGATTTGCGGATGTTCCTCATACAAACATCATCGTCTTTTATCCAAAAGGTGGCGTAAGTACGATTCAAGAACGCCAAATGGTGACACAAGCAGGCGATAACACTTTTGTATATGGTGTTGAAGGAAACTTCGATGACGCACAAACAAAAGTGAAAGAGTTATTTGCGGATAAAGAACTAAACGCAACACTAGCAGAAAAAGGATTCCAATTTTCTTCTGCAAACTCGATTAATATCGGACGTCTTTGCCCACAAATCGTGTACTACGTATTCGCGTATGCACAATTAGTGAAAGACGGCACTCTAAACATTGGCTCCCCAATGAACGTTGTCGTTCCTACTGGTAACTTCGGGAACATTCTAGCAGCTTACTACGCAAAAGGTATCGGTGTTCCAATTAACAAACTCATCTGTGCTTCAAACGAAAACGATGTACTTGTTGATTTCTTCCAAACAGGAACATACAACCGACTACGTAAATTTAAATTAACAAGTTCTCCAAGTATGGATATTCTTGTTTCAAGTAACCTTGAGCGTTTTGTCTTTGAATTAACAGGACGCAGCTCTCAGGAAACAAATGCTCTGATGACTTCTCTAAAAGAAAACGGAAGCTACTCTGTTCCGAATACAGATACGGCTCTCTTCCAACAATTTTATGGAAACCGTGCAAGCCAAGAAGAAACAACTCAAACGATTCATGATGTATTCAAGAATGAGCACTACTTATTAGATCCACACACTGCAGTCGCAGACGCTGTGTATACGAAATATAAGAAAGAAACAGGAGACGCAACTCCTACGGTGGTAGTATCGACTGCCAGTCCATACAAATTCCCACAAAGCGTACTTTCAGCTCTAGACGTGGATACGAATCAATCAGATGCAGAACTCATGGATGCAATCCAAAAAGTAAGCGGCATTGCCATTCCAACCGCAGTAACAAGCGTATTGGATGCGCCAATCCGTCATACAAAAGTTCTTTCAATCGAAGGCATGAAACAATCCGTCCTTGATTCATTAAACATTCAATAACACAAAAAAGACAAGAAATCGTTGAAACGACGATTTCTTGTCTTCTTTTTTATTCTTCTGTTAGGAAACCTTGTGCTTTTAGTACATCGAACATTTCTGCACGTTTAGCCCCAAGCGTGTGGTATTTTGTAGACACTTGTTTTGTAAAAGCATCTACACGTCGGTTAGCATCACGAAGGTCGTAATATTCTGTTACTGTCGCATCATATTCTTTCAATTCTTCTAATGGATTCTCCAATTCACGGTATCCATTTTCCATATGAATGACTTCTTTTGGAAGACGTGGTTTTAATTGCGGCTCTTGTGTTGGCCAGCCTAGTGCTACCCCGATTGCTGGATAAGTGTATTCAGGTAAGTTTAATAGCTCAACCACTTTTGCAGTATCGTTAAATAAACTTCCTAGATAAACAGTTCCCATCCCTAAAGACTCTGCCGCTACAACAACATTTTGTGCTGCAATCACTGCATCAGTCAATCCAGACACGAAACGGTCTGCGCTCCCTTGAACGCCTACTTCTTGTCCTAGGGCTTTTGCAATTTCTGTATTACGACGTTGGTCCACAACGAATACAAATAGATGCCCATTGTTTTCTACATAAGATTGACGACTGATAGCAGCCAACTCTTTCTTTAATGCTGGATCTGTCACACTAATAATCGAATAGGCTTGTAGGTACATACTTGAAGCTGTTCTTTGCGCCACTTCTACAAGTAAATCTACTTCCTCTTTTGTTAAAGATTTGTCTTCAAATGCACGGATTGAACGGTGATTTAATTGTGTTTTGATCGTTTCATTCATTTTGATTACTCCTTTGTATCAAAAAAAGAGTCGAAAACTTCAACTCTTTTCGTATTTTAGAAATATTGTTTACCTGTTTCCAAGGCTGCTTCCGGCATAATGACTTCGCCGTATTCTTTCAAGACTTCCCATGAAATTCTTGAGAACTCTGCATACTCGCGAACAAGTGCCATTTTCGCAGCAACTTCTTCTGGTTTCTCCACTTGATGAAAAACATGTAAGAAGTAATGTCCGCTGTAACGGTAAAGAACAGATTGGTCGAACTCACCTGCTGTTTCTTTTGCCATTGAGACAAAATCTTCGAAATCTTCAAAGACGACTGTCACATCTATTGGTTTCAATGTTGAAGATTTATCTTCCGTATTAATGACTGGTTTTGGAGAAATTTTTCCTTCTTCTTTTTCCTCTTTACGCTTCTTCCCAATACGATCTGTTAGAGAATGTTGAATCGTATCCACGATATTTCGCACCATACGCTCGTCTGTCGATTCATCTCCCATGTCCACAATACGTGTGACATAGAGTTCTAGACCGTCTGGATTTGGCATGATTTGGAAGCTCAAACCGTCTGAATCTTCGAATTGATTCAAGACGCCCATCTCCTCTAAAATACTATGGAAAAAGCCTTCGATTTCGCCTGGATTTCCAAGTAATTCAGGTATTGATGTACCACGGTCGATTAGATCTTGGTTCTCGATACGCAACAAGAATGTATCGTCGTTAATGCGTTCCATTTCCATAATATTCACCCCTTTTTACCTTATCTATCTATTCTAGACCAAACCTGACAAAAATAAAAGAAATACGATTGGAACCCTAATGCAAATTGTTTTGTACTTGGTGCTCTTGAAAAACAGCTTGGGATAGGGCAAATTGAACTTGCGTTCAAATATACTAAAAAGATTACTGCGAATCCCTGCGGATTATTTTTATAATCGCTGTTACGGGGCACCGGTGCAAGCCTGTAGTCTTGCACCTTCGAAGCTTCAAACGCGGAGTACAGGACTCGTCCTTACTCCGCGTAATTCACATTCGATGCGATTCCCCGTTACTGCGATTATAAAATCCGCAAGATTCTTCGTAATCTTTTTTTATTTATTTTGTTCAATTTGCCCCTCCAATCTTTTTAAAGGTGCTAAAACCTTTGTATTTCCCTCTTATTTTTGGAAGGTGAATAGGATGGAAGTGGCCGCGAAACGACGAGGCTTCTTCTCTTTTTATAAAAAAGGCTTAGGCTTTGCGGAGGGTGAGGCCGAATTGTCTTGTTCGGATTTGTTGGATGCTAAAGGCTAATGCTAAATACAAGATTCCAAACAAGAGAACCATACTCAGATTCATAGCGTAACTTGAAAATTCTAGCGATGAATTTTCCGCTGCCGTGATGACATAATACACTGGGAAGAATTTCGCAATGCTAATGGCTAATGGATTGAGTAACTCTAATGGAACGAAAATCCCTGAGATAAAGGATACACCCATCCCCACTACCGTACTTGCTGCAGAATACCCATACGTGTTATCCCCGATAATGACTGAGCAAAGGAAGGCCAGTGCGTAAGCTGTAAGTGCCGACGCGAAAGTGAGCATTAATGCCTTTGGAGCACCCGCACTCACATAGAAACTTGGTGCTACAATGGCTACGAATAGTAAGTTGATTCCAACGATAACCCCAACAACTGTTAAGCCCCCAAGGAATTTTTCAATCATCACTTGGTTTACACTCTTCATACCAATAACAATTCGTTTAGCAACTTCGTCAGTTTCAAGCATTGAAAAAATTAAACCAAGTAAGAAGATAAAGACTGAGATATAAACGAACGGTGTGTACGCAAAGTAGATTTCACCAAATTTTGCATAGTAATCGTCCCCTTTAAGTGTGGCATCTTTTGAGATGACACTTACAGAAGCTTGCTCGCTTAAAATCTTATTCATATTCTCAACACTGAAGTTGCCTTGATTTTTCAATACAACCGCATAGCGAATATACGAATTGACGTACTCACGAAGGATATTTCCGTTCAGCGAATTTCCAATTTCCATTTTGACAGCAGATTCCCCATTATTGATTCTTGTATCAACATCCGATGGAATCCAAAGTGCACCATCTACATCATTTCCATAGACAGCTTCTTTCATACTGTTATCGCTATTGGTTGTGAGTGAGACTTTATGATCTTTTTGAAGCGCGGCAATGAGCGCGTTGATAATTTCGCTACTGCCATCTGATTCGTCTTTAATCAAGACTTTATATTGAGTATCTTTGAAACCAGTGACTTCGTTGTTTCCTAGCACTTGAGAAAGGCCCATTGCCATAAAGATGACTAGGAAAATAATCGCATATGATTTTAATCGATAAGCCAGTTTTAGAAAATATTTATAGACTATCATAACGTGTTCTCCTTAATCTCCATAGTGCACATCCTAGAAGTGCTAGTGTATATGCGCCAAGTAATAAGTAGGTTCTACCAAGATCTGCACTTCCTACAAGGCGATTTAATTGATAAAATCCTGTAACCATTAATGCGACCGGATTAAATTGGTTAAATCCTGGCATAAAGGTATTGGCAAATCCTTTCATTGCCGTTCCCATCATTCCAGCAAGTGCTGAAAGGACGAGGTTTGTAATTAACGCGAAGATAATTCTTCCCTGAATGGTTAGTTTTTGATTAGTTCCAATAAGAAGCCCTGCTGCAATTCCGAATACATTTCCTAGCAACATGAGAAGGAGGCTTCCTGCCCAATCTGCAAATAGATTAATTTTCAATACTTGTGTCGTATAGACCAGCATGATTGCATTTGAGGCGATATTGAGTAATAAACCAATCATAAAGCAGTTGATTATGAGTTTGCCTTTGCTAAATGGGCTACCCATAATCCGGCGTCCAATCGGCGATAAGTTCCCGTTTAAGTAAGCTGCACAAACGACACCACTAAACAACGAGTACATCGTGAAACTAGCAATCGCTGTGTAAAATAACATCGTCCCTTGACTGACATCGGTTGTCTCCTGCGTCACCCAGCTCTTGTTAAAGTCGATAGAGGCTGCGCCTTGTCCAAGGCTTTGAACTTGTTTAATTTGTGTCGCTACATTTTTCAACACGCTTTGTGGAATCCCCATCGATTGGCTAACCACAACATCTAAGTTCTTCTCGAGAAATCCGTCTGCTTTATCCTCTGTGACGAGTGCTTTCCCTGCTTCTTCTGACTCTACATCGATAATCTCGAAGTAATCTCCGGCTTGTTCAAACACTTGGTGATATGGGTTGTCGGCTGTCATAGCTACGCGAACCGTCCCCATGTCTTGTTCCATGATTCCTGAGAATGATACGAAATAGAGTGAAATCAAGATAATCGGATAGAGTAACACCCAAAACGAGAATGAAAAGTCTTTTAAGGCGTCTTTTGATAAATACGTAAATAGCTTTAAGAATGTCTTCATGAATCTCGAAGTCCTTTCCCTGTGTATGCAAGGAACACATCATCTAAGCTTGGCTGTTCACTGTATAAACGAACATAGCTTAAGTTCAATTCTTCTAGAATGTTTGCCACGTGAAGTAAGTGATTCGTTCCTTGTTCGAAGTTAAATTTCAAATGATCTTTATAATGTTCTAATACAAGAACGTGTGGAATTTGTTTTAAGCGTGCTACTTGTTCTTCTGTTGGAACTGTCGAAAGTTCTACTTGGATGATTTCAGAAGTCGCGATGGATTTCTTCAATTCTTGCGAAGTTCCTGAGACAATGCTCTTTCCTTTATCCATAATCACGATGCGGTCACTTAATCCGTCCACTTCGTCTAAGTAGTGTGTTGTATAAATAATCGTGCTTCCTTGTTCATTCAGCTTTTGAATCCCTTCTAAGATGAATGAACGACTTTGTGTGTCTACCGCGACAGTTGGTTCATCAAAGAAAATTAAGCTTGGCTTATGCACGATACCGCAGGCGATATTTAAGCGGCGTTTCAACCCTCCACTCAATTTCTTTGGAACAAACTTGCGGAACTCTTGTAGTTCTACAAACTCGATGGCCTCTTGTACATATTGTTTTCGTTGTTTTGAATCTGAAATATAAAGTCCACAGAAGAAATCAATATTTTCTTCGACTGTTAAATTTTCTAAATATGCTAAATCCTGTGGTACAATCCCGATTTCGCGACGTACTTTATTAGATAACGGAAACTTACTCTCTCCTAGAACAGTTACCTCTCCACTATCAAAGGTTAAAAAACCTAACATACTATTAATCGCGGTTGTCTTCCCACAGCCGTTTGGTCCAAGAAGTGCTAAAAGCTCTCCTTTACGGATTTCAATATCAAAATGATTTAATGCCATTAAGTCTTTGTATCGTTTCACTAAACTCTTTACTTGGATACTATTTTCCATGTCCTCACCTCATTAATTGTTTTACACTCTTAGTATATCGACCACCCTTGTCACAAACTAGTGTCAAATGTCGT
>ERZ773045.1193-NODE-1193-length-11953-cov-4.566650_pt1 | contig 11953 bp, 16 predicted proteins | sample MGYA00580635_ERZ773045 | MGnify/ENA primary metagenome ERZ773045 (study PRJEB29015, sample SAMEA2738115) | human oral metagenome | biome: human oral; feature: human-associated habitat; material: saliva | place: China | collected 2261 ...
TTAAAGGCTATGAAATAGAGCCGGTGGATATTATAACTTTTGGAAGTCCCTGTCAGGATATGTCCATAGCAGGGAAAAGAGCGGGACTTAACGGTTCTCGCTCTAATTTGTTTTATGAGGCAATAAGAATTATTAAAGAAATGAGGGAGAGGACGAATGGAACAAAACCAAGATACATCATTTGGGAAAATGTCCCAGGGGCATTCTCCTCAAACAAGGGAGAAGACTTTAAAAAAGTGCTTAAAGAAATCTGTGAAATCAAAAGATATCAAATTGATGTGCCTAGACCTAACAGGTGGCAAAATGCAGGACTTATCCTGGCAGATGATTTCAGCCTCGCATGGAGGGTATTTGATGCTCAGCACTGGGGAGTCCCCCAGAGAAGAAGACGAATCTATCTTGTCACAGATTTTAATGGAGAAAGTGCCGGAAAAATATTATTTGAGTCCGAGGGCATGTCTTGGCATCTTGAAAAGAGCAAATGCCCGTGGAAAAGAACTACCGGAAATTCTAAGACTTGCACTAGAAACGGGGTCGAAAACCTGTGCTTAAATGACCAAGGTGGTCAGAGGATGGATGTTCATGAAAATAAAAGTGGAACAATTACTGCAAGCGTAGGTAATCATCCGCCATTAGTATTCGAAAATCATGGACAGGATTCTAGATTCAAAGGTCCGATTGATATTAGTAACACACTAGGGGCAAGTCTTGGAACTGGTGGAAATAATCAACCTTTTGTAGTTGAAGATAAAGTGGATATATTTGATGTCAGAATCACGTCAGAAAACACAAAGAATCATAGAGCAAATATCTATGAAACGGATGTTGCTAGGACTATAAATACGGGTTTAAATTCACCGGATGCTAATCAAGGCGGTCTTGCTATTGTTTATTCAACAAGTAAAAATTCGCATCATACTGAGGCAGTAGAAAACTTAGCGAATACTTTAGTAGCAAGCGATTATAAAGATCCTCCAGTTGTTAATGATATGGAAGGTAAAAAATACATTGTACGAAGACTTACACCAAAGGAATGTGGAAGACTTCAAGGTTTTCCAGACGGTTGGTGCGATGGACTTGAAACAGAAAATCCTAGCAGTGAAGAATTAAAGTTTTGGTCTGAAGTCTTTGAAACATATAGAAGAGTTGTAACAAAAGCTACTAAGCCAAAAAGTGAAAAACAGATAAGAAAGTGGCTTAAAAACCCTCATACTGATTCAGCCGAATATAAGATGTGGGGTAATGGTGTAGCACTTCCTAATGTCTGTTTTGTACTAGCAGGAATTAAGCACTTTTATTTTGAATAAAGTACAAATATGACTTGCTATTTACAGCCTTTAGAGTGATATATGTACATACCAAATTAGAGGAGGTAAAAGCATGGAATTAAAGTATGAAATGAAAGGTGCTGAAAGAAAAAAGTTAGTTCAGGCAATTGAAGATTTAACCGGCTACAAAGCCAAATACCTAGGAATGCCAAGTGCAGCATATGAGATTGGCGCATTTACTGTGAGTAAAGAAGGAACGGTTACATCAACTGCTAATGAAAACCTAGAAGACCTTGAAAAGATTCTAGCGGGAGATTATGGGATAGACCTTCCACAAAGGGAGACTGTGGCCACACAGGGGCTTACAGTGGCAATTCCAAGAGATAAGGTAAATTTATCCAAGCTAGAGAAAATCTTTGAAAACAAGGGCGATTTAATCAAAAAGGCACTAGGAGTTACAAGTCTTGAAATAGAGGAAGATGAGGAAAAAGTAAGTTTTCCTTGGTTTGAAAATATCGATAACGAACATCTAATGACATATACAAAATTCATTGCAGCACTTTGTAAGATGAGTATGGATGCCAAACGCATCAACGAATCTTCTAAAGAAGTTATAAATGAAAAGTATGCCTTTAGATGTTTTCTTTTAAGACTTGGTTTTATAGGCTATGAATTTAAGCAGGATAGAAAGATACTTCTTGAAAAGCTTTCTGGATCATCAGCTTTTAGAAATGGAGGTCATAAAGATGAGATTTCCAAGTAGAGAGATAGTTGAAAGCATCAGAAAAAGGTATCCGATTGGAAGTAGAGTTGAACTTGTCTTTATGGATGATATTCAGGCACCACCAGCAGGTACAAAAGGAACGGTAAGAGGTGTTGATGATATTGGTTCTATTATGGTTTCTTGGGATAACGGAAGTAGCCTAAGTGTAGCTTATGGTGAAGATTTCTGCAGGAGGATTTCAGATGAACGATAAAATAAAGGAACAAATTCTTGTAATCAGAAATACAGGAATCACAAATATGTTTGATGTAATAACTGTTCAAAGAATCGCCTTTGAAATGGACTTTTATGAACTTGTAGATTTTCTTGAAACCGATAGAAAGGCTTATATTGATTTCATTATTTATGGGAAATAAACTACATTTATCTCCAAATTTGACTTGCTATTATGTGCTTTTAGAGTGATATATAGTACTACCAAAAGCAAAGGAGATAAAGAAAATGAACAAGATGACAGAGCTAGCTAAAGAGTACAGAATACCAACGCAGGCAACACCAGAAGATTTAGAAACTAGATGGGGTAAGGTTATAACCTTTGGAGATAGGGTGATTCTTGTAGGACACTATTATCACCCAGATGGAAATTGCTATTTTGCAGCAGTTTATGAATTCCTAGATGATGACCATACATGCGAAGGTTTTATTGGACTTAGGGAAGTCAGTGACAAAAGATTTGAAGATGATGGCCATGCCATAGAGTGGGCATTGAATCAAAACTAAAAACAAGAGAGTTTCAGAGCTTAGGCTCTGTTTCTCGTAGTAGCAGCCAAGGGGCTGTATTTTTTATGCTTAGAAGGAGGGATAGCATTGCCAAAGCATAAGACAACAAAATTTAAAGCAAAGGATTCTATTTATAGTAAAGACCACGCAGACTATGCGGTAAACTTTATCGAATGTCTATCCCATACAAAAGGTACCTGGTCAGGTAAGCCATTTAAATTACTCCCTTGGCAAGAACAGATTATAAGAGATTTATTTGGTGTGATTAAGCCAAATGGCTATAGGCAGTTTAATACAGCATATATTGAAATCCCAAAGAAGATGGGAAAATCAGAGCTTGCAGCTGCTGTGGCCTTACTTCTTTGTTGTGGTGATGGCGAGGAAAGAGCTGAAGTATACGGTTGTGCTGCTGATAGACAGCAGGCAACCATTGTATTTGATGTTGCTGCAGATATGGTAAGGATGTGTCCAGCCTTAAATAAAAGAGTGAAGATACTAGCCTCGCAAAAAAGAATCGTATTTCAGCCGACAAATAGCTTTTATCAAGTGCTATCAGCTGAAGCCTACTCCAAGCATGGTTTTAATATACATGGGGTAGTATTTGACGAACTTCATACACAACCAAATAGAAAACTTTTTGATGTCATGACAAAGGGGTCAGGAGATGCCAGAACCCAGCCTTTATATTTTCTTATAACTACAGCAGGAACAGATACGCATTCAATCTGCTATGAAACTCATCAAAAGGCTAAGGATATTTTAGAAAATAGGAAAATAGATCCTACCTTTTATCCTGTGATTTATGGAGCAGATGAAGGAGATGATTGGACAGATCCTAAGGTTTGGAAGAAAGCAAATCCATCTTTAGGGGTGACAGTTGGAATTGATAAAGTAAAGGCTGCCTGTGAATCTGCAAAGCAAAATCCTGGTGAGGAGAATTCCTTTAGACAGTTACGACTTAACCAGTGGGTAAAACAAGCAATTAGGTGGATGCCAATGGAAAAATGGGATTCATGTTCCTTTTCAGTTAATGAAGATGAACTTGAAGGAAGAGTATGTTATGGAGGCTTAGACCTTTCCTCTACAACAGACATTACAGCCTTTGTTTTAGTCTTTCCACCGATAGATGAAGATGATAAATTTGTGATACTTCCATATTTTTGGTTACCGGAAGAAACTCTGGAGTTAAGGGTTAAGCGAGACCATGTTCCATATGATATATGGGAAAGGCAAGGGTATATTCAGACAACAGAAGGAAATGTAGTTCACTATGGATATATAGAAAGCTTTATCGAGAAGTTAGGAGAAAGATTTAACATTAGAGAAATTGCATTTGATAGGTGGGGTGCTGTTCAGATGGTGCAGAACTTAGAAAATATGGGATTTACCGTAGTTCCTTTTGGACAAGGCTTTAAGGATATGTCCCCACCAACGAAAGAACTTATGAAATTAACACTAGAACAAAAAATTGCTCATGGTGGGCATCCTATTCTTAGATGGAATATGGATAATATATTTATTAGGACAGACCCTGCAGGAAACATCAAAGCAGATAAGGAAAAGTCCACAGAAAAAATTGATGGTGCGATTGCGACAATCATGGCACTTGATAGAGCAATTAGGTGTGGTAATTCTAATACTGAAAGTGTATATGACAGTAGGGGCATTTTATTTATGTAGGAGGAATGTTAATGGGAATGTTAAGTGGATTATTCAAAAGTCGTGATAAGCCAACGAATAGAACAAATGGAAGTGCATATAGCTTTTTAATGGGTGGTTCTTCATCTGGTAGAAGAGTAAATGAACGCTCGGCTATGCAGATGACTGCAGTATATAGTTGTGTTCGTATTTTATCTGAAGCAGTTGCAAGTTTGCCACTTCATGTGTACCTTAGGACCGACACAGGAACTGAAAAAGCAATAGAGCACCCGTTATATAAGGTGCTGCACGATGAACCAAATCCTGAAATGACAAGTTTCGTTTTTAGAGAAACTATGATGACACATTTACTCCTTTGGGGTAATGCCTATGCCCAGATTATCAGAAATGGTAAGGGTGAAGTTTTAGGACTTTATCCACTTATGCCGGATAGGATGAAAGTGGATAGAGATGATAAGGGCCAAATTTGCTATGAATATTTTGTAAGTGATTCAGATGCAGGAACAGAAAAACAAGGGATTGTTAAGTTAAACGGGTCGGATATTCTTCATATTCCAGGACTTGGTTTTGATGGACTTGTTGGATATTCACCTATTGCAATGGCTAAAAATGCCATAGGCATGGCAATTGCAACAGAAGAATATGGCGCTAAGTTTTTTGCTAATGGGGCAACACCAAGTGGAATTTTAGAATATCCTGGAACAGTAAAAGATCCTGAGGCCATGAGAGAAAGCTGGTCAAAAGGATTCTCTGGAGGGAATAGCCATAAGATAGCGATTTTGGAAGAAGGAATGAAGTACACGCCGATTTCCATTTCTCCAAATGAAGCACAGTTTTTAGAAACAAGAAAATTTCAAATCAATGAGATAGCTAGGATTTTCAGAGTACCACCTCATATGGTAGGTGACCTTGAGAAGTCTAGCTTTTCTAATATTGAGCAGCAATCTCTAGAGTTTGTGAAGTACACTCTTGATCCTTGGGTAGCAAGATGGGAGCAATCCATTGTTCGTAGGCTTTTTACTGAGGAGGAAAAGAAAAAGTACTATGTCAAATTCAATGTTGATGGACTCCTTCGTGGAGATTACCAATCAAGAATGAATGGATATGCTATCGGCAGGCAAAACGGATGGATGTCTGCCAATGATATTAGAGAACTAGAAAACCTTGACCGTATTCCTAGTGAAGAAGGCGGGGATTTGTATCTCATAAATGGAAATATGCTCCCACTAAATCGTGCCGGAGCATTTGCAGGTAATGAAGGGGAGGAGGAAGAACCTAATGAAGAAGTTTTGGAAGTGGAAGAACAGGGTGAAAAACCAAAACGAAGAGGAAGTGACAGAACGCATCCTATTCCTTAATGGAACGATAGCTGAAGAATCTTGGTTTGATGATGATGTAACACCACAGCTTTTCAAAGATGAGTTAAATAAGGGGAATGGAAACATTACTGTTTGGATTAACTCTCCAGGAGGCGACTGTGTAGCAGCAGCTCAAATCTACAATATGCTAATCGACTATAAGGGTGATGTCACAGTCAAGATTGATGGCATAGCAGCAAGTGCTGCATCTGTTATTGCAATGGCAGGTACAAAGGTTTTAATGAGCCCGGTATCCATGCTAATGATCCATAATCCTATGACCATTGCTTTTGGAAATAAGGGTGAGATGGAAAAAGCTATCGACATGCTTGATGAGGTAAAAGAGTCAATCATCAATGCTTATGAAATTAAGACCGGACTGTCTAGAGCAAAATTATCTCATCTAATGGATTCAGAAACATGGATGGATGCTAATAAAGCTGTAGAGCTTGGTTTTGCAGATGACATCTTAAAAAGAAGTGAAGCTAATGACATGGAAATTCCACAGGTTTCTATGATGTATCAGGAGTCACAGGTTGTAAATTCACTGATAGATAAGTTAGCTACTAAATGCAAGATAGAGAATAAAGAAACAAACAAAGGCATCAAGGCGGACGAATTAATGGACCGTCTTTTTTTAATGAGAAATTGGAGGTAGAAAAATGAGTAAGATTTTAGAGATGATTGAAAAACGTAATAAGGCTTGGGAAGGTGCTAAGGCATTCCTTGATAGTAAGAGAGATAAGGACGGCCTTATTTCTGAAGAAGATGCTTTGGTCTATGACGAAATGGAAAAGAAGGTCCATAATTTTAGCTTAGAGATCGAGCGTCTACAAAAGATGGAAGAACTAGATAAAGAACTATCCAAACCTACATCAAATGCTATTGTAACAAAACCTATGAAAGTAGATGAAAAAGAGGAGAAGGAAGGCAGAGCAAGAGATGAGTATAAAAATGCGATGCTAAATGCTCTGCGTACGAACTTTAAGAGAGTAGAAAATGTTCTTCAAGAAGGTGTTGATGCAGATGGTGGGTATTTGGTTCCGGATGAGTACGATGACAGATTGATTGAGACACTTGAAGAGGAAAATATCATGCGTTCTCTTGGAACAACTATCACAACAAGTGGTCAGCATAAAATCAATATTGCTATGTCAGATCCTGCAGCAGCTTGGATTGAAGAAGGTGGAGCACTTAACTTTGGCGATTCTAAGTTTGCACAGGTACTTCTTGATGCACATAAACTTCATGTCGCAATCAAAGTAACAGAGGAGCTATTATACGATAATGCATTTAAACTAGAGGACCATATCTTGACAGCTTTTGGTAAAGCACTGGCAAACGCAGAGGAAGATGCTTTTCTAAACGGTGATGGTACTGGCAAACCAACTGGTATTTTTAATAAAACTAACGGAGGAACTTATCTAAAGGACGTCACAGCAGTAAAATCTGATGATTTGATTGACCTTATCCATGCATTAAAACGTCCATATAGAAAGAATGCAACTTTTATCATGAATGATAAGACAATCGCACAGGTGAGAAAGCTTAAAGATAACAATGGTGCATATATTTGGCAGCCATCTTATCAGGATGGTGAGCCTGATAGAATTCTTGGTTATCCAGTTAAGACTTCAGCTTTTGCACCAGAAAATGCCATCGCATTTGGTGATTTTAGCTATTACAACATTGGTGATAGAGGGGCTCGTTCTTTCAAAGAACTTACTGAACTATTCGCAGGTAATGGAATGATTGGTTTTGTGGCTAAGGAGAGAGTCGATGGAAAGCTTGTATTAAAAGAGGCTGTTCAGATTCTTCCAATTAAGGCTACATCATAATTAATGGAAAGGGGTGCTGGTTATGGTTGTAAGTCTAGAAGAAATGAAAAACTATCTTAGGGTGGATACCAGTGAAGATGATAATCTTATTAGCACCCTTATCCAGTCTGCAGAGAAGATGTGCCTTGCTATTGCAAGAAAAAATGAAGAAGAAATCATCAGAGAAAACTTTGAAGAATATAAGGTGGCAGTTCTATATGGGGCTGCCTATCTTTATGAACATAGAGAAGAAGCGAATCATCATGAGCTAACAATTACACTTAGATCTATGCTATTTGGAGTAAGAAAGGCGGGATTTTAATGAAAGTTTCACTATTAAATGAACGCATTACTATAGAAAAAAGCAAAATTGAAGTGGATAAAATAGGAAATCATAAAAATGTGTGGAGTAAATACTATTCTTGCTATGCAACCATTAGCAGTGAAAGCCCACAGGAGGAAACGAGTAGCGGTGCTATATGGGATGAAAGCAAGATTGATTTTACTATTCGTTACAGTAGAGAGGTGTCTGATATTTCATCAATAGGTTTTAGAGTAATTTTTCATAATTTTATTTATGAAATAAAGGGGATTGACCATATGAATTACAAGAAGAAAAGTATGAAACTGCACTGCAGGAGAGTGGAAAGATGAGTAATGTAAAAATAGATAGTCTCTCATCTGAAGTGATGAAGGAACTTGAAAAATATGCTGATGTTACAACTGAAAAGGTAAAAAATGCAGTTCAAAATGCAGGAAAAACCGTGCGTGATGAAATAGGTAACAATGCTCCAAGTGATACAGGTAAGTATGGTAAAAGCTGGACGGTAAAAACTGTGAGAGAAACATCAAGCAGTCTGCAACTTGTCGTTCATTCTAAAAATAGATATCAGCTTACCCATCTTCTTGAGTTTGGTCATGCAAAGCGTGGTGGAGGTAGGGTATCCGCTATACCTCACATTGCAAACGCTGAGGAAAAAGCTATAAAGGTATTTGAAGAAGAGATAAAGGAGGCGATTTCAAATGGATAAGCTAATAGAAATTATAGTAAAAATTGGATTTCCGAGTGCTTATCACCATTTTGCAGAAGGTGAATCACCTAACCCACCTTTTCTTATTTACTTCTTGCCAGCAAGCGATAACTTTTCAGCGGATGGAAGGGTGTATTTTAAAGCAAATGAAGTTCATATTGAAGTTTATACAGATTACAAAAATTTAGATATAGAAAAGAAGGTAGAAGTCGTACTAGATGAGTACGGTATTTTTTATAACAAATCAGAAGTCTTTATAGAGTCTGAAAAACTCTATGAAGTCCTATATATTTTTGAAATGGAGGTAAAGACAAATGGGAAATAAGGTAAAGTATAACCTTAAAAATGTTCATGCTGCAAAGCTGAAAAAAGATACAAGTGGTGCATTTACTTACGAAAATCCAAAGGCAATACCGGGAGCTGTCAGTATCAGTCTTGATGCTGAAGGGGAGTCTAGCCCTTTTTATGCTGATGGTATTGTGTATTTTAGATCAACTGCCAATAACGGATATAGCGGTGACCTTGAGATTGCACTTATCCCAGAGTGGTTTAGAACAGAAATTCTAAAAGAAGAACTTGATAGAAATGGTGTACTTGTAGAAAAGGCAAACGTATCTGAAACAGAAAAGTTTGCACTGTTATTTGAATTTGATGGTGATATAAATGCAATTAGACACGTTCTATATAACTGCTCAGCATCAAGACCATCTATTGAATCAGAAACTAAAGAAGATACGATTGAACCCGGAACAGAAACACTATCACTTACAGCAGATCCAAGAGAGGACGGTCTTGTAAAATCAAGAACTGGAGATACTACATCAGCAGATACTTATGCTAATTGGTATAAGAATGTGTATGTTCCACAGGCTAAAGGTGAAGCACCTAAACCTACAGGACATTAAGGAGGATTTTTATGCTAGAAAAAACAGTAAAGGTTGGGGATATTGATGTAAAGTTTCGCTCATCTGCTACAATTCCAAGGTTATATAGAATTAAATTTAAGAGAGATATTTTCAAAGACCTTTCAAAACTTGAAAAAACTTTCAAGGCAAATGAAGGCTCTTTTGAAATTGATGACCTTGAGATATTTGAAAATGTAGCATACATCATGGCATACCATGCAGATAGGAGTATTGCTGGAAATATTGATGATTGGCTTGACCAGTTCGAGATGTTTTCCATTTATGAGATTCTTCCAGAGATACTTGAGCTATGGGGTGCAAACCTTGAGACGGAAGTTCAGTCTAAAAAAAACTTCCAAAAAGTAGCAGGGAAATGACAACAGCGCTATTTCTACTTAGATGTGTAGAAATAGGGATAAACATTTCTGAACTGGATTTACTAACCATAGGTATGGTACTTGATATTTGGACAGAGAAAGCAAATGATGGAGTAAAATACAGTAAGGTTGCGGGGCAAGCTGAGTTTGACAGATTCTAATTTATCCTAAAATATGCTATAATAATCAATAAGATAAATGTGAATTTGGGGGAGGTGAGTCAATATAATGCCGCAAATGAATAAAGGTGGTAAGTTTATTTTTGGAAAGTCAACTATTCGTTTAGATGGTACTATTCAATTTCCAACGCAGGCAATAGAAGAATATAAAATTACCAATGATGATAAGATTTATTTGTTTACTGGAAGTAAAAGAACTGGTGGATTCTGTGTTACTACAAAAAAATTACTTTATCCCTCAAAATTAGGACATATATTGCAAGAAACACCATCACTTTTAGAATATACAACTAATTCAGGTGAGTTTGTGAAGTATAAAGGTAGATGGTACTGTTGGATAAACATATCACCGGATGGTAAAATAAAATTAACAGAAGAAATGATGGGATTTTTGAGCTTACAAATAGGTATGGAATTACTCTCTATTCGAAGTAGTGATATTGCATTTACTATGGGAGCAAAAGGACCTTTATTGGAAAAATCTCTAAATTATAAAGGAGAAATTCCTATATTTTGAGAAAAGTAAAAAAAGAAATATAGATCAGAGATTCGTCTAATTAAATATTAAATTGTTTTTATGGCACTTACGTAACAGTAGGTGTCTTTTTTATCCCCATTTTTTAGAAGGGAGGTGACGGGGTGGCCAATAGAATAAAGGGAATTACTGTTGAAATTGGTGGGGATACAACTGGTCTTGATAAAGCCTTAAAGGGTGTAAACTCAACCATTAAAAATACGCAGTCACAGCTTCGTGATGTAAATAGGCTTCTTAAACTTGATCCCTCCAATGCAAAACTGCTTGCTCAAAAACAGCAGTTACTGCAAAAGGAAATCTCTGAAACTAGCGAAAAGTTAAATGCCTTAAAAGAAGCAGATAAGCAAGCAAAAGTGCAACTTGAATATGGAGAACTTGGACAAGATAAGTATGATGCCCTTCAAAGAGAAATTATTGAAACGGAAAATAACCTAAAGGCTCTTGAGGAAGAGGCTAAAAAAGTACCATCAGCACTATCTGTTTCCATGAAAGAGGCAGGAGATAAAATTAAAGAAGTTGGAGATAAGACCACTGAAGTTGGTAAAGGTCTATCAACTCATGTAACAGCACCTATCGTAGCAATAGGTGCTGCATCTTTATCTGCCTTTAATGAAGTGGATAAAGGAATGGATATCATTGTTCAGAAAACAGGCGCATCCGGTAAGGCTTTAAAAGAAATGCAAGATAGCATGAAAAACCTTGCTACTTCCATTCCAACAGACTTTGAAACAGCAGGCGCAGCTATTGGAGAGGTAAATACTAGATTTGGACTTACAGGTCAAAAGTTAGAGGAACTATCTGGAAAGTTCATCAAGTTTGCTCAGCTAAATAACATAGATGTATCTACTGCTATTGACAATACTCAGAAAGTTATATCAGCCTTTGGACTTAAGGCAGAAGATGCAGGAGCTTTACTAGACACCATGAATGCTGTAGGGCAGAGAACTGGAATCAGCATGGACACCCTTGCAAAGAGTATGGTGACAAATTCTGCAGCACTCCAGCAACTAGGATTTTCTGCATCTGATGCGGCAAACTTTCTAGGAAATGTTGAAATGTCAGGTGCCGATACATCGCAGGTAATGACTGGGTTAACAAAGGCACTGTCCAATGCAACTGCAAAGGGAAAGCCTATGAAAGAGGCTTTAAAAGATATACAAGATAGTATGGTCAATGCCAAGTCTGATACAGAAGGCTTGCAAATTGCCTATGAACTCTTTGGTAAAAAAGCAGGTGGTGCAATATATCAAGCCTGCAAAAATGGGTCTCTTTCCTTTGAAGAACTTGGAACATCTCTAAAAGATAATCTTGGAAATGTGG
>ERZ773045.1195-NODE-1195-length-11932-cov-2.784121_pt1 | contig 11932 bp, 9 predicted proteins | sample MGYA00580635_ERZ773045 | MGnify/ENA primary metagenome ERZ773045 (study PRJEB29015, sample SAMEA2738115) | human oral metagenome | biome: human oral; feature: human-associated habitat; material: saliva | place: China | collected 2261 ...
TTATGAAGCGGCATTTAATATCACCATTCGCTTCTTTTTTCCCAACATAACATCCTTCGACAAGGAATTTTATTGTATACTCATCATCATGTCTGGAAAATAAATATATTAATGTCTTTTCTTCTTCATCTTTATCTAAAGCCTTCTTATCTTTCTTTTTATCATCATCGCACCTATCTTTTAAACCTTCAACAAATTTATCCATACGTTGAAAGAAACAATCATACTTAATAGGTTCATCATTGGGCCCAAACTGAACCCTAAAATTTGTATATCCAGATCCGCAAAGTCTTAGTGATATTGACTTAATAAAGCTTCCCACTTCATAAAACAAAAATACTTTAGACAAAGCATTGAATATCTTTTTTATTGTATCATGCTCATCACCTCTGGGGTTAAAAGCATCAGTTATTGAAAAATGTGCACTCGCGTTCCTCTTCTTTTGAATCTGTTTATCAAATAGGCTTTTTACAGACTGACCTGAACCCATTATCTTCTCAACATACTTATCAACATTCTCTTCAAATCCCCATATTGCCTTCAGTTGACTCGCAGTATATGAAGATGGAGTTTTAAACCACTTTTCATGAACGCTATCGCTAATATGTGTATCTCTTAATAAATATCTTAATGTTCTCCAAGCCACCCAAGAATCCAAAAGTATCCAGCCATATGATGTGAGCGCTTCCGGCAATTCTACCGCTAGTTCTGACGTCTTATTTGCATTTTTGCAAATTGCACAAATTCTAGGCTCAATAGCCTGTATGTAAGAGTCTAGTCTATGCATCAGAATTCCTTTTTAAAATATTCTATACCAGCCTCAATTCTTTTTTTTGCAGAAATCAAGGACGAAGTTCTTCTAGCTCGAAAATACTGTGAAAAAGCATCTTCTCCTATAGTTTCTTTCCATCTCTCAATATGATTAGCAAGTCCCTCCTCATTAATTGGTTTTCCTGTATTTAATACTCTATATGTCAGTCCAATCCATACGGATTCCAAATACGTTTGTGTAGCTTTGTCATAAGGTTTTAAAAATTTAATATCCAGTGAATTCACAATGTCGAATGCAGCATCAAATGCCTCTTGAAATTTTTCTTTTTTCAAATAATCTACTTCTGGATCCCTTCTTCTTGGGCTATCAAAATCTTTCTGTTGATCAAAAAACTCATCTAGTAAATCTCTTGTGGATCCGCCAACATAATTGTCTGGATAGCTAAAATAATATGCAAAAAATTTAACCAGCAATTCTTGTATGGGGGAGTAATCATCGTGTTCTCTTTGAGCTTTTGTTCTAAGGAAATCCCACTTGTCAAACCTTTTGTCTTTCGCCAGCTCATCTATGTATAGTGCCAAAGGCCCATATGAAACTGCCATCCGTATTTCTTGAGCTTTTAGCGTTTTTCCTCCTGTATTTATTCTCTGAAAAGCCAAATACATCGCTGATTGTCCATCATCAGGGGCCAATTGACGCATCAGAGTTATATTCATAAGTGCATCATCTAACCGTTCTTTATCCTCCTCTTCAAGTTCAGGATATGACTTTCCTTTCCAGTTTGGATGAATATTCCCCTTTAAACAAAACTTCTCTCCTGCATACTCTTGTTTCTGGATATAAGCATAGAGAGAGCTTAATCGCTGTTGTCCATCAACGACCAAATACCTAGAGTTATCACTATCGTCATAAAAAAACATTGAAGGAACCGGTAACCCTCTAAGTATTGAATCTACGAACTCAGAAGCTTGCTTCAAAGTCCACACATATGCCCTCTGAAAATCTGGAATAACAAGCTTCTTTCCCCACCATTTAATAAGCGTCGACAAATTATAAGTGTTATAAAATACTGCTATGTCATACGCCATTAGTTTATTGTTATCAATCACCTCATCAACATCAATTTCTTCGTTTTCACGCTCAGCTGTCTTCAACTCCTGCAAATCCTTCTTGTTTTCTCTACTGTTCATAGCACTTCTCCATTTTTTATATTTAACAACCGTTTTCACTTAGATGCAGCTCTGTATTCATTCAAATCAAATATAACATAAATTAATCTTACACCTTATATTCATTATAGCAGGTCAATTACTTTTCTTCCATTCTAACTCACTGTAAGCCCCAGATACTTCCCGACCAGCATGAGCCCGCCGCGTGGTACGCAGTAGACGGGGTTTCGCTCTGCCACGGCTTTCGCAACCTCCTCGTAATCCTGCCAGAGCACACTCTCCAGTTCTTCGGGCTGTAGCTTGAGAGCCTCCGTGTCCACCGGCTTTTCGTAGGCATAGACAAATGCCACTTCCTCATCCCGGAAGAGGACGCCGTAAAATTCCTTTTGGTAGGAGATGCGAAACGTCCCGATCGGCTTTAAGTCAGAAGGCGAAGCCGCAATGCCGAGCTCTTCCCGAAGTTCCCGGATGGCGGAGCAAAGCGGTTCATCCCCCGCCTGAATATGCCCCGCCGAGGAGGTGTCCAGACAGGAGGGAAACGAATCCTTATTCTTACTTCGCTTCTGCAGCAGGACCTGCTTTTTACCCGCCTTTTCCTGCAGCACCCAGATATGCGCCGTGCGGTGCAGAATGCCCTCACGGTGCGCAAGCGTGCGGGACACCGTGGCACCAGTCGGTGCTCCCGCCTCGTCGCAAATATCAAATATCTCTTCCATCTTGTTTTCCTCTGTCAGCATTTCAAGCTTTTTAGGTATTCCTTCTCTGCTGCGCTAATGCGGTAGCTCTCCCGCGCCTTCTGTATTGTCTTATTGTGTGTCCACCGCGCAAGCCGCTTGTTTTCCAGATAGGGGATTGTTGCCTCCCACTGCTTTGCGAGCGCCGTTGCAAAGAACCAAGCGAGCATCATGTTTACATAATATTCCTCGGATTGCACCGCCGCAGGGATTTCCAAATATGCCGCCTCAAAATCCGCATCCAGAAAATGCTGCATCAGCATCCCGATTCCGAAGCGGCAGGTATAAGTCTTTTCCGATTTTGCCCAGATACGGATGCGCTCTAACAGCTCCTCTTTGTGCTTTCCAAAGACCTTGGGCGAAAAAATATCGCAGACCGCCCAGTTGTCTATGAAGGGCAGAAAGGCTTCTGTCTCCTCGAGACAGCGCGCAAAGTCCTTCTCCTCTGCGATGAGGAGGGCGTGGAGCAGGTCTTCGTCGTAATAACCGTGCGGCAAAGCCTTCAAAAACTGCCGGTGTTCCGAGTCCTTATAATACCGTTTTGCGAGCTTCCTGAGTTCCGGCACGCGGACCCCGATGATGCGCTCCGCGGGAACACCCGGTATTAACTTTTGTTGAAATACCGCATATTCCTCGTCCCGAAGCGCAAAGAGTTCTTCTTGAATATTCATAGCGTCCCCTCCGTAGGCATGCCTTCCTCTGCCGAAGTTTCCTCTTCGCGGCAGATTTCCCCGTAGTCTTCAAACAGGATGCGGAGCCCGTTTCTCTCACAACAACAGTGATAATGCCCCGCGTACCAGCCCTCGCGTATGTCCAGTCTGTCGTAAAGCACCTGGAGCCACTTTTCCGTGCTCTTATCGACCTTCGATTGATCGAGGCCGGGAAGAAAGCTCCACACAGGCTCAAAGTCAAGCGGCACCGTGTGCGAAAGGACATAGTCGACGCGCCAATCTGCCGCCTTGAGCTGCTGCTCCGTATAGGCCTTGATTTCCTCACTCGGCTGCTCGCTCTCAAACCAGCGGTAGCCGTAGCTCAGCCGATATTCCTTGTCTACGGAGTAAGCGCCGCCGATTGCAAGGACACGCTTTCCGCGCATCGTATAGATCTCCCCGTCCTTCGCAAAGAGCAAGTTCGGAAACGCGGCCTCCGCGTATACGCGCGCGCCCATCCACGGCTTCTCTTCATAGCCCTCCGCCTCCCACGGTCTCGCCTCGTGGTTTCCGTGAATGCAAAAGAGGGTGATGTCAAGCGCCGACACCTTTTCTTTGAGTTGCCGGTCTCTCTCGTCCAGGAAATAGTTGAGTCCGACATCTCCCAGAATAATCAGCACATCTTCCTTCGTCGTGTGCCGCTCGCGGCAAAACGCCGCAATGCGCGAAAAGTTTCCGTGTGTGTCGCCGGTGATGTAAAAATGCATCCTGTCCCCCCCCTTTTTGTTTCTTGCCCGACAGAACTGAGTACGGCGCTGTTCTTACTTTCTCCGAAGCGCGCGTTTCGTTCATCTCTTCTATCTTACCAGAGGACGGCAAGTCCTGTCCGCCTGCTTTGGGTCTTGCAAACGAAAGCGGCTTCCGTATGGTCTCGGAAGCCGCCTCTGAATTATGTGATTCTGCTCTGCCTTCGGATTTCACAGTTCCAGCTCGCAGTATTCGTAAGCGTTTACAATCAATGTGTCGTTATACGTTCTTTTCTGAGGAAGTTTGGGACCGTAATTGCGGTGAATATGCCCGTGCAGAAAGAGCCGCGGGTGATACTTGTCCAGCAGCCGGTTAAAACTCTCAAAGCCCCGATGTGTGCGGGTCGGAAGGTCTCCGATTCCGTAAGCCGGCGCATGCGACACCAAGATATCAAAACCGCGCTGCCGAAGCAACGAAGGGGTCAGGCGCAGGATGCGCCCCCGCATCTGCGCCTCGTTGTATTGGAAAGGACCGGGCTTATAGCGAAATGAACCGCCCAGCCCCAGGATGCGGATGCCCTCGTGGACGTAGAGCTTTCCGTCAATACAAATACAGCCCTCCGGCGCTTGCTTTTCCAGCGCTTCATCATGATTCCCGTGCACATAGAGCAGGGGACAACGCGCGAAGGTTACCAGAAACTCAAGATATTCCCGCCTCAAATCGCCGCAGGAAATAATCAGGTCGTAACTGTCAAGTCGCCCCGGCGTATAGTAGGTATAAAAGCGATCCGCCTCCGTATCGGATACCGCGAGTATCCTCATAGGCCGCTTCCCCCCGCCGTCTCAAGCACAGCCCGCGCGCCTTCTCCGAAGGCTTCCGGCGGCGGAATCTCGCCTATGACATTGGAAACCAGGGTGTTCATCTCTATGATTTCCGACAACTCGGGGGAACTGTGTGCATCGGCAATGAGGCTGCCGTCCTGCGCTGTCACCTTGCCCCGGAAGGGATCGCAAATGCCTTCCCGAACGCTCTTCTCGAGGATGCGCGAAAGGCGCTTGACCGCCTCCGGCAAGGCATCCGAAAGCTGCAGGGACACCACGCCCGCCGACATACCGTAGTAATGGTTCAAGGCCTTATGGCTCTTTTCATATTCCGCGCGCTCCTGCCCCGACAGAATGCGCCGCAGCAGGGTCTCGTAGAAAACTCCCCAGTCCCAGACCGGCATTGCCAAATTGACACTGTCCTGCGCCTCAAAGCGCGCCAAGCCGAAGCTCGCGCCGTGCCAATCGGTGAGTTTTGCCATATCCTGCGCTGAAATCAGGCTTATGCCCTCCTCTCGCAGCTTCTTCCGCGCCTCCTGTACATGGGCTGTGCCGGACCACTCAAGCCGCACCTGTACCGACGGATTCACCATCTCCGCGCCGAGTGCGAAAGCATTGACCCCCGCCACCTGTCCGAACAGCGGGAAATCGGCAATGTAGCCGATCTGCTCCGTGCCTGCAAGAGCCCCCGCGATGGCACCGATGATGAATTTTGCCTCATACATTCTGGCGTAGTAGGTCCTCACAAGTCGATGGGATTGCTTGAGCGAGCAGTTCCAGATCATGAGCTCCGGGTGCGCTGCCGCAAGCTTCAGGCTTGCCGGCATCAACAGTGCCGAGGTGGTAAAAAGAACGCTGTTGCCGTCTTCGATTGCCCGGGTGAGGGTTTCCTCCTCCCCGTTTCGAACGGCATCCGGATAGACCGAGGTCTCAATGCTGTTTTCCAAAATTCTGGAGACATAGCGCCTGCCAAGCTCGTGCCCGAGGGTCCAGCCCGAAGTCGCCGGGTTGCGGTCATAGATAAAGGCAACCTTCAGCTTTCCCCGCGGCACCGATCCGAACACGCGCTCCAGAAGACCGGGCTTTTGCTCTTCCGTCGGATTGAGCAGCACCTCGACAGGCTCCTCCTCCTCAAGCAGGCACAGCTCCTCCCAGATACTTCGGAGGGCATTTTTCAATTCCTGCAAGGAAGCGCTCCGCAGCATTTCGTAGCCGTAGACACGCAAAAATACCAGCATCGCATCGCCGACCGTAATGCCGAGCCGCTTCCCGCCGAGTGCCTCGTAGGCCTTACAAAACCAGTCGTAGGCGCCGTGCATCGCGCGGCGCTCCTCTTCATCCCAGCGCTCCTTCGGTTCCTTTCCCGCGAGCAGCGAGAACGCTTGCGCGCTGCCCGCCTTGGAAAATTCAAGATAATAAATACCGCTGTTACGCTGAAGGGAAATCAGTTCCGACTGCCGCGTCAGTTCCGCTTCATCTTCCGTATCCGGCATGATGCGGACAATGTGGGCGGCAATCTCCGGCGCATCCAGAAATTTCAAAACGCTGACCCGCTTGTTGCCTTCTACCACATAGTAGCGGTTTAAATAGGAAACCACCTTCACCGGATCACGGATTCCTTCTTCCAAGTGTGACCGGTAAAGCTGCTTCCACTTGTAAGCAAACTCTGACTGCTCCGGCAAGAGGGGCATAAAATCACACGCGAACGCATCGGCGCGTCCGCGTGTGTAAGTTCCGACAATCCATTCCGTCGGAATATAGAAGGTCCCGATATCCGTTCCGCGTGAGGATACGCTCTTGCCAAGCATATCCTCCAAGGCGGGCAGGTAGGGGTACACGCCGTGTGACATCTGCGCGTGTACCGTTTTTTGTCCGCGTTTTAACGCCTCACGATAGGCTTGTTCACTCATGCGTTGCCGACACTTAAAACGTGTAATTCTTGCAGACAGGCGCGTGATTTTCCGCCGCCTCCCTGTCATACCAGATCAGATTGTTGCCGCTCTCCTTTTCAAATAATTGCATGAGACGAGACTGCGTGGTAAAGCGTATCGTCTGTCCCATCGAAACATCCACATTGAGATCCATGGTCGGAATCACCATGACCACTTCGTCATTTCCGCTCACCGTATGAAGGTTTGCCTCCGTACCGAGCATCTCGCTGACCTCGATTTTCGCTTCCAGCTCTCCCTCACCGACGGTGATGTGCTGCGGACGTATGCCCACAATGATATCGCAGGGCTGCTGTCCGTTCTGCTTTAATGCCTTTTGCTGGAACTCATCCGCTTTGAAACGTGCGCCGCGAATGTCCACATAATAAATTCCGTCCTCCAGCAAGAGCTTGCAGTCATCAAAGAAATTCATAACCGGCATCCCGATGAAACCGGCTACAAAGAGATTCACCGGCTTTGCAAACACCTCCTGCGGTGTTCCGATCTGGTTGACATAGCCGTCCTTCATAATCACGATACGGTCGCCCAGGGTCATCGCTTCGGTCTGGTCGTGGGTTACGTACATAAAGGTCGTATTGATGCGCTTGCGCAGTTTAATGATTTCCGCTCTCATCTGATTGCGCAACTTTGCATCCAGGTTGGAAAGCGGCTCATCCATCAAGAAGACCTTCGGGTCGCGCACCATTGCTCTGCCGATTGCGACGCGCTGTCTCTGACCGCCCGACAGCGCCTTCGGCTTTCTCTCGAGGAAGCGGGTAATATCCAAAATCTCTGCGACCTCGCGCACTTTTCGGTCAATTTCATCCTTCGGCGTCTTTTTAAGCTTTAAGGCAAAGGCCATATTCTGATAGACGGACATGTGCGGATAGAGGGCATAGTTCTGAAACACCATTGCGATATCTCTGTCCTTTGCCGCAACGTCATTGCAGAGTTTACCGTCAATGAGCAGTTCTCCCTCCGAAATTTCCTCCAGGCCTGCGACCATACGCAAGGTTGTCGACTTGCCGCAACCGGAAGGTCCCACAAGCACGATAAACTCCTTGTCCTTGATGTGCAGATTGACATCGTGGACCGCCGTGACCTTATTGTCGTAGATTTTCTTGAGATTTTTGATAATTACCTCGGACATCTCATGCCTTCCTTTCTTCCTGCGGAGCAATCAGTTCATACTTTTCCACATCGATCAGCGCTGCCGCACCCTCCGCTTCAAAGCTGATGCCCCGAGCATCCTGCGGCGTGTAGAGCTTAAACGCGGCCGCCTGTTCTCCCTCTCCCACGAAGAGCTCCAGACTGTGTTTATCCAAAACAATGCGGAGCTTCACGGTATGATTGTCCGCTTGGATGAGGAAGTCACGCGAGTTCACGATGTCCCGCGGAAAACCGCTGTGCAAACGATCCACCCGCATCGTCTGTGTCTCTGCCTCGTAGCGAATCGTCGTATAAAAGGCTCCGCCCTTTGCCACATGAATCTTGAAGTAGCGGAAGGGCTGCTCTGCAACCGCCGGCCGCACATACACCGTCATGTCAAGCACGCGTCCTTCGACGCCCGGAAGGCTGATTTCTCGCGCTACCGAAACATTCTCATAGGCGACACGCTCTCCGCGATACCGCTCGAGCTCACGAACCGGCTGCTGTAATACACGGCCGTTCCGATAAGACAGCTCTCTCGGCAGCGTCATTTCTCCGAAGTAACGCGCCCCCGCGGGCACAGCGGAGGAAGACGCCCAATTCTGCATCCACCCGATCATCACCCGCCTGCCGTCCTCTGTCAGCAAAGTCTGCGGCGCGTAAAAATCCGTGCCGTAGTCGATGGCGCGCGCATAGCTGCGATGAAACTCTTTTTTCTCCCGGTCAAACGTGCCGACCAGCATAATTGCATTGTCACCCGGATGAAACTCCAAGCCCTCCGCCAGCATTTCCTGCGGACTGACAATCAAAACCTGCCGATCGCCGAGCGCAAAGAAATCCGGGCACTCCCACATTTTACCGTAGACGTTTTCGCATTTTGCGAGAATCGAAACAAACTCCCAGTGCAAACCGTCCCGGCTCTGATAGAAAAGGATTTGGCCGCTTCCGTCCGCCGCGCGATTGCCCACCACCATGGAAATCGTACCGTCCGGCTCAAACCATACCTTCGGATCGCGGAAATCTTCCGCACTTCCGCCTTCCGGCACATCGTGTTCATCCAGCACCGGGTTATTTTCATACTTATGATAGTCCACACCGTCGCCGAAGGCCACACATTGGGTCTGGCGCACCTCGGACTTGCCATCCTCCGTGCTCTTATGCTTAACGCCCGTATAGACCAGTAACTGCCTGCCGTCGGGAAGCGCAAGCGCACTGCCCGAGAAGCATCCCGCAGCGTCCGCTTCCGTATCCGGCGCAAGCGCCGCGGGAAGTCTCTCCCAGCGGATAAAATCCTTTGTTTTTGCATGGCCCCAGTGCATCGGTCCCCAGTTCGTCGCATAGGGGTAATACTGATAAAACAGGTGGTACTCTCCTCGGTAAGAGGAAAAACCGTTGGGGTCGTTCAGCCATCCGATTCCGCAGGACAGATGAACCGCCGGTCTTTCCTCTTCCGTGACAGAGGGCACATGCACCGCTTCATATTCACGCGCCTCGCGCAGTGCATTTTCTTTTTTCATCATTCTTATTTCTTTGCCGCAAGGTAGCGGTCATACGCTGCCTGATAAACCTTTAACAGCTCGTCCATACCGCAGCTTTCAACCAGCTTCTTCTTATAAGCTTCCCACTCCGCATCGGTCGGGCCGCCGTCCTTAATCCAAAGGCCTTCCTGCTCTGCAACCACATTCTCAAAATCGGTGCGGTAACGATCGATCGTCTCGAGCTCCTCTGCCGTAAAGACACAGTCAACCGGGTAGGTCGTATCGTTCTTGACCTGCGGCATCCACACATCGTAGAGATCGGTGAGACGCTCAACCGCACGGTCTTCCATGTGGAAGTTGTCTCTGTAGTAGGAGGAGAGGATGAGCTTCGGACCTGCGACTTCATAGGTGCTCTTCAGCTCGCCTGCGCCCTTGCCGAACTTTGCACGCGCCTCTGCCTCGGTAATCGAATTCCACACGCCGTTTGCATCCTGATCGGTGAAGTAAACGCCGATCGGGCCGTACTGCAGCTGCATCACGGTTTCGCCGTCGTACCATTGATCGAAGAACTTGAGGAGGTTAACCGGGCTCTCGCACTTGCTCGTAATCGAAAGATTTCCGCTCGAAGTTCCGCCACCTGTGCGAACCGTGACATTGTTGGTTCCGGAGGGGCCGTTCAGCACCGGCAGGAACACATAGTCTTTTGCATAATCTCCCATGAGCTCGTCAATGTACCACCAAGTCGATACACCCACATAACCCTGCTGGCACTTACTCATGAGCTGGGTATCGGACTGCGAGAACATCTCCACGTCCATCAGACCTTCCGCATACCAGTCGTGGAAGTAGGTCAGGGCTTCACGATAACCGTCATCGTCGCTCACGAAATTGACCTTGCCGTCGGGCATGAGGACGAGGTCGGCACAAACATCGTTGATCCAGTTTGTGAAACCAAAGCCCGCGTAGAAGATATTCTGACCCCAGCACCACTGGTCATATCCCGTGGACATGGGAATCGTGCTGCCCGCTGCGGCACCGTACATCTTGTGTGCCATGTCGTTATCCTTAAACGCCTTTAAAGCCGTGTGTAACTCATCCAGAGTCGTCGGCACCGGAAGGCCGAGATCGTCCAACCACGCCTTGTTAATCATGGAGAACTGCGGAACCGTAAAGATGGAGTAATCCTTCTCCTTGCCGATGCCGGCAGTGCCCATCTGCTCACCGGAGGGCAGACCGTAAATGTGGCCGTCATCCATTGTAATCGCCGCGCGCACCTCCGGGTGCTCCTCCAACACCTTGGTCAGATTCGGCATATATTCCGCCGTGATGTAGGGAGTCAAGTCGATAAAGGTTCCGTCCGCACCGTATTTGGAGAGCTCATAGTTGGTGAATCCCACTCCCATGAACGCATCCGGCAAATCGCCGCCGGCAATGTGGATGTTGACCTGCTCCGAGAGCGAATCGCTCATCGTATTCCAGTTAATCTTGATTCCCGCCTTCTCCTGCAGTTTGTTCAGGACCTCGTTGTCTGCATAGCCCGGAGACAGTGCGGACTGTCCGCCCAGAATACTGAACTCCGTCTGCTCGGTGCCGAGCTTCGGCTCGCCGCTGTCCTGCTTACCGCCGCTCTTATTTCCGCCGCCGCATGCAGCCAGGCTTGCTGTCATCAGCATAGCCCCCATCAGCACTGCGACGTGCTTTTGAAACCCTCTCTTTTTCATCTCATAACCTCCTCTATGTTCTTTGTTTTTTCCCGGCATACCGGGTGAATTTCATCTCCGAAAAATCAACCTTTGACCGCCCCTGCCATAAAGCCTTTTTCAAAATACTTCTGAATAAAGGGGTAGATAATCAGCATCGGTGCCGCCGCTACCACAATGGACGAAAACTTCAACATCTCCGTCAACTTGTTGAGCTCCGCATAGCCGCCTGAAATGGTTGAGGCCTGGGCCGCACTTGCCGAAGATTTAATCAGGATGTTCCGCAGTACCAGGGGCAGCGGATGCATCTTGGCATCGGTCAGATAAATCAATGCGGTGAACCAGTCATTCCAATAGGCAACCATACAAAAGACCACCATAACCGCCATAATCGGCATGGACAGCGGAATCACGATGCTCAAAAAGGTGCGAAGCTTGGAGCAACCGTCTATCTCCGACGCCTCGATCAGCTCGTGCGGGATACTGTTCTGAAAGTAATTGCGCACGATGATCATGTTGCCGACGCCGACGCCGCCCGGTAAAAACAGCGCCCACATATTGTTGAGCAGGCCGGTGTTCTTGACAATCAGGTAGGTCGGCACGAGGCCGCCGCCGAAGTACATGGTAATGATGAAGAAAATACTGAGCGCTTTTCGGCCCGGCAAATCCTTCTGTGCCAACGGATACGCTGTGATGTAGAGCATCACGACCGAAAAGACCGTACCGATAATCGTGTACTTCACGGAGTTCATGTAACCCCGCAGAGTCGTTGCGTCGGCGAACA
>ERZ773045.1202-NODE-1202-length-11904-cov-5.740653_pt1 | contig 11904 bp, 9 predicted proteins | sample MGYA00580635_ERZ773045 | MGnify/ENA primary metagenome ERZ773045 (study PRJEB29015, sample SAMEA2738115) | human oral metagenome | biome: human oral; feature: human-associated habitat; material: saliva | place: China | collected 2261 ...
GTTGATGTCATTGTTACCATGGCATCCAGCTTGGTACTTGCCTGCATTCTCTGCGTTACCATTCAGCGCGTCCCTCTTGCCGACCTGCCAGTCATTTTGCTCTTTGGCCTTCGCGCTCCAGGTGCTACCGTTGCAAACATGGTTAATGGTGGCGGAGTTTTTTCCATGATGAACGTTTTGACAATCGTTACCATTTCTTCAAGCTACGCTGGTCTTTTTCAAACAACTGGCTTGCTGCGCCGTATGTGCCAGCTGGTAGCCGACCTTTCCGATAACTCCACGCCTTTCTTTGGCGTTCTGATTACCAGCATGTTTACCTCAATGGTTTCTTGTAATCAGACTTTGGCTATTATGCTGACAAATGATTTGTGCGAAAACGCAGAAGACTCTTCTAGCGCTCTTGCTCTGGATATCGAGAATAGCGCTGTAATTCTTGCTCCACTTGTTCCGTGGTCCATCTCAAATATCTCGGTACTCTCTGCAATTGGCGCACCTTCTATGAGCCTTCTAGCTGCAAGCTTCCTCTATTTGCTACCTCTTTGGACCCTAGGAATTTCCCTGTGGCTCCATCGACGCCCAGCAAAAATTGACGGTCATCGTGCTCGTTGGCTTGGTCTTACCTCTGACGATGTTCGCAGCTGCGCATGCTCTGACGATGTTCGTAGCTGTGCATGGCCACGCGTGCAGGACGAAGATACAACGGGTGCGACTGTAAGCCTTCCTGCTGTAAAAGTTGCCTAAGACCACGCTGTTTAACGCTCCTCATACACATTGCTAAGCTAGACGTGTTTTACGCCGTTAATACTTCTATTGATGCTTTGGTAATTCAATAATTCGATCACATTGCTGAGCAATACCCATATCATGTGTGACCATAAGAAGCGTTTTATGGTTTGCATGAACGGAATCTAGCAAACTGTCTATAACAATAGTGGCCATAGCCTTATCAAGTGATCCGGTTGGTTCGTCGGCAAGGATTAAATTGCCTGGCTTTATCATTGCTCGAGCAATTGCTACTCTCTGCTTTTCTCCACCAGAAAGCTCATTTACAACTGCATCGAACTTCTCGCCAATCCCGTAGTTTTCCAAGGCAGTTCTAATAAGACGTTCCTGTTCCTGCTTTGAAAGCTTGGTGTATTGAAGCGCTAATAAGAGATTTTTGCTTACTTTCCAGTCATTAATGAGAGCAAAAGATTGGAACAAATAATTGATCTCTGTACGCCTCATAAGCGTTGCTTTTTTACTATTGATTGAAGGATATACTTTTCCCTCAAGGTTGATTGTGCCTGAATCTAAAGTCTCGAGAAGACCGATGATATTAAGAAGCGTTGATTTTCCACACCCAGAAGGGCCTACGAGAGCCACTGACTCTCCACTTTCTATCTCAAATGAAATGTTATGAAGAACTGTGTTGCTTCCAAATGACTTATTGAGAGCATCTACCTGTAGAAATGTTTTCATAGCTACTCCTTAGAGAGATTATCTAGAACAATTCTCATAGTGCTTCTATTTGCAGAAATACTGATAGTCAAATTGGAAATCAATAACATCAAGCAGCCCATTATTATTCCAAGAGTTGAACCTATGACAATCATGCAAAGTGTTCCAACAAGTGCAATGAGATTCACTACGAGGAAAATATTTATGTATTGCTTGTAAATGCCAAATCCCAACATGCATTCAACAGCAATTTTTCTCTCATGTAATCTCTGGACAATTGAAATCATACTTATTTGAATCACCGTTATAGCTGCAAACATAAGCACAATTACAACACCGAATAAGAGGAAGAGCTCCTGCAGAGATTTTCTGTAGTCCTTTATAAAGCTCTCTATCGAACTAAACTGTGTTCCAAAACCATCATCAGAGAGCTCTACAACACCGCTGGAGTCCAACAAATTTGCAGCGGCCTCAGGTGATAACTTTATGTAACTATTATCAAGCCCCGTAGCCACTAAACTTTCTGATTCAGTAGGAACCATGTTATTTGACGTTACCACTTTGATTACAACATTTGTGCTTATAGAAGGGCTGTCTATATTTGTTGACCAGGTAAAAAATCCCCCACTAGCATCGTATTCAATAAATTCAGATGAAGGATTTTGCATATAGGGTGTGACGATATCTGACTCAAATATCTTGTCGCTTCTAGCCACAAGTTCTCTTAGCAGAGATTTTTGCTCTTTTGAGTACGAGCTTGGAACGAGATAAATCCTTGTTCCATTCTCCGCTTTTTTAACTTGTTCATCAGTCAACGCTACCCCAATTTCTTTTAGATAAGATGGGGATGCAACCAGAACATCAAATGGCTTCAAAATCGATGAATTTACTTCATAGGCATTTAAAGTTGCTTCACCTATTTGATTTACATGAGCAATATAGACGCCTGTATCGTGCTCGTGGGTTTTATACCAATCAAATAATTCCTTACTTTTATCCATTGGTCGGCCGTTGAAAAAATTACCTTGAGAAACATGATTTCGGACAATATACCAATCTTTATATACAGACCAATTTTCTTGAGTGGATAGTAGATTTGAGTACATTGTTATAGGAGCATCCATATACGTAGAACCAGCAAAAACTACTACACAACAAAGTGCATAAATTATCGCCGTTAGAACGTATAGACCCTTTTGCGACAATCTTCCTAAAATTGCATCTACAGGGCGGATTGTTAGAAGTGGAGCAGCAGAAATTAGTACCGAAACCACAACTACAAGTATTGCTGGCATTGCCGAGGTAAACGTAAACAGTAAAAAACTGCCAGTAATATCAAATCCGGAGCAATTAACCATTGTCCACATAAAGGCTAATGGCAGTAAAACAGCTGCTAAAGCACAATAGAAAAAATAATGATGAACGACGTAATCGCTCTTACTCCAGCCAAGCATTACGTGAACACCGAGTTTCTTTAATTCTTGTAACGAGTTGTAATACGTCAGTAAACAAAACGATATGCTCAAGATTATAAAAGTTACTCCAGCAACGTAGTAGAAGAGTCCAATTTCAACCGCTGATCCTGAATAATTAGTAATAAATTTTTCTTTATGTAGGCCAGTAGCTTCTGAAATCTGACTAACCAATTCATCAAATTCTTCAGGAGAAAGGCCTAAAACAGCACAAGAATTTCCCAGATTATAGCCAGGAGTAATTTGATCTAATTTGAAATAAACTGAACCCAAAACGTACGGTAAGTCACCAACTTTATTATTGGTATCCATTCCGTAGCCAAGGTATGACTCTGGAGAATGTCCTAGGAGTTCATTGATTTTTTGCCTATTTATAACTTGGGTGCCAAGAATATCAAAGGAATCAAAGCTGTTAGCCTCACTACCTGGAGAAGATAGCACGCCAACGGTCAATATCCTAGGTCCTTCAGTAATTGATTCAGTTTTCTTAGTTATAAGAATCATCTTGTGAGTTTGTGCGTAAGACCTAACAACCGACACAAACGTTTCTTTTGTCTCATCAGACATCTGTGAAGTATAAAATTGCGGCTGATCAGAGAGCCAAGAATCGAATTTTCGGGAAGTAAAAATTTCTAAAAACCCTTTTCCCACCAAAAACGAAGAAAGTGCAATTAAGACAACTATGATAGAAACAATGAAGCGGTACGCTCTTTTCATTTCTTCACCTACAATTTCTTTGAATTACAAAAAATGAAGGCGCTTATTAGTTATAAAGCTATAAATATACTTCTACATTATTAGTATGAGCTTAAACCGTTTACGTTTAATTGATCTCACTGATAACTATCGTAAACGGCTTTTATTATTCTACAAACGGTATTTACCACCTAAACAAAACCTCTCATGCCTAAGACATGAGAGGTTTCAAAATCGAAACTGCTAACTGTTAGAAACTGTTAACTGTTACTGTCTTGCTTTAACCTCAGCAACAAGCTGGTCAGCAGGTACTTGTACCTGCTCGTGAGACTCCATATCACGAAGGGTTACCGCACCAGCCTCAACCTCATCTGGGCCTATGACCACGCAAAGCGTTGCGCCCATCTTATCCGCCTGCTTAAACTGAGCCTTCAGTGAACGTCCAGTACGATCAGCCTCGCATCTAATGCCTGCCTCACGCAATGCCAACACGGCGTCAAATACAACAGAAGCCTGCTCAGCACCTGCACAAGCAACGTACACACAGCTTGGAGCTGCAGGTTCAGCTGCAACACCAAGAGCCTCCAGCGCCAGCATAATGCGCTCAAAGCCAACAGCAAATCCAACACCTGGGGTTGGCTTTCCGCCTTCAAGCTCAACAAGACCATCGTAACGGCCGCCGCCACCAATGGCGCCAACGCCAGCTTCTGGTATCTCTACCTCAAAAACAGTACGCGTGTAGTAATCCAGACCACGAACAAGCGTTGGATCCTCAACATACGAAATACCTGCAGCGTCCAAATAGGCCTTGACCTGCTCATAGTGAGCACGACAATCATCACACAAGTTGTCAGAAATGAGTGGTGCGTCCTTCATAACTGCGTGGCAACTCTCGTTTTTGCAGTCAAACGCACGAAGCGGATTAATCTCTGCACGCTCAAGACAGTCCTCACACATCTCATCCTTGTGATTAAGAATGAACTGCTTGACCTTCTCGCGATATGCTGGGCGACACTCTGCATCACCCATGGAGTTAATCATGAGCTTCATATCAGCTGGCGAGAAACCCATCTGCTCGTAAAACTTCATCAACATGATGATGGACTCTGCATCGGCAGCAGGATCAGAGGCTCCAAGCCACTCAACACCTACCTGGTGGAACTGGCGCAGACGGCCTTTTTGCGGGCGCTCTCCCCTGAACATTGACTCGGCGTACCAAAGTTTTGCAGGAGTTCCTCCCTGTGGCACAAAGTTGTGCTCAACAGCAGCGCGAACCACACCAGCAGTTCCCTCAGGACGCATAGCCATACGCTGACGAGGTTTAAGACCGGACTCATTGCCGGCAGTCAGCAAATCATCAAGTAGCGCGCCTGAAAAGACGCGGAACATCTCTTTACGTACGACGTCGGTTGACTCACCAATACCGTGAACAAAAGTGTCTACCTGCTCAAGTGCAGGAGTCTCAATGCGGTCAAAGCCATAAGTACCAAACAGATGGCGGGCAACATCCTGCATATGCTCCCAAGAGCGCATATAGCCGCCATAAAGATCTTCGGTACCTTGAATTCTCTGACCCATGAATCCTCCTTGTTACAAACATAGATGTTTCTAGTTTACCCGTGAGAGACGGCTCTGGGACAGAAAAGCTTTTATAACTTTTGAAACCTATGAAAAAATCCGATTATTTTCTAGAAAACGTGAAAAAGTGCTCATGTGAGGGTTGCTTTTTAATTCCTACCATTTAGTATGAATTAGCGGATTTTGGGGTATGACAAAGACATCGGTGACATTGGCGTTTGTCTTTGCCACAAAACCGCACTAGCACAAGGTTTTGCTCGCCCTAGAGCTGCCTAAACTTGCTAGTCACAAACGTATCACGTGCTTGCACGTAGAGATATTTGGAGAGAGATTTATGGCAACTGAGCTACTCCGTGTAAACGGAATTTCTGCAGGTACCGAGGAGAAATCCATCCTGCATTCAATTGATCTGAGCATTGGTGATGGCCAGGCTCATGTTCTTATGGGACCTAACGGCGCAGGTAAATCAACACTTGGCCGCGTCATTATGGGTGATCCAACCTATAAGATTACCGAAGGTTCTCTTATCTTTAACGGCGAGGATGTAACTGAGCTTGCTGCAGATAAGCGCTCCCTTGCGGGCATCTTCCTCTCCTACCAGGCACCTGTTGAGGTTCCTGGCGTTCCTCTTTATTCATTCCTGCGCACCATTACACAGATGCGCCCTGAGCTTAAGATGACCGCTCGTCAGTTCCGTCAGCGTGTTGGCCAGATTTCTGATCAGCTTGAGCTTGATCAGGGCTTCTTGATGCGTGAACTTAACGTTGGCTTCTCTGGTGGCGAGAAGAAAAAGGTTGAGATGCTCCAGCTATTGCTGCTCCAGCCTAAACTTGCCATTCTCGACGAGACAGACTCTGGCCTGGACGTTGACGCACTCTCCGTTGTTTCAAAGGGTATTCAGGCCTATCGTGAGACCTGCGACGGCTCGCTGCTCATCATTACCCACAACACCCGCATTCTTGAGCGTCTTGAGATTGACCGTACTCACGTTATGGTTAAAGGTCACCTGGTGGCAGACGGTCCTGCTGACCTCATCACCGAGATTGACCACGAGGGCTTTGAGCGTTTTGAGAACCAGTCTGATGAAGGCGGTGCTAACTAGTGAGCGAGAAGAAGCGATCTGAGGTCGCTGACGTAGACCGCTCGCTCTACGACTTCACCAAGTCCGAAGAGGGTTACGAGCGCTACGATGATGGCCTTACGCCAGAAATTGTGCGTGCTATTTCCGAGAAAAAAGAAGAGCCCGAGTGGATGCTCCAGATGAGGTTGTCGGCCCTGGAAACCTATCACCAGCGCCAGATGGCTACCAACTGGGGACCTTCTATTGCAGGTCTGGATTTGAATCATATCTCCACGTATGTCTCGCCAAAGACTCAGCAGGCAAATAGCTGGGACGACGTACCTGAGGATATTAGGGATACCTTTGATCGTCTGGGCATTCCACAGGCAGAGGCAGAGAGCCTTGCTGGTGTTGGTGCTCAGTACGATTCTGAGATTGTCTATCACAACATGCGTGAGGAAGTTGCTGAGCAGGGTGTTATTTACACCACTATTGAGGATGCTCTACATGATCCACAGTGGGAGCCTGTTGTTAAAGAGTACTTTGGCAAGCTAATTCCTCCAACAGATCACAAGTTTGCGGCACTGCACTATGCCGTGTGGTCTGGCGGTTCTTTTGTTTATGTGCCAAAAAACGTCACTCTGGACTACCCACTTCAGAGCTACTTTAGGCTGAATGCTCAGGGTGCTGGCCAGTTTGAACACACGCTTATTATTGTTGAGGAAGGCGCTGATCTGCACTTTATTGAGGGTTGTTCCGCACCTAAGTACTATGCAGCAAACCTTCACGCAGGAGCTGTTGAGCTCTTTGTTAAGGATGGCGCTCGTCTGCGTTACTCGACCATCGAAAACTGGTCCAAGAACATGTACAACCTCAACACCAAGCGCGCCATTATTGGCAGCAATGCAAAGATGGAGTGGGTCTCGGGTTCTTTTGGTAGCCACGTTTCCTACCTCTACCCTTCTACAATCATGAACGGCGACTCTTCTAACTGCGAGTTCACCGGTATTACGTTTGCAGGAGCTACGCAGGACCTGGATACAGGCTGCAAGGTGATTATCAACGGCTCCAATAACTCGGCAAACGTTGGCACTAAGTCCATCTCCAAGGATGGCGGTGTCAACACATTCCGCTCTGCAGTTACCGTTGGACGCAAGGCAGAAAATGCTCGCGTGGCGTTCTCGTGCCAGTCTCTGATGCTGGATAACATCAGCCGTTCCGACACCATCCCAGAGATGGATGTTCGCAATGCGACTGCTCAGATTGGCCACGAGGCAACTATTGGCCGCATTTCTGACGACACCGTTTTGTACCTGATGAGCCGCGGCTGCTCTGAGGCTGAGGCTCGCACCATGGTAGTAAACGGATTTGCAAACCCTGTCTCAAAGGAACTTCCAATGGAGTACGCCGTTGAGATGAACAACCTGATTAAACTTGAGATGGAAGGAGCGATTGGCTAATGGATAACGTTTTGATTAATCGCGCCAACGTTCCTGCAGCTCAGACATGGAACCGTCTACGCGCTAACTCACTGTCAGTTACCGTCCCTAATCACGCTGATGCAGGCAAAGTATACCTGCCTCTACCTCGTCTTTTTGAGCGCATTGAGTGTGGAATGGGTCAGGAGGTTACTGACTACGTAGAGTCACAGGCATTCAAGTCTGATTTCTACAATGTTCCCGCTCGTACCAAGCGAGAAGAGCCTATTGTTGTTGCTGTTTCTGCAGCTCAAAATCAGTGCGCTAACACCGGCATCATTGTGCGCGAAGGTGCCGAGGCTACCGTAGTTATCGCTGCGTTTGCAGGCGATGCGAGCGACGGCGACGCGCTTCCAACTAGCGCTGCGCTCACCCGCATTGTGGTTGAGGCTGGTGCAAAGCTGCACCTTATTGAGATGCTTGGCGTCAATGAGGACCAGCAGCACCTTGAAAGTGTTGGCCTTGAGATTCACCAGGACGCTGCTGTTGACGTTAAGCAGTACGCTCTGGGCGGATCAACCATCGGTCTTGGCCTCACCGCCAACTTAGTTGGCGCTCGAGCTCGCCTGGACCTCAATAATCGCTATCACGCCACTCACGAAGAGACTCTTGATATCAACCACCTAGTACGCATGCGTGGTACCTCTACGCGCGCGCAGCTCACTGAGTCCGGCGTCCTTAACGAGGCAGCTAAGAAGACACTTCGTGCAACCATCGATCTTGTCCGCGGTGCAAAGGATGCCCAGGGCAACGAGATTGAAACGGTCATGATTCTTGGTGACGACGTTGTCAACAAGACCATGCCTGTTATTCTCTGCGATGAGGACGATGTTGCTGGTAACCACGGCGCTACTATCGGATCTGTCTCCCCTGAGCAGCTTGATTATCTTGCGGCTCGAGGACTTTCTCGCCAGGCTGCTGAGCAGCTGTTTATACGCGCTCTCTTTGAAGACGCCATCATCAACGCGCCTGAGGAAATTTCTCACCGCGTGGCTGTTGAGCGTTGTGAGGCTGAGCTGGGCGCAGAAATTGCTCACGACTATGACGAAGCTGCAGCTAGTGACGACGCAGCTGGCAACTCCCTGGCTGCCAGCGATGGCAGGGATTCCGACGCTAAAGCCGATTCCAGCAAAGGTGGTGTCGCATAATGACTGACGCAGAGATTGCTCAGATTAACGAAAATCCTTACAAGGCAGATTTTCCGCTGCTGGCAGCAAATCCCGAGGTAGCGTATTTGGACAGCGCTGCTACTTCTCAGCGTCCACGCGCTGTTATTGAGGCGCAGTCTCGCTTCTACGAGACCATGAACGCAAATGCTCTACGTGGATTGTATCGTTGGAGTGTGGAAGCAACCGCAGCTATCGAGGGAGCTCGTGCTTCAATTGCAAAGTTCATTGGTGCTGTCGATAAAAACGGCAAGCCAGAAGACCGTCAGATTATCTTTACGCGCAACACTTCCGAAGCACTCAACTTAGTTGCTTCAAGTCTTGGCCGCTATGCACTCAAACCAGGCGATGATGTGGTTATTTCCATCATGGAGCACCACTCCAATATCATTCCCTGGCAGCAGATCTGCAAAGCTACCGGCGCTAACCTGGTGTACCTGCGCATGAATTCGCAGTATCAGATTACGCCTGAAGAGATTGCGTCAAAGATTACCGAGCGTGCCAAAATTGTATCTGTCACGCACGTTTCCAACGTGTTGGGTACCCGCAACGACATCAAGGCCATTGCTAAGCGCGCTCACACCATGGGCGCCTACATGGTTGTTGACGCAGCTCAATCAGCGCCCCACATCCCTATTGACGTGCATAATCTTGACTGCGACCTCCTGGCCTTCTCGGCACACAAGATGTGCGGACCTATGGGCATTGGCGTGCTCTGGGGCCGCGCCGAGCTGCTCGACGCCATGCCGCCATTCCTCACCGGCGGCGAGATGATTGATTCCGTCACCGAAACCAGCGCTGTTTGGGCTCCTGTTCCCGAGAAGTTTGAGGCGGGCACGCAGGACGCCGCAGGTATCTATGCTACCGGTGCCGCTATCGAATACCTCAACGGCTTGGACATGGCAAAGATTGAGAAGCGAGAAGAACTTCTCGCCAGATACTTGGTGCAGCAACTGTGCACGCTGGACTTTGTAGACATCGTTGGCTCTAAGCTGGGACAAAACCACGTGGGCGCTGTGGCGTTTAACGTGCGCGGCGTTCATCCACACGACGTCTCGAGCATCCTAGACATGAATAACGTTTGCATTCGCGCTGGTCATCACTGCGCCGAGCCGCTTCTGATTGAGTTGCACGAGTCCAGCACTTGCCGCGCATCCGTTGCGTTCTACAACGATAAACACGACATTGACCAGCTCATTGAAGGTCTTAACCAGGTATGGAAGATCTTTGGCAGCACGGTCAGCAACAAATAAACAAGGAGTTGAAATAAGTGGCAGCAAACGACCTGTATAACGCTGAGTTTATGGACCACGTTTCTCACCCCGATTACAAATACCAGATGGATAACCCAACCGTCTCCCACGAGGGCGTTAACCCTTCTTGTGGCGATGAGCTCACGTTTTCTGTGCGCATAGAGGGCGGAAAGATTGCCGAGGCTGCTTTTGTGGGCAGCGGATGTGCGATTTCTCAGGCATCGGCCGATATTATGAGCGACCTGATGATCGACCGCACCCCAGAAGAGGCCATTGAACTCTGCAAACTCTTTGGACGCATGATTCGCGGAGAAGAGACCGACGAGGCTGTGCTTGTCCAGCTGGAAGACGCCAACATTCTGCATGACATCGCTCACATGCCAGCGCGCGTTAAGTGCGCCGAGCTGGCATGGCATACGCTTGAGGAGATGCTCGAAGCTCACAACAGCGGTTCTACCACAGCTAGTGCTTCTACCACCGAGAACGGCTCTGACAGCGAGCGTGCTGAGGACGGCACCGATAGCGAGCGTGCCAAGGACGGCGAGTAGCCGTGGCCGGAATGTTCTCTACAAAGGGAATGTACGCACTCCGTGCAATGGCGGACCTGGCTGTTCACGAGGGCTGGGTCTCGCTGGGCGACGTTTCCGAGCGCCAGAATATCTCGCGCAAGTACCTTGAGCAGGTCATTGCCCTGATGCACAAGGCTGGCTACGTCGAGAGTCTGCGCGGAAAGGGCGGCGGTTATCGCCTCACGCGCAAGCCCGAGGACTACACGCTGGGCGAGATTCTCCGCGCAGCCGAGGGCAATCTTGCTCCTGCCAGCTGCTTGAACTGCACAAACACCACTCTCTGCCCACAGATGGAGTCTTGCACCACCATCAACATCTGGCGAGACCTTGGCCGCATGACCTCCAGTTTCCTGGACAGCAAGACGCTTGCGGACATTGCTCGCAACGAAGGCAACATGCACGTCTCCCCCTCCGACAATCCTACCGCTGAGTAAGCGTTTAAGCTGCGGTTTTATTGTCGTATGCGGTGGGACCTACATGGCAAGAGGGATCTGGAGTGCACCGGGTTTCTCGCGAGAAATGCGCACGGGCAGCGCGCTGAATGTGTACCGAGTGCGAGCCTGATTTCTGCAAAGAATCTGTAAATTTTGCCTGAAACTATCAAAGAAACTGTGGATTTGCCTGATTTCATTAAAGAATCTGTGTCAGATTTACAGATTCTTTGTACTTTTCAGGCAACTTAAAATGACCTCAGGCTTGCTTGTCCTGAATTTAACGGAGCTTTTCTAGTTCACTCCACAATTTGATTCTTTTAGCTCTTTCCATTTTTCTGCGATCAGATGATGTATGTCTTCTTGGTATTTCAAGTTGATTTCTAATTGAGTTAAACATGTTATCCATAAAAATGATGTCATCATACTCAGCTTTTCCAATAACAAATTCCATTATTCCAGCTGAAACGAGTTCGTTATTACGCTGATAGTCGTGTATTGAAACCTCTGCTAATTCATGTACAGCCCCATTGTATTCAATGGCTGCCTGCTTATTTGTGTCTGCATCGTAGTTATCCTTTGAAAGTAATAAATCAATAGCCCTTGTTTTCTCTGTAAGTACCCTGCTCTTTAATTGTTGAATCCTTACTTCCTTATTTAACTCAACCTTAGGAATTGCATAACCACCTGCAGACACAGGAAGAGAAGCGCGAAGAGCAAGTTTGATTTCCATCGGAGAAGCAGCATTATCAAAAGAATAC
>ERZ773045.1206-NODE-1206-length-11890-cov-11.147698_pt1 | contig 11890 bp, 6 predicted proteins | sample MGYA00580635_ERZ773045 | MGnify/ENA primary metagenome ERZ773045 (study PRJEB29015, sample SAMEA2738115) | human oral metagenome | biome: human oral; feature: human-associated habitat; material: saliva | place: China | collected 2261 ...
GCCTCAAGCTGCCGCCAACCTAGCTGCAGCCGACAGTGACCCATTCGCTCGCATCTACGCCAGCCCCAACGCTAAAAACATTCACGCCCCAGCCAGCTTCGGGCCAGCATATCCGCGACCCCAGAAAAAGCTACAAACCCCAGAAAGAGCCACGCCGCCACCCCGCCCATTATGGGCTGAAATAATTATCATATTTTCCAAGCTAATAATTATCGCAAGTTTCGCTATCATCCCGACTTTATATCTGCCAGCTATAACCGGGCCAAACTTAAACACTTTCTCTGCAGGCAACCCCAAAAGTGTTTATCTAGACAACAATAAAGAGTACTATCTCTACATTAAAACCAACATTCAGACTATAGCCAACAAAACCAGCTGTGTAATCTCAGGCCCTGAAGACTACCAGGCTTCCATCATGGCAGGCCCGGTAGACAGCGAGCTTGACATTGATGGTTACTACAAACTTGGCAGAATCTCTGCAGGTAAAACCGGTACTTACAGTTTTTCTTGCGTTAACCCTAATTTAAGCGGTTCACACTCTTTTGCTGTAGCAGACACTACAGACAACTATTACGCTAAGACTCAAATATGGCTATTTCTTGGCTATTTTTGGGTAATCATTAGCGCAGCCACGATTTTATTGGAGACAGCTTTAATAGTTGCGAGTGTTCGTAACATTTGGCGCGCCTCTAAAGAGCGTCGCCAGCTACAGGCTAAGTTTCCCGCGCCTCTGCCCGCATACATGCCCGCGTCAGCATCAGCAGGCCCCACAGCCACCGCCTCACCCGAGTATCGGCCTACGCAACTTTGACGTGCCACGCCAGCTGCGGCGTCGTCGCCCCCCGCAGATAACGCAACCAGCATGGGCGCCGTCGTCACCAGCCACGTAAAACGCCGAGCCCGGCACCTATTCAGCTAGGCTTAGAACAGCAACCGAATTAAGGATTTAACATGCCGGACAACCAGTTCAATCCAGGACCGTACGGCTCCGCTAGCACCAGTTACAGCTCCGCCAGCGGCCCGAACCCACAAAGCGCCCCCAGCGCGGCCACAACCTGGGCACCCCCGGGGCAAAACGCCGGAATTTTGCCACCCACGGACCAGAAAAGCCTGATCGGCAAGCCGGGCCTGGGGCTTTCAGTATTTTGGCTGGTTCTCGGGCTAATCACTTTGGCGGTGGGCGCGGGCCTGGCCTCACTGAACCTGACCGACGCCACGCTGCCGTCTTTGTCATCTTTTTCTCCGGGCACATCCAAGAGCGCCCAGCTTGAGGCCAACCGGACTTACGCTTTCTATGCTGCCTCAACGAAGTTGGATTCCGCTCGCCAAACCTCCTGCGTGGTGTCTGGCCCCGATGGCTATAGCCCCACGGTAACCACCACCTCTGGCGAAGAGCTTAAGGTGAGCAGGAGCTACTACAAGGTGGCGACTTTCAGCCCCAATAAGTCGGGCAGCTACTCTTTTGCTTGCTCTAACCCCAACCTTGACCGTGCCGATGTTTTTGCTATCGCCGACATCACCGACACCACCACGGTCACCTCTAGTAATGACTTGATTTACGCCCGCATCTTTGTGGGCGCTGGTGCTTTCCTTGGCTTGGTGGGCCTGGGGCTGGGCATTTTTGGGGTCATTGCGCTTATCCGCAAGCTTAAGGCCCGCCGCAATTTCACAGATGGCCTGCCCGCACAGAGTGAGGATAGCGCTTCAGCTAGCTCCGGGGCTTTTAGCGGTTATGTGCCGACGACGCCGGGCCAGGATCCTTTGGGCTTCCAGGCTCCGGGGGTTGCCTACCAGGGGCAGGCTTCTGCACAGAGTTCTAACTCCAGTGCGCAGGCCGCGAGCGCGCACTCTGCTCCGCAGGCGCCAAACCCTTACGTGACCGTGCAAGCGCAGTCTCAGACTAATCCCTACTTGACCCCTCAGGCTCAGCAAGCTCCGGCGTCGCAACCGGCCCAGCCGCAGAGCTACGCCCAGTCAGCCCAGCCCGCACAACCGCAGGCTAACCCCTATATAACCGCGCAGGCGCAGCCCGGCCAGAATGTGCAGCCGGGTCAGCCCATCGAGGTCTACGGCCAGCAGGCCACCCAGCCGCTAAACCCCTACCTCACCCAACCGCAGGCACAGGCACAGGCACAGGCAAGTGTCACACAAAGTGCCGCGCAGGCTGGCACCCCGGCTGGAACCCAGGTTGGTACTCCGGCCGGTGCTCAGGCTGGTGCTCCTGCTACCGCTCAGGGTAACGCCCAGGCTGGTTCCCCTGCTGGTGCGCAGGGCCAAAATGCTGCCGGCTACTGGCCGGTGCCTAACTTTGCTCCGTCCGACCAAGCCGCTCAGCCCGGTCAGCCTGATCAAGCCGGTCAGCCTACCCAGGCGTCGCAGGGCTATGGACAAGTACCCCAGGGTTATGGCCAGCCAGTACAACCGCAGGCTAACCCCTACGTAACCGCACAGGCTCAGCAGGCTCCGGCGTCACAACCAGCCCAAGCGCAGAGCTACGCCCAGTCAGCCCAGCCCGCACAGGCTCCTCAAGTACCGCAAGGCTACGGCCAGGCACAGCCTGGTCAGCCCATCGAGGTTTACGGCCAGCAGGCCACCCAGCCGCTAAACCCCTACCTCACCCAGCCACAGCCGCAGCCGCAGCCGCAGCCAAGCGTTGTGCCAAGCGCCGCTCAAGCCCCGCAGGGTTACGGCCGGCCCGCACAGCCCGGGCAGGGATATGGTCAGGTACCCCAGGGATACGGTCAGCCCGCACAGCCTGCACAGCCGGTGCAACAGCCCGCTCAGGTGCCTGGGGTTAGCCAGTTGGAGCACCCGAACCAGCCTGGCAGGCCTACTCAGCCTTTGCAGCCTACGAATGACACGCGGGTTATCGCCAGCCCGACTGACACCACCCAGGTGGTTTTCGAGCCGGCCAACCCGGTTTCTAAGCCAGCTGCTTCTCAGTCACCGGTCTCTGAGCACACTGGTGCAAATGAGGAGGTTGAGGAGACTGACCAGCGTCCTGTGGATGCCATGTACACAGATCCAACCCGAGTAATCAGCACCACCGAGGCCGCCAACCGCTACAACTAGTACAGATACACACAAAATCGTCCGTTCCCTATTAAAAATCCATGGGGTTTTATAGGGAACGGACGATTTTTCAGTATTTGTGGGCAGTGGCCTGGACTAGCAGTCCTACTCGGCCCTGTTCAGCCTCGCTTGGCCCTTAACTTGAGCCTTAACCTGCCCCTTAACCTGAGCCTTACTCGGCCTCGGCCAGCTCCACGCCAGCCTCAACCAGCTTGGCCTTGGCGGCCTCACCCAGCTCGGGGCTGACGGGCTCGGTCAGGTTGGTTAGCACCCGTACCTGGTAGCCCTTGGAAGCGGCGTCCAGCGCGGTGTCGCGCACGCAGTGCGACAGCGCCAGGCCCACAATGTCTAGGCTGTCTACCTCGGCATCCTTAAGCAGCTGGTCCAAGCCCACTCCGGCGTCGTCGACCCCCTCAAAACCAGAGTAGGCCGCCGCGTACTGGCCCTTCTTAACCGAAGCGTCCGGGGCCAGGTCCGCCAGCGCCGGGTGCAGCTGCGCGTTAGCAGTGCCGGCCACGCCGTGCTTGGGCCAGGTGTCCACAAAGTCGGGCTGGTCACTGAAGTGCGTGCCCGGGTCAATGTGCCAGTCCTGAGTGGTTGCCACCAGCGCGTATTCCTTGCGGTGTGCGGGCACGTAGGCGGCTACGCGCTCGGCGACGGCGTTGCCTCCCACGATGGGCAGCTCCCCGCCCTCGCAGAACGTGGGCTGCACATCTACCACGATTAGTGCTCGAGTCATTTTCTTCTCCCTATGGTTGCGGTTTTTCCCTTAGGTCTTTGGTGGCCGGCGGCTGACCGGGCACTTGGTATTAGCAGGTGGCCGGTATCTGCCCAGGCCTTGGGGCCGGGCGTGTGGCGCTGGCCGGGCCGGGACGTGACGCCAGCTTCCCCGGTTAGTGTATTTAGTTTTTGCGGGCAGCTAGGGCCGCCTGGTACAGCTCATTTTTGCGCAGGCCGTGGGTTTGGGCCACCTGCGCGGCCGCCTGTTTGAGGCGTAGGCCCTGGTCAGCTAGGGTCAGCACCTGGTCTACTACCTGTTCGACGACGACGCTAGCCCCCGTAGAGCCGGCAACTACCAGCACGATTTCTCCCCGCGCCCCCTCGACGGTGGCCGCCACCAGCTCATCTAGGCTGGCGCGCAGTACTTCTTCATGGGTTTTGGTCAGTTCCCGACACAGTGCCGCACGGCGCTGCCCACCGAAAGCTTTAGCCAGGTCAGTTAGGGTTTCATGGACGCGTCGGGGGGATTCGAAGAAAATCAGGGTGTGGGCGTCGCTGGCCAGTGAGCTTAATAGCCGGGTGCGCTCGCCGCTTTTGCGCGGCAGGAAACCTTCAAAACTGAAACGGTCGCTGGCCAGGCCTGATAGCGCCAGTGCGGTGAGCACTGCGGAAGGGCCGGGGGCCACGGTAACCGGCACGTCGGCGTCGATAGCGGCGTTGACCAGGCGGAATCCTGGGTCGGAAACCGAGGGCATACCGGCGTCGGAAATCATCAGCACGCTGGAACCGCCGCGCGCGGCCTGCAGCAGCTGCCCGGAGCGTTCGCGCTCGTTGTGTTCATGGAAGGCCAGCAGCCGGCCACCGATTTTCACACCTAGGCGCTGGGCCAGGTTCAGGGCGCGGCGGGTGTCTTCAGCGGCGACGACGTCGGCCAGGGCCAGGGCGGCCATCAGGCGCGGCGAGGCATCGCCACGGTTGCCGATAGGGGTTGCGGCCAGGGTGATTGCGCCCCGAGCGGGAGCGTATTCGGTCAGGTCAAGGCCCTGCGCTGGGCCGGGCGCAGAGTTGGCAGGCAGTGCTTGCTCTGCCTCGCTGGCATGGGCCGACGCTGGTGCGGGCGCGTCCAGACACAGCACCGCAGCCGCCTCCGGCGAGCCGGCGCCGGGAGCCTCCAACTCAGCAGCAGGGCTTGGCACTTCTTGATTGGGCGCCATATAACCTTCCCCTTTTAGATACAGGCAAAATCATCCTTCACCTATAAAAATATGCGTTTAAATCATAGGCGACGGACGATTTTGCCTGTATTTGTGATCATGCCTGTATTTGTAGATGCCAGCTTAAATCCAACTCCTAAACAGCATGTGCCAGAGCCAGAAGTTGTAGTCCACTACCTGCGCGGTCCATATCGGCCACCACAGGAAGGCAAACACAACCGCCGCCAGCACAATAATGCCGGTCAGTATCAGGCCCATGAACATCGAGGGCTCATAGTCCTTGCCCAGCACCTGTCCCCCGCCAAGGTAGGCACCCAGGTTGTCTCTCAAGTTACCTTGAGCGTTCGTCTCCTTGGCGGCGACGTCGTCGCTTGCGTAGCCGGCAGAGGCACCAGCCCCAGCAGCATCGGCCTCCCCAGAGCAGCCCGCAGCCCCGGCAGAGCCAGAGGCCCCCGCGCCAACGCCCGCGCCCACGCCAGCCCCAGAAGAGCCAGCCGTAACCACGCCGTCGCCGTCGAGCAAGCCAATTGCCCAGCCCAGCGCCACAGTCAGCGCCAAAACCACGAACGGCACGAAAGCTACCGTGTAGAAAGTGAAAATAGTGCGGTCCCAGTACATGAACCAGGGCAGGTACAGGCCAATGTAACCAGCCAGCACTACCCAGCCGCGCCAGTCGCGCTTAAGCGCCACATAGGCAACCACCACAAATACCGCCACGAAAGCGGCCCACCAGATCGGGATGTTACCGATCGAGGTGATAGCCCGCACGCAGTTACGGGTGTCGCACTGGTAGGCGTCAGCGCCCAAAGTATCGTTGGACTGCCAGTAGAAGGAGGTGGGCCGCATCTGTAGCAGCCAGCCGCTGGGCTTAGCCATGTAGCTGTGGGGGGTGGATAGGCCCACGTGGAATTCGTAGATGGCGCGGTGGTATTCGATAAAGTCCGCGATCGAATCGGACAGCCAGGAGCCGCGCCCAGCTGCGCGCTCAGCCGCCGCCCAGCCATGCTTGTAGGCGCTGGGGTTCATGAACCAGCCGAACCAGCTAAGCAGGTAGGTCACCCCTGCCACGGGCACAAGCCGCATAAAGTTACCCCAGCCGCGTGAAACCAGGGTTTCCAGCTTCCACACCTTGGCTTTAACAGCGCGCAGCGCGGTGCCGTCCCAGATCACGGTCATAATGCCGATGGTTGCCAGCAGGTACAGGCCCGACCATTTAACCGAGCAGGCGCAACCCAGCAGTACGCCGGCGCTAATCATCCAGGGGCGCCAGCCGGCCTTGGGGGCTAGGGCACCTGCAGCGGTGCCTTCTAGCAGGCGCGCGACGCGTTCGCGTTGGCTTTGGCGGTCACGCACAATGCAGTAGACAGCGGCCAGGGCGAAGAGGCCAATAAACCCATCGAGCAGGCCGATACGTGACTCGGTGATACCCACGCCGTCGATAGCCAGGAACAATCCCGCCAGACCCACCAGCAGCGGTGAGGGGAACAGTCGCCACACCAGGCGGCACAGCAGGAACACGGTGGCAATACCCGCTAGGGCCACTGCCAAGCGCCAACCCCAGCTGGAGGCCGGTCCGGTCAGCTCCATACCGGTGGCGATCAGCCATTTACCTAGCGGCGGGTGCACCACAAAGGACGCCTCGGGGCTGAGCGTGGAGAAATTACCGCGCACAAAACTAGCGTTGGCGTTTTGTGCCCAGGTGCCCTCATAGCCCAGATGCCAGATCGAGTAGGCATCTTTGACGTAGTAGGTCTCGTCAAACATGATTTCGTGGGGGCTGCCCAGGTTCCACAGGCGCGTGAAGGCGGCGATCAGGGTGGTCACCACGGTGGCGATCCAGCCGTTGCGGGTCACTACTCGCGAAGGCAGGCGCGAGGGTAGACCCAGCACGGCCCGTAGCTGCTCGCGGGTGCGCGCCTGGGGGGTTTCTAGTGCCGGTGCTGCCGTACCTACAGGGGCCTGGGTGCCTGCCGGAGTTTCTTGCGACGACACCGCTTGGACGCCTGCCTGGGCACCTTGCGACGACGCCGGGCCTTGCGTTGTCCCTGCAGTTGCCGGGGCTGAGGCACCTGACGGGGCTACCCAACCACTCTGCTGAGCAGCGGCGTCGGGCTTAGCACCAGGACCCGAGGGCTTAGCGCCAGAGCCTGAAGGTTTAGCAGCTGAATCCTGCCTACTGTTCGGCTCTGACAAAGTAATTGGAAAACGCGTGCCACGCACGGGGGTGACGTCGTCTTCCGGATCTAAATAGGCGTCAGCGTCCGGGCTTGGAGTAGTGGGCTGATCGTTCATTCGGCCAGTCTATTGCCTTTATGAGCCTAATACAGACTCTCAGCTCACTTTCAGCAACCACTATCACTTGATTTTTAGCTGTTAGCGTCGCTAGCGCCCCCCGAAGCTGCCGCCGCCGTAGCTGCTGGAGCTGCTGAAGCCGCCGGAGCTGGACGAGGAGGAGCTGTAGCTGACCGAGCTGCTGGTTTGCCACACCACCGCGCTGGTTACCGGCTGGAAGCCACGGTCTAGGTCGCGGGTCAGGTCTAGGTTGTATAGCCCCGAGCCGGGGTCGTCCCAGCTGTAAGTCACTTGCTGGCTGGCCATCATTTGGGCGCCCAACGGCACTAGGGCGTCTTGCACCTTGGCGGCCATACCGACGGCGGCCGCGTTGGCTAGGTCGCTGCGGTACTGCTGTGGGGTGGTGGGGGCGTACATGGCGCTGTTGGTTAGGTAGGCGCAGTAGGCCAGCATTTGTCCGCCAACTATCAGGCCGCGCTGGGTGTAGCAGGTGCTTACGCTGTAGGAGCGCATGAAGGCGGCAATGAAACAGAACCCGGGCACGGCCCACACCCAGGGGTTGTAGCGGGCCACGCTGTAGAGGCTGAAAGCAATTATGTTCAGCCACAAAAGCATACTGCAGGTGCTGGCTAGTCCCCCGCAGCTGGTGCGTAAATTAGCTGAGCGATATTCTTTGTCGGCAGCATTAGCGAATTTACGCATGCCGCTGCTTGTGGACTCATTGTTTTTAAGTACCGCACGCATTTGGGCTAAATCGAATTGGCTGGCTCGCAATTTATTCGAAATCGTAACTAGCGCATTCAGTAATGCCAGTTGGCTGGGGTAAAGCCTGCCGGGCTGTTTGCCGGTTAGCGCAATGGTCCACTGGCCCGGTTGCAGTGGCGGGCCGGAGCGGGCCGCCTGCGCCACCTGCTGTGCGTTTGCCACGCGTAGATCCAGGTAGCGATACCTTTGGGCGTCCCCTGGACAGACGTTAACCAGTCCGGCGTTGGTCAGGGACAGCAGGGTGCTGGTTAGCTGGCGGGTGCGCCGGTTTTTTTGTTTGGTTTTGCTGGGGAAGACATGGCCAGAAAATTCTGCGATTACTGCCGGCGACAGGTTAGGCATTTGGGTCACCAGCATGTCGGGCACAACAAACTGGGCTTGGGCGGCGCGGCGTGAGCTGAATGCGCCGTACAGCCCCACTGCGGCTATCAGCACACATACGCCAAAGCCGGCGGGAATTAGCCAGTCAAGCCACCAGGGGCGCTCTTGGGGTAGGCGGGCTTTTACGGCCTCGTCGATGGCTTGCTGACGCTGGGCTGGCGTGGCCGTGGGGGTGTAGCCGGAAATGGTGCTGGCATCCCACATATAGGCCAGGGTTACGGATTTTCCGCCTTTAACAAAGTCGGCTTTGTAGTGGCGTCGGGAGGCGGCTTGGGGGTCGCCGGGAATAGTGTAGTTGGTGGTGGGGGCGCCGCCTGGGGTGCCGGTAGCGACGCCGTCGTAGTGCAGCCACATCCAGGTGCGTTTGGCTGGGACTTGCTCGGGCATGGAGAAGACGATGCTGAGGTGTTTAATGGGCACCGTGTTTTTGTCGGAGATGGGGCTCCACAGGACTTTGACGATGTCGTTGGTCAGCTCCCCGCCGCCGATAAAGCTCATGGTGATGCGGTAGCGCAGGGCGGAGGCGGAGCTGGTGCGTTTAATGTTCCAGCCGATCTCAACTTTGGTGGGGTAGTTGACGGTTTCCCCGTTGTAGTCGGTGGAGCTGTCGGCTATGCGCACATAGGTTTTGCCGGCGTACTGCTCGTCCCATTCTTTTGTGCTTGAGATGGTGGAGGGGTCTGTGAAGCTGCTTTTGGTCAGCTCCTGGTTGGTGTCTAGGTCCGTGACTGTTACGTCTTTTAGCTGCTGGCCTTGTTTTAGCTCGTAGAGCTGGAACATTTGCGAGTAGCTACGGGTGTCTTTGATGCGGATGGTGACGTCTTCAGTGACGTTTAGGTTGCGCTCAGCGGTGGCGTAAGCGCTGTACTGTAAGTTTGTGTACAGGATGGGGGCGTTGTCGAATTTGGCTTTTTCGAGTTGCTTATAAAAATTATTGCCCCAGGCGATGGCAATGACCATCGCGATCCCTAGTACTGCTGCCAGCGTCGCTTTAATTAGAGCTTTAAAGAGCTCTCGGCTGATGCCTGCGCTTTGGTCCATGCCATAAGCGTATTAGGTAAGTGGGGTGCGGTATGGGCAAAAATGCCCAGGTGGTTTGTTCTTTGCCGACGACGACGCCGGGCCCAGGCTGGTAAAGCAAAAAAATGGTGGGGGTGTCGACCCCAAACAGGACCAAACACCCCCACCACCAAGAAACGGTTGGCAGTGCCCTACTCTCCCACAACCCACCAGTTGCAGTACCATCAGCGCAGAAAGGCTTAACTTCCAGGTTCGGAAAGGATACTGGGTGTAACCCCCTCGCTAAAACCACCAACACAACCAAAATAAGCAACACCCCAAAAAAGGGATAACCACTCACCAGTCAGTGAAACAATATATCCACTTAACAACCCAACCCACAAACCCCGCAAAGGATTCGTCAAGGCCGTGTTGGTCGTGAACCGCACAGTGGACGCAAACACCATCAAAAACAAGTTATTGTTAGTTATCGGTCAATTAGTACTAGTAAGCTGGTCACCTTACAATGTCTACACTCCTAGCCTATCAACCCGGTAATCTACCGGGAACCTCCCCCCAACAAAAGTGGGACGGAAACCTAATCTCGAAGCTAGTTTCCCGCTTAGATGCTTTCAGCGGTTACCCATCCCGAACGTAGCAAACCAGCCATACCCCTGGCAGGATAACTGGCACACCAGAGGTTCGTCCGTCCCGGTCCTCTCGTACTAGGGACAGCCCTTCTCAAGTTTCCAACGCGCGCAGAGGATAGGGACCGAACTGTCTCACGACGTTCTAAACCCAGCTCGCGTACCGCTTTAATGGGCGAACAGCCCAACCCTTGGGACCTGCTCCAGCCCCAGGATGCGACGAGCCGACATCGAGGTGCCAAACCATCCCGTCGATATGAACTCTTGGGGAAGATCAGCCTGTTATCCCCGGGGTACCTTTTATCCGTTGAGCGACACCACACCCACACGTTGATGCCGGATCACTAGTCCCTGCTTTCGCACCTGCTCCACCCGTCAGTGTCACAGTCAAGCTCCCTTATACACTTACACTCACCATCTGATTGCCAACCAGACTGAGGAAACCTTTGGGCGCCTCCGTTACCATTTAGGAGGCAACCGCCCCAGTTAAACTACCCACCAGGCACTGTCCCAAAACCCGATCAGGGCCCACAGTTAGATGCACACAACAACCAGAGTGGTATTTCACCAATGACTCCACACCCACTAGCGTGGGTGCTTCCACGTCTCCCACCTATCCTACACAAGCTGCAGCACACACCAATACCAAGCTATAGTAAAGGTCCCGGGGTCTTTTCGTCCTGCCGCGCGAAACGAGCATCTTTACTCGTACTGCAATTTCACCGGGCCTATGGTTGAGACAGCAGGGAAGTCGTTACGCCATTCGTGCAGGTCGGAACTTACCCGACAAGGAATTTCGCTACCTTAGGATGGTTATAGTTACCACCGCCGTTTACTGGGGCTTCAATTACCCGCCTCACACACCACCAGGGCGTGCTCACGAGTCCTCTTAACCTTCCAGCACCGGGCAGGCGTCAGTCCGTATACCTCGACTTGCAACGTCTTCGCACGGACCTGTGTTTTTAATAAACAGTCGCTTCCCTCACTTCTCTGCGGCCACACACAACGCACACCGCACAAGGGGTGATTGCCGCACATGGCCCCCCTTCTCCCGAAGTTACGGGGGCATTTTGCCGAGTTCCTTAACCATAGTTCACCCGAACGCCTTAGTATCCTCAACCAGACCACCTGTGTCGGTTTCCGGTACGGGCCGTGCACACACATCGCTAGAGGCTTTTCTCGACAGCACAGGCACATCAAACATCCCCAACAATCTGGGTACGCATCACGCCTCACCCTATATGCAGAACGGATTTACCTATCCTACGGGCCACACGCTTACACCACAATCCACTCAGTGGCCTTGACTACCAATCTGTGTCACCCCATCGCTTGGCTACCAACGATCAAGATCCCACGCACCACACACCAACAAACACACAACGTGTGAACATCAATGGTAGTGGGTGGTTAGTACAACCGAGTCACCACTTGTCGCGCATACACGGGTACGGGACTATCAACCCGTTATCCATCGACTACGCCTGTCGGCCTCGCCTTAGGTCCCGACTCACCCTGGGAAGATTAGCTTCACCCAGGAACCCTTAGTCATCCGGCGAACACGTTTTCCACATGTTTTTCGCTACTCATGCCTGCATTCTCACTCGCACACACTCCACCACCACTTCCATGACAGCTTCCACGCATGCACGACGCTCCCCTACCCAACACACACAATGTGTGTTGCCGCGGTTTCGGCGGTGTACTTTATAAGCCCCACTACATTATCGGCGCATCACCACTTAACCAGTGAGCTATTACGCACTCTTTCAAGGATGGCTGCTTCTAAGCCAACCTCCT
>ERZ773045.1222-NODE-1222-length-11802-cov-33.654210_pt1 | contig 11802 bp, 9 predicted proteins | sample MGYA00580635_ERZ773045 | MGnify/ENA primary metagenome ERZ773045 (study PRJEB29015, sample SAMEA2738115) | human oral metagenome | biome: human oral; feature: human-associated habitat; material: saliva | place: China | collected 2261 ...
TCATAAATTTTAATCACTAGAGATTCCTTTCAATTAACTGGAAACTATTTTTTATCCTTGATATGGTTTAGGTATAAACACAAGAGTATCACAAGAATGATAATCCATATAGCCGCAACCAGCTGCCCTTGAGCCAAGAGAGACATAGCTGAAAGGAAACTCCCAACTATATAGAAGACCAAAAAAGGATTGTTTTTGAATAAATTTTTCATAACTCAAGTATTACTTGTGACGTTGCTTAAAAACAAGACCAACCCATAAAAGAGCAATGCAAAACCACAAGGCTGCCATGCTATAGTCTGCTCTATGTAAAGCAATGTAAACAAGGGCAAGAGGGCCCACGACCGTCAATCGAGTTACCTTTGAACTAAAAAGTTTCATCGTTTCCTTTCCTTATAGCCGTGATGAGTGGAAGCTAGCTGCTTTTAGAAGGTCTTCTAGTTTTTCGCTATAGTATTCACGTCCTTCTTCAATATCGTGGATAACTTCTTCGTCCTTTTGACCATGAACACGCACAACCTTAGCAGGAACACCAACGACTGTAACATCTTCTGGGACATCCGCAACAACCACAGCTGCCGCACCTACCTTAGAATTCTTTCCAATCTCAATAGGGCCTATGACCTGAGCATGGGCTGAAACCAAGGCACCCTCACGAACGGTTGGGTGACGTTTTCCGACATCTTTACCAGTACCACCTAAAGTGACACCGTGGTAAAGCATAGCACCCTTCTCCACAACAGCTGTCTCACCAATGACAAGGCCTGAGCCATGGTCGATGAAAACACCTTCAGCAATCTGAGCCCCTGGGTGAATCTCGATTTGAGTCCAGAAGCGCCAAAACTGACTATGCATACGCGCTAAGAGTCGACAATGGTGGCGCCAGAGAAAATGTGAGATACGATGAGCAGCCAAGGCTTTTAATCCAGGGTAGGTTAAAAGAACCTCCAGACTCGTCCGAGCTGCTGGGTCATTTTTCTTTACTATATCAATACTTTCTTTCCACCAACCCATTTAGGTCACTCCTTACATCATTATTGCTATTATTGTTTGTTGTGGCCCTATTATTTCTTTAAAGTGGAAAGCTGTAAACACTAGGTCTACTCGCTATCCCCCTCAAAATAAGACCAATCGACTAACTCAGGTTGCTCATCAAACGGATTGATGACAATACCTTGAACCTTATCCAACTCATTTTCACCTGTTGAAGGCTGGTAAATTTCTGACAGTGGCCATTGTAAAATCGTCCCTTTAGCCTTACGGAAAGGTAGGCCAAAAGTTTCGTTACCGTACCATTTTGCAAAGCTCGTTAAGTTCGTAAACACAGGCACATAACTCTGTCCCTCTGCATTCGACATGGTCGCAAAGAGACGGTCATCCTGACCATCTTCCTCGCGCTTGTGAACAAAGGCTGGGACAAGATAAATCTTATCTTTAGAATCTGCCTTTTGATTTTCCTCACCCAAAAGATTATTTAAGGTCTGAGTGAAATAGTTGATAAACTGGATAAGTTCACTACTTGCAAAAAGAGTGGTATTTGAGAAATCACCATCCTCTTTTAAATTGAAAGCAAGACCAAAAAGCTCTGCCTGAACCAGTTGTGTTAGGATATCTAAGCTTGAACGTTCTATCCAAGTCTGTTCTCGAGCACTCTCTTGAGTAGCTTTGAAAGATTGTAAGTCCTGTTCACTAGTGAAGACAGGAACAACCTTCTTGCCTTCCACTTCAACTGCGTAGAGGTCTTGGGCAGCCAAGACGGGAGTACGTTGTAGGTGATTAACCAAAGCCAGACTGGTCAAAAAGTGGTCTGGTTCCTTTAAAAATTCTTTTAGAGTTTCATCAAAAGCTTGCAATTCTTGATTTTCTGTCATTCTTCTATCTGTTCTTTCGTTTCTGATTTATCAGGATTTTTCGGTGCTTCACCATTTTCATTATGGTGGCGTGGTTTGTGATGAGAACGACGGCGGTGACGATGCTCTCCTTTATTTTCCCCGTCCTCAATCTTTTCAGGCTTAGGAAGCAAGGTCTTGATTGAGGCATCGATACGTCCTTTTTCATCGATTTTGATAATTTTAACAGTTAACATATCCCCAACCTTAACCACATCTTCGACACGCTCAGTGCGTTCCCAAGCTAGTTCTGATATGTGGACAAGAGCATCTGTCTTATTGAAGAGGTGAACAAAGGCACCGAACTTTTCAATACGCACAACTGGTACAGTGTAAACCTCTCCAACCTTAGCTTCACGTACAAGATCGGAGATGATAGCTTTAGCACGGTTAATGGCATCCTGATCACTAGAGAAAATCTGAACAAGACCTTCTTCATCGATATCGATAGTGACACCAGTCTCAGCGATAATCTTGTCAATCGTTTCGCCACCTTTACCGATGACAACCTTAATCTTGTCAACAGGAATCTGAATACTGTCAATCTTAGGCGCCGTTGGTGCCAATTCTGGACGTGGCTCAGCGATTGCTGACTCAATAACGTCAAGAATCTCAAAACGAGCTACCTTGGCTTGAGCCAAAGCCTCTTCGAGAATGGCAGGTGTAATACCTGAAATCTTAATATCCATCTGAAGAGCTGTAATTCCTTGACGTGTACCAGCTACTTTAAAGTCCATATCTCCAAAATGGTCTTCTAAACCTTGAATATCAGTCAGGACAGTGTAGTTAGTACCATCTGAGATAAGCCCCATGGCTATCCCTGCAACAGGCGCCTTAATCGGTACACCGCCAGCCATAAGAGCCAAGGTTCCTGCACAAATAGAGGCTTGTGAGGAAGAACCATTTGACTCCAAGACTTCTGCTACCAAACGGATAGCGTAAGGGAACTCTTCAACACTTGGAAGAACCTGAGCAAGGGCACGTTCACCTAGGGCTCCGTGACCTATTTCACGTCGACCTGGTGCACCGTAACGCCCTGTTTCACCCACTGAATACTGAGGGAAATTATAGTGGTGAAGGAAACGTTTCTTATACTCTGGATCCAAACCATCAACAAGTTGTGTATCACTCATAGGTGCCAAAGTCAAAACTGACAAGGCTTGAGTTTGTCCACGTGTAAAGAGACCTGAACCATGAACCTTAGGAAGAAAGTCAATCTCTGCGTCCAAAGGACGGATTTCATCCACACGACGACCATCTGGACGAACCTTATCCTCGGTAATGAGACGGCGTACTTCAGCATGTTCCATCTGCTCAAGGATTTCTGCTACATCACGCAGAATGGTTTCCTTATCTTCATCTTCTGCAAAGCGTTCTTGATAAGAAGTAAGGACCTCTTCTTTAACAGCCTGGGTTGCTGCTTCACGCGCCAGTTTTTCTTCCACCTGAACAGCCTTAGCTAACTGATCATAATAAGCCGTTTCGATTTCGACTTTCAAATCAGCATCAACTTGGAGAAGTTCAACCTCAGCCTTTTCCTTACCAACAGCTGCAACGATATAATTTTGGAAATCAACCAACTCTTGAATAGCCTCATGTCCCTTCAAGAGTGCTTGCAACATAATATCCTCAGACAATTCCTGAGCACCCGACTCTACCATATTGATAGCTTCCTTGGTACCTGCCACTGTCAAGTCTAAAAGTGAAATTTCCTTATCCGCTGCACTTGGGTTGATGATGAAATCTTCTGCGGCATAGGCCACTTGAACCCCAGCAATCGGACCATTGAAAGGAATGTCAGAAATAGAAAGAGCTAAAGAGCTGCCAAACATAGCTGCCATCGGAGCACTAGCATTCTCATCATAAGAGAGGACGGTGTTAATGACTTGAACTTCATTTCGGAAACCTTCCGCAAACATAGGACGAATAGGACGGTCAATGAGGCGAGCAGTCAACGTGGCATCTGTTGAAGGACGACCCTCACGCTTGTTAAAGCCCCCCGGGAACTTACCAGCTGCATACATTTTTTCCTCATAATTAACCTGTAAAGGAAAGAAATCTGCAGTTGCCATCTTTTTAGACATAACAGCTGTTGATAATACCGTTGTATCTCCATAACGCACGACGACAGCACCATTAGCCTGCTTGGCTACCTGCCCAACTTCAACGACAAGCGGGCGTCCTGCAAAGGTCATCTCAAAAGTTTGTTTAGCCATGTTTGATCCCTCTTTTTATCCATGACCAGCTCTTATAAAAACGAACCGGTCAACTTTATGTCATTCATTTGATATAACTTTCATTTTACCATAATATAGTCAAAAATGGCAGAGCTCCGGCATAAGTTGGCGGCTAAGATTCCCTTTCTCTCAGATATTTAAGTCGTTTTGTGATATAATAAACACTTATGAGAGACAAAGGAATGACTATGAAAAAATTACAACACATCATTATGGTTGCCTTAATCTTACTAGGCCTAGTAACACCTGCTCTAGCACAAGAACAGACAGATGACTTTAATGTTTCCGCTAAACATGCGATTGCTATCGAAGCAACTACAGGAAAAGTCCTCTATGAAAAGGACGCCACTACCCCTGATGGTGTGGCTTCAATGACTAAAATCCTAACAGCCTACATGGTCTATAAAGCAGTTGACCAAGGAAAAATTACCTGGGACACTGAAGTAGATATTTCAGACTATCCTTTCAACTTAACCGTTGATTCAGAAGTTTCAAATGTCCCACTGGATTCCCGAAAATACACTGTTAAACAACTCCTAGATGCCACCCTCATTTCCAGCGCTAACAGTGCTGCTATTGCTCTGGCTGAAAAAATCTCAGGATCAGAGAGTGCCTTCGTTGACACTATGAAAGCCCAACTAAAAGAATGGGGCGTTACAGATGCTAAATTATTTAACGCTTCTGGTCTAAATAATAAATATCTTGGGGATAACCGCTATCCTGGCTCAAAACCAGATGACGAGAATACGATGAGCGCCCTAGATGTTGCCATTATTGCGGACCACCTCATCAAAGACTATCCTCAGGTACTTGAAATCACCAAGCAAACCGAAACTGACTTCGAAGGTGACAACAAATTAACGACGCACAACTACATGTTGGAGGGGCAAGACAACTACCGTGAAGGCGTTGATGGACTCAAGACTGGAACAACCGAGCTTGCAGGGGCATCCTTTGTAGCCCACTCCAATGAAAATGGCATGAGTTTGATTACAGTTGTTATGAATGCGGACAATGGCGGAGAGGATGAAGCTGCTCGATTCACAGCCACAAATGAGTTGCTAGATTATGTGACTCAAAACTGGGAAATCAAAACCCTCAACACCAAGGGACAAATCATCAAGAAAAATGATATTAAGGTAGCCGATGGAGACAGGCAAACCATCTCTGCTAAGCTCGAGTCAGACCTTACAGTCATTCAAAAAATAAACAGCAAAAATGATGCTGTTAAAATCAAAGCAAAAACCATAACAGCACCTATCAAAAAAGGTGACACTATTGGAATAGCAACCTTTGATGATAAGGATCTCGTAGGAACAGGTTACATCTCTGATCCGCCTCAAATTTCGGTAACAGCCAACCAATCTATCAAGAAAAGTTTCTTCTTAAAAGTTTGGTGGAACCATATCGTTAATTTCTTTACAGGAAATAAGTAAACACAAAACTACCTTTTAGATATCAAAAGGTAGTTTTATCTTGCCTTCAAAATTAGTCCTGTTAGTAAATGCCCCTTCTCTACACCTTATGTTCCTCTCAAAATGTGGTATAATAAATATCCAAAACACATGAAGGAACAAACCATGAAAAAACTGATTACGCTTATGATGACCTTCTTACTCTGTCTGGGAAGCGTAGCCCCTGCTTTTGCAGCAGATAAGAAAAAAGGATATGATGCCGCAGCCAAACATGCCATCGCTGTCGAAGCTACTACTGGCAAAATTTTATACGAAAAAGATGCAACCACTTCTACAGGGATTGGCTCTATTACCAAGCTCCTAACAGCCTATATGGTTTATAAAGCGGTAGATCAGGGAGACCTCAAATGGAACAGCAAAGTTGACATTTCTGACTACCCCTTTGAACTAACTGTCAGTGCCGGAGTATCTAATATTCCACTAGACGCCCGCAAATACACTGTCAAACAACTTCTTGACGCAACTCTTATTTCCAGTGCCAACAGTGCATCTATTGCTCTAGCCGAGGAAATCGGAGGAACCGAAAGTAAGTTTGTCGACATGATGAAAGCCCAACTTAAAGATTGGGGTATCACTGATGCCAAGATTGTCAATGCCTCTGGTCTCAATAATTCTTACTTAGGTGACAATATCTATCCAGGCTCTAAATCAGACGAAGAAAATACCATGAGTGCTAAAGATGTTGCTATCATTGCACAACACGTGGTGAAAGAATACCCTGAAATCCTCGATATCACTAAAAAAACTGAGGCTGATTTTGATGGTGTTAACAAACTTAAAACCTTCAACTATATGCTTAAGGGACAACCTAGTTACCGTAAAGGGGTGGATGGCCTAAAAACGGGAACCACTGATTTAGCCGGTGCTTCCTTCGTGGCCCACTCAAATGAAAGTGGTATGAGCATTATTACAGTCATTTTGAATGCTGATAATACCGATACTGATGACTACGCCCGTTTTACTGCAACCAATGACCTACTTAATTACGTGGTCTATCATTGGGAAAGTAAGACCATTGCCAAAAAAGGACAAGCTATCGGTAAAAGTCAAGCCCATGTTATTGATGGTAAATCTAAGCAAGTCACTGCTGTCGCTAAGTCTGACTTTAATATCATCCAAAAAATAGATGCTAACAATAGTAAACATATTAAAGTTACTACAAATCAAGTCCAAGCCCCTGTCAACTCAAGTGACAAGGTTGGAACTGCTACCTTTGAAGATAAGTCACTTGTAGGAGAAGGTTACTTGCCTAACCAAGGTATGCCTAGCATGGAGCTGGTTGCTGGTAAAGAAGTTAAGAAAAGCTTCTTCCTCAAGGTCTGGTGGAATCACTTTGTCAACTTTGTCAACGAAAAACTCTAATCATTACAGTCGAGCTTTGCTCGGCTTTTTCTTTTACCCCAACTTTACAGAAAGATTGACTCTATCTTGACTCCTATTGACACAACAAAAAGACAAACTACACCTGTAATCTGTCTTTTTGTTTGATTTTTACACTACTGTAAAGGTTAATTTATCTTTCGAGCATCCAATCTTAAGGGTTTGTCCACTAACTACTTGGCCACCTAGTAAGAGCTCAGATAACTTATCCTCCACCTGAGTTTGAATCGTGCGACGTAATGGACGAGCACCCATCTCAACATCATAGCCATCTTTAGCTAAATGCTTGAGGGCAGCTGGTTGGAATTTCAAGTCAATCCCTTTTTCAGCCAAAGCTGATACCAACGGTTTTACCATAATCTTGACAATCTCACGAAGCTGCTCTTCCTCTAAACTATGGAAGACAACCTTTTCATCAATACGGTTGATAAACTCTGGGCGGTAGGCCTTCTTAAGTTCTTCCATGATACGTGACTGCATAGCTTGGTGATTATGAGAAATGTCTTGGACTCCAAAACCAACGGTCTTATCATCACGAAGAGCAGTCGCTCCCAAGTTCGAAGTCATAATGATAATGGTATTCGAGAAGTCAACTTTACGACCTCGACTATCCGTCAAGACACCGTCATCCAAAACCTGTAAGAGAATATTGAAAATATCTGGGTGAGCCTTTTCCACCTCGTCAAAGAGAAGAACTGAGTAAGGCTTATTACGAACTTTTTCTGTTAACTCACCGCCCTCATCGTATCCAACATAACCTGGAGGAGCACCGTTAAGTCGGCTAGCCGCAAATTTTTCCATGTATTCTGACATGTCAAAGCGAAGCAAAGCTGACTCATCATCAAAGAGAACTTCCGCCAATGCCTTGGCCAATTCTGTCTTACCAACACCAGTAGGTCCAAGGAACATGAAGGAACCAATAGGACGTTTTCCAGTACGAATACCTGACTGGTTACGACGAATAGCACGACTAATCGCTGAAACTGCTTCGTCTTGACCAATAACACGTTTGTGAAGCTCTGCTTCCAGATTCAAGTAACGCTTGCTATCTGCCTGAGTCATCTTCTCAACAGGAATACCTGATAGACGACTAAGGGTTTGCATAATCTGATCCGCATCTACCAAGGCAGGTTTTGGTAATTTTGCTTTTTGGCTAGCCTTATATTGTTTAACAGCAGCCTTCATATCACCAGATAGAAGCGCTTCATCCAAAGGCGTTATCTCACGTTTGGCTTCTTTTTTAATACGACCTTGAACAGTTGCACTCGCTTCATCTAAAAGGTCAATGGCAGAGTCAGGCAAGTTTTTACTCGTCAAATAACGATGTGCCGCCTTGACCGCTGTCTCAACCGCTTCATCAGTAATCGTTACACGATGATAGTCTTCATAAGACGAACGTAGGCCTTTTAGAATATCAATCGCCTCAGCTACACTTGGCTCCTCAATTGTAATCTTAGCAAAACGACGAGAAAGAGCTGCATCTTTTTCAATATGCTTCTGGTACTCAGCTTGAGTTGTTGCTCCAACCATATGAAGAGTTCCACGTGCTAGAGCAGGTTTCAAAATATTAGCCGCATCCAAGGTACTATCAATACCTGAACCAGAACCAATAATCGTATGCAATTCGTCAATAAAGAGAATGATTTTTCCATCAGCTTCAATCTCATCAATGATTTGATTCATACGTTCTTCGAAATCACCACGGAAACGTGTTCCTGCAACCACACTCATCATATCAAGCTCTAAGATACGCATATCAGCCAGCTCAAAAGGTACTTCGCCTGAAGCAATACGCTGTGCCAAGCCAAGCGCAAGTGCCGTCTTACCAACACCTGCTTCACCTACAAGAACTGGGTTATTCTTCGTTTTACGACTCAAAACCTGAATCATGCGTGAAATCTCTTTCTCACGTCCAATAACAGGATCAAGAGCACCTGACTCGGCTACTGCCGTTAAGTCCTTGGTATAATCTGCCAACTCCCCAGTAGAAGATTGAGGAGGCTGCATCATATTAGCAAAATTTCCTGATGCCTTTGATTTTTTAGGCTTACGAAGGTCATGAATGGCCTTCAAATCTTGCTTACTAAGACCTGCATAACGCTCCAAAGAACGTCGTAAATCGATAATACGAGGCTTATCGCTGTCATCCTTATATTGAAAACCAGCAACTTCAAGGAGACGACAAACCATCAAATCTTTATGAAGGAGAAAGGCCATCAATACATGTTCAGACCCTACCTCTACAGCACCAGTCACACCAGCAATTCCCTCTGCCTCTTGCAACATAGCCTCTAAAGCATGTGACTGTGCACGTAAATCGATAATATCTGATTCAGACAAGTCTTTTGGACTTTTCTCCATCGCTAGTACAGCTGCTGTCTCAAGCTCTTCCGTACGAATACGGTCCTCAAAATCAGTAAATGTTAGGTAGGCTACAGATCCTGGAACCTCAACCATAGCCAGAAGCACATGCCAAGTCTCCAAGAAAGGACTTCCAAAACGCTCCGCTTCAAGCTGAGCACGATGGAAAATGGCCTGCATTTTTCTTGAATATGTCGTCATCTAATTCCCTTTTCTATCTAATCTAAGTAATAGCGAGCGTAGAATACGCGAACGAATAGTAGCTGCATCTTCGCCTAAAACATCATCACTAGCAGTCGCTAAAATCAAATTTCCCTCACGTTCTGTGATGATTTTTTCATCAAAAAGCAACTGGATTAAGTCTGTAAATACCTGCTCGCTGAGCTGATCCGCTAAGTTCTGAAGCAAATCATTAATCATGTGGTGCTTATCAGAGAATCTGACTTTGACGATACGAATATAACCGCCACCTCCACGCTTACTCTCAACAATATAACCACGACTTTCTGTAAAGCGGGTCTTAATAACATAATTAATCTGACTCGGTACAACTTGAAAAGTATCTGCTAAGTTCGAGCGTTGAATCTCAGCAATTCCAGACTGGCCCAGCAATTCTTTAATATATTCTTCTATACTATCTGATGTATTTCTTGCCATCTTAATTCCTCCAGTCTAATTTGACTATAACTGACTATTATTATACCAAAAATGTCAGCACATGGGAAACTATACCTTCAAAAAGCTTTTTAAAGTTGTCATTAGAGACCATATAAGATACAATAAATAAGACTAAAATATTAGGTAACTTTAAGTGTTTGATCCACTTTGACAGGCTGAGCCTCACCTAATCCAACAAGTACTTTTTAGCACTTTCGCAGTAGTATTAGTCTTATCACTCTTGATAAAGCTCTTGTGACTTTGAGTCTTTATTTTATTTCTCTATGAAAGGTTACTCATGAAATACATCATTGCACTCTTAATCTCTATGATTCCCTTGGTTGAGCTCCGTGGAGCCGTTCCTGTTGCTATCGCCTCAGGTATCCCTTGGTGGCAAGCCCTAATTCTTTGTGTTATTGGGAACATGATTCCAGTTCCAATTATCTTCTTCTTCGCCCGTCGTGTTCTCGAATGGGGGGCAGACAAACCTCTAATTGGTGGCTTCTTTACCTGGTGTCTTAAAAAAGGTCACAGTGGTGGCCAAAAACTTGAAAAAGCTGCCGGAGATAAGGGGGTCTTCTGGGCCCTCCTCCTTTTTGTGGGAATTCCACTTCCAGGAACAGGAGCCTGGACTGGTACCCTAGCAGCATCTATCCTAGATTGGGACTTTAAACGTAGTGTTATTGCCGTTATGCTGGGGGTTATCCTTGCAGGTATCATCATGGGAACACTCTCTCTTCTACTTGGTGTAAATACCTTCGCTCATTAATTACTTTTTTCAACGTCTGGGGCATGCTCAGACGTTTTTTTAATAGCAACAAAAAAGAAGTTACGATTCATTCACGTAACTTCTTTTCTTTTTATCTAGCAACTAGAATTAGTTGTTAAGAGCTGCTGCCATTGTAGCTGCAACTTCTGATTCAAAGTCGTTAGATGCTTTTTCGATACCTTCACCAACTTCAAAGCGAACGAATTCTACTACTGAAGCGTTTACTGATTCAAGGTAAGCTTCAACTGTTTTGCTGTCGTCCATGATGTAAACTTGAGCAAGAAGAGTGTAAGCTTGGTCAACTTTAGTGTTGTCAAGCAAGAAGCGGTCCATTTTACCTGGGATGATTTTATCCCAGATTTTTTCTGGTTTACCTTCAGCAGCCAACTCAGCTTTGATATCTTCTTCAGCTTGAGCAAGAACAGCATCAGTCAATTGAGCTTTAGAACCATATTTAAGGTGTGGAAGAGCTGGTTTGTTAACCATTGCACGGCTTTCGTTATCTTGATCGATAGCGTGGTTAAGTTGTGCCAATTCATCTTTAACAAATTGTTCGTCCAATTCAGTGTATGAAAGAACAGTTGGTTTCATCGCTGCGATGTGCATTGAGATTTGTTTTGCAAGAGCATCGTCTCCACCTTCGATAACTGAAACAACACCGATACGTCCACCGTTGTGTTGGTAAGCTCCGAAGTGTTGTGCATCAGTTTTCTCAACAACTGCAAAACGACGGAATGAAATCTTTTCACCGATAGTAGCTGTAGCAGTTACGTATGCAGCTTCAAGAGTTTCACCTGAAGGCATAGTCAATGCAAGTGCTTCTTCGTTGTTAGCTGGTTTACCTTCAGCAATTACTTTAGCTGTTTCGTTTACCAACTCAACGAATTGAGCGTTCTTCGCAACGAAGTCAGTTTCAGCGTTAACTTCAACAACTGCTGCAACGTTACCGTTAACGTAAACACCAGTCAAACCTTCAGCTGCAACACGGTCAGCTTTCTTAGCTGCTTTAGCCATACCTTTTTCGCGAAGCAATT
>ERZ773045.1227-NODE-1227-length-11778-cov-3.744690_pt1 | contig 11778 bp, 9 predicted proteins | sample MGYA00580635_ERZ773045 | MGnify/ENA primary metagenome ERZ773045 (study PRJEB29015, sample SAMEA2738115) | human oral metagenome | biome: human oral; feature: human-associated habitat; material: saliva | place: China | collected 2261 ...
AACGTATTGCTATTGCTAGAGCTTTAATTAGTAATAGAGAAGTAATTATTTTAGATGAACCTACAAGTCACCTAGATATAGAAACAGAGTTTGAAATTAAAGAAAAACTACTGGAATTATTTAAGGGTAGAACTGTAATTATAGCTACGCATAGACTGCACTGGCTGAATAATGTAGATTATGTGTTAAATCTAGAACAAGGAAGGGTTAGTGATTTCGAGAAAGTCGTAGAATTTAAAAATTCACCTCGATTTGATCAGTTAAAAGCTAATCTAGTAGGAGGTAGCTATAGTGAAAAATAATTCAATAGTAAGAAAAGAACTTAAAAAGAATAAAGGTGTAATGAGTGGAGTAGTCTTTTTAGGATTAATGTCTGTTATTAGTGGAGCAGCGTTAATGTACGTATCAGGTTACTTAATTAGTAAAGCATCATTACAAATAGGAAATATCCTAATGTTACAAGTTCCAACTGTATTAACTAGAACATTCTCACTAGCACAATCAACATTTGCTTATATCCAAAGACTAGTAAGTCATAACTTAGTATTAGGAATAATTGAAAAAATGCGTAGTAGAGTGTACAGAATTTTAGAACCTAAAGCATTAAAACTTAAGAAAGAATATAAATCTGGAGATTTACTAGGTATTATTTCTGAAGATATTGAAAATATGCAAAATATCTATCTAAAAACAATCTTCCCAAGTATTATTTCATTAGTATTATATGTAATTTTCATTTCAGTAATGTTTGGTTATGACATGAACTATGCTATTTTAGCGACACTTTTTGGTTTAGTGCCGTGGAGGCGGAGGTGTATGCCTTTAGTTCTTTCTTCACAGCCCTTGTTTTTTGGCTGATGCTGGAGTGGGAAGAGCGCGCCGAGAAGCCCGAGTCCGATCGCTGGCTTGTGCTCATTGCTTACTTCATGGGCTTAGGTATCGGGGTGCATCTCCTCAATCTCCTTTGCATCCCTGCCATGGCATTGATTTACTACTATAAGAGGACTAAAACGCCTTCTATGAAGGGAGCCATTGGAGCCGTCCTTCTCTCTTTCGTGCTGATTGTAGTGATGATGTATGGCATCATACAGGGCTCTGTAAAGCTCGGAGCTGCGTTTGACCTCTTTGCTGTAAATACGTTGGGATTGCGCTTTAATAGCGGATTCCTTTTCTATGTGATTCTGCTTTTGGGCGTGCTGGCGTGGTCTGCATGGGAGTTCTATCGAGGAAAGAATGAGCGTCGTAGCCGTATCTCGCTACTTTGTAGCTCCATTTTGATGGGGATTCCCTTCATGTCCGATAGCGTATGGGTGTGGTTACTGTGCCTTGCAATTTTGGTTTGGTTTACCCTCTTCAACAAAAAGGTATCGCAGCAAGTGCTGGGGCTTTTACAGATTTCGCTGGCTGTAATTGCTATCGGATTTTCTTCCTATGGTGTGATCTTGATTCGCTCCGTGGCAGATACACCGATGAATGAGAATAGCCCCAACAATGCCTTGTCGCTTAAGAAATATCTCAATCGGGAGCAGTATGGCGATAGGCCCTTGCTCTATGGACAAACGTTTGCATCCAAAGTGGTGCGCTACGAATCCAAGAAGAAGGTGATAAGCGCGGCCCCCAAGTCGAACCCCAACGAACCCGATCGCTATATCGAACTCTATACGGAAGAGAAGCCGGTTTACACCAATCAAACCCTCTTCCCAAGGGCTTATTCTTCGGATCCTAACCATATTGCTAGTTACAACAGCTGGATGGGACGTAGCGAAGGAGACCTCTCCCAACCCACTCTTGTGGAGAATCTGAAGTTCTTCTTCGGCTATCAGGTCAACTATATGTACTGGCGTTATTTTGCATGGAACTTTATAGGACGGCAAAACGACCTCTACGGCGATGGCTCTAACATCCGAGGAGGTGTCTCTACAGGGCTACCTTTCATTGATAACTTGGTGCTGGGGAGCGGAGACGATCTCCCCGATGAGATTACAGATAACAAGGGGCATAATGTATATTTCCTCCTTCCCTTTATTCTCGGGATACTAGGCATTGTATTCCAATTGATGCGAGGAGCACGAGGAGTACAGAGCTTTTGGGTGGTATTTTTCCTCTTCTTTATGACGGGGCTTGCCATTGTGATGTATATCAACCAAACCCCAGGTCAACCCCGTGAGCGAGACTACGCCTATGCCGGTTCCTTCTACGCGTTTGCCATCTGGGTAGGTATGGGTATAGCCGGACTTTACTACCTCTTGCAACGGCTGAAGCTCTCTCCCATGGTGAGTGCAGCTATCGGATCCGTTGTTGCCGTGCTGATTCCCCTTCAAATGGCAGGTCAGAACTGGGACGATCACGACCGTTCCGGAAGAACCGTTGCTTCCGACTTCGGGTACAACTTCTTGATCGGGTGTCAGCCCAACGCAATTATTTTCGACTTCGGAGATAACGATACCTTCCCTCTCTGGTATGCCCAGGAGATTGAGGGGGTACGCCCCGACGTCTTGGTGGCAAACCTAAGTTACTTAGGGGGTGAGTGGTATGTAGATCAGATGCAGCAGCAACTCTACGATGCACCGCCCATGCCACACCGCTACATGACACCCGATTTTTACTATAAAAATCCCCTTTCCTTTGTGCAAGAGGGGGCTCTACTGCCTCTAGGTAAGGCTCTAGAGTTTGCAGTACAGTCCCCGGGCTATGGGCAGTCCGTATTGCCGTCACATCAACTTTTGCTCCCACTGGATAGAGCTATGTTGGCGAAGCGTTATCCCCTCTTGGGGGATAGCTTGCCTGGCGAAATGCTTATCGATCTCTCGGGAAGTCGGATTGTTGGGCGAGATAAGCTCGCTATCCTCGATTTGCTCGGGGCTAACAATTGGCAACGTCCTCTCTACTGGGCACGTTCTACACCCATCAATGCCTTTACCAATCTGCCTAATTACCTAACAGCAGATGGTATGACTTGGCGCCTGAACCCCATCTCCGTGGTGGGTACTCCCTATGAGGAAGATGTAGAGCATGAGTACGATCTCGTGATGAATAAGTACCGCTGGTTTGGAGCCAGTGATCCCAATATTTACTTCGACGAGAATATCCGCAATACAATTAGTGGTTACTATCGTGGGATGCTCTTCCCCTCTTTGGCCAATGCGCTACTCGCTAAGGGTGATAAGAAGCGTGCGTGCGAGGTTTTGGAGAAGTGCTTTAAGGAGATTAATCCTAAGGCAGTTCCCTATTCGCGCAACGAGCTTATGCTTGCCGATGTCTGCTATAAGGCAGGGCTTACACAGCGAGGGGATGAGATCGTTTCTGATGTAATGGCCAAATATATGCGCAAGAGCCGTTGGCTTATGAACCTTGCGATGGGAGGCTCACGATTGCAAAAGATGTTCTTCCGCCACTATCGAGACGGGGTAGTAGACGAGACTTTCTCTGTGGCTCGCCTTGCTTTGCAAGTGGCACGGAGCCATGGCTCCAAAGTGGTAGACCACGAAGCGAATACGCTGATGGGCTTTATCCAAATGATATATGGGGAAGAGTCTACCCGTGGATTCGACCAAGACGGAGCCGCGCAACCGACTCCTCAGCCCACTGATAGCGTGTTGCCTCAGGAGGATGTGGATGGGAATACTCCCTAAGATCCTGCGCAACTTCTAAGAATGCAAATCACCCCTCTCAAGAGATGCCCTCGCCCTACAGCGAGTTCCCTTGAGAGGGGTCTTCTTTTTCTATTTATAGGAGAAGGGGGAGACTTCCGTTATAGAGGTCCCTTCTTTTTCTTCTTTACAATGGTATCTAGGAGAGGATGGGGCTAGACTATTTGCCGAAGCAAATTTTACAAGCCGTTCGGCCTTGATTCCTTGCGTCTCCTATAGAAATCTTAATTACATCACCCTTACAGCGGTTAAGTCCACGGCAGTTAGGGGTCGAATGGTACTTTGTTGCACTTCCGCCGGTGCAGATGTAGACATGGGACAGCATGGCAAAAGCTAGGGCAACAATCGTCGTATTTACTCTTTTAGTTAGTCTCATACTTTCCTCTTTTATACTGTCTTTTTGTGAATGCAAATGTACTATAAAAAGGAGAGCCGCTGAGAAGAGGCACCTAAGAAGCTCAGCCCTCAAGATCAACTATTGAGAATAATAGAAGATCTTATGAGGTTAATTTGGAGTGGGAGATTAGGCAGGGATATCTTGCACTATGCTCTGAAAAATGTGCGAGTTTACCCCTGTAGAGTCAAAAAGAGAAGGTCTCTACGTAAAAAATTCTATCTTTGCATCCCATGGAGACCCTATCGGTACATATATTGGGTTGTGGTTCTGCTCTCCCGACTACAAAGCACAATCCTTCCGCTCAGGCACTTACCCTTAGAGGTAAGGTCTACTTGGTGGACTGTGGCGAGGGTACCCAGCTCCAGATTCGTCGGCAAGGTCTTCACTTTGGACGCATTCACACTATTTTTATTTCCCATCTCCACGGTGACCATTGCTTTGGTTTGCCGGGTTTGCTTTCTACCCTCTCTATGCTCGGGCGGACGGGAGAGCTGCACATCCACGGACCGGAGGGGCTTACGGAGTATATTGATGCCCACCGCAAGAGCTTCCTTGCCGAGTGCAGTTACGAGATTATTACGCACGAACACGACTACCGCAAGAGTGAGGTGATACACGAAGACCCCTCGTTGTGCGTTCGCTCTCTGCCCTTGAGTCATCGCATCCCTACAATGGGGTTCCTATTCGAAGAGCGTTGTGCCGCCCGTCATTTGGATAAGCCTGCTGTGGATTTCTACCAAGTCCCCCGCTGTTGCTACCCTGCTATTTTACTTGGGGAGTCTTATACGGCGCAGGATGGTAGCATCATCCCCAACAATAGACTCACTAAACCGGGACGCATCCCCCGCCGCTATGCCTATTGTAGCGATACGGAGTATTTCCCCAATTTGATAGAGCAGGTGCGTGGGGTTGATCTCCTCTACCACGAGGCTACTTTTGGTGAGGATTTGCGTACGCGCCTTGCTACTACTGCGCATAGTACAGCTCGAGAAGCCGCCACCATTGCCCTTAAAGCGGAGGTTAAACGCCTTTTAATTGGGCATTATTCTTCTAGATACACCGATGTAACTCCCCTCTTGGACGAAGCACGTAGTGTTTTCCCAAATACAACAGCCGCCCAAGAGGGGTTGATTATTCACCTATAATAAAAGATGTATGATTAACCTACAAAATGCTGTATGTCGCTCAGTACGAAGAGGGTATATCCTCTTTGTCCTCGTTGCGCTTACTTCTATTTGCTCCTCATGTGGAGCAAAGGCGAGGGCTTCGCGCTCTTCGTTCTCTTCGGATGACGCAGTTGCTGTCTACGATGCTAATGGCAAGCTGCTCGCTCACCCCGACTGCCCCGCCTATGCGGTACATGAAGTGGCTCCCACGGGCGATCTTGTACAAGATCTTATCACGCTAGGTCGGAAGTTCTTGGGAAAACCCTATCGCTATCGTGGTTCGTTGCCTTGGGCAATGGACTGCTCGGGTTATGTGCGCTATCTCTTTTCTTGTTTTGGCATCAATCTGAGTGGCTCTTCTGCAGACCTTGCTAAGGTAACAAGGACAGTGCAGAATCCTCGACCGGGCGACCTTCTCTTCTTTAAAGGACGCAATAGGCGGAGTGATCGTATTGGGCATGTTGCACTGGTTGTAAAGGTGCAAGGCTCTCGCATCACTATGATGCATAGCACCAATTCTCGAGGAATCGTACAAGAAGAATTGCAATCTAGCGCCTATTTCTCCTCTCGTTACATTCGTGCCGGACGGGTTCCCTACCTAGAGCGTACGTATTCGGCAGCCTACAGAGAGGAAGACGAAAAGGCACAAGAGAAACTCCTCCCCATTCCTGCTCAAGCGCTGGCTTGGCAAGCTCCAAATCTCTTTAGCACCTCTTTCTTTGGTTGCGTAGAAGACTAAAGTCCCCCCCCCCTCGGGAGAAGGTTTTTTGACAAAGGGGAATCCTCCGATGCTACGCTGGTTAGTTCGGGGGATTCTCTTTTTGTCGTTCGATGCTCGTATCGTAAAAATGGTAAATACTAGGTCTGGTATTAATAGGTACGGTATCGCAAATCTCGGTGTCCATGGCAGGTCGTAGTCACGCTGATTCGGATTTTTGTTGTACTTTCGCGAGAAGAGTGGCAGACTAAAAGGATAGCCTGCTCGCTAAACAATGATAAGAAAGAAACACAAAAGAAGAAACACACATATACTATGTGCGGAATCGTTGGATATATAGGGAAACAAGAGGCATTCCCCATTCTAATAAAGGGGCTCAAACGGCTTGAATATAGAGGGTACGATAGTGCAGGGGTTGCCTTGCAACACGCCTCGGGAGATATTGTCGTATGTAAAACAAAGGGAAAAGTAATCAATCTAGAGAGTTGTGCTCAGGGCAAGGATTTGAGTGGGTCTTTAGGGATTGCTCACACTCGTTGGGCTACGCACGGAGAGCCCTCGGAGCGAAATGCCCACCCCCACTACTCAGAGAGTGGCGAAATAGCCCTTGTACATAATGGCATTATAGAGAATTATAGAGAGCTTAAGCGATCTCTTTCTTCCGAAGGGTATACCTTCCAAAGTGATACGGATACAGAGGTCCTCGTTCAACTTATAGAGCATACCAAGAAAAAGTATAACCTCTCGCTCTTCCGTGCCGTGCAGAAAGCCTTGGGCAATGTGATCGGAGCCTACGCTATTGCGGTAATTGATAAAAACGAACCTCATTGCCTTGTTGCCACTCGCAAAAGCAGTCCGTTGGCAATTGGTGTTGGGGATGATAATAAGGAGTTCTTTTTGGCTTCGGATCCCACACCTATGATAGAGTATACACGCGATATTATATTTGTAGAGGATGGAGGTATTGTGGAGCTTATCCCCGGTAAGGCTCCTTACATCGAAACACTCTCTAATCAAGTGATAGAGCCTAAGATTAGCAATGTCACTATGGATCTCGGGATGATCGAGAAAGAGGGATACCCCCACTTTATGATCAAAGAGATACTAGATCAACCCCGTGTGCTATGCGATTGTATGAGGGGTAGAGTCAATCCGGATCTTAAGGAGGTAATCCTATCTGCTATGGTGGATCACCGCGACCGCCTACTCTCGGCAGAGCGTATTATCATCGTGGGGTGTGGAACCTCTTGGCATGCTGGCCTCATAGGTAAGCAACTTATCGAGGGTCTCGCACGTATCCCTGTTGAGGTTGAGTATTCATCGGAATTCCGTTATCGTAATCCCATTATTCGCCCCTCTGATGTAGTTATAGCTATGTCTCAGTCGGGAGAGACCGCGGATACTCTTGCTGCCATCCAGTTGGCAAAAGAGAAGGGAGCCTTTATCTATGGTATCTGTAATTCGGTAGGATCGTCCATTGCACGTGCTACTGACTCTGGGACATATATCCACGTAGGTCCTGAGATTGGTGTTGCTTCTACCAAGGCTTTTACGGGGCAGGTCACTGTGCTTGCCCTCCTGGCTCTTTGTCTCGGACGCGAAAAGGGGAGTTTAGATCCTCAGCATTATACACAAATTATAGACGATTTGCTCATTCTACCGGAGAAAATAGAAAAGATTTTTGAGCAGAAGGAGCGTATTGAGCAGCTATCAACTCGCTTTACTTATGCCCATAATTTTATCTATCTAGGGCGAGGAATTAATTATCCCGTGGCTCTAGAGGGAGCACTCAAACTCAAAGAAATCTCTTATATCCATGCAGAGGGCTATCCTGCCGCAGAGATGAAGCATGGTCCTATTGCCCTGATTGACGAAGAGATGCCGATTGTGGTAATTGCTACTCGCGACAAGATTTACGAGAAGGTCGTGAGTAACATCCAAGAGATAAAGGCGCGAAAGGGACGTATCATTGCTATTGTAAATGAGGGAGACACTCAGGTGGCTAATATGGTAGACTATGTGATAGAGATACCGGAGATAGCACCCGAGTTAGAGCCTCTCCTTACCGTGGTACCTCTGCAACTTCTCTCCTACTATATTGCCGTGTGCAAAGGAAAAGATGTAGACCAACCACGCAATTTGGCAAAGTCAGTAACTGTAGAATAACCAAGATATAGTAAATAGAAAATTATGGATAATCAGAATCTGACCCCTCCTCCTTATCGTGAGGATGTGGTTTCTCAAGCACCGGAAGTGGTTGTGGAGACAGCGGATGTCGCCAAGCTTTTTACCAAGGTGTTCTATTGGATGGCTGGGGCTCTAGGGCTAACCGCTCTCACGGCTTTCCTTGTTTATAGTTCCGAGTCAATGATGATGACCATTCTTATGAATCGTTGGCTCATGTGGGGGCTTTTTATTGCAGAGCTTGGTCTCGTTATGGGGCTTTCTGCTGCAATTCACAAGGTATCGTTCTCTACGGCAGTGCTCATGATGGCAGTTTATTCGGTGCTTAATGGGGTGACGTTGAGTGTTATATTCCTTGTCTACACTTATTCTTCCATTGCGATGGCTTTTGTCATATCGGCAGGGATGTTTGCTGTAATGGCTATTGTCGGTACGGTAACAAAACGCGATCTTTCCTCGTGGGGGAGCATACTTCTCATGGCACTCGTTGGTCTCATAATTGCCTCGGTGGTCAATCTATTTTTGCATTCATCGACAATGGAGTGGATTATTTCTCTTGTAGGGGTTGTCCTCTTTGCCATTCTTACGGTGTACGATACACAGAAGATCCGTCGCTTACTCATAGAAAAGAATGGTCTTGTTTCGGAAGAAGGAATGCACAAAATAGCTCTCTTAGGTTCATTAGAGCTATACCTAGACTTTATCAATATATTCCTCTTTGTTCTTCGTCTGTTGGGCGGGAATAGACGATAATTGAGCTATATACTTATCGCCTCTTGCCTTCGTGGAGAGCCCGGAAGCGGGAGGCGATAATTTCCTTTCTTTCTATATCTGTCTTGGAATCAACATCGCATGTAAAATACAAATTAATCAACCCAATAGAAAAACACTTGTTATGTTAGGAAATTTATTCTCTACGTTTCGCCCCAATGGGGGAGGCCAGGGATTTTCTCCCTTTGGTCTGATGAAAGGGATGACGCCACAACCCCCGGAGCAAGATAAGCGCCCTAGCTATCCTCCTCTCAATCCTAAAACCATCTATACAAAGATATTTCTATGGATGGCAACAGGGCTTGCTCTCTCCACCATTGCGGGGTTTGCTTTGGCTGCGGTGCTCAGTCCCGCCAGTCTGATAGAGTCTTTGACGTCTGATGGTGCTGTACCTACATTTCGTTTTATGTGGTTCATGCCCATCTTTGTGCTTCTACAACTTGTGCTGGGGATAGGCTGTTCCTTTTTCTTTTACAAGATGAATTATGGTATGCTAATCATATTTTTCGTCTTGTATAGCTTGGCTAATGGGATGACCCTCTCCTCTATTTTTATCGGTTATGATGCCTTTTCCATCATCGCTGCATTGGGGATAACGGCTGTTATGTTTGGAGCTATGTGCCTCATTGGCTTGCTAACCAAACGAGACCTCTCTTCGCTAGGGAGTATTGTGATAATGGCATCTATCGGCTTTGTGATTGCCTCTATTGTAGGTATGTTTGTTGCCCATCCTCTAGTTACGTGGATCACTTCTCTTGTTGGAGTCGTTCTCTTTTCCGGAATGACGATTTTTAGTATCAATGGGATCAAAACCACACTTGAGCGAAACAATGGGCATATGTCTGAGCAAGATGCAAATAAGTTTGTACTCCAGTCCGCTTTCCATCTCTATCTTGATATTATCAATCTCTTCATTACGTTGATTCAACTCTTTTCACGAAGAGACTCGCTTCGATATTAAGACCTACCCTAGTGGCTTCTTCCTAATAAAGAAGGAAGGAGCTGCTAGGGCTTTTTCTTCTTCCTTGCTTCCATAGCCGTACAGCTTTCGGATTTGTGTGTATAGCTTGAGGTTTTGGAGAAGTGTTGCCCCCAAAGATGAAGTCGCACCCCATACTCGTGGAGTGCGGCTTTTTTATGTTTCGGTCTCAATGCTCTTGGTCCTCTACCTTGAGGCACATCTCCTTTAGAAGCCCTCTCTACTCCGGTTGAGAAGAGGGTTTTGTGTCATTTGAGAAAGTGTTGTTTATATCGTACCTTTGCAATCCAGTTTTGTTTAGCATCTAGCCAATATATAAAGAGATTATGCGTAAGAGCGTTCTTGCCCTAACCCTTACTGCCGGACTTGCATGGGGAGCTTCGGCACAACAATTGGAAACGATTTATGAGTCGCTTCATCGCCCTATGACTTATCAAGAGTGTGTAGAGCGCAGTGTGTTTTTCGACAGTAATGTAGGAAGGCAAAAGGTTGATAGCGCCCAACGGCGTCTTGCTTATGATACGGCAAGAAGTCTCTACTTACCCAAGGTGCAGGCCTCAATCAAAGAGGATTGGGAGTATGGAAGAAGTCAGGATAATACAGGGGCTTTCGGTCCACGGTCGAGTGCAAATACCACTTTTGATCTCTCTGCTTCGTACGAGCTCTTCTCGGGCTTGCGTCGTCCGCGTATGGTAAAGGCGGCTCGGTTGGATGAGCAGAATAGCGACGCGATGTTGGCGACTCTCCGCGAGCGAGCCGAGTTGCGTGTAATGGGCTTCTTCTACAAATATCTATTGGAGCAGAATATCATTAAGGCTATTCAACAGCATCTTTTGGGATTAGAAGAGTTGCAAAAGCGAGCCATGCTCGGGAAGTATCCCTCTAGTCGATTGGATGAGCTGGCTACGCTGATTGAGACGGAGCGAGGCTTTCTCTACGAAGCCGAGAGCCTGTGTGCCATGACGCGAGTTGATCTCTCTGTTTGTGTTGAGTACTATGGCGAGGCCCCCATACAATTAGTGGCTCCGGATCTCCCTGTTCTTGTGCGGAATGCGCGCGCAGAACTTTTACCTCCGGAGGCTATTTATCGTCATGCTTTAGCCCATCGACCCGACCTCAAAGCGGCTGATCTTGGAATCGCTGCTGCCGAAGAAAAGATCCGTTCCGCTCGCTCGGGATACATTCCCTCCCTTAGTATAAATGCAGGGTATGGCAATGGTTACTTTCGTGTGCTGCAGCAGGCGAATAAGTCCTTTGGCGATCAGCTCCGAGAGAATGGTCGCTTTTATGTGGGATTCTCCATTTCTTTGCCCATCTTCGATGCTCTAAATACCGCTCATGCGGTGCGTCGGGCAAAAATAGATCTGCATTCTGCACAACTTGATAAGATTGATGCCGATCTCGGACTTTACAAAGATATTTTCAAGGCGCATGCTAATGCTGTTGCCGCAGAGCGCAAAATCTCATCTACGACTCTTGCTGTTGGGGCTGCTGAACGTGCTTCGCAGTTTGCGAGGAAGCAATTTATTGAAGGAAAAGCTTCAGCATACGAATTGGAGCGGGCTGAGGAGCGATGGATTTTAGCACAACGAGAAGCGCTTGCCGCCCAATACGACTTCGTTTACAAAGCGGGAGTTTTGGCTCTATACGGCCGCTAATTGGAGTTTTTCTCCTCTCTGTGCAAGAAGAAATCTTTTGTAAGTTGCTGATTGGCAGTGGTGCAACAATTATTAACTCGTGAGGGTGGGAAATAAATTTGGCTGGAATAGAATAAAAGCCTTACCTTTGCAAACGCAAACGAGGGAAGGGGGCGAGCGAGTCTCCGCGAAACAGGCCTTGGTTGCGATGAGGACGAAAGAAATTTTCCTCGAAGTATTGCAGGAGTCAAAATAATTTTTGTATCTTTGCAGTCA
>ERZ773045.1231-NODE-1231-length-11753-cov-7.834673_pt1 | contig 11753 bp, 8 predicted proteins | sample MGYA00580635_ERZ773045 | MGnify/ENA primary metagenome ERZ773045 (study PRJEB29015, sample SAMEA2738115) | human oral metagenome | biome: human oral; feature: human-associated habitat; material: saliva | place: China | collected 2261 ...
CGAAAGCTTCAAACAGGATGAACACCAGGCCCAGCCCCAAAGTGACTACACCCAGGCCCTTAATCCAGCCGCTGGCCTCAAAGAACAGAGCGTTTGTGGCCAGGAAGCATAGGGCTAGCAGGATGTGTCCAGAAACCATGTTGGCCAAAAGACGTAGTGTCAAAGTCACTGGCCGCATGATGAAGGTGGAGAAGATTTCGATGGGGGTTACTAGCACGTAGAGCACCCCGGGCACACCTTTAGGCATGGTTTGGTCTTTGAAGAACTTGAACGGATTGCCGTGCGAGGCCTTAATACCTGCTGCCACAAAGATGACGTAGGCGAAGATAGCGAACACTAGCGGCATACCGATTACCGAGGTACCTGCCACCTGCAGGCCTGGGATAATTCCGGCTAGGTTCATGAACAAGATGCCTAGGAAAACTACGGTCAGTACCGGCGTGTAGCGCACAGCGCGACGCGGACCTAGTACGTCTTCAGCTACGTTTTTGCGCACGAATTCCAACAGCATTTCCAGCATGTTTTGGAAACGTCCAGGCACCAGCTTGGCGCGCGCAGCCCCGATCCCAAATGCCAGCACTAGCACTAGCGTCATGATGATGCGTACCAGCATGATGCGGTTGAGCTCAAACGGGGTGTTCAAGAATGCTAACGCTGGAGGAAAGAAGTCATCGATGCTTGGTGGCACAAATCCACCTTTCGCGGCTACAGCCGTGACCAGCTGAGCGGGTGCGGTTACATCCAGCACCGAGGCCCCCCTTTGGTTGATGGTTTAGGTTTCATAAAACTACTGCGTCTCGGCTATTCACCTTACAGCAATTCCTAAGTACCTATTGTGCTCCTAAAGCTTCGTTGAAAGCACGCCTTAGTACCTAGCTACAGTCGCTTAAGTCACAGCAGCAACTCTTTTAGCAGAATTACTTAGGACGTTGGCCCCGACTTTGAGTCAATTGTCTCTACATATACCCTATTACCTGTAGCTAAACTCACTACTTGCGTTAAGGTTAAACCCACCAGAATTACAGCTAAAGACAGTACAAAGTAGCGCGGGTTAACTGCTTTATCACCCAAGTTTTTTAGCACTATTAGGCAACCGATCATTACCAGCACTTTGAGCGCGAAGTCGATCATGACCCCTGAGCCGGCCAGCTGCGGGTAGCGCTCCCAGGGAATGTACAAGATCGCGACGGTCACCAGGCTCAGCAATAGGCCCGCTGCCCCACCCCAGGCCAGCCCAGCCGCCTTGGCTCCTTCTAGCGCGAAGGAAATCCCCAGGCTTAGGCAGGCAAGGATCAGCCCAACTGCTAGGCAGCGGCGGGCGGTGCGGCGGAAGTTCTGGGTGGCGCTTAGGTGGCTCATTTGGCTCGCTTATTGGTTAGCTACCGGCGCTTTTAAATTACCGGCACTCCGGTGGGGTTGGTGTCGTCGTCATCCTCGTCTTCCCATAGGGATTGGTTGGGCACGACGTCGTAGCGCATGTTGGGGTTGCGCGGGGGCTGCCATGCCGGGCTGCTGTTAGCGCCGGCTCCGTAAGGGCCTTGCGGGCTCGACGGCGGCTGCGGACTCGGCTGCGGCGCACCGGTCTGGGCTACCTGCTGGGACGCAGCTGCTGGTGCAGCCGGAGTGACTGCTGGCTGCGTTAGCGCCGGGACGGCCTGAGTGGCCTGGGTAGGCTGCTCTGGCGTAGTAGCAGCGTGGCGGCCAGCTCGACGTCGTCGCGTCTGTACAGCAGGCTCTGCGCCCTGCGTTTGCCCAGCTTGAGTTGCTGGAGCAACCGGCACAGACAAAGCAGCCTGCGCCGCAGCGTCTTGGCTCACCTGAGCCACCGGCTGGGCAGGCGCCCCAGGTTGCGTGGGCGCGCTCAGCGGTGCATCTGCACCCGGCATTTGCCCAGCTTGAGTTGCTGGAGCAATAGGCTCGCTCAGCTTGGATGCGGCGAGCTCATCAGGTGAATTGGTCGCAAAATAAGATGAAGGTGCAGATTGTGTTGAGGGTGCGCTAAGGCTTGAAGGCGCATTCACAGCAGCACTTGAGGGCGCCGTTGCGGCCGCGCTAACGCTAGAAGCAGCAGAGGCCGCACTAGCCGGTGCCGACTCATCTGACTGTAGCCAAGGCGGCGTAGTCGAGCGCGGCTTAAGCCTAGAGCGGCGGGTCCTGGCCGGCGTCGTCGGGGCCGGCGTCGTCGTAGCGGAGGCAGCAGAACCAGCGGGCGCAACAGAGCCAACCTCAGCAGAACCAGCGGGCGCAGCAGAACTAGCCTCAGCAGAACTAGCCACAACAGGCACACTAGCGGTGGCCGAGCTAGCTGCACTGAGAGAGGAGCTATCAACCACGGGCGTGGAGGCGCTACGCACACGCACCACCGGAGTGGCATCAGTCTTGTCGGGAAGCTTGGTCGGATGCACCGAATCAGGCAGATCCTGCTTAGGCGCAGGCTTCTTCTTAGGCTTCTTTGCAGTTTTCTTTGCGGACTTCTTCGCGGGCTCTTCACGCTTAGTTTTACGCATAAAGCCGGTGAACACGAAGGCCGCGATCAGGGATAGTCCCAGAGTCAAAATAGCCTGACGAGTCTCAATGAAGGCCCAAGCCGCCAGCGGGAAAACCACCGCCGCCGTCCACATATACATAACCAGCACCACACGTCGGTGCGTCAAACCAGCCGAAAGCAGACGGTGGTGGATGTGCATACGATCCGGATGGAAGGGGCTCTTACCTGCGCTAACGCGGCGCACCACGGCCAGCATCATGTCCGTTAGCGGCAATAGCATCATGGCCAGGGGCAGCAGCACCGGCAAGAAAGCCGGCAGCGCGCGCCCGTAGCTAATTGAAATCGGGTCAATCTGGCCGGTAACCACAATTGCCGTGGCCGCGCTCATTAGCCCCAGCAGCATGGAGCCACAGTCGCCCATGAAAATTGTGGCCGGGTTGAAGTTGTGCGGCAAAAAGCCCAGGCAGATACCGATCAGGGCGGCACCTAATGTGGCCGCTAGTGAGGCGTAAGAGTCAGGCGAAGTGTTACGGGTAAGCACATAGGTGTAGCCAAAAAAGGCCATGGCGCCAATAGCCACAGTGCCCGCAGCCAAACCATCCAAACCATCAACAAAGTTAACGGCGTTAATGGCGGTAAGTACCACGAAAATCGTCATGACCATGGAAAAACCGGAGGAACCAATAGTCAGCCCCGCAATTGGGAAAGACACCAGTTGCACACCCTGCCAGGCCAAAATCGAGGCTGCCAGGGCTTGGCCGGCAAGTTTTGCCCACCATTCCAAGTCAAATAGGTCATCCACCACGCCCAGCGCACACAGCAGGCCGCCGGAGGTCACCACGCCCCAGGCGCTACCGCCTTCAAACACGCCCTCCAGGTAGGGAATATGGGAGGCCACCGCAATGGCAGCCACCATACCCATATACATGGCCACCCCGCCCAGACGCGGCACGGGCACCTTATGCACGTCACGCGAACGCACCGGGGTGAGCGTGTGAGTCACCAAAGCGATGTGGCGCACCACCGGCACACTCACATAGGTAATGGCCGCAGCCACCAACAAAATCAGTAGGTAAACCTTCACAGGCGACCCCTATCCGTTTACCTTGCCGATAACAGCTTCGATCTGTGCCACGCTGAGCACCCCTACACGCAGCACCTTAGGCTGGGGGGCTGCGAAAGAAACGATAGTGGAGGGTACCGGGCCAGGGGTGGCGCCGTCGTCGAGCAAATAAATCTCGCCCGAGTCGATCTGAGGACCAAAGTAAGTGCGCGCCTGGGTGGCGTCGGTGGCGGGCGGCTGGCCGGTGAGGTTGGCGCTGGTAACTGCCAGCGGGCCGGTTTGGCTCAGCAGCTGCAAAGTGAGCGGATAGTTGGGTTGGCGTACGGCTACGGTGCCGCCGGTTTCGCCCAGGTCCCAGCTTAGATCTGGGTGGGCGGGAAGAATCAGGGTGAGCGCCCCGGGCCAGTAGGCTTCCATGAGGGCGCGGGCAGGGGTGGGGATATTGGCGACGACGCCGTCCAGCTGAGAGATGTCGCTGACTAGTACCGGCGGGGGCATTTGCCGTCCCCGACCTTTGGCTGCCAACACCTGCGCCACGGCGTGAGCGTCACTTGCTAACGCGCCGATTCCATAGACGGTGTCGGTAGGGATAATCGCCACTTTGGCAGCCTGAAGATGGCTGACTGCGGCTTGCACGGGGATAGTCACTCTCCCATACTGCCACCCGTCAGGCCACCTATTCCACCCCGTTGGGACTTAAACCACTCGTTGACGTACCTCTCCCGCGCTTAAACTTACCTGTTTGAGGCCGCCCTCACTTTCATAAACAACCACCACGGTGCGATCAGTCCAGGCCACATCGCTGTAGCCAAAACTACCTGGCTCAAGCTCAACTAGGAACTGATAGCGCACCGGCCCATACTCTTCTCCCTCTGTGTAACCATAGTCTGCGCCCGGGGGTAGCAGCACGGCTTCCAGCCAGCCATTACGGCGTTGGCGCGCATCAAAAGCGTTAGTGAGCAGTGCGAACCGGTCATCGGCATGTCTACCGCCGTAAACAGTGTTGTAAAGCTCAGATTGCATTAAAAATACATGCGGTTGGTCAGAAACAATCACTAACCCAAATTCACTGGCACGCACGCTAACCATGCCCGCGTTACAGCCCGGATCGGCCACAGGATCGGGCGAAGCCTTAGACCAGCTAACTCCCCCGTTTACGCTGACTGCAGACAGGCGCTGGCCGCTATAGCCGCCGTCGCGAGCGGAAAGCAGCAGGACGTCTGCGTTTACTTGGGCTATGCAAAATTCATCGACGCCGCTGGTGGCGGTGCCGCCGGCCAGGGAGCCGGTTTGTCCTGCCTGTGTTTGCTGGCAAGGTTGGCCCAGGAACCAGCTTTGGCCGCCGTCGTCGCTAAGCAAACAGCAGGCCTGCAACTGCTGCGCCCCCTCACTGCTGCCCTCTACCCGCAGCACTAGGGGCTGTACCAGGCGGCCGCTATTTAGGCAGACGCCATGACCCGAGACGCTAAAGCCGCAGGGAGCCACCTTGAAATTGGTGCGCCAACTACGTTTGCCGTTTGTCGCGGCGGCGGCCATATCGATTTGGCGCCAGCTCCAGGTGTAACCATTATCCCGGCTGACCCCGTAGAGCAGGGCTAGCTCCTCATCACCCTGTTTGGCTAGGGCGGCGGCGGGAGTTTCATGCCAACCCGGGGCGGGGGCTTGCAGGGCCGGCTTGGCCCCAAACAGGCCAGTTAGTCGTGAGGCTGTAATAAATAGGTGTAGCTTACTGCCATCCCAGATCAGGGAGGGGTCAGAGTAGCCGCAGCCGATACCGTCCAGGCTGTAACCGCGCGCGACCCCCTCAGCCAGGATCTGGGCGTCATCCCAGGTGGAGCCGTGGTTGTAGCTGTGGCGCACCACTACCGAGTTGGGGTTGGGCAGGTCGTCAGGCAGCGCGCCGCCGCTGGAACGCCAGTGTTCACCTTTGGGACGCGGGCGTAGATCATGAACTAGCACCAGGTGGCCTGAACCCAGATGTACCAGCGCTGGCACTCGGGCACTAAAGTCGGCTTGGCCGCTAGGGTAAAGAATTTGTCTTTCCATGTTTCATACCAGGTTGCGTTTAAGTGGGCGTTTGAGTGGGCGTTTTGGCAGGCAGATGGCAGGCTGGCTTTAGACCAGGTTGCGGGCGTTAGCCCAGCGGGTTAGCTCATAGCGGTTAGATAGTTGCAGCTTGCGCAGCACTTTAGAGACGTGGGTTTCCACAGTTTTAATGGAGATGAACAGTTCACTGGCTACCTCTTTATAGGTGTAGCCGCGCGCAATTAGACGCATAACTTCGCGTTCACGGTTGGAAAGTAAGTCCAGTTCACTGTCTTCCACCATTGCCGGGGTGGAACCAAAAGCATCCAGCACAAAACCGGCTAGGCGTGGGGAGAAAGCGGCGTCGCCACTGGCTACCCGCTCAATGGCTGCCACCAGGTCAGACGGGGCAATGGCTTTAGTGACATAGCCGCGAGCGCCGGCCCGGATAACGCTTACGACGTCGTCGGCGGCGTCAGAGACGCTTAAGGCTAAAAAGCGGGTGGGGCTAACATCTGCACACTCGCGCGCCACCTGGGCGCCACCGGAGCCGTTACCGCCGGGCAGGTGCACGTCTAGCAGCACCACATCGGGTTTTAGGGCGTGGACGGCGGCGATTGCTCCGGGCACGTCCTCGGCCTCACCCACTACGGTGATTCGCTGCGGCACGCGCTCTAGTTGGGCGCGCACCCCGGCGCGGATAAGGGCGTGATCGTCAACGAGCAGGACACTTAGAGGTTCAGCCATGTAGTTAATTGTATTGGCTCCACTACACCCAAAATCATCCCTTCCCTATAAAAAATACATGGGGTTTTATAGGCAACGGACGAAATGTCAGTTTTTGTGCAGCCAGTGCCTGCCACCCAACTCCTGCAGCCAGCGCCGTCAGTGCACCCAACTCCTGCAGCCAGTGCAGCCAACTCCTGCCACCCAACCCTGCAGCCAACTCCTGCACTCAGCTACTGCAAGGCCAGGCGCAAACACACCTCTGTACCCGGTTCGCGGGCGCGAATAGTGGCACTGCCGCCGTGGCGCTGCATCCGGCCGATGATGGAATCGCGCACCCCGTGGCGGTCTGGGTTTATGGCTTCTAGCTCAAAACCAGCGCCGTGATCGCGCACGTAGGCTTCCACTTCTTGGCCGCTGACCTCCACATATAGGCTGATTGGGGGTTTGCCGTGGCGCACCGCGTTGGCTAGGGCTTCACGCAGGGCCGAGGTGAGCACGCGGGTTTTGGCGGTGGCCGGGGTGTCTCCCACAATCACGCTATCTACAGGCACGCCGTAAAGCTGCTCAATTTCACGTGAAACGCTTTCTACCTCGCTGCGAAGGTTTTCGTTGGTGGGGTGGTTGTCCCCGTAAAGCCAGGCGCGCAGTTCACGTTCTTGGCTTAGTGCCAGGGCGGCCACGCGCTGGGGATCGTCAGCTTGGGCGCGCAGCAGGGTGAGGGTTTGCAGCACTGAGTCGTGTAGGTGGGCGGCAATGTCGGCGCGTTCGGAGGCGCGTACCTGGGCAGCTTGGGTTTGGGACAGCTGCCTGATTACCCCCAACCACAGCGGGGCGAGCACTAGGGCCACCACGCTTAGCATCACTAGGGCCGCGAACGCCCCGATCAGCATGCCTGACATGTCGGTGTGGTCGCTGAGCCAAATCAACACCCCTAAAACTGCTAGGGCCAGGCCGGCCGCTAAGCGCGCGATTGCCGCCATTGAACGCGGGGTATGCATTACTTCTTCGGCTTGGCTCCAGGCCAGGGCAGCGCCGCAACCGATTATCAGCAGCGGCAGGTAGGCGTTGCTTTCCAGCCAGCCTCGACTCCAGGCCACCAGGATTGCGGCCAGGGCTAGCAGCACTACGCCGCTAAATATGGTGGTGGCCTGATCTCTGCCGTCTTTGCTCTGTAGCTGGTTTAGCTGCGCGGCCAGGCGGGTGGGGGCGGCTAGCTGTGAACTGGCTGGGTTGCCGGCTGGGATTAGGGCTATGGCCAGGGCATATGCCAGCGCGCCGACCCCGTTTAGGAAGAGCAGACCCACAAAAATAGCGCGCACTAGCCACACGTTTACGCCCAGGTGCGTGGCTATGCCCGCGCACACCCCGCCCATTAGGGCTGCTGGTGGCATGTACCCGTCGGCTAGTGGGGTGGGGTTGTGGTTTAGGCGCACCAGTTGGGGGCGCGACGACGACGCCTGGGTACCGCCTTGAGTTCCGGCTCGGCTGCCGGCGCCCTGGTCACCTGTCACACGGCTGGCTCCCGGCTGCCTACCGCCCGCCTGTGGGCCGGCCTGAGTAGCGCTACTCCCCCACGCGCGGCTTTTCTGCCCGTAGACGCTGTCCCACGGCCAATTTTGCTGACCATAGTGACTGCGCGCGCCGCCTACTTGTGGCTCGCTACTCCCCTGCCCTCTACCTCGGGGGTTACGCCAACTAGGCGGCGGGGTGAAGTCGGGGCGCCAGGGTTGGCCCACAGTTAACTCAGACTGGCCCGCTGCGAGGGCTGACTGGGCGCCAGCAGGGTCCGACTGTGCGGCAGCGGGGGCCGATTCGGCGCCCTGTCCTCCAGCAGGGGCAGACGCGGCCGGAGCTGAGGCGACCGGCGCTGAGGCGAGCGGCGACGTCGTCGAACCTGGCAGGGGCTGCGACCTCGGCCCTGGGGAAGGCTGCGGCAAGTCAGAGGACTGATTAGGGGTGGCACTCACGTTTATATAGTTGCACGCAAAGGGGTGCCATTAGGGGTGGGTAGGGATTAATCAGGGTTATATCAGGGTAGTCCCCAATATCGCCAAAGCATCGGTTAGCTGCAAACTTGAAGCATGAACAGCAAAGACTTTAACAACGACGCCGAGCGCGAGGGTGCTGCGGACTCTACTTCCGCGCAGGGCCGCCCCGGACAGACCTTCCAGGGCACCCCCGGTTACCAGGGCACCTCCGGTACCCACAGCACCCCTGGTTACCAGAGCCCCGCATTCCAGGGCCCCGGCCACCACAGCAACCCCGGCGCCTACGGCCAAAGCGGCATGGACCGCTTCTTTAACTCGATCCGCGCCATGAACCTCTACCGCGCCCAGCCGCGCGCGCTTGGTGGCGTATGCTCGGGGATTTCCCAGCGCTACGGCATCGACATGACCCTGGTGCGCATCTTGTTTATAGTTGCCGCCCTGCTTGGTTTTGGCGGTTTCCTCTACGCCCTGGCCTGGGCTTTCCTGCCCGAGGTTGAGGATGGACGCATCCACCTGGAGCAGGCCCTGCACGGCGACTTCACCGGCGGCCTGGCTGGCGCGATTGTGTTAGCGCTCTTTAGTGGCGCCCCGGCAAGCGTTTCGCTAGGTTTCTTACCCATCTTACCCAGTTTTTTTGGTAATAGCACCCTTATTGGTATCGCCGCTGTGGTAGCAGTGCTGCTCATCGCTAACTCACGGCGTAACTCGCAAAACTACTCTGGCTACCCCTACGCCCCTGGCGGTTACGACGGCGGCGCTGGCTATGGTCCCGACGGCGGCAACGGGGGCGGCACTGACGGCGGCAACGGTCCCAACGCCGGCTACGGGGGCGGCACTGACGGCGGCTACGGAAACAGCGGCGTCGGCTCAGAAAACTACGACCCAAACGGGGCTTACGCCTCAACCCGAGGCTACGACGGCGGCGTCGGCCCTAACGATGGCCCCAACGGCACTTACAATGGCGGCTATGGCCCCAACGGCGGCTACAACAACGCTTATGACGGCGGCGAGGGCCAGCAGGTTTTTTCCGCCCCGCCCGTAGGCAGCAATGGTAAGCCCATTCCGCGTTGGCAGGGCAACTACAACCCGGGCGGCCAGCGCCCCAACTACCAGCCCTACCAGCGTAAAAACTGGGTGCCCGGACCGGGCAGCATGTTAAGCCTGATCACCCTGGGTTTGCTGGTGATGTGCGCAATTCCTATGGTGCTTGAGCAGAGCCTGCGCTCCCTGGTGATCTCGGCGGCCTTAGCGGCAGGCGTGATGGGCCTGGCCCTGGCGGTGTGTGCTCTGCGCGGCCGTCACGGCGGCTGGATCAGCGTAATGGCAGTGTTTTCACTGATTTTCGGTTTCATGCCGATCGCTGCAATCACTTCGGCGGCACCGCAAAGCGCGCTGGATATTGATTGGCAAAATGTTCGGGTAGATAAGTCCAACTACAACTACATGGTTCCTTCGATCCCGAACTTCGTGGGTGAAACAACCCTTGACCTGACTCAGGCGCCGGCCGGCGAAAACCGCACTATCACGGTTAACTCCTTTGTTGGCCAGCTGACCATTAAAACCGCCTACGGCCAGAGCGTGCGGATTGAGATGGACCATTCTAAGGGTGTAGAAGCGGCCACGCTGAGTGCCTACTCCCCCTGGCAGGTCAGTGAGAACGGCGTCGTGCACACCCTGCAGCCCACCAACACCTACAACTCTATCGACGGTGACAACTCCGACGACTTCGACGACGACGCCAGCACCCCCACCCCGCGCAACTGGGTGACCGCCTCCCCCAGCCCCTCTGGTACGGCCGTGGCCAGCCCCAGTACAGCAGTGGCTACCCCCTCTGGCACCGCAAGCGCAACCCCTGGCAGCACAGTGGCCAGCCCCGGCACGGCAAGCGCCACCCCCGGCGCCACGGCGTCGAGCAATGGGGACAACGGCAGCGTGAACAGCGGCAATAGCACCAATTCGGGCAGCTCTCAGCCGTTCGCCATGTACTACTACGAAAAGAGCACGGTTAACGGTTGGCCTTCAGGCTCTGGCAGCAAGCTGGTTTTCTCTTCGCCAGCTAGTGTGCAGGGTGGGAATGCAAAGGGCGCAAACGCGCAGGATGCAGGCGCACAGAACTCAAATGCACGCAGCTCAAAGGGCACCATCATGGTCAAGGTGGGACAGGCTGTAGGCCAGGTGCGCACCATCGAATCGGCCCCCACCAGCAACTAAGGAAACAAGCAAATGAGCATCAACAGCAGTTACCTAAACCCCGATAGCTCCGGTGATCCCTACGGGTCTAACAGTTCCAATGGTTCCGCTGACTCCTATGGGGCTGGAACATACGGGGCAGCCAGCCCCTCTGACTCCTACAACTTCAGCGGAGGCTACAGTTCCTACGATGAGCCTGCCAGCCCGCTGTCCACCACCAGCGCCGCCAGCGCGACGGGAGCTAGTGAGACGGGGACATACGGGGCTTACGGGGCGGCCAGCGCCACGGAAACCAGCGCGAGCGCCACTTCGGCCAGCTCAGCCGCTTACAACTCCACTGGCGCATATAGCTCCACCGAGGCTTACTCCACCGGCTCCTCCGAGCCCACCGGCTCCTCCAACTCCACTAAGGACGATGCTGTTTGGCGTGGCCAGAGCAGCAAAGAGCCTGCCGAGCTAAAGCGTCCGCGCGTGTCCACCCTGGTGGCTTCCCTGATCATGTTGGCCGCAGCCGCAATTTTGGGGGCGCTGGCCATGGGAGTGCACTTCTCCTGGACGGCGGTAGGGGCTAGCACCCTGGGCACGATTGGCCTGGTCTTGATCGTGTCGGCATTCTTCGCCAACCGCAACAAGTCCCACACCTGACAGACAAGCACTGCCAATACACAGGCAGGTGCAGGCACAGCATATACAGACACAGACAAACACAGGCAAAATCGTCCGTTCCCTATAAAAAATACGTGTATTTTTATAGGGAACGGACGATATTTCAGTTTTTATGGACGATATTTCAGTTTCTGCACCCCCACCCAGCCGAGCGCCGTCGTCGGCCCCAAAACCTGCACATTTACCACTTAACCGCCACCCTCACCACCCGTGCGGGGCTTAATCCCCATACCCGCGTCGCCGGCAGCATAAATACCCTGTAGGCAGTTAATGTCACTTGGCCCGGGCACATTGCGACGACGCCGGGCTCTGCCACAGAGAGGGTACGACCCATGACCACAGTGGGCGCAGACGTAGAAGCCCTACGTCAACTGGCGCAAATGTTTACGGATAACTCGTCGAAACTGACCGGCGACGTAATTCCTACGATCAATTCACGGCTAAATTCCAGCGGCTGGGTGGGTGAAGACGCCGACAGCTTCAAGGCCGACTGGCACGGTCACCTCATGGGTCAGCTCAACAATGCGGCGACCCAGCTTTCCGACGCCGCCGCCACGCTAAACCGCAACGCGGATGAGCAGGAGCAGGCATCCTCGATCGCGGG
>ERZ773045.1241-NODE-1241-length-11694-cov-5.805997_pt1 | contig 11694 bp, 11 predicted proteins | sample MGYA00580635_ERZ773045 | MGnify/ENA primary metagenome ERZ773045 (study PRJEB29015, sample SAMEA2738115) | human oral metagenome | biome: human oral; feature: human-associated habitat; material: saliva | place: China | collected 2261 ...
CCCCCAACGGGATTCGAACCCGTGTCGCCGCCGTGAAAGGGCGGTGTCCTAGGCCTCTAGACGATGGGGGCCACTGTCGGCCACCGGTCTGGCGTCCGAGGACGAAGAGAATATTAGGCAGAAGCGAGGCCTTAAAGCAAAAAGAATGGCAGTGATGACCGTCACATGTCTATTTTTCCTTGATATTCTGGGATTCACAATGCTGACCATCGATTCAAGGCGCAGGCGATTCTCAATGATCGCGCCTAGGCTTGAGGGAGTACAGGATGAGTGATTCAAGGACAGTTTTATGATTTTCAGTGCCGACGATTCGATACCTTCACCTTCGCCAACGGGTGTTGCACAGGACGCTGTTCAAAATGCGCTGGACTTGGCATCACTGATCTTCGGCGCCACAGTTGGTCTGGTTATCGCCTTCGTTGTGGCACTGGTGATTGTCCTTTTGACGCGTCCAATTGCCCGTCGTTCGCGCTATTTTGCAGCGGTTACCAAACGCGTCCGGACCTCGTACTACATCACCGCGATGGCTTGGGGCGCGTGGGCTGGCCTGCAATTCATGCTGGTCAACACCACTCTGTCAGATTGGTCCAATGGTGGAATGGTGGGCTTCATCTCCCATGTCCTGCTCATTATTGGCATTTTGACGATGACCTGGATGGTCTACAACAGTGCATGGATCTTCGAAGACGCGGCACGAATCCGCCAGGAAAAAGACGGAGGGGTTTCCCGTAAGTTTGAAACCCAAGCGCAGGTCATCCGTCGTCTCCTACAGGCTCTGGTTATCCTTCTCGGTGTTTGTGCAGCCCTCTTCACTTTTGACGCCGCGCGTCAGGCAATGACAACTGTTCTGGCCTCTGCCGGTGTCGTTTCGGTAATCGCCGGTCTTGCAGCCCAGCAGACCTTGGGAAATGTTTTTGCCGGTATCCAATTGGCTTTCACGGATGCAATTCGCGTGGGCGATGTGGTCGTTGTCGGTAAGGATAATGCCTCGGGCAAGGTTGAAGAGATCACTCTTTCTTACGTTGTTGTTCGGCTTCCAGACGAACGCCGGCTCATCGTTCCCTCGACCTATTTCACCTCCAATACCTTCGAAAACTGGACGCGTCGCGCGGCAACCCAGCTGGGTAATGTCGAGCTCAAGCTCGACTGGGCGGCGCCTTTAACTCTGATCCGCAGTCACGTTCAAAAGCTTCTTCTTGCAACTGATTTGTGGGATGGGCGTTCGTGGGCCGTTCAGGTTGCTGACTCGAATGAAACGACAATAACCGTTCGCATTGTTGTCTCTGCAAAGGACTCCGGAGCGCTGTGGGATCTGCGCTGCTACCTACGTGAAAACATGATTCGTTGGGTTGTTGATGAGGATCCTGCGATCCGTCCGCATACGCGTGTTCAGCCCTTGGAGGTTGAGACGGTCACGCAGGATACCTCTCGCGAGGCCGTCGCCCGCCTGGCGAAGGAACTGTCGGGTATTGCCGCCGATACGACGGGTGACCCCAACTTGCATCCGGTGTTGGCGGCAGGAAAGCCCGCTCAGGCCTCGCCGGTTTCTTCTCAGGGCAAGACAGAAGAAAAGGGTGATTCGGACCCCCTCGATGACGCAGTGCATTCCGTGCGGCTCCTGGCAGCCCGGCAGAAAGCCAAACGCGCACGCAGGAGGGCAATGGCCCAGCGTCAGCGTGAACTCGCTGATACGGGGAAGGTCACAGCGGTGGCCTCGGCAAATGACGCGCAGACCCAGGTTTTTTCGCAGACGATGCTGCATTCTTTGGTTGCCGAGCAACTAGCCGAAAAAGTTGCCCAGGCTAATGCGCGTCTAGGTAAGAATCACCTGAGTGGGGGATCGACCGCGCTCTTGCCTCAGGCACAGGCGAACGGTGACAAGGCGCAGGCCTCAGCCCCGCAGGTACAGTCCGGTCACGCTCATATGGATGCGACTGTTGTTCGCGGGGAGCGCCTCTTCTCAGGGTCTCCCGATGCCGATGAGCGCAATCAGATTTACGCCGGTCCCGGTGACGAAGTCCTGGCAGAACGCGAAGCTACGGCGAAACGTCACGAAGAAGAAACAACTCGTTTGAACAGCGGACCTCGAGTGCCCGAGGATGCGGTGCGTCCGCAGCGCAGCGATGTTCAACAAGACTGAATTGAGGAAAACAACATGAAGATCATTCGAACCCGTGATCGTGCAACGCAGCTCGAGCACCTTGCACAGGCGCAACAGTCGGCACCCAGCGTGAATTACAGTGACGACGAGTGGCGTGAGCGGCTTACTCCCCAGCAGTACTTGGTTCTTCGTCAAGCCGGGACTGAGGCGCCGTGGACAGGTGAGCTGCTGGATGAACACCGCTCGGGTACCTATCTGTGTGCGGCATGTGGCGCTCAGCTTTTCCCCTCGTCAACGAAGTTTGAATCGCATTGCGGGTGGCCGAGTTTCTATGAAGCGCTGCCCGGTGCAGTTAACTATTTCGAGGATATTTCCCACGGAATGCGCCGCATCGAGGTGCGCTGTGCAAGCTGTGATTCTCACCTGGGGCACATTTTTGATGACGCACCGAATCAGCCAACGGGAAATCGTTTTTGCATGAATTCCGTGTGTCTACAATTTGTCCCTGACCCTGTGGCATAGTGGGGGAGTGCTCTCCCATCTTCGTGCGCTTTTTTCACGCGTTCCCGCGCCCATTCTGATTGTTGGTGCTGCGCTTAGCGCGTATAGCGGTGCGGCCGTTGCGGTCCTGATTTTTGGGTCTGTCCAGCCCAGTGCTGTGGCATGGATGCGTGTTTTCATCGCCGGGATGATCTTGTGTGCGTGGCGACGCCCCTGGCGTGTGGGCCTGAGCGCTAAGGATCTTGTTGAGTCCGCTTGCTTCGGCTTGGCGTTGATCACCATGAACATCACGTTCTTTGAATCGATCGCATATTTGCCCCTAGGTCCAGCCGTCTCCATGGAGTTCATCGGACCGGTTGCAGTCGCAGTGATTCGTGGCCGAGGCTGGCTTCCGCGCCTTGCCGCATTCCTTGCCTTGGCGGGGGTCGTTCTTATTGGTGGGCTTGGCCTCGACACCAATGATCCAGGTTTTATTCCCGGGCTGAAATGGGCGGGCTTGTCTGCTGTCGCGTGGGCGGTCTACATCCTTTTGGGCCAGCGTGTGGCATCGAAGCGCTCGGGAATTACCAATGTTGCGGTCGGTTGTGCGCTCAGTGGGCTGATACTTTCACCTTTCATGATTCAGTCAGCCTTACCTGCACTCACTCAACCATGGTTGCTTGGGATTGTCGTGCTTGTTGCGGTCCTATCCACCATCATTCCTTGCTCCTTTGAAGCCCTTGCCATGCACAGGATCTCGGCGGCAGATTTTTCGCTGTTCACTGCGCTTTCTCCGGCCTCGTCGCTGCTGATGGGTGTGATCATCCTCTGGCAGATTCCCACGCTGTGGCAGATTCTGGGGCTTGTTCTCATCTCAGTCGCTGTTGGAATTGCTTCAAAGGATTCCTCGAAGGAAGATGAGCTTCTTGCCGAAGAAGTACGTGAACTAATTGGAGGAGGGTCGTGAGCAGCCGATCATTTGCGGGAATAGCAAATCGCATTCCCGCACAGGTATTGATCGTTACCTCGGCTCTCATCCAATACAGCGGTGCTGCCGTCGCAGTTTTCGCCTTCTCTGTCGTTGAACCGGCCTCGGTCGCATGGTGGCGCGGTTTCGTTGGTGCGCTGGTGCTGTGCGCGTGGGTTCGTCCTTGGCGAGGCCTCGACCGCGCAACCCTGAAGGGCGCTCTCTTCTTCGGCATTGCCTTGGTCTGCATGAACGCCTGCTTTTACGAGGCAATTTCCCGCATTCCCCTTGGGGCTGCGGTTTCGCTTGGGTTCCTTGGTCCTGTGACGGTTGCTGTTGTACGAGGTCGTGGTTGGGCGCCAAGAATCGCTGCCTTTTTCGCCTTGGCCGGGGTGTGTGCGATCGGCGGACTTGGGTTGGATTTGAGTGCTCCGAGAATCTTAGCTGGGGTTGGATGGATTCTGGCGGCCGGCGCCTCGTGGGCGGGATATATCGTCCTTGGACAAAAGGCTGCGTCTTCGAGCTCCGCGATGACCAACCTTTCGCTGGGTTGTGCGTTCAGCGCCTTGATCTCTGCGCCAATTCTGGCCCCAGGTGCGATGGCCGCATTCAGTGATCGAAAGGTTTTAGTCGCGGTCATTGCCTTGGCATTCTTGTCGACGGTTTTCCCATATAGCCTTGAAGCCATGGCGATGAAGCGGGTTTCTGCGGCGACTTTTGCTTTGTTTACGGCGCTTCTTCCCGCGACCTCAGCTCTGATCGGTGCGGTGCTTTTGCGTCAGATTCCGAGCCTGTGGCAATTGGTCGGTTTGGTGTGCATTTCAATTGCCGTGGGGATTGCCTCGATGGCGGGGCGTGCGCATCCCGATGTCAAAGGTGTTCAGGGCATGGAAGAAACAGAAAACTAAAAAAGCGCGAGAGAAGTAGGCCCAGGGGGACTCGAACCCCCAACCCACGGATTAAAAGTCCGCTGCTCTACCATTGAGCTATAGGCCCGCGGGTACTCCCGCTGTGTGGCCCATCGGGTGGACCAACCCCACCATCTTACTGGTAGGAGAGCAAATGGGCGAACCGCAACGCATCCCAAGACGTCCGGCGATTTTGGACTACGCGCAAACAGAGGCAATTGTTGGTGCGCCAGACGTTGCGGATTCTTCTGTTCTTGCTCACTCAACTGCTTGGGCACTGTTGGGTGTGGGAGATGAAGATTTTGATGCCGAGGCCTTGCGTCGCCTTCGCGAGCTGCTCTCCACCGGTGGAGTTCCTCTAGTTGCCGAGCTATGGTCGCAAAGCCCTGATTTCACTCTTCCGGGCGCGCTGTGGCGCGTGTACTTGTTCAGAGAGTGGTTCCATCGTGACCCGCTCACGGTTGCTGAACTGTACATCTTGGGATTGCATGCAGATCAGGTTCCCGGACTCGAAGAGCCCATTCATGCGCGTCCTTTGGAGGATGTTATCCATGACGCGGATGCACTTCTGTCCGGGGAAAAACGTGATGATGATCTGGAAGACATCTTTACGGAGCTTGCGCATGCGATGCGCATTGTTGCTGCTGGCGATCCCAGAGTGGGAAGACAGTGGATCGATGACCCGCATGACGCATTGGCGTACGGAGTGACGATGCGTGCGCGGGCGCTGGTGATGACCGCTCAGGAGCTCGAACGTGCGGCCTCCCGAGCGCGCATCGGGGAGTTGGACTGAGATCTTTATTTAGTATCGTGAAGTTACAAAAGGTATTGGCATTGTCTGAGCCGACTGCTAGTATGACGCAGGTAACACCGACGAGGTGTGTGAATTTCTCAAAGTCGAGTTGTTCTCACAAGGAGTACCCATGTTTACTCGTAGACGCTTTGGAACCGCCTTTATCGCGGGTATTGCAGCACTTTCGCTGCTCACTTCGTGTTCAGGAGGTGCCTCAAAATCCTCTTCAGGAAGCGAAGAAAAACTCACCTTCATGATGCTCGGAGCATCACAGAAATCAATCGAGCACATCGAGAAGAATGTCCTACCGGAATTCAAGAAGAAGACCGGCGTTACCGTCACTTTGCAGACCTCAGACTGGGGGAGTGCCTTCCAGAAGTACACGACCGCGGCTGCATCGAAGCAGATGGCGGATGTCGTTTCTCTCGGCGCGATCTGGACCGCTCCGCTCGCTGACAAGGGAGCCCTTCTTGATCTTGGCCCGTACATGGACAAGTGGGCAGACAAAGACAAGATTTTCCCAGAGCTACTCAAAGACGGGCAGTGGGACGGTAAGCAGTACTCGATTCCCTACGGCTTTGATCTTCGCGTTCCGGTCTACCGCAAGGACCTCCTCGAAAAAGCCGGTGTTGACACAACGAAACTGCCGACAACATGGGAGGAATTCCACCAAGTCGCACTCAAGGTGCGTGACGCCGGGATTTGCGAATCTCCGATTTTCTGGGGCACTGACAAGTCCATCGGCCTCCAGCAAGGATTCGCTCAGCTCATGATGCAAAACGAAGCCAAGTACTGGAAAGAGGATGGGACCTCGAACTTCTCTTCCCCGCAAGCCCGTGAAGCCTTGGACTTCTTGGTGACAAGCTTCAAGGAAGGAACTGCTGACTACCACCTGGTCTACTCCGGTAGTGGGGCGCGTCCTCTGGTTTCAGGTCAGTCGGCAATGGGCTTGGGATCGCGAAACGACTACTACAACGCAGAGAGCACGAACCCTGAGGTTGCCAAGCAACTCCTCATCGGCCCTGCACTGGTTGGTCCTTCGGCATCGAAGGGCGCTGCTGGAGCGTGGATCAACAAGCTCGCTATTGCAAAGAACTCCAAGAACCCCGATAAAGCATTCGAGTTCATCTCCTTCCTCATGGAAAAGGACAACCTGAGTGCATTTGATGAGAGCTATGGTGTTCTGCCTGTTCGTACCGATCTGGCTGAGGCCTCGTGGCTTGGTGAAACGGGACTTCAGCTCATGGCGCTGGCAAAAGACGCCCAATCACAGCCCCCGCATCCAGGAATGATGCAATTTGGCGGAGACATCAACAAGCTGCTTGATCCGGCGGTCCGGGGATCAGTCGGAGTGGATGAGACTCTTGCAGCAATAGACCAGAAACTCAACGCCTTCGGGCACTGATATGTCTCGTCAATTGAATACAGCCCGTTGCTCGTCGGCGCTGGAACGCCAGCGCCGACGAGCCGGCCTGTCACTAATTGCCCCGGGAGGGGTTGCAGTTATTCTCTTCACCCTCCTGCCTCTGGCACTTGCAGCAGTGTTCTCCTTTACCAAGTACGACCTGATTAACCCCCCAGAGTGGGTTGGTTTCGAGAACTACATTGGTCTCTTCTCCGATCAGGTCTTCCTACAAGCAATCGGGAATACCCTGTACTTCGCTTTTGGGCAGGTTGCTATCGGTGTCGTAGTCGCTTTCATGATTGCCATGCTCTTCAGCCAAAAACTGCATGGGAACTCGGTGATGAGAACGATCGTTTATATGCCGCAAGCGATGTCCTACGTCATTGTCGCCCTGTTCTGGTCTTTCTTCTTTGATCCATTCTCAGGACCAATCAATGAGTTTCTCCAAAACCTGGGAATGCCAAAGGTCTACTTCCTCACTGAGGCATCTACGGCAATGCCCTCAATTTTGCTTGTGTCCTTGTGGCGCAACATGGGCTACTACATGGTCATCTTGCTGGCGGGAATCCAAGCGATACCGCCCCAGCTCATTGAAGCCGCTCAAATTGATGGAGCCGGTGCCTTCCGTCGCCTGATTTACGTTGTGATACCGCAGCTAAAGAACACTTTGTTCTTTGTGGCAATCACCTGGTTAATGGGTGGTTTTCAAATGTTCACTCAGGCCTACGTCATGACCCAAGGTGGTCCTGAAAACTCCACGCGAACCATCGTCTACGAGCTTTATGAATCGGCATTCACCTACCTTGACATTGGTCGAGCATGCGCCATTGCTGTCCTGCTCTTCTCGACGGTGATCGTCGTTGGTCTGCCCGTTCGCTTGTTCCAAAACCGGGCAGCACGTCGTAGTGCTACCCCGGAGCGCACGCCTGAGCACTCTGGAGGGACACGATGAGAAAAATCCTTCGATCCGGGATCTTCCACACCCTTGCCCTGATCATCACAGCTCTATACGTTGTCCCTTTGGCATCGATTTTCTTGGTTGCCTTGGCCCCCGCAGATCGTGAATTAGAGTTCGGTATTCCCGATGAATTCGCCTGGTCGAACTTCGCTGAAGCCATGCGTGCAGAGAACTTCCCCCTCTTCTTCGCGAACTCACTTGTTGTGTCCTTGGCCTCGACGGTGCTTCAGGTCCTTTTGTGCGCGATGGCTGGCTATGCGCTTGCAAAGATGCCGATCCCGGGCAAGAAGACCATCATGCTCGTCCTCATTGCGCTCATCATCGTTCCGCCGGAAGTCATGATGGTCCCGCTCTTCGTTATCGTCACGCACGTGCCCTTCGCGGGAGGTAATGACCTGTGGGGAAACGGCGGCTCTGGACTACTCGATACCTACGCGGCCTTAGTTGTCCCGCACGTGATTTCCGCACTGTGTATTTTCTTGATGCGTCAGTTCTACTTGGATCTTCCCGATGAACTGGGTGAATCTGCGCGAGTCGATGGTGCAAGTGAAGGACGTATTTTCTGGCAGATCTACACGCCCCTCGCGCTTCCAGCGGTTGCGGTCGTTTCGGTGCTTGCTTTCCAAGGAGCATGGAACGACTTCTTGTGGCCACTGGTATCCGTGAAATCAAACGATATGCGTACGCTCCAATTAGGACTCGCAGTGTTCTATCAAGAGAACTCAACTCAGTGGAGCCTCCTCATGGCAGCGGTTATTCTCATGACCTTGCCAATCGTCGTGATATTCCTCTTCGGTCAGCGCTACTTCACCGCCGGAGTCTCTGCTGGAGGTGTCAAGGAATGAGCCTGCGTCCCAATATTCTCCTCTTTCTCACTGACGATCAGGGTCCGTGGGCGCTTCCGTGGATCACGCCTGAACTGCGCATGCCCGCATTGGAAGAATTCGCCTCGGACGCGTATGTCTTCACGCAGATGCACACGCCCTCACCGGTGTGTTCTCCGGCGCGCGCATCGATCCTCACTGGAACCATGCCCTCCACTCACGGTGTGCACGATTGGCTCACGGGGACTCGGCATCCCCGCGCTCATCCCGACACCTACCTTGACCACCTCGAAACTCTCCCGCAGATTCTTCATCGCTCGGGTTACACCTGCGCACTGAGCGGTAAGTGGCACCTAGGAGACTCTTGCGAGCCTGCACCGGGATTCTCCTCTTGGTACGCGCATCGCTACGGGGGTGGCCCGTACATGGGCGCGCCGATTTGGAAAGATGGTCACGAGGCCGAGGAGGAGTTGTACTTCACCGATGCAGTTGGCGTCCATGCCCTAGAGTTCCTTCGCGAGCGTGCAGCCGCTACGGGTGAAGACGGGGAACGTCAACCCTTCTTCCTCTTTGCTGCGACAACGGCTCCGCACGATCCGTGGGGAGAAGATCAGCACCCCGATGAACTCCTCGACATTTATGCAGGTGAGGAGTTCCCTACGATTCCACGAGAGGAACCCCATCCTTGGGCCGATTATCAACGGGTTCATCAATTCGCTGATGCTTATCGAGATCCCGTTCCTTCACTTCGCGGCTACTGTGCCGCGCTCAGTGGAGTCGACCGGATTTTCGGCTCCCTCGTCGATGAGCTCAAAAAGCAGGGGGAATGGGAAAACACGATCGTCATCTTCATGTCCGATAACGGATTCTCTTGTGGGCATCACGGGATCTGGGGGAAGGGAAATGGTACTTTTCCCTTGAACTTCTGGGATAACTCCGTACGCGTTCCCTTCCTGATTCGTATTCCCGAGGCGGTGGCCGCTTCGGTTGGCATTGATCCTGGGCGTGAGCGTGGATATTCCTCTCCGGTCAATGAGCTGATCTCTAGTCTTAATTTGTTCACGAGCTTGTGTGAATTGGCTGGGGTTGAGTGCGCTGCCGATGTCCGCCGGGGCCAAGGCACGCTGCTCAATATCCTTCGAGGCAAGTCGGGCAGCGATTCTGTCGCAGTTTTCGATGAATATGGAGCCGCACGAATGATCCGGCGCGGGATGCTCAAATACGTCTGGCGTGAAGAAGGACCAGAGGAACTGTACGACCTCGAATGCGATCCCGATGAACGTCGCAATCTCATTGATGATCCGACCTACAGTGGAATTCAATCAGAGCTAAGAAACGAGCTTGACCATTGGTTTGAGGTCCATGAGGATCCCCGATTCTCTGGTATCGCTTTGGATGTCACTGGGCTTGGTCAGATCATGCCCCTGTGGCGCTCCCGCGAAACAGAGGCCTTCGTCCAATTCGGTGAGGAATAAAAGCTCTCCTGCAGGGGTTGAAAAAACAATTGCCCCTCGTGGCTTCCACGTCGTTTCCTGGTCGCGTTCGCGTCCCTCGGAGCCAATCGAAGGCGTGACCTACAACCACGGCGACCTTCTTGATGAGGATGTCCTCCGCAGTGTTGTCGATGGTGCGGATGTCGTCGTTGGTGCACTTTCGCCTCGAGGCGCTTTGGATGCTTCTCTTCGCTTCCTCTACTCGCAAGTTGCGGACCTCGCTCAGAAGGCTGGAGTTCGCTTGGGGATCGTCGGTGGCGCCGGATCGTTGCGTGTTAAAGAGGGGGGACGTACCCTTGCTTCGCTCCCGGACTTCCCTGAGGAATTTCGTTCCGAGGCCGGCCAACTTGCCGCAGTCCTCGAAGATTTGCGCTCGCGCAGTGATGATCTTCAGTGGTTCTTTGTTTCTCCCGCTGGTAATTTCGGGTCAGACAATCCCGGAACCCATACCGGGCATTTCCGTCTTGGTGGTGATGTCCTGCTCACTGACGAGAATGGGGTTTCCGATATCTCTGGAGCGGACTTTGCCCAGGCCTTTGTCGATGAGATCGAAACACCCACCCATACGGGACAGCGTTTCACCGTCGCCTACTAAAACAGCAATCTGAGAAGAGCGTGGGTTCGGGTTTCAAGCCCGCACCCACGCCCACTCTAGGTTAGGGTTAATAACGTGACACCCAGCCCTCAGCCCATGCCCCCGATGCGCCTTATTCGCGCAGGCGGCGCCCTTGTATGGCGCTTACGCCACCCGGGTCGTCAGGTCCTTCCGGGAGATGTGCTTGATGAGGCTGAGATCGAAGTTCTGCTAGTTCATCGCCCCCAGTATCACGATTGGTCGTGGCCGAAAGGCAAGATTGAAGGACGAGAGACCATTCCCGTTGCAGCTGTGCGTGAGGTCGAGGAAGAAACCGGTCACGTCATCAGCCTCGGCGCCCCTCTAACGACTCAGCGCTACCGTCTTGGCTCAGGGCAGACCAAGGAGGTCCGCTACTGGGTGGGGACCCTCATGGGAGAAGATCCCCATTCTGATCGTGGCCTCGTCCACCTGCGTAAGCCGGTCCACCGTGCCCCTACGCGAGAAATTGACCAGGCACGGTGGATGTCTCCTTCGCGTGCTCACGATCTTCTTACTCGTCGCGGGGATCGTCGTCTCCTCAACGAACTTCTCATGCGAGGCCGAAGCGGCGAGCTTGTGACGACTCCTTTGGCTATGTTGCCCCATGCGCGTGCACTTCCAGCCCAGCATTGGGAGGGCGATGACGACGCGCGTCCTCTGTCGCGTACCGGGGTCCGCGAGGCACTTGAACTGGTAGACCTGCTGTCTGCATACGGGATTCGTCGAGCGATGGCGACCTCTTCTGCGAGGACTCGGCAGACGCTGGGGCCGTGGGCTGCGCTCGCGGGAGTTTCGATCGATACTCTTCCCTCGCGCGATGGTGCGGATTCTTCCGCTGACGAGGCCTTTGTGCGTGCGCTTTTGGCAGATGGTGAGCCGCGAGTTCTGTGCACGCCACGTACGATGCTTCCGGGGCTTTTTGATGTCTTCCGTCAATTCACGCCCTCTGGCGTGCGAATGAATTTCCCGCTTGACGCCAGGGAACTTTCCGCATCTGAGATGGTTATTTTGCATACTCTCCCGGAGGGGAACCGGGTGCGTGTGGTCGACGTTGAACGTCACGCACCTAGAGTTGCTGACTAACTGTTAGCTGCTGCTAGTACGCCGAATCGCGAACAGAACCGCGAAGGGTTTGATCGCCGTTTGCAG
>ERZ773045.1243-NODE-1243-length-11676-cov-3.519577_pt1 | contig 11676 bp, 8 predicted proteins | sample MGYA00580635_ERZ773045 | MGnify/ENA primary metagenome ERZ773045 (study PRJEB29015, sample SAMEA2738115) | human oral metagenome | biome: human oral; feature: human-associated habitat; material: saliva | place: China | collected 2261 ...
GACCTCGGGCAGCCCCAAGGAGGTAATGGCCCCGGAGGCGAGGGAGTTAATAGAAGCATCCAGCGTGTAACCGGTGAGTAGGGTGGTGATGGTAATCCCCACCTGGCAGCTTGAGAGCTGGGTTGAGAGGGGTTTTAGGCATTTAAGAACCGCATCTGCCTTACGGTCACCGGCGGCACGGGCCGCCTGTACTGCGGAGCTTTCCAGCGCCACCAGAGAAAACTCGACAGCAACAAAAAAACCGGTCCCGAGTATGAGCACTAGACCGATAATAAGTAGCACGATGTTCACGCGCGCACCACCCGCACGAGAGCACCGCTGGCTGAGGTAATGGTTATCACAGGGTAACTAGAAGGGTCATCCATAGGCTATATTCTAGCGAAGTTTTCTCCCTCATCCGAGGGTAAGGGAGGATTTAGCTCTCAGTGTTCGGCCGGGCTGCTGGGGCTTTTACAGGTTTCTGATGGGGATTCTTGAGGGCACCTTCTCATGAGATGACGTCCTGCCTATGCACCCGGTGCATATTTCTCAAATTTCTTTACAGAGTTAGTCGCGTCCAGGTGGAAAGTTAGGCACCCTTCTCTCTACACTATTAAGCAGAAACACCGGCGTGCCGCCGGTGGCAAAGATGCCGTGACAACGGCACCCTTAGTCTCAGCGGCGCGCGGGCTGTAGCGTGATGATTCGCCCCTCAATGATGCGGGTCTTCAGTGCCGGGGACTCCCCCGGACGCGACGGATAAATTCACAGTAAGGAAGAGGCGTCAAAGTGCCAAATCTGCCAGATCACCTGGTACCTGAGGAATTTGCCGGTAACGAATGGTTCGTCGAAGAACAATATGAACGTTATCAGCAAGACAAAAATCTCGTGGATCCTTCGTGGTGGCCCATTTTTCAGTCCATTGATAAGGCCCTTCAAGGAACTCCGACGGCCTCCGCCCCGGTAACAGCTACCCAAAAAGCCGAGGCGATACCTTCTGCTCCAGCCGCTGCAGCATCTATTACTACCCCGGAGCCTCAGCCTGCCGCACCAATAAAGTCGGCAGCATCACCCGCTCCTAAAACCTCATTAAAGGCAGAAAACGTGGAACCTGTAGAAGATAAAATTGTGCCCTTACGCGGACCGGCTAAAGCTGTTGCCGCCAACATGGAAGACTCGCTCACCGTTCCAACCGCTACGACGGTGCGCGCGGTACCAGCTAAGCTGCTGATTGAAAACCGTTCTGCCATCAACGCTTATTTGGCTCGAACCCGCGGCGGCAAGATTTCTTTCACGCACATCATTGGGTACGCCGTTATTCGTGCGCTCGCTGCCATGCCTTCAATGAACGTCACCTACGGTCATGATGAAAAAGGCAAACCGATTGCTATTCACAATGCGAACGTGAACTTCGGTCTGGCTATCGATCTGCCCCGCCCTGATGGCTCCCGCAACCTCGTGGTTCCGAATATCAAGGGTGCACAGACCTTGAGCTTCTTGGAGTTCTGGCAGGCCTACGACGATATCGTCAAACGTGGTCGTGCAGGTCAGCTTGGGCTGGAAGATTTCCAGGGAACTACGGTTACTCTCACGAACCCTGGCGGTATCGGTACCGTACACTCTGTTCCTCGTCTTTCGAAAGGGCAGGCCGCAATTATCGGTGTGGGTGCTCTTGAATACCCTGCTGAGTTCCGCGGCGTGGCGGAGACGATGGCAGCCCAGCACGCTATTTCCAAGATTATTACCCTTACGAGCACCTATGACCACCGCGTTATTCAAGGTGCTGGTTCCGGCGAATTCCTTAAGATAGTAGAGAGCTACCTCTTAGGCGCCGAAGGATTCTATGACGAAATCTTCCAGGCTATTCAAATTCCCTTCGAACCTGTTCGATGGAGCCAGGATAATCAGGTTAATCCTGATACTGAGGTTTCTAAGGTCGCCCGCATTCAACAGCTTATCCACGCGTACCGCGTGCACGGTCACCTTATCGCCCGCACCAACCCAGTGGGCTACCAGCTACATTCAAACCCCGATTTGAACGTAGAAAGCTACGGTCTGACTCTGTGGGATCTGGATCGAGTATGGCCTACGGGAGGGTTTGGCGACAAAGAACAGCTTCCTTTGCGTACTATTCTGGCGCGTCTACGTGAGGCATATGCGGGTACTCTCGCGGTCGAGTACATGTACATGGAAGACCGTAAAGCCCGTGAATGGTTCCAAGAGAAGCTGGAGCATGGCTACAGCAAGCCTAGCCGTGAACGTCTGATGCATGTTCTGGAGAAGCTTGTTGAGGCCGAGGCCTTTGAGACCTTCCTGCAGACCAAATACCTGGGTCAGAAGCGTTTCTCACTCGAAGGCGGAGAGTCACTCATTCCTCTGCTGGATGCGATCATCAACAAGGCGGCAGATAATAATATGCACGGGGTCGCCATCGGTATGGCGCATCGTGGCCGCCTCAATGTTCTGACCAACATCGCGGGTAAGTCTTACGCCCAGATTTTCCGTGAGTTCAGCGGTACTGCGGCACCATATGAAGGTGGTTCTGGCGATGTGAAATACCACCTTGGCACCGAGGGCACGTTCACCTCTACCTCAGGCAAGCAAACTCAGGTGTATTTGGCTGCTAATCCTTCACATTTGGAGGCTGTTAACACCGTTCTGGAAGGCATCGTGCGCGCCAAGCAGGATGTTCTTAACGACCAGGGTATCGAAGGTCATCCCATTCTGCCCATCTTGATTCATGGTGACGCCGCGTTTGCCGCACAAGGTATCGTCATGGAAACCTTGCAGATGGCTAATCTGCGTGGCTACACTACCGGCGGTACCGTACACATCGTGGTGAATAACCAGATCGGCTTCACGACATCTCCGAAGGATGGACGTACCGCCACCAACGCAACCGATATTGCTCGGATGACCAAGGCGCCTGTCTTCCACGTAAACGCCGACGACCCCGAGGCCGTAGTTCGGGCAGGTCGTCTCGCATTCGAGTACCGCGAGCGCTTCGGTCGCGATGCCGTAATTGATTTACTCTGCTACCGTCGCCGCGGTCACAACGAGGCTGATGACCCGTCGATGACTCAGCCGAAGATGTACCAGGTGATTGATAATATGCCTTCGACCCGCACCAAGTATGCAGAGGCTCTGGTGGGTCGCGGCGATATCACCCAGGAAGAAGCAGATGAGGCATTGAGTGCATACCACTCGAAGCTGGATGCGATCTTCAGTGAGACCCAAGCGGCCGTACCCGCTCCCGAGACCCCCAATGTCGCTGGGCTTGAGCTGCCTGCTTCTCAGCAGAGCACCGAAATTGTTCATGGCGGTAACACCGCGATCTCTCGCGATACCTTCGAGCACATCGCAAAAGCATTCGGCGAAGTTCCCGAGGGCTTCACAGTTCACAAGAAGCTCAAGAAACTGTGTGAACAGCGCGTTGAGATGGGCACAAACGGCAAGGTCAATTGGGGCATGGGCGAGCTTCTGGCCTTTGGCTCTCTGCTCATGGAAGGCACCGATGTGCGTATGAGCGGCCAAGACGTTCAACGCGGTACCTTCGTGCAGCGTCACGCGGTGCTGCATGATCATCTCACCGATGACGAATGGTCACCGCTGCAGCATCTCTCGGATCATCAGGGCAAGCTGCGTATCTACAATTCACTTCTGTCTGAGTACGGTGTCATAGGCTTCGAGTATGGATACTCGGTTGAACGTCCCGATTCGATGGTGGTGTGGGAGGCCCAGTTCGGTGACTTTGCGAACGGTGCCCAGACGATTATCGACGAGTTCGTGTCATCGTCTGAACAGAAGTGGGGTCAGCGTTCTTCGCTGGTTCTTCTGCTCCCCCACGGTTATGAGGGGCAGGGCCCGGACCACTCATCAGCACGTATAGAGCGGTACCTGCAGTTGTGCGCTGAAAACAATATGACGGTTGCTGTGCCTTCTACCCCGGCATCGTATTTCCACCTGTTGCGTCGTCACGCACAGCACCGCCCGTATAAGCCGCTTGTGGTTATTAGCCCTAAACAGCTCTTGCGTTTGAAGGCTGCCTCATCCTCAATTGAGGACTTCACGGAGGGGTCGTTCCAGCCCGTTATTGGCGATCGTTCCGGTGTTACTCCGGCTCAAGTTGAGCGTGTAGTCTTTGTCTCTGGTCGTCTCTACTACGATCTTGAGTCTGAGCGTGCAAAGCGCGGTGATACGAAAACCGCTATCGTCTCCGTTGAGCAGCTTTACCCCCTGCCCGAGGCAGAGATCAAGGCGCAGCTGGATTTGTACTCGAACGCCACCGATATTGTATGGGCACAGGATGAGCCCGCTAACCAGGGTCAGTGGCCGTTTATGGCTTTGAACCTGCTGCCACTTATTGACTACCAGATGCGTTTGGTTTCCCGCCCTGCGTCGGCATCTCCCGCAGCAGGTACGGGTAAACGCCATGCCGCTGAAGCTGAGGCACTGATGAAGCAGGTCTTCGAAGGCTAAATCCTTTGTGGGGTAAAGCCCCATCACAACCGTAGCTTCACAGCGAGTTTTATAACTCGTGCGATTGTGGAAGACTGTAGTGATGGGGCTTTTCCTATGCCTCAAGTGGATTTTTCATCACGATTGGATCAAAAATTTTCGAGGAGTTCGAAAACATAACTCGAACACCTTATGCTTAAACAAAAGGACAGAGCGTTTACGTACTGCAGACGCAAGACATCAACGGAAGAAAGAACCCCGTGGAGCAACGCAATATTCGACTTGTAGCGGTTGGAGACGACCTGCTCGCCGGTGTCGGTGACCCCCGCACCCTAGGTTGGTTTGGTCGCGTGATGGCACGTACCCCACAAACTAGTGCATCCATTTCAGCCTATAATCTCGCCGCCCCGAATGAAGGAAGCGAGCAGTTGAGTACTCGATGGTTTGATGAGGCACGCCGCAGGTTCCTTCCCGGTGCCGATAACCGTTTGGTCATAGCTCCCTCAACTTTTGACATTGATTTGGGACTCACCAGTGCACGTTCACGTTTGAATCTTGCCAATATGGTAGACATGGCGTCTCAGAACAGCATCCGTGTACTTGTGGTGGGCCCTCCCCCGACTCTCGACCCGGAGCGTAACCGTCGTATCGCTGATCTTTCGGCGGCTTATGCAGATGTAGTAACCCGCCGTAATCACGTGTATGTCGATACGTTCAACCCTCTTTTGCACCACGAACAATGGCGCAATGATCTGGCCGCTAATGATGGGCGTCCGGGACAATCTGGATACGGTCTCATGGCGTGGCTTGTACTCCACCGCGGTTGGTACAGCTGGCTTAACCTTCCCGAGCAATAAGATCTTACGCAGACAGAGTATCTAGATCTCCATATTTTTCGCATCAGCCTGTTGGTAAGATGCATTCAAGCCGTTTCTATGAAAAAATAGACGGCGTTGCCCTATGCGTTTAAGCCTGTGCTAAGACTCGGGGCGGTTAGTTTAGAGCCTCGCTGGCTTTCTTTGAGCAGAGGTTCACAATTCTGAAGGAGGCTCCTATGAGCAAGCGCGGTCGTAAGCGCAAGGACCGTCGTAAGGGCGGCGCAAACCACGGTAAGCGCCCCAACGCATAAGGTATCTTGCTATACGTAAGCCCCGGTGGTCTTTCACCGGGGTTTTGCTTTATCGAATTATCTGGCCTTTCAGCTAATGATCGTACTGCGGATACCGGGAATAATTCATTCGAGCGAGCCGTTACATTCCCCGAAGCCTCACACGAAGGTATGCTGTACACAGGCCCCCGAAAGTCATTACACGACAGAAAAGAGCACCTATGAGCGAGTCCAACGCCGCAGAAGCGACGGCGACTCTCACACCTCGTGAATTACGTGAGCGCTTCACTGCAGATGCCATGCAATACGTCGATCAGCTTTATGCCGCTGCCTTACGCATGAGCAGGAATCCGGCAGATGCCGAAGACCTCGTTCAAGAGACGTATACGAAGGCCTTTGCCTCTTTTCACCAGTACAGGCAAGGTACCAATCTCAAGGCGTGGCTGTACCGTATTCTGACTAATACGTACATTAATCTGTACCGTAAACGCCAGCGAGAGCCACAGCAGGCACATACGGAATCCGTCGAAGACTGGCAGTTAGCCCAAGCGGGCGCTCATGATGCTTCAGGGCTACGCTCAGCCGAGATGGAGGCTCTGGATGCGCTCCCGGACACCGAAGTACGGCAGGCTCTCGCCTCACTCACCGAAGACTTCCGCATGGTGGTGTACTACTCCGACGTCGAGGGGTTCTCATATAAAGAGATCGCCGAGATTATGGATATTCCATTAGGAACGGTCATGTCGCGGCTGCACCGCGGACGCCGCATTCTGCGCGAAAAATTACTGGATTATGCTCGCGAAAATGGTTTACGCCCTTCGACTATCGCAAAGGTCGAAGCAAAAGCGGCGAAGAAGAAATAGGCTCAGTTTTATAAACTCGGAAGAAAGGAGTCTGCTATGGAAGAGCAAACACCCGAGAATAGCACGGCACTTACCGAAGATTGTGGCGGCAACCCCTGTTCCACAACACTCAAAAACCTTTATGAATATCTTGATGGCGCTCTCACCGCTGAGGAAATACAAGAAATTCAGAGGCACCTTGATGCTTGCTCGCATTGCACCGAAGCGAAGGATCTTGAGGTCCTTTTGCGTGCGAAGATCAAATCTTCGTGTGACGAGCAGGCGCCTGAATCCCTCAAAGCCAGGCTTTTGGAACATATTGATGAATTTTGTTCGGCGAGTGCCTAAGCCTTCACCGCCTTTGGTCTAAGTTCGCGGCATACTACGGCGAGGAGAAAACTCGACTACCGGGTTTCTCCTCGCTATTCTTCTATAAACCCGCATAATATTGTGTGTTCACCGCGAAAAATGATACACCGTTTTACCTGGATTCTCACCCGTTTGGGGTACCCACCCGGTAGAATGGTTGAAGTGTATGGGCGCGAAGAAGAGCGTCCTCAGGTACAGAGAACCGGCGAGTTCCAGCGCAAACACCAGACAGATTATGGGAGGCAGAGAGTTATACCGATGAGCGAATTGAGTACGGCGCAAAATACCATGGCACATGCATGGGAAGCCCCCACGTACCGGGGTGCGCCTGGGATGAGCGCACGGATGCGCATCCCCGGCTCCAAATCGCTCACCAACCGTTACCTGCTCCTCGCGGCTCTTGCTGATTCTCCCTCACGGTTGCGTGCTCCCCTGCATTCGCGAGACTCAGCCCTCATGATTTCCGCTTTAGAGGCACTCGGAGCCCAGTTCGAGCGTATCGAGACAGGTTCGGAGTTTGGTCCTGATCTTCTCATAACCCCTCTAAATCTTGCTTCGGCTCCCCCAATGGTAAAGATTGATTGTGGACTTGCGGGAACGGTCATGCGTTTTGTACCCGCTCTTGCTGCTTTGATTCCGGGTGATTACAACTTTGATGGTGATCCACAAGCCCGCAAACGGCCGATGGCGGCGCTCTGCGATGGTCTGCGTCAGCTAGGGGCGCGTATTGAACGATCGGGCAATGATTCCGTAGATACCTTGCCTTTCACTCTGCATTCCCCCGGACTTGCGGCCGCATCCGGTACTCCCGCAGAGATCTTTATTGATGCTTCGGCTTCATCGCAATTTGTATCTGCTCTGCTCTTGATTGCGCCTAGGCTTCCTCAGGGGTTAACGATTCGTCACCGGGGAAACGCCGTGCCTTCGATATCTCATATTGAGATGACCCTGCAGACCCTCCGTGACTTGGGGGTACGCGCCGAAGCCGTTGCTGATGAATACGCCTGGCGTGTATTCCCAGACACTATTTCCGGGTTTGATGTCACGGTTGAACCGGATCTTTCTAACGCTGGTCCTTTCCTTGCAGCTGCGATGGTAACGGGCAACTCAGTGACTATTCCCGATTGGCCCGCTCCTACAGCAGACGGTTCCCCCGGAACAACGCAGGGAGGTGATGAGTGGCGTACCATTCTGCCCCGTTTAGGCGGTGCCGTTGAATTCTCTAATGGTTCGCTCACAGTCACCGGGCCCGAAGATATAACCCGGCTTTCCGGGGTCGAGTTTAACCTACAGACTGCAGGCGAACTCGCGCCCACAGTTGCCGCTCTCGTTGCGCTTCTTGACTCCCCGAGCACTCTCACTGGCATTGGGCACCTGCGTGGGCATGAGACTGACCGCCTCGCGGCTCTCGTCGCTGAGATTAACCGTTTGGGCGGGCTTGCCAAAGAAACAGCTGACGGTATTCGCGTTCTTCGCCCCGTTCGACGTCTGCCTCAAGACTCTCCTGTGACGGTACAGACCTATGAAGACCATCGAGTAGCAACGTTCGCGGCGGTTATTGGACTTCACGAACCCGGAGTGCGCATCGAAAACGTTCAGACAACCGCAAAAACACTCCCACAATTCACAGCGCTTTGGCAAAAAATGCTTTCGCAATGGGAAGGAGCGCGCTCGTGAATCCATCCCGAAACCGGTCTTTCGACGAGTGGGATGAATCCGACGTTCGAGTTCGCCCCAATAAAAAGGGTTCTCGACCCCGCACTAAGGAACGCCCCCGGTACAAGCATGCTATACGCGGTCGCGTCGTCACCGTCGATCGTGGTCGGTGGTCAGTAGTTGTCGATGAAGGCACCCCACAGGAGCGGACTCTTATCGCGGCACGGGCACGCGAATTGCGCCGTACCCCCATTGTCACTGGAGACTTTGTAGATGTAGTCGGAGATATATCCGGCGCAAAAGACACCCTAGCGCGCATCGTTCGTTTGGGAGAGCGTTCTTCGGTACTGCGCCGCAGTGCCGATGACACAGATACAACCGAACGTGTGGTGGTGGCCAATGCAAACCAGCTGGTCATTGTGGTTGCTGCTGCGAATCCGCAGCCGCGCACAGGTTTTATCGATCGAGCCGTCGTTGCCGCATATGATGCCGGGATAGAGCCTATTTTGTGCATTACAAAAACCGATGTTTCTCACCCTCAGCAACTACTCGATTATTACAGTGCCTCCGGGCTAAAAATTGTACTCTCGGGGTCAGCTGACGGTCGAGCCCCAAGTGAGTCTGGAGCCGAGGGTCTTCTGCATGCCCCCGTTCATAAGCTTCTCGAAGAGCTTGTGGGTAAGGTATCTGTGCTTCTCGGGCATTCGGGGGTAGGTAAATCTACTTTGGTGAATGCACTCACTGGTGCGGACCGTGCGACTGGGCACGTTAACGCCGTTACGGGGCGGGGTCGTCATACATCTTCGTCAGCTCTCGCCTTACAGCCCGTATCCACGCCTGAGCTTCATGTACCACCCGGAACCTGGATTATCGATACTCCGGGTATACGTTCTTTTGGACTGGCTCATGTTCCGCCGGAGCAGATTGTACAGGCATTCCCCGATCTGGTTCCTGGCGAGCAGGACTGCCCTAAGGGCTGTCATCATACGGCTCAGGCAGTAGACTGCGGTATAAATACTTACGTGCAGGCGGGTAAAGCGGGAGCTAGTGGCGCGGCGCGTTTGGATTCATTGCGAAAACTTTTGCAGGTTGTTCCTGATGAAGAAGCTGATTCCGATAAAGAGCTTGGGGCACTCGTGTAATCGCTCGTATCCTGTACATAAGTACCCAAAGACATAGACCATAGACCACACACGGTAGCATTTGACGACTGATGAGAGATTCATGAACTTTACGACGTCATACACTGATGATTTGAGGCTGGCGCATATCCTGGCGGATAACGTGGATCGCGTCAGCATGTCCCGGTTTAAAGATCTGTCTTTTACCGTGGAACACAAAAGCGACGGCACTCCAGTGACCGAGGTGGATCGTGAGGTCGAGGAACTTCTGCGTGCACAGCTCTCGCGGGTGCGTACACGCGACGGTATTATCGGTGAAGAGCTAGGATCAACAGGTACGGCTGCCAGGCAGTGGGTTATCGATCCTATTGATGGCACGCAGAATTTTGTGCGTGGTGTTCCGGTGTGGGCCACACTCATCGCTCTCCTCGATCAGGGTGAACCGGTTATGGGTCTTATATCTGCCCCGGCGTTACAGCGACGGTGGTGGGCTGCACAGGGTACGGGCGCATACGCTGGTAAATCGCTAACTCAGGCTACACGACTTCAGGTTTCGAGTGTCCCCACGCTCTCTGGAGCCTCGCTCTCCTATGCCGAGTTCAAAGGATGGGAGGGGTTGGGACTCGAGCAGAGTTTTCTCTCGCTAGTCCATGCGGTTAACCGTTCCCGTGCCTATGGTGATTTCTGGTCATATTGTCTGGTGGCCGAAGGGGCTGTTGATATTGCTTGTGAAGCTCAAGTTGCGCTCCACGATATTGCCGCGCTAGTTCCGCTTGTGCATGAAGCAGGCGGAACCTTCACAACAGCAACTGGTGACAATGCAGTAGCTACAGCGCAGGCAGAAGGTACCGCCAGTACTTTGGCTACTAATGGAACCTTGCATCGTTCTGTGATAAGCCACCTTACGCCCGAGTAACCATTCGGACCCTGTGGTAAGGGACGGCGAAGCCCCGGCGGGCCACCAGATTTATGCGTGATAATCCCATCGGGGCTTTTACATAGGCTTTGGCTTTGGTGCACGGGTAAATATGCACGTGTTGGCAGGCTAATTTCTAGGAAATCGCAAGAAGGTAGAGGAAGAAGTTTCCAACTATTCCTAAAGCTCCCATGATGATGCCAAGGGAGGCAAAGGCGCGCATCCTGCCCGTCATGGGGGTAATACGTCCTTTATTCACAGTAAAGGAAAAAATTCCCAGCCATATTGATATAACTATAGGTACCAACGCTAGAAGCATGGTATTTGAGATTGTCGTAAACTCATAGGCACCATAGCCCATAGAGTCGTAGTCGTCGTGGAGTATGGCGATCCCCAGTACCTGAAAGCCACTAAATCCGGTAAGTACGAGTCCACAAAGCGAAGCAGCAAAAGAACCTATCGAGTAGAAATATCCAGGTCCACGAATTTCGCCGGTAGGTTCCCCGTAAGGTCGCCTGTCCTCGGGTGGAACCTCATATTGGCGAGGAACCCTACGGTAGCCAAAGTCGTAGGCGGCAGCCACGTTTCCAACTGGGGGTACGGCTTGCTGAGCCTGAGGATGAGACGCTCCATCCGTTGCTGAAGCATAAGCCGCCAATGGCACGTCTGAAGCTGCAGAATTCTGCATATCGTGACCCTCCTGTGGCGTTGGAGCTTCGACTTGAGGATATGATGCCTGAGGTGTGTTTGAATCTGGCATAGGATCCTGTCGCGGGTTTTCTGTCATCTTTTTCTCCATACGCGCTGAGTCTTCTTTCTTGATATTACGTTATTCCGGGCTGAAAATCATGCTCTTGCGGCTTTAGCCGTTGCATACTTCCCATATTTTGTTCGGCGCGAAAAAGGCCAAATATAACTGAGCCGCCCACCAGCGATTCTGCTTGTGGGCGGCTCAGTTATCAGGTTTGGGTTTTAGTTCCCTGCCCCTTTAAGGGCTTTTGTGGAGATGCGGGGAATCGAACCCCGGTCCGATGTGGCTTCAACAGGGCTTCTCCGTGCGCAGTTTGTGAAAGCGCTATTTCTCGGCTCCGATGTTTGCACAAACACTTACATCGACAAACCTATTCGTAATAAAAGTCCCATCAGCCCCTACGACGAGGGCTAACAGCAGTGGCCTTTTAAGTCGATGCCGGGTTCTGAGCCAAAGGCATGCTCAGACCGACAGAC
>ERZ773045.1246-NODE-1246-length-11652-cov-2.925843_pt1 | contig 11652 bp, 13 predicted proteins | sample MGYA00580635_ERZ773045 | MGnify/ENA primary metagenome ERZ773045 (study PRJEB29015, sample SAMEA2738115) | human oral metagenome | biome: human oral; feature: human-associated habitat; material: saliva | place: China | collected 2261 ...
GTCTGCCATAGCGTGCTCCTATGTGCGGTGCGCCCCACGCGTGGATACTCCGCCCCGGGGCCGGGAGCACACCATGAGCGGCCCCGGGGCGGAGAACTATGTCAGGCCGTGACAGTGAACTTCTCCGTCGCGGCGCCACGGCCCTTGCCGTTGACCACGGCAACCTCCTGCTGACCGGTGGCGACCGGAGGCACGGTGCAGGTGATGACCGTCGCCGACTTCTTCGCGAACGCCGCCCGCGCAGTGCCGAACAGGACCTTGCGGACGCCGTCGAAGTTCGTGCCGGTCAGGGTGACGGCCGCACCGACCTTGCCCGTATTCGGGGCGATCCTCGTGACGGTCGGGACGCCAACGGACACGCCGGTGACGAGGCGCGGCTTCAGGTAGAGGACGGGAGCCTTACCGGACGGCGGAGTCAGGATGACACCCTTGATCTTGATCTCGGTGAAGTTCTCCTTGTCCAGGGTCGGCATGTCACCGGACAGGTTCACCTTCCGCAGGAGCAGGCCGGAGACAAGCTGCCCCTCCTCGATGACGATCAGGGTCGACTTGTCGATGCTGCCCGAGAGGACCAGGTCGTAGCCGTCGGCCGACTCCACGTACGTGGAGCCGGGGAACGCGATGTTGATCGTGTCGTCAGACATGGACACGGACGAGATCGTCACGTTCGTGGTCTTCGTCGCACGAGTCGAGCGGGCGTTCTTACGGTCCCACGTGTCCTTGGTGGACGCGTCACCGCCGTCGGTCTCGAACTCGATCAGGTTCTCAGACGACGTGTCGCCGATCCACGTCCACCCCTGCGCCTCCAGGGTGGTGCCGTCACCGAACTTGTAGGCCCAGAGGTCAGGGGCGTCGGCGTCGACGTCGCCGACGTAGACGTGCCCCATCCCCGCAATCTGGATCTCGTTGTCGGCGTTACTGGTGTTCGCCATTTCCTAGCCTTCCTGCCGTTCCGTTGAGCGCACCACGACCACCGCGGTGACGTTGAACTCGTTGTAGTCTGACGTGTTGAACTGGAGTCCCCCGAGGAACGGGTACCCCATCTCCAGGTAGGAGATCATTCCGCCGTTGAGAGGGGTGCCGTCACGCCAGATGCGGTTCATCCCCACCATCAGCTGCTGCGCCATCGTCTCCGCCGTGTGCGCATCAGGGTGAACCACATACCAACGGACCCGGGCCTGGAACGCGGCGCCGAACGGCCCCTTCTCCAGAGCGTCGGTGGAATACACCTGGACAACGACGAGGGGCCCTTCCGTGTCGTCAACGTCGGGGCGGATATCGACCTGCGCCTCAGTCAGGACAGTCGCACCCTTGCAGGCCAGGCGCGTGGCCTCGACCATGAGAGTCAGCGGCATCACCGGCGTGTGCTCAAGATACCGGGCCACTAGAATCCCCCGTGCCTGCGGACGACGTTACGGAACACGCCGATACCCTTGACCCACCTGCGGCCGGGCTTGCCGCGCTCACCGGCGTAGTGGCCCATCTCCGTGTTCCAGTCATAAGCCAGGTCATCGATCTCGATGTGCCAGTCCGTCTTCTCCTGGTGCATCGTGATCTTCGAAAGGAACCGGCCGGTGTGCACGTGCTGGGCGGCCTCGGCCTTCACCTCGGCGAGGATCTTCGCGGCGGCGGAGGCGAACTCCGGCTGTCTGGAGGCCACGGCCGCAATAGCCTCGTGCGTCTTCTCGTCGTCGTAGACCGTGATATCGCCGCTCACTTGCTGGTCACCCCGACTGCATCGACACGGACCTTGTAGTGGGCGGTCATGGGCGACGCCCCGTAGTGGACGGCAGAGCCCGCCTGTTGGAAAGTGGTGCCATCCGCCCCCTCGGGGCCGTTGAGGACCCGGATCTTGCTGTGGGGGCCGCCCGGCCAGGGGCCGCGCCCGTAGATGACGCGCACGGTCTCGTCGAACAGGCCCTTCTCCACCGTCCTCGTCTCCGAGGCCCGGAGCGCCGACCCAGAGGACGGCTGGACGAGGACCTTGCTGACCACCACGGGGGTGCCGGGGACGTAGCGGCGGCCCGTGGGGCCGTCCTCCACGACCATCGGCGTCACCTCGACCGTGTGGGGGCCCTCCTCAAGGAACCGGCGGCGCCGCGGCTTGTACGCCCCGGCCATCACCAGTCACCCCACGGAGTCACCCCAGCCAGGTCGGACGGCGGCGGGTCGGCAGGATCCTGCCTGCCCATCGTCTGCACCCAGGAGCCCTCCTGATGCAGGCCCCGCCTGTACTGGAGGTACCCGTCGCCCTCGGCGGTCATCGCCGTCCACCCGCCCGGGTGCTCCACGAGGAGAGCCATCTCCGCGGGACGCACCTCCAGCAAACCACTGGCGATCGCCGTGTTCACGGAGTACGTGTACGACCCCTCAGTCTCATACTTCAGGACGCCACCGGCGGGGGCACGCAGCACACGGCACACGCACTCCGCCTCGATCCTCCTCAGGACCGTCTCATAGGGCTTCCTGGCCTTCGCCCGGTCGAGGGCATCGGGGACAGTGAGGAGGATGCTGGCCTCGACGTAGTCAAGCATCGGCTGAACGAAGGGGACCTCGTCCGCGGGGTCAGGGTCCCGCAGCAGGGCCGCCTTCACGTCCTCCAGCGTCGCCACCGTCATGCCAGCATCCTCCTCACCATCATCATCAGGGGACCGCGCCCAGGCCCGGGGATCAGGGCTTCTTCTTGAAGACCGCGAACGCCTTCGGGTCGCGGATGCACCAGCCGAAGATAGCCTCAGCAAGGAACGCACGCTCATTGTGCGCGAACAGGTCGTGGCCGAAGCCATACTCCTGAGCCTGACGCATCTCAATGTCCATGACGTTGCCGATGACCAGGTTGTTCTTGAAGGAGCCGCCGACCATGACGGCGTCGGTCTCCTCGATCTTCGCCTTCTCGTAGCCGCCGACAGCGGACGTGAAGTGAATCGGCAGGCCGAGGAACATGCCGACCGGGTCGGCGAGGTTCGCGGACGCCTGGAAGAGCGGGCGGCCAAGAGTGTCGGACACGCCGAGGATCTTGGTGCGCACATTCTTACGGGCGACGAACGAGTCGATCTCGAAGTCATCGTTCGCGGCCTCAACGGCGTCCACACCCTCCAGGGCCTTCTTCAGGAGAGCGTCCGGCTTGGCGTCCGCGTAGTCGATGACGACCTGGTTGGCGGCAGCGGAGATGATCGGCGTCTGACCCGCGAGGACGTTGCCGGTGATCGCGTCCTTGCCGTGGAGGATGGAGTTGTCCATGGCGCGGCTGATCGAGTCGGACAGCTGCTGCTGGAGGTCGAGGTAGGCGGCCACGGGGGAGTGGCGGATGACCTCCTCGGAGAGGACGACACCGGCGGCGACCTTGATCGGGACGATCTTGCGGACGTCGAAGTTCAGGTTGACCGTCGGCTTGACGGCGCCCTCAGCGACGACACCGGCGGTGGCGTGGCCCATCGGGAAAGGGAGGACCGCACCGGAGAGGGTGACGGGGCGGGCCTGCGCCAGGGTCTGCATGACAGACCCCTTGTAGGCGTTGGACCAGATGCCCGCGACGACCTCGGGGGGGAACACCCCCTTCTTCTCGCCCGAGAGGAGCTTCTCAAGTGTGTGGGACGCGACGACCGGATCCGGCATCTCGCGTACTCCTTCCTGTGTGTCAGGACAGGCCGAAGAACCCGGCGGCCTGCTCCTCCATGTTGTTGGTTGCGCCCATGGTATCAGAATTCATGATCGGGTCCCTTGGGACTGATACGGGCTTCTTATCTCCGTCTCCGCCTCGCAGGGAGGACAGGAGGGCGGCCTTCTGCTGCCAGGAGCCCGGGTCCCCGTCGAGGAGGACGGCGTACTCCTGGGTGAGACCATTGTCGGAGAGGATGCGGGACCGCTTGTCCGCGAGCGACTGCTTGGCGGCCTCCTCCCGCTCGGCCTGCATCTCCTGGAGCGCCTTCTCCAGGGCGGCGATACGGTCGTCCGCCGACATGCCCTCAGACGCCGCAGGAGCCTCCTGGACGGCCTCAGAGGCGACCGCCTGCACCGTGGGTGCCGGGGCAGGATCGGGAGCCTTCACGGGCTTCACAGGGGCCTCCTGGACGGCCTCGGGGACAACCGGAGGCGATGACGGCCTCTGAATGATCGTCTCCACGTCAGTGTCCGCGGCGATCTTCCTCGCCTCGCTGGTGCTGTCAGCCATTAGTGCGCTCCTTACGTCTCGCTGACTTCTCACGCGACCTTGTGCCGCGCAACGCCTTGTCCATCGCCGACCGCGCCTCAGCCCCGTGAAGGTCCTTACCGCGGACGACCTTGTCATACGTGGCCGCGTACCCCGCGGCCGCCTTCTTGCCCGGCCACGTCCGGCTCGTGAACACCGGCACGACCGTGCAACGGTCCCCGTAGTGGTAGGCGAACGCGGCCGTCCCCTGCGTCTTGTACACGGGGCCACGGCCGGCGAGCATCGCGCAGAACCCGCAGGGGCCATGCTTGCCGGGGTGCACGACCCGCGCCCATGCGAACGCCTTGAGGATTCGCCTCCCCCGCCGGTCCGTCCGGTCTCTGTCAGGAGGGTCCTCCACGGCCAGGGGGGCCCGCTCCCGGACGATCCTCCGGAGAGGCTCCTCAGCCTCGACGTCCTCGATCGCCTCGCCGATACGGTCCGCGATCTTCCCGAAGGCGTCATCGAGCGCCTTCCGGCGGCGGGCAGCCCGCTCCTCGGCAGTCTCCAGCCGGGGACGCTCCTCCTCAGCCTTCCTCTCAGCCTTGCGGGCCTTCTTCTCGGCCTTGCGGGCCTTCCTGCGCTGCTCCTCCTTGGCCTGGCGGCGGGCGACCTGCTGCTCCTCCTCCGCGGTCTGCCCGGCCGCAGCCCTGCGGGCGGCCTTCCGCACCGACGGGGGGAACTTCTTCAGGTCCTTCTCCAGGCCGTCCAGGTGCTCCCGCATGCCGTCCGGGTCCGGGGGCGCCTCCATCACGGCCCGGGCCACAGCCTGCCTCCCCGCAGCCTCCACGTGATGCTCCAGCACACGCTGCACGGCAGGCTCGTTACCCCGCCGCAGGCCACCGGGGACCTCCCGCAGCCCCTGCCGCAGAGCCCGCCGACTGTAAGGGGACTGGTGGGGCACCCACGCCTCGTCGCCGCCCCGCATCCTTGCCTGGCCGCGCAGGAACAGGACGCCCGCGGAGTGAGCCAGCCGCCGGTGCTCAACCACCTCATGGAACAGGGCCTCAGCCACCGCGTCCGCGCCCGTAGCCGTACTCTCCGCCGGAAGAGCGCGCAGCACAGAGGACGCCCTGCGGCGGAACAGGATCAGGATCGCGTCCAGCAGGGCGCGGAACACGGCCTCAGTCACGCGGCTCCTTCTTGGGCTTCTCCGTCTCCTCAGTCTCCTGCGCCTCGTCGTCCTCGTCGTCCGGGTCCTCGGGGGCGGACCTGTCGGCTACACCGGCCCCGGCCATCTCATCAACCTCCTGGCTGCGGGCATCCTCACGCTCCCGCTGCTGCGGAGACAGCATCATGAAGTCCCGGGCCGTCTGCGCCGACAGGACACCCTGCGCCTGCGCCTGCAAGGCGGACGCCATCATCGCCGACACCGACGGTGCCGCGGCGTCGCGCCACTGAATCTCCAGGGCAGTCGGCTCAGCCAGGTCGAATCCGCCCATCGCGCACACCGTGCGGGCGATCCGCTCCAGACTGTCGGCGAACTGGCGCTGCTTGTTCTCTGCCCTCGCGATCAGCCTGTCCTTAGCCACGCGCAGAGCCTCCGCCGACGTCGGGTTCGAGTCCGCAGACACACCCATCATCGACGGAGGGATACCCGTCATCGACGAGATCTGAAGAGCGTAGAGCTTGTAGATGTTCTGGATCGGCGTCATGTCCACGCCGGTCAGCTGCTTGATGTCCGACCCCTCCGGGGCCGCCAGGATGTTCCCGATGTAGGCCTGCATCGTGTCCGGCATGCTGTCGAGGATCTCGGCGGAGTGATTGCCGATGAGGAGTCGCAGCGGCCAGGCGGCGACCTCCTGGCCGACCTGGATGTTCGTCAGGGTCCTGGAGGCGGCGTCGATGATCGTTGCCATCTCCGTCAGCTCGCTGCGCCCGTACTTGTCCTTGATGCGGGCCCGGTTGTACATGGGGATGATCGACGGCCCCCACGAGTCCAGGCGGCCGGACCCGTCGGTCAGCCACTCGCTGTCCTCCAGGCGCTTGTAGAAGACGACGCCGTCAGGCAGGTAGTAGGTCGCCCCAATGGTCTCCGCGTCCACGCGGTAGACGGCGAGACCCTCCAGGAGCCGCCCCTGCCAGTCCATGCGGACGCAGGCGTGCTTGGAGTCCAGTGCCCGCACGTACGGGTACTCGGACTCCTCGTCGGGCGGGGACAGTACCCAGAACGAGGCGCCCGTGGCCAGGGCCTCCGAGGCGGCCAGGTTGAACTGTGAGTCCATGTCGTTGTGCTGCCAGGTCTTCTCGACCCAGCCGATCGGCTCCTGGTCCTCCTCGCAGGAGGTGATGAATCCGGAGGGAATGAGGACCTCGGCGAGGACGTCGATCGCCATCTTCGCCCACGGCGCCTGAACCTCCAGGACGCGGGCCTTCGGCGGCAGGGACACGCCGAGGGCGGCCACCCTGGCGCGCCCCTCGTAGTAGGCCTCCATGCCCCCCTTGGGGCGGAGGGCCCCCGACTCGAAAGCCCTCATAAGGTTCCCGAAGCTCACAGGTACGCCCTCCACTGCCCGGCCGGCTTGTTCCTGGCCGCCCACTCCTTAGACGATAGGACGGCCCTATAGAGCATTCTAGCACCTATCATGCAAACCGCTAAGTCTATCTTCTTCGGCGACTTCGGCGACTCCTTCTTCACGCTGAACCGCCCCTTGAACTCATTCACACGACAGTTCGACACGTGCTCACCCATGTCCGCAGACCCGTCATGCGTGAACGCCTGCTTCTGGATCTCGTCATACGCCGTCTCCGCCGCCTCAGCGAACTGGTAGGCGTGAGAACGCATGTCCCACGCCACCAGGGACGCCGACATGCCCTGCCCGCGCACGGCCGGCAGGATCAGGCCGTCACCGAGGTCCTCAGGCCACGTCGTCCGCGTGAACGACTCCCACTCACGGACGTCAGCCCAGAACGCAACCACCTGGTAGTCCTCGAACGCCTTCCGCACCGCCGCATCGACCTTGGACACGTTCACCAGGCCAGACGCCTTCTCCGGCGCCCAGTGACCGATCTTGAAGACGTGCCCGTCCGACATGCAGCAGCCCACCAGGGCGGTGTGGTCGTTCGACCTGGAGCCGTCGAAGAACATGACGATCTCCTCCCCCGGCTCATCCCCATCAGCCTTGCGGACGACACGGTCCGGGTCCCGCAGGAGCGTCCACTCCTCCAGGGGCACCCACGCGTTGTCGGCGGCGTTCGGCCGGTTCAGGAAGAACCTGATCGACCTGGACTCCGTGTACCTCGGGGACCAGATCAGAGCCTTCGTGGCCTCCAGGTCCACCCACGGGCACCCCTCGTAGACGAACTCCAGGGCCCGTTGGAGCGGCACCATGTGCTCGGGCGGGTCATCCACCAGGGCGGCGTTCGGAGGCGCTATACGGGCGTCGTAGAGGATCTTCTTCCGGTTCCTCGTCCGCCCCTCCTCCTGAGCCACCCAGTCCTCGAACGTCGCCTCCGCCGCAGACGACTCCCCCGGCACCCACGCGTTGCACGTGTGCAGCGTCCTGGCCCCGGTCTTGGCCGCGTTCTGCTCGATCGTGTTCATCAGCTCGGGGCCGCCGTTCGACGGCACCCAGTGCTCCAGCTCGTCACAGACGGTGAACGACGTCTCCCCGCCCTCCAAGGACCGGGACGAGGACGCCTTCTGCTCCAGCTGGTCGCCCGACGCGGAGTCCAGGAACGTCTTCCCGGTCGTCAGCCCGTACCGCTGTGCGAGAGGGGAGCCCTTAGCTGCGAACGCCCGCACCATGCGCATCGTGTTCTTCGTCTGCTGCTCGCTGGTGGCGACGACCTGGATCCACGCCATCGCCATCGCCTTCCCCTCCACACCGAGAGGCGAGGAGTCGTCCCACCGGTCGAACCGGCAGGGCCCCAGCATCTCGAACATCGACAAAGCGGCAGCGAACGGGCTGTTGTGGGTCGGCTTGAGCGTCTCACCGGTGAGGTACGTGCCATCGCCGGCCACGCTGATGCACCGTGCGGCCTGGCCGGGGGCGCGGGTGATGCTGCGGATCGTGATCGGCTGCGGCTTCATGCGCCGCTCCTTCACCCTCTCGGCCTTGCGGGGAAGTGTGAAGAGGCGCTGATGCCGGTACGGCTTGAAGTGGAGCCTGTACCGTTTGCCTGTGACGCGCCCGTAGAGTTTTGCGTCAGATTCCTTCACGTTGACGCGGACGCCGAGAGTGCGGAGCAGCTGAGCGAACTGGTGCGCCATCTCCTTGCGTACGGTGCACCACTCCGCGGACCCGTCCTTCGCCACGTACCCATCGGAGTCGAGGAGTCCTTGTGCGAGCGCCAGCCGCTGCTCCGCCGATGCGTACAGGTAGACGTCGGGGATGTGCTTGCGCCCGAGAACCCGTGCGGAGGCGAGATCAGCGGATCCGCCTTGGAGGCGTCCGCCCCGCTCTTCTCTACCAAACCCGACGCGAAGGGTGTGACCGCGCGCGCGTCCGGCACGAGCGAGGTAGCTGGCTCGCCGGAGGGCGCCGATCAGGTGCGGGCCGTCTTCGTCCCAGCATGCGATTCCGTTATCGCCTGAAGAGCCGTCGCCGAGCCAGTAACCCAAGACGTAGGGGTCCATGGGCAGGTCGCGTTCGGGCATCTCAAGCACCGGCTGCGGCGGCAGGGCGTACTTGGTGACGTCCGGGCGAGTACACTTCGAGGACGACGAGAGAGGCCGCTTGAACATGAGGCCGCTGTCCAGCATGTCCACCACAGACTTGGTGACGCGCCTGCGCTTGGCGCCGCCGACGAACTCGTCCACGACGAACAGGTGGCCGCCGGAGAACGTCTCAACGACCCCGTCAGAGAAGTGGACGTCCCACATGTCGTAGTCGTCACGGATCTCGTGAAGCTTCGTGATGGCGACGGGGGCGCCGGAGGCGGAGTAGACGATGTCTCCGACCTCGACAGTGCCGTATGTCTTCCAGCCGGCACTAGTCAGGATAGGGTGATCCAGGCCACACGCTTTTCCGCTTCCCTTTCCCAGGCGCCGAACTGCCCAGTTGTACACCCACGACCCGTCCGGGTTCAGGGCGTACATGTGCATCAGGAACTCGATCTGCTGCGGCGTCGGCGTGAAGGCCTCACCCGCACGGGGCCCGTTCGGCTGCTTCAGGTTGTCGATCATCCACGCCGCAGCAACCAGCCCCAGGGTCCTCTCAGGGAGATCCCTGGGCATCGTGATCAGCCGCTCCCTCGGCGGCGCGTCCCACATGGGGTCAATGGCGGTGCGCTCCAAGTGCCATCAACCCCCGGTCAGCCGTTCGAGGCGCGCTTGGCCAGGAAGTCCCGCATCGCGACGATACCGGCGGACTCCTCGGGCTCAGCCTTCGTGTCGCGCTCGATCTCAACCCTGGCCCTGCGCCGGTCTCCCTCGGTGAGAAGGAGTCCGGAGAGCATCTGGTTCAGGGAGGCGCGCATCACCGCGGACCGGCTCATGCCGCCGTACTTGTAGACGCTGATCTCGTCGCAGGCGTCGAACAGGAGGATCCAGTCCGACGGCTCGTAGTAGATCGTGTACTTCGAGTCCTTGACCGCCTGCCAGAGCGCCTTCGCGATCGGGTGCCACTCCGGGTCCGCCGTCGGCGGCTTGACGACGCCGTCCTTGACGCGGACACGCTTGACCCCGGCCTTGGCCTTCTTGGCCTGGGTGATCCTGTGCCCCTGCCCTGACCTCTTGGGGATCGGCCCCCTGCTGCCCATAGCATCCTCCTAATGGTGTGCCGTACGCCTATAGGATACCCGGATGCTTGCCCTTTGGTCTATGCTCACGCCTCGGTTTCGTCCACCCTCGGGCGCGCCTCGCAGCGTGCGACTGCTCCGCGGTCCGCTGCATGTGATGCAACTGGCACAGGAGGCGGAGATTCCACAGCTCGTGCGGGCCACCCGGATCAATATGATCCACATGATTACCCGGGCCACCACAGAACACGCAACGACCACCATCCCGGCGAATGACAGCCTGACGGATCCGCGCCCAGTCCGGCGGCAGCGGCCCGCCGCGCCTTGACCCCTTCGACCACATGGTGCAATAATAGGCGGAGCAGGGCGGCCGCCCGAGGCTTTCGTTCCTTTCACCCGGGCGGCCGCCCTCTGCTACCCTCCGGCCCTCACCGCCACCACCTCAGCTCCTCAACGACGTGGACCCGGCGAGCCTTCACCACGCCGTCACCCACCGAGAAGACGTCAGTCGGGTCCGCGACGACCTCCACGATCACCTCGTCCTTCACAGCAGCCGCCGCGGCGTGCGCCAACGTGGCGTACAGGAACAGGCCACCCTCACAGATCGAGTCCGGGAGCCACTCGTCGCACTCCACGTCGGAGTCGATGTCCCACTCCGTGGGCTTGTTGAAAGGCCTGCCGCTCACACGGCCCTCCTGGAGGACCTTGTACAGGCGCGCCTTCCCACCGCGGACGGCACCGTAGAGCTCGAGCACCCCCTTGCTGGAGGAGATGTCCTCCTGCCGGACCTGCTCGCCGCCCTCCGCGATCGCGTCCCCGTCCAGGAGGACGGACGCGTACCACGACGCCCGGGCCACAGCCTCATCCATCAAGGAGGCTGTCGCGCGACCTGACAGGGTCCCACGGGACTGGCCGCCGGCGCGGACGACCGCAGTATCAGTAGCGTGCCACGTCGTGTTGTCGTAGGCGACCACGTAGGCACTGTTGGTCGCGTAGACGCAGGCCGAGTCGAACGCTGTCACCGCGCCACCCTGGGAGACAACCCCCACGGCGTTGCCATAGAGACTGACGTCCGCGCCGTACGCGCGAACGAACGTGCAGTCGCCGGCGGTCACCGCGGCGTCGGCGTAGGCGACGACCCTGGCGCTCTCGGAGGCCACCACCGAGACATCCCCCGGCACGGCGACCCGGGCACTCCCCCGGACGCGCAGGAGAAGGGAGGCGTCCACGTCGGCCGACACCTCCCAATCCCCCTCCTCGATGGTGACGGATCCGTCCCTGGTGGCGTAGAGGACCTCCTGCCGGTCCGTGCGCGTCGCCACAGGCTTCCTGACCCCGTTAAGGGCGTCGAGCAGGGAGACGGCCGCGGGCGGCACCCAGTACGTGGCTGCGAGAGCCCCCTTCTGGGGGACGATGACCTCCAGGAGGTTCATGTCCACGAGGTTCCGCATGTTGCGGGCGGCGGTCTCCCGGGTGGTGCAGAGGGCGTTGCCGACGGCTGTGGCCGAGATCGTCACCTGGTCGTACTCGGCCTGGTCCCGCAGGAGAGCGAGGATCTCCAGGGCCGTGCTGTTGATGGGCTGGTAGGTGTTGACCATGGTCAGTTGTTCTCCTCGTAGCGTCCGGTGAGCCAGGCACCGGTAGGGTCGCACAGGGCGGGGGTGCCGCGCCCGTCGTCGTCAGCGGGCGCCCCCGTGCGGGACCAGGCGGCCAGGACGGTCAGGGCGTGGGCGGCCTGCTGAGGGACGACGCCGTTGCCGAGCAGGCGGATCTGCCGGGTG
>ERZ773045.1252-NODE-1252-length-11625-cov-6.712965_pt1 | contig 11625 bp, 10 predicted proteins | sample MGYA00580635_ERZ773045 | MGnify/ENA primary metagenome ERZ773045 (study PRJEB29015, sample SAMEA2738115) | human oral metagenome | biome: human oral; feature: human-associated habitat; material: saliva | place: China | collected 2261 ...
ATTTTCATTTCCCTTGTCCTGATTGCTTTACGCATTCGAAACCCACTCAGAGGACCCTGTGCTCACCGATTCCCACTCAGCAGACCCAATGGCTGAATTCCCAGTCTCTGAGGTCGAGCGCCAGCGCCGTCGTTACCGGCGCGCGCGCACCACTCGCTCACTCTTGATCTCCGCGATCTCCACTCTGATCATCGCGGCACTCATCGTTGTCATCTTGGCCTCGTCTCCGGGGTGGAAGACAACCCAACAAACCTTCTTCAACTGGGAATACGCGAAGAGCTCCTTCCCCGCAGTCCTCTCCGGCATGTGGCTCAACATCCGCATGCTGCTGGTTGCAGCAACTGGCGTTGCGATCTTTGCAACCCTCCTTGCTGCCGCACGTACCTTGGGCGGACCGGTATTCTTCCCGATCCGTTTCCTTGCTGCCGCATACACGGACATCTTCCGCGGCGTGCCCTTTATTGTGGTGCTGTACATCATCGGTTTCGGTATTCCTGCTTTGAATCCCAGCAGGCGTATCGATGTGACGCTCCTGGGGACCATTGCCCTGGTTATCACCTACACCTCCTATGTTTCCGAGGTGCTCCGTGCTGGCCTCGAATCCATACACCCCTCACAGCGCTACGCAGCGCGTTCTCTGGGCCTGACCCACGGACAAACCATGCGTTACATCATCGTGCCGCAGGCAGTTCGTAAGGTCACCCCGGCTTTGATGAACGACTTCATTTCCATGCAGAAAGACGTGGGCCTGATTTCTGTTCTGGGTGCAACTGACGCAATCCGCGCAGCACAGGTTCAGCAGGCAACGACCTACAACTTCACTTCCTACGTGGTCGCGGGCCTCCTCTTCATCGTCTTGTCTTTCCCCTTCATTCGCCTATCCGATTGGTACACGGCACGACTACGTAAGCGCGAGCAGATGGGAGGCACCGTCTGATGAGCACGGAAACCACCACCCCCGACGAAAGCTTGGCAACCTCCGCGGAACACCCCGTCCTTTCTGTTCAGGGCGTCGTCAAGCGCTTCGGCTCCAACATTGTTTTGCGCCGCCTAGACCTTGACGTTCACCGTCACGAGGTCGTTGTACTCTTGGGAGCCTCAGGTTCGGGTAAGTCGACCCTCCTTCGCTGCGCAAATCTGCTTGAGCGCGTCGACGACGGCCAAATTTTCCTCTCCGGAACGGACATCACCGACCCCAGCGTCAACGCAGATAAGGTTCGTGCGCAGATCGGGGTCGTATTCCAGCACTACAACCTGTTCCCGCACATGTCAGTGATTGATAACGTGACACTGGCTGCACGCAAGGTCCACGGATGGGCACCTGAACGCGCAACAAAGCGTGGAATGGAATTGCTGGAACGTATTGGCCTTGCTCAAAAAGCCGAGGAATACCCCGACCGGCTTTCGGGTGGCCAGCAGCAACGCGTCGCTATCGTTCGCGCACTTGCAACCAATCCCGAGCTTCTTCTGCTTGATGAAATCACTTCGGCACTGGACCCCATGCTGGTCGGAGAAGTTCTCGACCTCGTCCGAGAAGTCAAGGATTCGGGTTCCACGATCCTTATGGCAACCCACGAAATCGGTTTCGCGCGTCAGGTAGCAGACCGCGTGGTGTTCCTAGAACGCGGAAAGATTGTTGAACAGGGCACCCCTCAGGAAGTCATCGATAATCCGAAGATGCCTCAGACTCAGGAATTCCTGGCTCGCGTCTTCCACTGAGCCCCTCATCGCACTGTGTCCCTCTTGTGGACGGTCCCAAAGCCGTTCACAAGAGGGACATTGTTAGAGCCCTCAGTTTCTCTCAGCCTCGACATCAGCCCAGAAGGCAGCAAGAACATCCGCCAACGCAGCCGGATTTTCTAATTGAGCACTGTGTTTCGCATCTGAAATCACCTCATAGCGCGCGCCCAATAATGCGGCTTCTTCACGATGCATCTGCTCCGGCCAAACCGTGTCCCCTACGCCGTGAGTAATCAAGACAGGAAGCCCACTTTGACGGAGGGGAAGCGATACATCTGGATAACGCGCCAAAATGAGGGCCGCTCCCATGAGCGAGTCCTCGCTGGTGACCATCGCGCGCTCAGCAATCAGCTCGTCCCGAGGATCACTGCTCAGGAACTGGGAAATGTACCATGCCGATAGCTTCTTTCCTGTTGTTGAGGATAAAAGACGCTGACGCAGGGGTGTCCAACGCATCGATTCAGGCGGCCGAGGGCCTGTAGAAAACAGTGTCACGGAACGGAATAGTTCGGGTGCAACCACTGCAGCTTGCCTGGCAATCACGCCGCCAAATGAATGTCCCAACAGGTGAATTGGCCGCTCACTTGCGCCCATCGCGCGCGCAACCTCAATCAGGTCACCGACAAAGTCAGCCAATCGGTAATTCTCAATGCCTTTGGGCGAAGCAGAATCCGCCTGACCGCGCTGCGAATACGCACAGGCGCTGCGACCGCGCTCGGCCAAATACGGCAGGAAGGGAGTGAAATCTTCCTTAGAGCCCGTAAACCCCGGAACGAGAAGCGCCGGAACAGGCTCGGGTTGATCGCCGGCGTGAGGCCCCTCATGGACCAGCGACACCTTCTCCGCCTCGGGAGCAATGCCCGCAACAGCCTCGTCAATGAAAGCGGCAGTCAGTACGCCTGCGGACGTAGGGAGCCCCACGCAACTCACTCCCTGCGGGAGTTCCCCCGCAAAAGGTTCCTGCGGGACAGCACCGTAAATCTGCATTCCAACCCCTAAAGGTGAAGCCAGCGGAAAACCGCCGGCCTCACACAACATCTGTATCCCCTCAACATTCTTGTTACAAGGGATTGACGCGATTACTCAAGCTCGAAAGCGCCAGTGTACAGCTGGTAGTACACACCCTTTTGAGCAATCAGTTCGTCATGGCTTCCACGTTCAATAATACGGCCGTGATCCAAAACCATAATGGCGTCGGAGTTACGGACCGTTGACAAACGGTGTGCAATGACGAAGACCGTACGCCCCTCCATGAGGTTATCCATGCCATTCTGGACCAGCGACTCGGTACGCGTATCAATCGATGAGGTCGCCTCGTCCAAGATCATCGCCGGCGGATCGGCAACCGCTGCACGCGCAATAGACAGCAACTGCGCCTGCCCCTGCGAGAGGTTTGAGCCATTGCCACTGAGCTCGGTCTGGTAGCCATCGGGAAGGCGCTCAATGAAGGAATGAGCATTCGCAAGCTTTGCTGCCGCGATACATTCCTCATCGGTCGCGTCCAATCGTCCAAAGCGGATGTTATCCATGACGGTACCGGTAAAGAGCTTCACGTCCTGAAGCACGACGCCCAGTGAGCGGCGCAGATCGGGCTTGTGGATCTTCCTGATGTTGATGCCATCAAAGCGGATCTTACCGTCATCGATATCGTAGAAACGATTGATCAGGTTAGTGATGGTCGTCTTGCCTGCGCCTGTTGCACCAACAAACGCAATCTTTTGTCCAGGCTTTGCCCACAGGGAGATGTCATGAAGAACCGTCTTTTTCCCGTCGTAGGAGAAGTCGACGTCTTCCATGACCAGCTCGCCGCGCAGACGCGTGTAGGTGACGGTTCCATCACTGTGCGGGTGACGCCATGCCCACACACCTGTACGTTCCTCGGTGGGATGGACATCGCCATTTTCATCGACGCGTGCGCGCACCAGGGTCACGTAACCCTCGTCTTCTTCGCTCTCTTGCTCCATCAAAGCAAAGACTCGGGAAGCACCCGCAAGACCCAGGGCGATCATCGGAACCTGCATCGAGGCCTGTCCCAGTGTCTGCGTAAAGTTACGAACCATGCCCAGGAAGGAGACAACGACGCCAACAGTAATTGCGCCCATACCCGCGAAGCCGAAATTCGGGGTCTGAAGCTCAACCATGATGCCGCCAATCAGGGCAACGGCAACATAAAGGATATTTCCGATATTGCCCAGGGTTGGCATGAGCATATTGCCGTACTGATTCGCGCGTTCTGAATCGTTGAACAACTGGTGGTTGTAGCCCAGGAAATCATGCTTAACAGCATCTTCGTGATTGAAGACTTTAATGACCTTTTGGCCATCCATCATCTCTTCGATGTAGCCCTCTTCTTCAGCCAGCGAGCGTTGCTGCGCAACCATGAACTTCGCTGAACCGCCACCCATTTTCTTTGTCACACCAAACATCGCGACAGTCGCCGCCGCAACAAGAAGAGTGAGCCACAGCGAGTAGCTGAGCATAGTGATTGTCAACGCAAGAATAGTAAGTGCGGACTGGATCAGGGTCGGGATCGATTGGCCAATAAGCTGACGAATCGCATCCGTATCGTTTGTGTAGGTCGACATGACCGCACCGTGAGGGTGCGTATCGAAGAACTTCAGCGGAAGAGTCTCCATGCGATCGAACATGTCATCACGCATTTTCTTGAGCGTGCCCTGAGTGACGGTTGCCATCAGTCGCGTGTAGATGAAAGCGCACAGAATACCTGAGCCAAAGATAATGCCCATGATCACAACCAGTCGCACCAACTGCGACATAACGGCTGGTAGACCTTGGCTCATACCGGGAATAATCACGGTATCAACGATCTGCTGGAGGAAAATCGACCCAACTGCAGAAGCAATACCCGAAATCACAATACAGATGCCGACAACACTGAGGTGGACCTTGTAGTTTGCCCACAGATAGGTCATCAGCCTTCCGAAAGGACGCGGCACTCCGTCAAGCTTGTTGGGGTCTTTCATTCCCGAGGCAGCGCCCTCTTTTTGTTTTTGACTTTCCTCGCGCGCTTTCTCAGCTTGATCCTGCGGAAGCACCTCTAGTGATGCGGGAGCGTGAGCGGCAATCTGATCTGCCTGTTCTTCTTCGTAGCGTTCAACCGACATTTCAGGCCACCTCGCTTTCATTCGTGCTGTTTTGAGTGTCGTAAAGTTCGCGATACTCGCCACCCAAGTCAAGGAGTTCCTGGTGCGTGCCATGCTCCTTAATACGCCCGTCGTCCAAAACGATGATTTGATCGGCATGCTGGACTGAAGAAATGCGCTGCGCAACGATGATTGTTGTCGTATCCGGGATTTCCGTTTCGAAAGCCTGACGAATCAGCGAATCGGTTCGAGTATCAACCGCGCTGGTCGAATCATCAAGGATCAAGATCTTGGGCTTCTTGAGTAATGCGCGTGCGATGCACAGACGCTGCTTTTGGCCACCCGAAAGGTTCGACCCGCCCCTTTCGATCATAGTGTCATAGCCATCGGGGAACTGACGGACAAATTCGTCGGCCTGTGAGAGTTCGCAGGCTCGCACGATCTCTTCATCGGTTGCCTCGGGGTTACCCCAACGGAGGTTTTCCTTAATCGTTCCAGAGAAAAGAATGTTCTTCTGAAGAACAACGGACACCGCATCACGCAGGGGCTCGAGGCGGTAGTCACGCACATCGATCCCGCCAACGGTGACCTTGCCTTCCGTCACGTCATACAGTCGTGGAATCAACTGGATCAAGCTGGTCTTACCTGAACCCGTTCCACCAACAACGCCCAGAGTCGAGCCTGCGGGGATATCCAAAGTAATGTTTTCAAGCGCGGGACGTTCAGAGTCTTCGCGATACTTAAAGGTCACGCCTTCAAAGGTGATATCACCGGTGGGTACTTCACGGATTCCATATTCGGGGGAAGTTAATGGAGATTCGTACTGAAGCACCTCAGCAATGCGGTGTGCGGACTCTGCGGCGATCGTCACCATAACGAAAATAAAGGCCAACATCATCATGGCCGAGAGGATCTGAATCCCGTAGGTAATCAGTGCTGATAATTGACCGGTGGTCAGTTCGCTGCCACCTGACGCCACAATCATCTGCGCACCAATGAAGTCCACCAGCATGATTGCACCAAAGATGAAAAGCATCATGACGGGCGTATTGAGCGCCAGAACCTTCTCCGCGAAGGTGAAGTCTGCGCGGACTTCTTCGGAACGTTCCCTGAAACGCGTCTTTTCGTAATCCTCGTTCACGAAGGACTTCACAACTCGGATACCTGCAATGTTCTCTTGGACCGAGTTATTCAGAGCATCGTACTTCTTAAAGATTCGCCGGAAAACCGGGAAAATGAAAATAATAATCCCGAACATGATTGCCGCTAGGAACGGCAGCATGATGAGAAAAATCAGGGACATGTGCCAGTTGATGCGAATTGTCATGACGATCGAGAAGACGATCATGAGCGGCACGCGGACGGCAACGCGAATAATCATGCCGTAGGCGTTTTGAACGTTGGTCACGTCGGTCGTCATACGGGTAACCAGGGAGGATGTCGAGAAACGATCGACGTCTCCGAAAGAGAAGTCCTGAACCTTGAAGAAGAGGTCTTGACGCAGGTGCTTTGCCAGCCCCGCTGCTGCGGTCGCACCGAAGCGGGCGGCGAGGATGCCGAAGAGGAGCGAGAACATCGCCATGACCAGCATAAATACACCAAGGCGCACGACCGGGGTGAGCGCACCGCCCTGAAGGTGATCGACCAAGGAGGCCATAACCAGTGGGAGGAAGCACTCAAGAATGACCTCTCCCGTGACAAACAGCGGTGTCAGAAGCGAAGCGCGACGATACTCACGCACGCTTCTCAACAAAGTACGAACAGTCGACATCTAGCGCTGGACCCCCGAAAAATTACTGCGTGTAATAGGAACCTACCCGTAGACCTTCAAAGGAATGCATCTTCGTGGCCGGGGTAGGCGGATTAATCATTTGATGTAGATATTCCCATGTTAGTCGCCTTTCCTAACGGCGGCGATACCATCTAGCCATTGACGCGATCGGCGAAATCTAACGCTGCACAAGCAGAATGTTTCATAGCTGATTCATAGCTTTAACCCACATCAAGTACAGATTACGCTCGTAGATTTTCAGTATCAGACATCGGGGGTCGTAAGGCCCCGTCTCCTTTTACCTGTTGAGGGACGCTGTTTAGAACGCATATTGTGTTGATGGGATGCACGTGGGGCCGGCTTTGCCGGCCCCACAGTGTTTATATCGCCTCGCAAAGACCAACAAAGACCTATCCGCGAACCTCACTGATACTTGTGATGACACGTGTTCGGGGATACATCGAAACTGTAAATTCATCCTCGTAGGCGCAGTGCTTACGTAGTTGTTTGTATGCGTGAGTATTCGTGTAATTCGTACCATCAGTGAACTTCACATTGATCTCTTCGCCAGACGACTTCATCAAGGTGACATAAGTGATAAATATGCGGTTCTTTAAATTTCTCTTGCGCATAACAGTTGAAGTCTCTTCTTTATGCGCCACGCAACGCACGCTGAGTTCCTCACTACCCGACACTGCATCTGCCACCACTTGAGCGGATAAGACGGAGCCCATTCCAATAAGACCGCAGTCAACGGTTACCAGTGCAACACACAACACCTTGGACATTCGTGGAGATAAGCGACGCCGAAATCTCACCGCATCGTGCACACTTCCCTGAGCACAGCGCTTGATGAGCGGAATCAACACGATCGCAACAGCAATGGGCGTCGCGCACACCAGAGCCCAGCTCAGTAAAGCGAAAGACCACAATTTTGGCGACATGAGGTAGAAGAGGGGCCCTGCGATCACAGTGATGATGAAAAGCCACAGGTGGACCGAAGCACGCCGGCTCATTGAGCGAAGCGATAGCCTTTTCACTGTTACTCCTGTCCGAGCGCCCTTTCCAATGCACTCAGCCCCATTGCCAATAGCGCCGAATCGCTCTCATCCGCGCGCGATATCGACTGGTTGATCAATTCTCGCCACGGCCCTTCACGAAGCAGGCGGCCGCCCTTTAAGACGATGATATGCGCATCAAGTGCGGCAGCATCTTCAATCTGGTGTGTCACCATGATGACAGTGCGCCCAAGGAATCGTTGCGCAATCAACTCACGCAGTCCACGCGCGGCCTCGACATCGAGCGCCGCCATCGGTTCATCAAGCAACAAGACCTCGGGAGCAACAACCAGTGCACGAGCCAAAGCGGTCCTCTGAGCTTGCCCACCAGACACCTGAGCCGGACGACGCTGCTCCAAGCCCGTCAAACCCACAGACTCCAGGGCTTCGCGCGCACGCTCCTCGGCCTCGGCAGGGGAAATGCCAGCGCAACGCAGGGGGAAGGCAACATTGGCAAGCAGACTCATATGGGGGAACAAAACGGGCTTCTGCTCTAAGGTTGCAATCTTCGGCAGGCGGCCTGAAGCGCCATCTGGCCACTGCCAGGTGCAGGTCATCTGTGGCGCATCGAGGGCACCAGAAAGCACTGATAAGAGCGTGCTCTTCCCTGCGCCGTTATGTCCCATCAACGCCGTGACGGCGCCGCCCTGGCAGGTGAGGTCAACATCGATGTGCCTCTCGGGAAGCGTTCCAGCAATCCGCACGCCGGGGGCAGGGACGCGCGGAAGCTGAGCCTGCGCGTCTGCCTTCTCATTCCCGAGGCCGTGGCTGGGTTCCGTAGCTAAGTGCGAGGCCGCGGGAACTTTCGCCTCGTCAGAGGAAGCATCGGGAGAAAGCGAAGACGCTTGCCCCCCGCTCAGAAGGCGCGAATACCACCACTGCGAAAAGGCCGAAGCACCGCCAACCAAGACAAGTGCAACAAAGACCAAGATGACAGAGAGCATCAGGGCCATATCGGTCGATTCTTCGCGCTGAAGGTAGATCTCCAAAGGAAGAGTGCGGGTTACTCCGGCAAGGGACCCCGCAAAAGTAATGGTTGCGCCGAATTCTCCCAGCGCTCGCGAGAAGGCCAGGGCCGTCGAAGATACCAGAGCTGGGATCATCAGCGGCAGGGTGACCGACCACAGCGTCCGAGAAGGCGATGCACCCAGCGCACTCGCAACGCGTTCCTCATTGAAACCGCGAGTACGCAATGCACCTTCAAGTGAAGAGACAAAGAAAGGAAGGGATACGAAGGTCTGCGCCATAATGACCGCGACCGTCGTGAAAGCAATATTGATGCCGAAGATTTGCAGATAGGCACCGATCAGGCCTCGGCGACCCCAGGTGATCAAGAGTGCCAAGCCTGCGACGACCGGAGGAAGAACCATGGGCAAGGTGACCATGGAGCGCAAAACTCGCGACCACCATGTATCGCGGGCTCGGGCGCACACCAGCGCTAAAGGAAGCCCGACGATAATGCAGGCAAGGGTCGAGGCTAGGCAGGTGCGAAGCGAAAGCGCAAGGGCCTGGGAAGCCAGCGCTTGAGTGAATAGATGGGGAAATTGAACCCAATCAATGCGTATGAGAAGCGCGATGAACGGAACAAGAAGAAATAGAACAGCACAGGATGCAGGGAGTGCGATCCAACGCGGGATCCCCGCATGCCTGTGCTTGTTCGTCATGAGATGATTCCGAAACTACAGTGCGTAGTCGAAGGCGATTTCAGCCCTTATCCGCGGAAGTCGGTGCGGAGAAGCCATACTTCTTCAGCACTGCCTGCCCCTTTTCGGAAAGAACAGCGTCAATGAACTTCTGTCCGGCTTCCTTGTTCTTTGTGGAAACGGTCAGAGCGATGGGGTACGAGTTCACGACCTCATTCGCGCGGGCGATTTCAACGACCTCGACCTTATCGCCAGCAGCCTTTGCGTCGGTTGCGTAGACCAGGCCGGCATCGGCTTCGCCGCTCTCAACCTTGGCGCGCACATCCGTCACCTTCTGCTCCTCAGAGACGGGGCTAAGGGTGACGCCAAGCTTATCGGCCAATTGCTTGGTCGCATTGCCACAGGGGACGCCCTGCGCACAGACAACGAGCTTCTTGCCGTCAAGAGAGGAATCAAGTCCGGTGATCTTGGCAGGATTTCCCTTGGGGACAATCAGTGTCAGGACATTAGATGCGAAGGGCGTCGGCGTATCCACAAGCTTCGCATCGCTTGCCTTAGTCATGTTCTTCTGGTCTGCAGAAGCAAAAACATCGGCGGGTGCGCCTTCCTTCATCTGGTCAACCAGGGTGGATGAGCCCTGGAAGTTGAAGGTCACCTTGATGTTCGGATCGCTTTCTTTGAGGACCGTATCAGCGATCTCGGGGAATGCCTTGTTCAGCGAGGCAGCCGCGAAAACGTTGAGTTCAACCGGTGCTGCGGCTTCTGTCGAAGCAGATGCCGAGGCGCTTGCAGACTTGTCTGCAGATGCACCGTTTCCGCCTGAGCAAGCGGTAAGTGCAAGAAGGCTAGCCGAGGCTACCGCGACGATTCCCTTGTAGTGCTTCACAGGTTTCCTCCATTTGGTACCTGAAGAGAGACGTTTGTTGCCTTAATTTGTGCCATAGCGATGGAACCCACTTCGATTCCCAGCTCGCGGACGCTCTCGGTCGAAACCAAGGAAACGACACGGTAGGGTCCGCACTGCAGATCAACCTGGCTCATCACCGGATCAGAGTGAACGGCAATAACCAGACCTTGGAGGTGGTTACGAACAGACTGAGTACCCTGCCCAAGAGCAAGCTGATGCACATCGGGTTGACTGTTAATCAAAGCCGCGACCGATGCGCCATCGATACGAAGCGGCCCCAAGTTCTCACCGCTATCTACACGGGTGACGAGCCCGTCATCAAGCCAGCGACGAACGGTGTCATCACTCACGCCAAGCAGAATTGCAATAGTCGAAACTTTGTAATGAGGCATGAATTAATTTTAACGGATTTTGCCGTTTTTTGTAATTAATCGACAAAAATAGACAAATTTCTCCGTAGACGCGGAACAGCGTCGAATGAATTATTCGCCCGAGGCCTTTCGCACCGGGATGTCCTCAAAGAAAACCTGGCAGCCGCAGCTATTGCCGAAGGGCACCAGAGTCATGCTCATACCACCATCACTGAGCTCTTCAACGATCTGACGAATAGCAGCACCATGCATCTTGCACACAATGCTTTGGATCTTATCGTTGCCGATATTGAGGTAGGGGCAGGATTGGATGGACAGACCACCATCTTCTGCATTTAACGCACGGAAACCGCGCGTTGAAAGGAAAACTCGAAGAAGCGAAAGTAGGGCTTCCTCATCGTCATGGGCGGCATCAAGCGCACCGGAAGAGCGGATGAGATCAACGTACTGTTGCCCCCAATTCCGCCCCATGATGTCAGCGAGCTGTTCGCCGCCATCCGAAGTTTGAGCCATTGCCGAGGCCGCGGCAAGAAGAAGTTCCGAAGACTGACGTTGAAGACGCGCTGCATCCCCGATGACCGCGATCTCGTAGTACATCGCGGGGCGGCCTCGCCCTTCGGGATTGTGAGTTCGACGCACAACTAAGCCCTGTTCGACCAAAGGAACAAGAGTCTCACGAACCGAGTTCTTATGGATTCCCAAACGATCTGCGATTTCAACAACGGTTGCTTCGCGACCAATATCGGTAAGGGTGTGCAGAACCTTACGCTGCGCCGGGGATGCGGTCGCCAACTGGGTGATCATGTATTCGATACCAATCGGACCGGCTTTCACCTCGCCGTTAGTCACAGCTACTCCTTGTCTTGAGGGACTTGGTTGACATTCTAGTGCACAGACAACAACTAGCCGTCATTCGTTTCAAATACTGGGGCCTGTATGCGCAGGTCAGCACATACAGGCCCCAGATCACATCACCACAGATCAGGCACCCGCACGCCCAATACCAACAGTCGGTCGCATTACGCGGGGTC
>ERZ773045.1253-NODE-1253-length-11621-cov-3.350856_pt1 | contig 11621 bp, 8 predicted proteins | sample MGYA00580635_ERZ773045 | MGnify/ENA primary metagenome ERZ773045 (study PRJEB29015, sample SAMEA2738115) | human oral metagenome | biome: human oral; feature: human-associated habitat; material: saliva | place: China | collected 2261 ...
CTGAATGAGCTATCAAAAAAAGTAATAGAATCGGATAGAGATATGGTATGAGGAAATACGCGCGTCCGCGTTGACAGGGCGCGCGCATTTCTTTACAATGCCACATATCAGTGAAAGAGAGGAGGCGGGTATGGCAGTCGATATCATACGAATCAGTCATCTGGTCAAGGAATTTAAGACGGCGAACGGCGTAGTCCACGCATTGGACGATGTCAACTTAAGCATACGCCACGGCGAGATTTACGGCATCATCGGACTCTCGGGCGCAGGCAAGTCGACGCTGGTCCGCTGTATCAACTATTTGGAGCGCCCCACCTCGGGCGATGTGTTTTTTGACGGTGTGAGCCTGTCGCAGATGAAAGAGAGGGACAGGCGCGAAGTGCGCCGCTCGATGGGCATGATTTTCCAGCAGTTCAACCTCCTGGAGCAGAGAAATGTGTTGAAGAATGTCTGCTTTCCTTTGGAACTCGGCGGCATGAAACGGGTGAAGGCGGAGGCAAGGGCCAGAGAACTTCTGAATCTGGTGGGGCTCGCGGATCGCGAGAAAGCCTATCCGGCACAGCTCTCCGGCGGACAGAAGCAGCGAGTCGCCATCGCGAGAGCCATTGCGACCGAGCCGCGCGTGCTGCTCTGCGACGAGGCGACCTCGGCGCTCGACCCGAACACGACCGAGTCTATTCTGAATCTCATCCGGGATATCAACCGGACGCTCGGCATCACGGTCGTCATGATCACCCACCAGATGTCGGTCATCGAGGCGGTCTGCGACCGCGTCGCCATCATCGACCAGAGCCGCATTGCGGAGGAGGGAGAGGTGCAGCGCATCTTCTCCGCGCCGCAGTCCAAGATAGGGCGCGAGCTCATTCTGGGCGGCGATGTGCGCCAGGAAGAATTCGGCGCCTCGAAGAAGATACGCGTGACCTTCGACGGACGCTCCGCCTTTGAGCCCGTCATCGCAAACATGATTCTCGGCTGTCAATTGCCGGTGAACATCCTCTTTGCGGCGACCAAGGAAATCGGCGGTAAGGCGGCGGGACAGATGGTGCTCCAGCTTCCGGAGAACGAGGCGGATGCGATGAAGCTCATCCACTACCTGCGCGAGCGGGGCGTCAACCTGGAGGAGGTGAAGAACAGTGATTTTTAATTCACAGATTGTAGACATGTTGTTGCTCGGCTTAAAAGAGACGGTCTACATGGTCTTTCTCTCGTCCTTTCTGTCCTATGTGATCGGCATACCGCTCGGCATTCTCCTGGTTGTCACGGACCGGGACGGCATACAGCCGAACATCATCGTAAACACCCTGCTCGGTATTATCATCAACATTCTGCGCTCGGTACCCTTTATCATCATGTTGCTCGCGGTGCTACCGATTACCCGCTTCATTGTCCGGACCACACTCGGACCGAGCGCGGTGGTCGTGCCGCTGGTCATTGCGGCCTCGCCCTACATCGCCCGCATGGTGGAGAGCTCCTTAAAGGAGATGAACGCCGGTATCGTTGAGGCGGCAAAGTCCATGGGCGCGAGCAACTTCCAGATTATTTGGAAGGTCATGCTGCCGGAGTCCATGCCCTCGCTGCTCACCGGCGCTGCGATTTCCATCACGACCATACTCGGGTATTCGACCATGGCCGGCTTTGTGGGCGGTGGCGGTCTGGGAACCCTGGCCATCAACTACGGCTACTACCGCTATCGCATGGATGTGATGATGGTGACCGTCGTGGTCCTTGTGATCATTGTCCAATTGATACAGGAGTTCTTTTTATTCCTGGCACGCCGCGCCGATAAGCGCGCGCGCTGATTAACACGCTTTGACCCCGCCGAAGGCGGGTCAGAATAAACAACAAGATTTTGGGAGGAAAACAATTATGAAGAAGAAGGTATTTTTAGCGGCAACGCTCCTCGGACTGTCTCTGCTCACGGCTTGCGGAAGCCAGAAGAAGGCGGAGAGCAGCGCTTCGGGAGACAGCAGCGCAGCGGGCAGCAGTGAGGCAGGCAGCAGCGCGGCAGAGGCTACCGGCGACAAGGTCATCACGGTCGGCGCTTCCCCGTCCCCGCACGCGGAGATTCTGGAGGCTGCAAAGGACGCGCTGAAGGCAGAGGGGTATGAGCTCAAGGTGGTTGAGTACACCGATTATGTGCAGCCGAACCTTGCACTCGAGTCGAAGAGCCTTGATGCAAACTACTTCCAGCACCTGCCCTACCTTGAGAACTTCAACAAGGAGAGAGGCACGAAGTTAGTCAGTGTGGCGGCAATTCACTACGAGCCCTTCGGCATCTATGCGGGTAAGTCGAAGGATTTGAAGAACCTTCCGGACGGCGCAAAGATTGCGGTTCCGAACGATGTGACGAACGAGGCGAGAGCGCTGCTGCTCCTTGCGGATCAGGGCCTCATCACGCTGAAGGATAACACGGACATCAATGCGACCAAGCAGGATATTGTCGAGAACCCGCACAACATTGAGATTGTCGAGGTCGAGGCGGCACAGGTTCCGCGTTCCCTCCAGGACGTCGACTTCGGCGTTGTGAACGGCAACTTTGCCATCGCTTCCGGCCTGAAAGTTGCGGACGCGCTTGCAACCGAGGCTGCGGATTCCGTCGCGGCGAAGACCTACGCAAATATCGTTGTGGTTCGCGAGGGCGATGAGAACAGCGAGAAGACCCAGGCGCTGGTTAAGGCACTTACGACCGCCGAGATTAAGCAGTTCATTGAGAATAAGTACCAGGGCGCGGTTGTCCCGATTTTCTGACAGTGAGTAAAAACGATACAGAAAGAGAGAACCTTTCGGTTCTCTCTTTTTTTATGCTCGAATGAATCCGCGTATATTCCGGCTTTCGTCCGATTTTGTATCGCTTATAACGGCGAGGCGCGAAAACTTAGAACGGATATTTTATAAGCCGATAGCAGATAGCGTAAATGTCCATATCCGAAGCGCTGCCGCTACGACTAGGCAGCTTTGGGAAAGAATGCTATAATACGCCTGATTATCAGGGTGGCATTTCGTGCAAAAGCGCGGGATTCATAAAGAAAGGCAAAACATCCTGGACCAAAATTGGAGCAATACGGGGATCATCAGACAGTTGTGGAAGGAGAAAGAGCATGAAATTCAGCGAACTTGAATACCGCCGTCCGGATGTCGCGCGCATTGAGGAGGATTACAAAGCCCTCATTGAGCGGGTCAAAAAAGCGGAGACCGACGAGGAAATTTTGGATATCTGGGCAGCGCACCAGCGCCTCAGCACCGAATTCAATCTCTCGGACAGAACCGTCTATATCCGCAATACAATGAACACCAAGGATGAGTTTTATCTTGGCGAGAAGGCATATTTCAACAGTGTCTCGCCGAGTTATTACAACACGCAGAACCAGCTTTACAAGGCGCTCCTCGAGCACCCGAAGCTGCAGGTTCTCGCGGATAAGTTCGGATCGATTCTGCCGAAGAAGATGCAGGTCGCGCTGGACGCTGCGGATGAGAGCGTCATTGACCTCCAGAGAGAGGACAACGCACTGGTTCAGGAGTATGACGAGCTCTACGCGAGCTACATGGTCGAGTTTGAGGGCAAGCAGATGACGCTCCCGCAGCTTGCGATTTACATGATGGGCGGCAAGGATTCCGCGACCCGCCGTGCGGCGCGCGAGACCGACGGCAAGTGGTTCGACGAGCACCACGAGAAGCTCGACGACATCTTCAGCCGCATGATTCAGAACCGCAACGAGCAGGCGCGTCGCATGGGCTATCGCGACTACTCCGAGCTCTCCTACCTCCGCATGGGCCGTATCGGCTACGACATGAAGGACATCGAGAACTACAGAGAGCAGGTCGCAAGAGACTTGGTCCCGGTCGCAAAGCAGCTCATGGATCTTCGCATGCAGCGCGTCGGCATCGAGAACCCGAAGCTCTACGACCTCGATATTTGCTTCAAGGACGGCAACCCGGAGCCGGCAGGCGATTCCGACTACATGCTCGCAATGTGCAAGAAGATGTACGACGAGCTGAGCCCCGAGACTGCCGAGTTCATCGACTGGATGTTTGAGAACGAGAGCTTCGACGTGCTGACCAAGCCCGGCAAGCTCCTCGGCGCTTACATGTACAATGTGAGCGGCTACGGTCCCTTCGTGTTTGCAAACTGGAACGGCAGCGCCTTTGACGTCGATACGATTACCCACGAGATGGGACATGCGTTCCAGGGCTATGTGGGCAACAAGCTCGGTCTCACGCTTGAGCTCGTCGAGCCGGCCATGGAGACCTGCGAGATTCACTCCACCTCGATGGAGTTCCTGACCTCGCCCTTCCACCACCTCTTCTTCGGAAAGGATACGGCGAAGTACCAGCTGCAGCACGCAGAGGATGCGCTGGTTGCAACTTGCTACGGCTGCCAGGTCGATGAGTTCCAGCACATTGTCTACCAGAAGCCGGAGCTCACCCCCGCGGAGCGGAATCAGGTCTGGCTTGAGCTCGACAAGAAGTATCGCCCGTGGATCGACAACGACGGTCTTCCGTTCTACGCGGACGGCGGCGCTTGGCAGAAGCAGAAGCACATTTACGAATTCCCGTTCTACTTCATTGACTACTGCCTTGCGAGAACCGCGGCACTCCAGTTCTTTGCGCTCCACTTAAAGGATTCGAAGGAAGCTTGGAAGCGCTATGTGGAACTCGTGAAGAAGGGCGGCAGCGAGACTTACTCCGACCTTCTGCAGCAGGCAGGCTTCCAGAATCCCTTCGGCGAGGGCAGCATGAAGGAAATTGCGGAAACACTGGCAACTTGGTGCAAGGAAAATCAGGTCTGAGTCGAATACAGTAGGGGGATAAGGCTATGCAGGACGTAAAAGTTTTGTCGGCGGAAGAAAAACAGAGAGAAATTGAAAAGATTCAGGCGGACAAGAGATTCGTGGGACACCCGGTCGGCGTGCTCACCATCGGACTCAAGTTCATGTGCAATTCGTTTTCTTACTACGGACTCACCTCGATTCTGATTTATTACCTGTACGCAGCACTTCCGGAGGGACTGGGACTCACGAAGACCGAGGCCTCGCAGCTCCTCTCGCTGTACTACGCACTGGTTATCATCTGCGGCGTCATCGGCTCTTACATGGCAGACCGCGTATTCGGACCGCGTACGGCAATCCGGCTGACCTGCATCGTAATGCCGATTGCCTACCTCCTGCTCGCAATTCCGGGCCTCGGCATTGCGGGGTATGCGGGCGCGCAGGGTATGATGCTCTTCTCGAGCATGCTCGGCGGCCGCAGCATGGATGCGCTGACCGCAAAGCTATATAAGAAGGGCGACACCAGAAAAGACAGCGCGTTCGCAATTACCTATGTCATTTCGAACATCGGTGCCTGCGTTCCGGGCATCACCGGAACCATTGCACTGGTAGCGGGCTACCACACGGCCTTCCTTGCCTGCGCGGTGTTCTCGCTGATCGGTTCCATCTTCTTCATCGTGAGTGAGAAGAAGTCCTTCGGCATCATCGGCACGGAGCCGGACGATCCGCTGCCGCCTGCGGCGCGCCGCACGGCCGTCTTAAAGCTGGTTGCCGGCGTCGCGGTGGTCGCAGCGCTGCTCAGCTTCCTGTTTACAAATCGGATTATCACCATCACCCAGTTTGCAAATGCGGTAAGTAGTGTAGGTGTAGTTGCGCCCGTGGCATATTTGTTGTATATTATGTTGAGTCCAAAGACGACAAAAGAGGAACGGGCTCGTCTGGTTTACATCATTCCGATGTTTATCGCTGCCAGCTTTACGTTACTTGTGAACTATCAGGCGACCACGGTGCTTGCGATTTATGCGGAGACCAACGTAAACCGCAACCTCTTCGGCTTTGAAATCACCCCGGCGGCATACTGGACGCTCAACGCCTTTTTCGCCGTCATCTTCGGTGCGGTTCTGACCGGAATCTGGGGTAAGCTCGGCAAGAAGCAGCCGTCCACACCCGCGAAGATGGGCATCGGCACGGCACTCTACGGAATTTCGATTCTCTTTATGATCATTCCGTTCAGCCTTTTCCCGGCGGATGTCAAGGTGAGCCCCATGTGGCTGGTCGTTTTCTTCGCGATCATGACCATCGGTGAAGCGATTGTCACCCCGGCGGGTGAGTCGGCGGCATCGCATGTGGCACCAGCCGCATTCTCGACGCAGATGATGACGGTCTGGGCCATGGGACAGTCGACCGGCGCAAGCCTGAGTTCTCTCGTGGTGAACTTCTACCGCGAGGGTACCGAGAGCCTCTACTTCCTCGCCATCGGCGCGGCGGTAACGCTCTGCGGCGCAATTGTCGTGATCTTCAGCAAAAAGCTCGCAAAGGGCATGGGCATCGGCACCGGCCACGGCGACGAGCAATAAACACAACAGTATCCGCAGCTCGGAGGGCGCTTCGGCGCTCTCTGCCTGCGATATGATATTTCGAGAGAGGAGGAACAATGCAGATAACCCTGTGGGGCAGCGAGTTGCGAGCTCGGCTCTGTCCGTAAAATGGCAGGGAGTAACTAGGAGGGGGAGCAAGTATTACTTGCAGTTACTTTTGTTTTTCTATCAGAATTACGGTTTTAATTCAGACAGGAGGATTTTATGGAAGCAGCTGTAAACACAGAACTGGATGCAAAGAGAAAGGAGGAGCAGGCTCAACTCGAGAAACTTCAGAATGAGCGTTGCTTCATCGGCCATCCGTTCGGTATCGGAATCGTCAGCTTTAAGTTCTTCATGACCTCGCTCACCAGCTACGGCATGAGCGCGATTCTCATCTACTATTTCTACGCAACGGCACCGGAAGGCCTCGGCCTCACCAAGGTTCAGGCGTCTCAGATGATCACCCTGAACTCGGCGCTGGGTTCTATCTTCAGTGTCATCGGTTCCTACATGTCGGACCGCGTCTTCGGTAACAGAAAAGCATATCGCTTTGTTAACTTTACCGGACCGTTCCTGTACTTCCTGCTTGCGATTCCGGGCCTCGGCATGACGGGTGTTATCATGCAGTACGCGCTCGGTAACGTCAACGCAATGATCTGCGGAAGCTCGCTCTACACCCTGATGGGTAAGCTCTACGCAAAGGGCGATAAGAGACGTGACGGTGCGTTCGCAATCACCTACGTGCTTTCGAACATCGGTGCTATGTCTCCGATCGTCGCAGGTACGCTCGCTAAGGTTGCGGGTTACCACTTCACCTTCTTCGTGCTCGGTATCCTCGGCGCACTCGGCTCTCTCGTTTACCTTCTCTTTGAGAAGAGAGCTTTCGGCCCGATCGGTATGGAACCGGACGATCCGCTTCCGCCGGCACAGAGAAAGAAAGCTATCATGTACCTCATCGTCGGAACGCTTGCATTCTGCGGCTTCCTTGCGGCTATCTTCCTGAGCGGCATCGCTACCATTGCGAACTTCTCGAACACGGTCAGCACCATCACCCTGTTCCTGCCGGCCGGTTACTTCGTCTTCATGTACAAGAGCAAGAAGACCACGAGAGAAGAGGCGCACAAGCTCCTTTACATCATCCCGATGTTCATCGCAAGCTCCTTTGCAATGATGGTTTGGTACCAGGCTACCACGATTCTCGCAATTTACGCGGAGACCAGCGTTGACCTCAACTTCTTCGGTCACGAGGTTTCCCCGACCATCTACATGACGCTCCAGGCTATCATGGCAATCGTCTTCGGTTCCATCATCACCGGTCTCTGGAGTAAGCTCGGCGACAAGCAGCCGTCCACCCCGTGGAAGATGGGCTTCGGTACCATGCTCTACGGTGTCGGCACCCTGATCATGATCCTTCCGTTCCAGCTCTATGCACCGGGCGTGAAGGTCAGCCCGTTCTGGCTCGTTGCATTCTACATGGTCGTTATCATCGGTGAGGGTATCTCCTATCCGGCAGGTAGCGCATCCGCTTCCGCACTCGCACCGGCAGCGTTCGCAACCCAGATGATGCAGACTTGGAGTATGTCCATGACGGCAGGCGCAAGCCTTTCGAACCTCGCTTCGAACTTCTACAAGGAAGGCAGCGAGACCACGTACTTCCTGCTCATCGGCGGCAGCACCTTCCTGGTCGGTTTCATCATTCTCCTCGTCTCCAAGAAGCTCGCGAAGGAGATGGGCTTCTCGAAGCAGGCGGCTTAAACAACCGAACAAACCGGAAATAAACTTCAGCACATTTAAAATGTAAGTTGCGCTGTCGGACCCGTGTCAAACGGGTTCGGCAGCCTTTGTTTTTCGGGATAGTACACCGCGACGCTCTGCGCGAATCAGAGCCAACAGAAAGGGGAAAGACCATGGCAGGCAGACCTATGCTTGACAATGAGGCGATTTTCAAAGATCGCAGTTTTCTGGGGCATCCGAAAGGCTTGCTCACGATATGTCTACGGTATTTGTGTAACTCCTTTTCCTACTACGGTTTTACGGCAATCCTGATCTACTATCTCTACAAGGAAGCGCCGGTCGGTCTCGGCTTTGATAAAACCGAGGCGGCACAGCTTTTGTCGCTCTACTTTGCACTCGTGGTCATCTGCGGCGTGGTCGGCTCCTACATGGCGGACCGTGTCTTCGGTGTCCGGAAGGCCCTGCGCATCATGAATATAATAGCGCCGATTCCCTACATGATCCTTGCGATTCCGGGTTCCGGTGTCATCGGCTACGCAGTTGCGACCGGCCTTCTGCTCTGCAACAGCATGATTGCGGGCCAGTCCATGAACACGCTGACCGCAAAGCTCTATCAGCAGGGCGATGCGAGACGAGACAGCGCCTTCGCGTACATCTACATCATTGCAAACATCGGCTCCGCAATTCCGGCCGTGACCGGAACCATTGCGCTGCTCTTTAGCTACCACGCTGCATTCGCGCTCTGCGCGGCGGCATCGGTGGTCGGTTCCACGATTTTCCTCTCGACGGAGCGCCGCGTTTTCGGCAGCATCGCAGAGGAGCCTGCGGATCCGTTCCCGGAGGCAACCAGAAAGAAGGCAGTCTTCGTGCTTGCGGGCATTGTTGCAATCATCGCGGCAATCCTTGCATATCTCTTCAGCAACCGCATCATCACCATCAAGCAGTTTGCAAATACGGTGAGCTCCGTCGCAGTCTTCCTGCCGGCGATTTACCTGGTCTATGTGATTTCCAGTCCGAAGACCAAGCCGGAAGAGAAGCGCCGCGTGCTCTTCATTATTCCGATTTTCATTGCCTACTGCTTCACGAACCTGGTCTCTTACCAGGGTAACACCGTGCTCAGCATCTATGCGGAGACCTCGGTGAACATGAACTTCTTCGGCAAGGAGATCACCCCGGCTTCCTTCGTGACCCTGCAGTCGATTTTCTCCATCCTCTTCGGATCTCTGATTACGGGTCTCTGGGCAAAGCTCGGCAAGAAGCAGCCCACCACCCCGGGCAAGATGGGCATCGGCACGCTTTGCTACGGCATTTCGATTTTGATTATGGTCCTGCCCTTCCAGATTTACGCACCGGGTGAAAAGGCTAGTCCGCTCTGGCTCATCAGCTTCTACGCGGTCTACACCGTCGGCGAGGCAATCTGCTGGTCCGCGGGAACCTCTGCGGCGACCATCGTCGCACCGGCGGCCTTCGCAACGCAGATGCTCACCATCTGGTCCATGGGACAGTCGACCGGCGCAAGCCTCTCGGCGCTTGCTGCGAACTTCTACAAAGAGGGCAGTGAGTCCATGTATTTCCTGATCATCGGTGTCGCAGTTGTCGCGGCAGCTGTGATTATCCTGGTACTGCAGAAGCCTCTGGCACACGGCATGGGCATCGACAAGAAGGACTGAGCCCGTCCGCAAAGTAAGATACAAGAGTAAGAATGTCCGCACTCCGGCGAAATGCCGGTGTGCGGACATTCTTTTTTTATATTTCGGGAATAGTACACAAAAATCTGTAAATAAAGCCGGGGTTGTACTTGTAAATGCTGAAAGATATGATACGCTTATGCAAAACAGCACGGATTATGCATAAAACCGGGCGCGCATCAAGGAGGAGAGGAGGTTCGTTTTTCACGGGCGTTTTGTTCGGCATTGATTCAACTTTGAACAGGAGGTTTTCGGTATGGAAGCGCTTGCAACGGCAGAGAAGGAGAGGGCTCGGCAGGAAGAAATCAAAAAACTGCAAAACGAGACCTGCTTTATCGGCCATCCCTTTGGTGTAGGCATTGTCAGTTTCAAGTACATGATGGGCAGCGTCACAAGCTACGGCTTCAGCGCCATCTTCATCTATTATCTCTATGCGGCGACGCCGAAGGGCCTGGGGCTCACCCAGCTTGAGGCTTCGCAGTTTATTACCCTCGACATAGCCCTCGGCTCCATCTTCGGCGTCATCGGCTCCTACATGGCGGACCGCGTCTTCGGAAACAGGCGAGCCTACCGTTTCTGCGCGATTACGGCGCCCATGTATTACTTCTCCTTCGCGATTCCGAATGTCGGCATGCTCGGCCTGATACTCTACTGTGTCGTCGGCTATGTGAACAGTGCGGTCGCGGGAAGCTCTCTCTACTCCCTGCTCGGCAAACTCTATGCCCAGGGCGATAAGAGAAGAGACGGTGCGTTCTCGGTCATCTATGTGCTCTCGAACATCGGCTCCATGTGCCCGGTTGTGATCGGCGGCATTGCCCTGGTCGCGGGTTATCAGGTCACCTTCTTCATCCTCGGTGTGATCGGCGCTCTCGGAAGTATCGTTTACCTGATACTTGAAAAGCGTGCCTTCGGCCCGCTCGGCATGGAACCGGATGATCCGCTGCCGCCCGCACAGAGAAAGAAGGCGGTTGCCCTTCTCATTGCGTTTTTTATCGCGTTCGGCGGCATTCTCTTCCTGCTCTTTGACTTTAAGCTCCTCACAATTACGAGCTTTGCAAACATCGTCAGCGTGTTTACGCTCATTCTTCCGGTCATCTACTTTGTCTATATCCTGAGAAGCAAAAAGACGAGCGATACGGAGAGAAAGCGTCTGCCCTATCTGATTCCGATGTACATCTCGAGTGCGTTTGCGATGATGGTCTGGTACCAGGCTACCACGATACTCTCGATTTACGCGGAGACAAGCGTGAATCTGGTGTTCTTCGGACATCGCGTGGCCCCGAGTATCTACATGACCCTGCAGGCAATCTTTGCCATTGCAATCGGAACACTCTGCGCGGGCATTTGGAGTAAACTCGGCAGAAGACAGCCCTCGGCAGCTTGGAAGATGGGTTTCGGAACCATGTGCTACGGCCTCGGTCCGCTGCTCATGATACTTCCCTTCCAGCTCTATGCGCCCGGCGTCAAGGTAAATCCGTTCTGGCTGGTCGGTTTTTATCTCATCGTAATCATCGGCGAGGCGATTTCGTATCCGTCGGGCAATGCGGCGGCCTCGGCGCTCGCCCCGGTTGCGTTCTCGACGCAGATGATGACGGTCTGGGGCTTCTCCGGCACAGCCGGCGCAAACCTCTCGACTTTGGTTTCGAATTTTTACCGCGAAGGTTCCGAGAGCCTCTATTTCCTCGGCATCGGCGGCAGCACGCTTTTAGTGGGACTCATTCTGGTGATCTTCTCCAAGCGCTTCGCGAAGGGCATGGGCCTAAACGAAAACGCGGAAGCTGCGTAAGTCAAATAAGCCTCTGTCGGCAAAATGACGACAGAGGCTTATTTTATTTTTATATTTGTTAAAATTA
>ERZ773045.1257-NODE-1257-length-11594-cov-6.323252_pt1 | contig 11594 bp, 11 predicted proteins | sample MGYA00580635_ERZ773045 | MGnify/ENA primary metagenome ERZ773045 (study PRJEB29015, sample SAMEA2738115) | human oral metagenome | biome: human oral; feature: human-associated habitat; material: saliva | place: China | collected 2261 ...
AAAATTGAGAGAAACTATAAAATAAAAACTTAGTAAAAATATTTGAATAACAAATGAAAATTACTTGCATTTACAAGTGTTATATATACCATATATAAATATATAATAGTTGCTGAAGACTTTGAACCAACTATTACTTGGAAACATCCAAACTATTTTGTTTATAAACTACTTGTAGAATCAAAAGAAGTAGTTCACGAAGAGGAAGAAAAGGAATATACATATGCTGATGGATTCAAAGATACGTTCATTTACTTCTTTTCATTAGGATTTGGTGGATTTTTATTCTTATATGTAATGCCACTAGTTTCACTACCGAGAGTAGTCGCAGAGCATGCACATAATTCAAACTTCAAACCAGAATTTATGATTTTAATAGTAACAGTAGGTGGAATACTAGGTACATTGTCTAATATTTTTGTTACTAGAAAAATTGATTTTAGAAGAAAACCATTTTTAGTAGCACATGGTTTAATGATGATAGGATTTATGGCTGCTGGATTATATGTAGTTTCATCTAATGAAGTATTAGCATACATATTATTCACATTATCAGGATTTGCGATGTACTCACAATATCCAGTATATTTAAACTATCCATATGAATTACCAAAAATGAATTCACAAAAATTAACAATTATGTTTGGTATGTTCTGGGCATTTGGTTATGCAATATACACTATTTTCAACTTTATTTGGAGTTTAGTACTTAATCACATGGGATACACATCATCAATTTGGTTCTATCTACTAGGTAGTACTTTATATATTATCTTCGTATTCACATTCCCAGAAACAAGACCGAAGAAGAAATAGAAAAATAGAAACATATCCAAAAAATAAAGATATGGTAGTAATTAATTTAATATTGAGAGAAAAAGATGCATAAACGCTTAATGCATCTTTTTTTATGTATCTAAAAATGGTATAATAATAGGGATAATTAGTAAAAAAATATATAGGAGACTGAAATGGTTAGTAATGTAAGTGGAAATAATGAAGCATTGCAGCGTGCTGAATTGCATAGGAAGATTTGGGCAATAGCTGATGATGTAAGAGGTGCTGTTGATGGTTGGGATTTTAAACAATATATTTTAGGGATATTATTCTACAGATTCATCTCTGAAAACATGAGAGATTATTTTAATAAAGCAGAACATGAAGCGGGTGACTTAGAATTTAATTATGCGGATATTAGTGATGATGAAGCATTAAAATATTTTAAAGCAGGAACTGTTGAAGAAAAAGGTTTCTTTATTTTACCTAGCCAACTATTTGAGAATATAGTAAAAAATGCAGCTAAAGAAGATAATTTAAACGTTAAACTAGATACTATTTTTAAAGAAATAGAAGCAAGTGCGGTTGGTAGTAAGTCCGAAGAAGATTTCAAAGGACTTTTCCGTGATGTTGACTTAACTAGTGATAGATTAGGAGAGAGTGTTGCTGAGAAAAATACAAAGTTAACTAATATCTTAGTAGGAATAAGTGAACTGAATTTCGGTAATTTTGAAGACAATCATATAGATGCATTTGGAGATGCTTATGAATATTTAATTTCTAATTATGCATCTAATGCAGGTAAATCTGGTGGAGAATTCTTTACACCACAGACAGTATCAAGATTATTAGCGAGAATAGTAGTTGATGGGAAAGATAAGATTAATAAAGTATATGACCCTACATGTGGAAGTGGTTCATTATTACTACAAATGCAAAAATTCGATGGTATAGAAATAGAAGATGGTTATTTTGGACAAGAAATAAATATGACTAACTATAACCTTGCACGTATGAATATGTTCTTGCACAATGTTAACTATAATGATTTCTCTATTAAAAGAGGAGATACACTACTTAATCCACAACACGGTGATGAAAAACCATTTGATGCAATAGTATCTAACCCACCATATTCTATTAAATGGATAGGTGATGCAGATCCAACATTAATTAATGATGAACGCTTTGCTCCAGCTGGGAAACTAGCACCAAAATCTTATGCGGACTTTGCCTTTATTATGCATTTACTAAGTTATTTATCAAGTAAAGGGCGAGCAGCAATAGTTTGCTTCCCAGGTATTTTCTATAGAAAAGGTGCTGAAAGAATAATTAGAAAATATTTAGTAGACAATAACTTTGTTGACTGTGTTATTCAACTACCGGATAATTTATTCTTTGGAACATCTATTGCTACATGCGTATTAGTACTAGCGAAAAATAAAACAGAAAATAAAACATTATTTATTGATGCTTCTAAAGAGTTTAAAAAAGAAACTAACAATAATATACTAGAAGAAAAAAATATAGAAAATATTGTTAAAGAATATAGAGATAGAGAAGATATAGAGTACTTCTCTCGTTATGTAGATAATAGTGAGATAGAAGAAAATGACTATAATCTATCAGTTTCAACATATGTTGAAAAAGAAGATACAAGAGAAAAAATAGACATAAAAGTATTAAATAAAGAAATTTCTGAAACTGTGAAGAAAATAGATGAACTTCGTGCATCTATAGATGAGATAGTTAGGGAGCTTGAAAGTGATGAGTAATCAAATAATAATTTATAATACGGAAGATGGTAAGTCAAAAATTAATCTTAAATTAGAAGATGGGACAGTCTGGCTTAATCAACTTCAAATAGCAGAGCTTTTTCAAACAACAAAACAGAATGTAAGTAAGCATATAAAAGCTATATTAGTAGATGGAGAATTAGATGAAAAAGTGGTTGTAAACTATCAGTTGACAACCACTAAGCATGGCGCTATAAAAGGAAAAGTTCAAAGTAGGGAAGTTGCCTACTATAACCTTGATATGATTCTTGCCATTGGATATCGTGTTCGTTCTCCACGAGGTGTACAATTTAGAAAATATGCATCTACAGTTTTAAAAGAATATCTAATTAAAGGTTTCGCTATGGATGATGATCGTCTTAAAAGCTTTGGTGGAGGTAATTACTTCAAAGAACTGTTAGAGCGTGTTCGTGATATTCGTTCTAGTGAAAAAGTATTTTATCGTCAAGTATTAGACTTATTCTCAACATCAATAGATTATGATAGAAATAGTGACGAAGCAAAGAAATTCTTTGCTACTGTACAAAATAAAATGCATTATGCAATACATCACAAAACAGCCAGTGAGTTAATATTTGATAGAGTAGATGGTGATAAAGAATTTATGGGACTAACTACTTTTAAAGGAGTATTACCAACATTATCAGAAGCTAAGACTGCTAAAAATTATCTAAATGAAAAAGAATTACGTGGTTTAAATCAACTTGTATCTGGATATTTAGACTTTGCAGAAAGACAAGCAGAGCGTGAAATAGCTATGAAAATGACAGATTGGATAAAGCATGTAGATAATATATTACAAGCAACAGGTGAAGATGTATTAGAAAATGCAGGGAAAATATCACGTAAACAAATGGAAGAAAAAGTTATAGAAGAATACAAAAAATATTCAGAACATACTTTAACACCAGTAGAAAAAGATTACTTAGAAGAAATAAAAAATATTGAGAAAATAGCAAAGAAAGGAGGGAAATAAATGACGAATATACTAAAACTACTAAAGAATGAAAAAGTGGAATGGAAGAAGTTGGGTGAAGTAGTAGAAATATCAAAAGGTAAACAGCTTAATAAGAAAGAACTGTTAGAAGAAGGAGAATTTCCAGCATATAATGGAGGTAAAACTTATTCTGGATGGACTGACAAGTATAATGTTGAGGGAGATACAATTATAATTAGTCAAGGAGGAGCTTCAGCGGGGTATGTAAATTATATTGAATGTAAGTTTTGGGCGAATGCACATTGTTATTATATAAATAAAAATTCTAAAGTAAATAATAGATATATTTTTCATTTATTAAAAATGAATGAAGAGTATTTTATGCAGTCTCAGTATGGTTCAGGGATTCCGGCACTAAAATTAGAAAAATTGAAAAATTTTGAAATCCCTATCCCATCCCTTGAAACTCAAGAAAAAATAGTAGATATACTTGACAAATTTACTAATTATGTTACAGAACTTCAATCAGAACTTCAATCAGAACTTCAATCACGTACTAAGCAATATACTTATTATCGAGATATGTTACTAAGTGAAGAGTATTTAAACAAGATTACTAAAGAAATGGAAGAAGATAGAAGGTTAATATATACTTCACTAGGTGAAATTGGAAAATTTACTAGAGGAAATGGATTACAAAAAAAAGATTTCCAAGAAGAAGGGAAGCCAGTTATCCATTATGGACAAATCTATACTAAGTATGGTTTCTTAGCGGACAAGGTTTTAACATATGTTAATGATGAAATTTTTTCTAAGTTGAGAAAGGCACAAAAGAATGATATTTTAATTGCTACTACTTCTGAAAATGTAGAAGATGTAGGAAAGAGTGTTGTTTGGGCTGGAGAAGATGAAATTGGTTTTTCAGGGGATATGTATAGTTATCGAACGGAACAGAATTCTAAGTACATAGCTTATTACTTTCAAACAAATGAGTTTCAGAAACAGAAAGAACGAAAAGTGACTGGAACAAAAATGATTAGAATTCATGCAGATGATATGGAAAAATTTGAAATTCCACTACCACCACTGTCACTCCAAAATAAAATAGTAAAAGTATTAGATAAATTTCAACTATTGTTAGAGGATACAAAAGGTTTTTTACCTGAAGAAATAGAGCAAAGACAAAAACAATATGAATATTACCGTGAAAAACTATTGACATTTGATATAGATTCTGATAGCACGCACGCACGCACGCACAATAATATCTAATTTATACTATGATATTTTATATAAAGCTGCTGAATTAGTGGGTATTGATATCAAGGATAATTTAGAATTGAGAGAAATATCTACTGTTATTCAAAAAACAAGTAATATTAATTGGAAAGAAGAAAATAAAGAGTATTATTATATAGATTTAACTTCTGTAAGTACAAAAAATAAAAAAATTTCAGCTACAGAATTAATTAATAAGGATAATGCTCCTAGTAGAGCAAAACAAATAGTAAAGGGTGGAGATGTTATATTTGGAACTACAAGACCCATGCAAGAAAGGTTGGCATTAATACCAAGTAATTTGGATAATCAGATTTGCAGTACAGGTTATTGTATTTTAAGAAGTGATGAGAATGTAGTAACAGGAAAATGGATTTATTATAATTTGCTAAAAACTGATTTTTATAAATATGTTGAACTTAATCAAAAAGGAGCTAGTTACCCAGCAATATCAGATAGTGATATAAAGAATTATAAAATCCTTATCCCTCCTCTACACGTCCAACACCATATAGTATCTATCCTTAATAAATTTGATACTTTGGTAAATGATATTAAAGAGGGGTTACCTAAAGAAATTGAACAACGTCAAAAACAATATGAATATTGGAGAGAACAGTTATTAAGTTTTTCAAAATAAAACTAGGATAAATTAAAAAATTATGAAAATAAATATTATTAAAGTTAGAATAGGAGTAAAATTATGTCAGAAAGCAAGTTAAAGTATGATGTTTCTCCAATCGCAGAGATGACTGGAGGAATAATACTAGCTAATTTCAAGAAACCTGAGAGAACAGTAGAAGAATATCAAACTGAAGCTCAGTTAGAAGAAAATATGATAAATGACTTAGTTGCACAAGGATATGAAAAAATCGATGTAACTAGCATGGATGATTTATATAAAAATCTGAAAGTTCAAATAGAAAAACTTAATAACGTTGAGTTTAATGACAGTGAATGGAAAAGATTTTTACTAGAGTATTTAGATTCTCCAAATGATGGAATAGTAGAAAAAACTCGTAAAGTTCAGGAAAATCATATTTATGATTTTATCTTTGATAATGGTCGGTTAAGAAATATTAAAATACTAGATAAAAAAAATATTCACAATAACTTTCTTCAAGTAGTAAATCAGATAGCTGTAGCCAAAAATAGATACGATGTAACTATTTTAGTTAATGGATTACCTCTTGTTCATGTTGAACTTAAAAAGAGAGGGGAAAATATTAGGGAAGCATTTGGTCAAATACAAAGATATGAAGAAGAGAGCTTCAATCTTGATAGTTCTTTATATAAATTCGTTCAAATATTTGTAATCTCAAATGGAACATTCACTAGATATTTCGCAAATACTACAGAACGAGAAAAAAGTAACTATGAGTTCACTTGTGAGTGGGCAGATGCCAAAAATAAAATTATCGCAGATTTGGCAGATTTTACGGCGACATTTTTTGAAAAAAGAACATTACTAGAAATACTAACTAAATACTGTATTTTTAATGCTAAAAACGTACTACTTATTATGCGTCCTTATCAAATAGCTGCTACAGAAAGAATATTATGGAGAATTAATTCAAGCTTTGAAAATAAAAAAGCGGGAAGTACCGAAGCCGGTGGCTTTATATGGCACACCACAGGTTCTGGTAAAACTTTAACATCTTTCAAATCAGCAAGACTAGCAACAGAATTAGATTACATAGATAAAGTATTTTTTGTTGTAGATAGAAAAGACTTAGACTATCAAACTATGCGTGAATATCAGAAGTTCCAAAAAGATAGTGTAAATGGTAGTAAAGATACAAAAGAACTAAAAATAAGTATAGAGAAACAAGATAATAAAATAGTAGTTACAACTATTCAAAAATTAAATGAGTTTGTTAAAAATAATAAAGGTCATGATATTTATAATAAGCATTGCGTATTTATTTATGATGAGTGTCATAGATCTCAGTTTGGACTAGCTCAAAAGAATATAAAAAAAGCATTTAAAAACTACTATCAATTTGGTTTTACAGGGACTCCAATTTTTGTTGAAAACTCATTATATAGTCAGACGACATCAGATATCTTTGGAGCACAGTTACATAGCTATGTTATTACTGATGCTATTAGAGATGGGAAAGTTCTTAAATTTAAGATTGACTATAATAGTATTAATCCAAAATTTAAGAGTTCTGAAGAAGAAACGGATGATAACAAATTAAAAGCTCTTGAAAATAAGATGTTATTACACCCAGAGCGTATTTCAGAAATAACTTCATATATACTTGAAAAATTTGATATAAAAACATATCGTAATACACAATACACTATTAAAGATAAACGACTTAATGGTTTTAATGCGATGTTTGCTGTACAAAGTGTAGATGCAGCAAAAATGTATTATGAAGAGTTCCAAAGACAACAACAAAACCTACCAGAAAATAAGAAATTAAAAGTAGCTACAATCTTCAGTTATGCTCCAAATGAAGAACAGAAAGCTAAAGGTGAAATAGAGGAAGAAAGCTTTACACCATCAGCTATGTCAACTACAGCTAAGCAGTTTTTAAATAAAGTAGTAGATGATTATAATAACTACTTCCAAACTAATTTTACAATTGATGGAAATGGATTTGAAAACTACTATAAAGATTTATCTAGTAGAGTACGTAATAAAGAAGTAGATTTACTAATAGTAGTAGGTATGTTTTTAACAGGATTTGATGCTCCAACTATGAATACTTTATTCGTTGATAAAAACTTAAGATATCACGGGTTAATCCAAGCTTTTTCGCGAACTAATAGAATATTAAATAAAGTGAAAGTATTTGGAAATATAGTTTGTTTTAGAAATCTAGAACAGGCTACTAAAGATGCTATTAAATTATTTGGTGATGAGAATAGCATTAATATTATTATTGAACGTAGTTATGATGATTATATTAATGGATATACTGATGAAGAAAAAGGTATAGCAATAAAAGGTTATAAACAACTATGTGAGGAAATGTTAGAAAGATTTCCAGAGCCAACTGAAATAGCATTAGAAAAAGAAAAAAAAGAATTTGTTAAGTTATTTGGAGAAATCTTGAAGAAAGAAAATATCTTAAGAAACTATGATGAATTTAGTAGTTTTGAAAAAATAATATCTGATAGATTGAAACAAGATATGAAGAGTGTTTATATTAAGATAAAAGAAGAGTTAATATCACGAAATTTTTCGGGAGGTGGAAATCGAGGAAAAGACGGGGAAAATGATGAGAAAATTGATTTTTCTGATGTTGAATTCCATATAGATCTTCTTAAAACTGAAGAAGTAAATTTAGATTATATTTTAGCTTTAATCTTAGAAAAATCTAAAGAACAAGGTGCTAATGATGAAAGTATCAAAGCGGATATTAGAAGATTAATTAGGTCTTCTGTAGGCGCTAGAGCGAAAGAAGAGTTGATTATTGAGTTTATCAATCAAACAGATTTATCAAAATTAGAAAGAAATGAAGATATTATAGAAGCATTTTATACATATGCAAAAATCGAAAAAGAAAAAGAAATAGATAAACTTATCGAAGAAGAAAATCTAAAAGAAAAATCTAAGAAATTCATTGAAAAATCAATAAATAAAGGACATGTTGTTCAAGGAGGTACAGAATTAGATGAAGTACTACCTTCCGTTACTCGTCGTGGTGGGGCTAGAGAGGCTAAGAAACAATCAGTTCTAAGTAAGCTAAAAGAAATAGTTAAAGTATTCGTAGGAATCTAATAGTAAAATAGCGTAGCAGCAATAAGACTGTTACGCTATTTTCTAGTTCTATTATATCTGTTCACTAATACTACTAATTTTATCTAGTATTTCATCAAGACTAAAGTATCCACTTTTTTGAATAGAAAGTTTTCCCTCAATGTATACTTCTACGGTTGGTGCTGAAAGAATGCCTCGTTGAGCAGCGATTTCCATATTTTCTTCTAATGAGATATAGTAAGCTGCTACATCTTTATGATTTTCTTGCCACGTAGTTATTTTATTTTTTATAGAGTGGCATGGCATACATGTTGCAGCACCGTATTGAATAATTGTAATAGTATTTTCGCTAATAATTTTATTTAAGTCATCTTTGTTTGAAAATTCAATCATATTTTATCTTCCTTTGATTTAGTTATTTAGTTCTTATTTTCTTATTATTAATATAGTATCTTCTTTTTAGTTGATAGTCAACTATTCTAAATAATACACTAGTATTCTAAGCTAGTAGATTCTTTTTTAAATGGAGTACACTAGAGTATATGTGTTATAATCAACTAAGAAGAATATTATAGTGAATTTGAGAGGGGAAAACTGTGATTAGGAAATTACATAAAGATGATATAGATAGTGTTGCTAATATATGGTTAAATACTAATTTACAGGCACATTGGTTTATAGATGAACAATACTGGAAGAAAAATTATGAATTGGTAAAAGGAATGTTATTGGAAGCAGAAGTATATGTTTATGTTGAAAATAATGAAGTTTATGGTTTTATAGGTATTAATGAAGAACATATTGAAGGTATATTTATTAATAGTGAGGCCCAATCACGAGGCATAGGAAAATCATTACTAGACTTTGTAAAGGAGAAAAAAGAAAGATTACATCTAAATGTATATCAAAAAAATACTAGAGCTATAAGCTTTTATAAAAAAGAAGGATTTAAAATTGAAAGTACTAGCATTGATGAAATAACGAAGGAAAAAGAGTATTTTATGGTATGGGAGAGAATATAGTTTATTGATAATTGAAATATCTTAGCCATTTAATTGTTGAAATTTTTGATGAATCAAAAATTGGAGATATAGCATCTCTGTATGATGATATACAACAGTTACATAATTATGTTAAATACTTTGGACCTAATTCAGTTCAGCTTGCTGCATTAAACTATAATAGTTTAAATGTAAAAAAAATATATTAAAAAGAGAATCCTTAGTAAAATTATACTAAGGATTCTTTTAAATATTTTAGTCTAGATTATTCTTGATCTTCTTGGAATTTTTTAGCGATTGCAGCTTCAAAATCTTCAGGGATAGAGCGTTGTTTAATGATGATAACATCACATTTAGCATAACGTACAATACCCTCAGAAACAGATCCCATAAGCATACGTTTGAATCCAGTTAATCCAGAAGAACCACAAACTACTAAGTCGATACCTTTTTCATCAACGATATCTTCACTTAGAACGATTTTAGGAATACCTTGTTCTACGATTCCGAAAACTTTAGTAAGTCCATCTTTTTCTGCAGCTTCTACATAGCTATCAACTAATTCTTTAGTACGTTTGTAGAATGAGTTAAAGATATAAGGATCTGATAGTCCAGATGTAGCGATTGTTGCATCGATAACAGAAGCGATGTATAATTCAGCATCTTCATTTCTTCTTGCGATAGCAACTGCATTTTTGAAAGCCCATTCAGCTTGTTTTGAACCATCGACAGCGACTAATATTTTAGAGTATTTATTTTCCATAATTAAAACCTCCACCCTATATTTATTTACTTATATTATAACACATTTTGTTTAAAAGTAAAACGTTATTTTCAAGAATAATATAAACAATATTTTTTTAATTAAGATAAATACGAAAAAAATAAGGTTGACATATATGTTATACGAATATATATGTTATATGAGATAGAGTAGTGTAAAGTGTAATAAGATAATCTTTACTTAATTAGAAAATTAAAAAAAATAAGGAGAACTTAGAGTTTTTATCTAAGCTCTCCTATATAGTATTATTCAGTAACTGTAATTGTTCTAGTTCTTTTGTGCTCTTTTCCGTCTATTTCCACTTTATAAACAGCTTCATAAGTTCCTGGAGTATTTTTATCGAAATTGCTTTCTATAACAAGATTTTCCAAATAAGATTGCCCTGCTTTTCTAGCGATAACTCCTTCTTTACTAATATCAACATCTTCACCAACTTTAACAGTAACATTTTCTGGAATGATAAAATAGAAAGTACGTTGTAGGCGACGTTCAAGACGTTTTCTATATTTTTCTTCATCTTCAGCACTCATACGCTCACGAAGTTTTTCATCAACTAGAGGCATTAATTCTACTTCAGTATCTGCGATACAAATTCTACTATTTACTAAAGTAAAAGTTTGTGTTCTTCCAGGTCCACAGTATGATTGGCATCCTATAATAAATTCCGCATTAGGTGCTTTTTTCTTAAGTTTAGGTATTAAAGTTTTTAAGTTTACTCCTAAACAATCGTCACATAGTCTAAATGTTACTTTGTCTTCTGTAATAACATTTTTATCTTTATTTTCTGCCATTGTATTTCCTTTCTTAATGTTTTCTTCCTTTATGATAAAATCAATTATATCATATTATAGACACAAATTAAATTTTTAAAACTACTATTTTGTTAGTTTTTTTCTTATAACAATATTACTAGTAAATAATAAGATAAATAGTATTAAGATGTAAATTATTATTCTTATAATGAGATTTACAAAAAAATCTTCTGGTACCATTTTTATTAAATTAGACTCACTTGGGCTTAATAACCATAAATCATTTGAAAAAAGAGTAGTATGAAACTTAATCCAAAAAGAATTGAAATTATAAGCTATAATTGTAGAAAGCCCTCCAATTAGGACTATAAATAGCAGCAAGACTTTATTAAAGATTTTAGTAATATATAGTAAAGATTTTCCTCGTAAATTTAAAATAATTATTATCATCAAAATATGAAGTACCTTTATTAGTACTAATATTAATATCTAAATTAACTTTCTTATACTTCTCTTCTCCCATATAATTAGGACAATAAAGTACTGGTATA